>ERZ1673697.55-NODE-55-length-170629-cov-22.591004_pt1 | contig 170629 bp, 142 predicted proteins | sample MGYA00580227_ERZ1673697 | MGnify/ENA primary metagenome ERZ1673697 (study PRJEB41218, sample SAMN15661759) | gut metagenome | host: Homo sapiens | place: Canada: London | collected 2015-08-20/2019-03-30 | study: EMG produced TPA metagenomics assembly of...
CAGTATTATCTGCGCTTTTGGCTTAGCAGCTGCCGCACCTCGCTCGCCGTATCGGTACTTAGAATTATGCGGTATTGCCCTAATTATAACGCACCCAAACAAAATTGCAAACACCCTGCCAAATGTGCTACAATATTCCCGTAACCACAAAGGAGTTGTATTATGGCAATCAAAATGATCTGCAGCGACATTGACGGTACGCTGCTGCAATATGGCCGCAAAAAGCTGGAGGGCGAAATTTTCGACCAGATTCGTGCCCTGCATGACCGCGGCATCCTGTTCTGCCCGGCATCCGGGCGGCAGTACACCAGCCTGCGCCTGCTGTTTGCGCCGGTGGCCGACTGCTGTGTTTTCCTGTGCGAGAACGGCGGCGTGCTGTTCAAGGACGAGCACTGCATTGCCGAGAACCCAATGCCCCGCGCACTGGCGGAGGAAATCGCCCACGACCTGTGGGACCGCAGCGACGGCCAGGGCGAGGTCATGCTCTCGGGCCAGAACTGCGCCTATCTGATGGAGCGCGGCCTCGGTATGCTGGACCGCATCCAATTTATCGGCAACCGTTACAAGGTCATCTCCGACCCGTCCGAGATCCCCGAGGAGATCGTCAAGGTGTCGGTCTACCTGCATGAGGGCGTGGAAAAGTACGCGGACCGCTTTGTGCCGCGCTGGCAGCAGGCCAACTGCGCCGTGGCAGGCCCGTACTGGATCGACACGACCACCGCCAACAAGGGTGTCGGCGTCGAGTCTCTCTGCCGCGTGCTGGGCTTCGCCCATGACGAGGTCATGGCCTTCGGCGACAACTACAACGACGTGGCGATGCTTGACCTTGTCGGCACGCCTTACATCATGGACGGTGCCGCCGCGCCGCTGCGCGCACGCTACCCGCTGCACACGCCCCGCCCGGAGGATGTGCTGCGGGAATTTCTCCGGAAATGATGATTCAACCCATTTATGGACGAATCGTACACATCCCACACATTTTTTTGCCCAAAATAACCAAAGATTCAGCTTGTTTTTGGAGCTTTTTCCGTTGACGTTGGCGGCAGAGTATGTTATTATAATAACAGCTTAATTATTTGCGCTGCGCCCTACCGCACCGCATCTATGGGAGGAAAAAGCTATGAAAGAATTCACCTATACAATCAAAGAGCCCGTTGGCATTCACGCACGTCCCGCCGGCATGCTGGCCAAGGAGGCCAAGACCTGCCAGAGCACTGTCACCATTGTTGACAAGAACGGCAAGTCCGTTGACGCCACCCGTCTCATGGCTCTGATGGGCATGGGCATCAAGTGCGGCGACACCGTCACCGTCAAGATTGAGGGTGCCGACGAGGACACCGCCGCCCCCGCTCTGGAGAAGTTCTTCAACGAGCATCTGTAATTCCGGCATCATGTACGGCCGCGGCCGCCGCAGCAAGACGGCAGCCGCGGTTTTGATTTGAAGGAGGCTCCCCAATGATCACGATTCAAGGCAAGGGCGTTTCCGCCGGTGTCGGCGTTGGCCCGCTTTACTTTTACCGCCGTGCCACGGCGGAGATCAAGCGCTACACGGTGGAGGATACCGACGCCGAGTGGCACCGCTTCAAGGGTGCGCAGACCGGCGCAATCGAGCAGCTGGGCGTGCTGGCCGAGCAGGCCCGCAAGGAGGCCGGCGACGAAGCCGCCATGCTGTTTGAGACCCACCAGATGATGGCCGAGGACCTCGACTACGAGGAGGCCATTGAGGATCGCATCGTCAACCAGAAAATGAACGCCGAGGCCGCCGTCTCCGACACGTCAGAGCAGTTTGCCGAGATGTTTGCCTCGATGGACGACGCCTATATGCAGGCCCGCGCCGCCGACGTCAAGGATGTCAGCCAGCGCATTCTGGGCATCCTGTGCGGCATCGTGCAGGGCGGCATTGCGTCCGATGTGCCGGTGCTGCTCTGCGCTGACGACTTGGCCCCGTCCGAGACGATCCAGCTGGACAAGTCCAAGGTCCTGGGCTTCATCACGGCGGGCGGCTCCGGTTCGAGCCACACGGCCATTCTGGCCCGCACGCTGGGCATTCCCGCCATCGTCGGCATGGGCGACGCGCTCAAGCCCGAGTTGGAGGGCCGCGCCGCCATCGCGGACGGCAGCACCGGTGCGCTGGTCATCGACCCCGACGACGACACCCGTGACCGCCTGCTGAAAAAGCGCGACGAGCAGCTGCGCCTGCAGCGCCTGCTGGAAACGCTCAAGGGCCAGGCCAACGTAACGAAGGACGGCAAGACCATCCGCATCTACTGCAACATCGGCTCGCCGGAGGATGTGCATGCCGTGCAGGTCAACGACGGCGGCGGCATCGGCCTGTTCCGTTCCGAGTTCCTCTACCTGAACACGACGGACTATCCCACCGAGGATCAGCAGTTTGAAGCCTACAAGCAGGTGCTGTCTGACATGGACGGCAAAGAGGTCATCATCCGCACGCTGGACATCGGCGCGGACAAGCAGATCGACTACTTTGACCTGCCCAAGGAGGATAACCCCGCCATGGGCATGCGCGCGCTGCGCATCTGCCTGACCCGGCCCGAGATCTTCAAGACCCAGCTGCGCGCCCTGTTCCGCGCGTCCGCATTCGGCAAGCTGGGCATTATGTTCCCGATGGTCACCTCCGTCTGGGAGGTCCGTGAGGCCAAGCGCATGTGCGAGGAGGTCCGCCGCGAGCTGAAAAACGAAGGCATCCCCTACAGCGAGGATGTGCAGATCGGCATTATGATCGAGACGCCCGCCGCGGCCATCAACAGTGACCGTCTGGCAAAGGAGGTCGACTTCTTCAGCATCGGCACGAACGATCTGACCCAGTACACGCTGGCCTGTGACCGTCAGAACAACGACCTGGGCCGCTTCTACGACCCGCATCACCCCGCGGTGCTGCGCCTGATCCGCCTTGTGACCGAGAACGCCCACAAGAACGGCATCTGGGTCGGCATCTGCGGTGAGCTGGGCGCAGACCTGACCCTGACCGAGACCTTCCTCGCCATCGGCGTGGACGAGCTCTCCGTCACGCCGCGCTCCGTTCTGCCCCTGCGCAACGCCGTCCGCATGACGGACACCCGCGAGAGCAGCGAGCGGATTCTGTCTGACCTTGATTCGGATTATACGGCACGATAAAGCGACAAAAGTAAAGAGACCGTCTGAAACAGGCGGTCTCTTTTTGGTTTATCCAGTTGTTTGCGGGCAGCCCTCTGGCCGCCGTAAGCGCTTGCGGCAGCGGGGAAGTCCACGGGTTGCCACCGTAGGGGGCGGCGTCCTCGACGCCCCGCGGAGGAACTGCTAAATGGGCAGCGACGGCAAAGTTGCGGGCCGGGCATGCCCGGCCCCTACAGCTCAACCTTACTCCAGCTCAAAATCCCCAACTACCAGCAGCTCCAGGCTTGCGTCCGGGTCGGCAACAAGCCGCTTGGACTGGTTCAGAATGGCCTTTTCCAGCGTGTTGCGGGCCATGCGTCCGTTGCCGTTCGTGGCGGCGTCCTCGGCCTGCTTGCGGTCAAAGTAGGTGACCAGCGGCAGCTCACAGGCTGCGTCCAGCGTGTAACCCTTGGATCTTGCAATCGAGCACAGAATCTTATACAGCTCCGCGCCCGTGTAGTCCGGGAACTCGATCTGATTCGGGAAACGGCTGGCCAGGCCGGAGTTCGCGCTCAAAAACAGCTGCATCTCCTTCGTGTAGCCCGCCAGAATCACGACGAGGTCGTCGCGGTGGTCCTCGATCCCCTTGACCAGCGTGTCAATCGCCTCAAGGCCGAAGCTGTCCTCACCGCCGCGGTAGAGGGCATAGGCCTCGTCAATGAACAGCACGCCGCCCAGCGCGCTCTGGATGACCGAGTTCGTCAGCGGGGCCGTGTGGCCGACATAGCGGCCCACCAGATCGGCGCGGGTGACCTCCACAAGCTGGCCGCCGCGCAGTGCGCCGATGGCCTTCAGGTACTTGGCCAGTATGCGGGCAATCGTCGTCTTGCCGGTGCCGGGGTTTCCGGTAAAGATCATGTGCATGTTGACCTCGGCGACCTTCAGGCCCTGAGCCTTGCGGCGCTGCTGGGCCTGCACGTTTTTGGCGATGTCACGCACATAGCTCTTGATTTCATCCAGACCGATGATGCCGTCCAGCTCAGCCTCCACCGCGTCCACATCGCCGCGGTACTGCTGGGGCAGCAGCGCCAGCAGGTCAAAGGAGTCGCCGCCGTTCACGGCCATGCACAGCCTGCCGTTCTCCGCCGTCAGCGCGGCGGGCGTGCCGTCGGCGGGCGTCTCGTCGGCATCCAGCACGTACTCGGCAATCGCGCGGTAGACTGTCTCGCAGTAGTCGCGCATAGCCTGCATACCGCTGGTCTTGCCGTACTGCGACGCCAGCAGGTCACGCACATCTGCGCCCATGGTCAGCGCCAGTCCGCACTGCCTGCGGGTGCGCTGGGCCAGATAATTCAGTTCCCGCGCGGCCACGGCGGCCAGCGCCTCGGGGGTGAACGCCTCGGTGCGGCAGATGTCGCCCGCAACGGCGTCCACAAACTTTGCCCCAAAGTGGTCGGCCAGCGCGGTCTCGCCCTTGTTGGAGTAGAACACAAAATACTTGCCGCCGGCCTGCAGCTCGCCGATGGCACCGGGGGCCAGCGCCGTGCCGACATCCACGAGGATGCCGCGCTGCAAAACGTACCGGCTCGACAATGCCAGCGTGCCGTCCATCGCCAGCGTCGCCAGCATATTCAGGTAGTTGGCGGCACAGCTCTCGTAATGCTCAAAGGTCAGCACCTCGGCGTCGGACTGCAGTGCCGCGTAAAGGTCCTGCAAAAACAGCTTCTCCTGCGCGGGGCCGGGGTAGAGCGCCAGATCCAGCGTCTCCACGGCGGCGCTGTGCAGCACACCGCGGGCGGCCAGCTCGTCCACCACGCATTGCAGCGCATAGTGGCGGCCCGTGCCGTTGGGGCCGCAGAGCAGCATCACGCTGCGGGCGTGGGCGGTGTCGTCCGCCGTGCCCAGCACAAACGGGCGGCGGAACGCCTTGACCAGCGCCGAGACAAAGGCATCCTGCCCCAGCACCTGGGCCTTGATCTTTTCGGTCACTCCGGCAAAATCCGCCTTGGCGGGCGCAGCCGGGGCAGGGGAGGGCGCAGCCACGGTGCCGCCCAGCAGACCGTCCTGCTTGAGCGACTTCGTCAGCTCGCTGCTCATCCTGCGCACGCTCTCCGCCGTGGCGGCCCCTGCCTTCTGCACGGCGTTCAGTGCGCTGCCCGCGGCAGTCTGGCGCTTCTGGGCCTCGGTCAGGGCGTCCAGCTGGGCCTGCATCTGCTGCACGGCGTCGTTGGCGTCCTCAGCCTGCTTCGGGGTCGCGGCGTACTTGCCGCCGCCCATCAGGCCGCGGACCCAGGCATCGTATTGGTCTTCCAGGCTCATCGTTTATCCTCGGTTTCCGGGCCGATGCAAGCATCGGCCCCTACAGATTTTTTAGGGAGCTTTACGGTGTAAAAATCCTTGACGCTGCACCCTGCGCGCCCGCCGCCTGCACAGGCGCAGGCACACGCGCAGCTGGACGCACACGCGCAGGCACAGCTGCTGGCACAGCCGGAATGGTTGCTGTGGTGGCGGCTCACACCGCCGCCGCGGGTCTTGCCGCCGCCCGCCCTGAACTCCGGCGGCGGGTCCGTGCGGTGGTAGCCGCTGGGCGGGGGTGCGGAGCGGGCGCAGCGGATCGTGTGAACGCCGTTCGTGTACCAGAACCAGTCGTCGGGGTCGATCCCGCTGCCGAAGCCGCCGCCCCACTCCGGGGACTGGGAGGCTATCGCAATGATGATGACGGCAATTGCCAGCAGCACCACAACCAGCGTCACCAGCATACCGATGATCTCGTCCAGGTCCTCGCCGCTGTCATAGTCGTCGGTGGTCATGGCTGCGCCGGGGTCAAACGCCGCGGCGTTCGTGACAGGCACCGTCACATGCACCATGGCCTGCTGGCCGTGCCCCATCGCGCCGAAATCCCAGGTCAGGTAATCGCCGTCCACGCCGGTGTTATCGGCGACAAAGCCGTCGTAATTGTGCCAGCGCACCTGCATATTTTCAACGCTCAGGTCGTCGAACCAGCCGGGTGCAAACGCAAAGTTTGCCGTACCGTCATCGTTTTTTGTGAACAAATGGCTCTGGTGCACGCTGAATGCAAAATGTACGCTGCTCTCCCCGCCGTTGGCGGCGGCCACATCGGGCGCGTAGTAACGGTGACGGAACACGACCTTGGCGTAGCTGCCGCCGTCGCTCGTGTACTGTAAATCAGAGATCGTATCGGTCAGCGGGGTCAGCTCGTCCACGCTGGAATTGGCCAGGCCGATCTTGACCCAGCTCAAATAATCGGTCTTATCGCCGTCGATGACCTGCCAGTCGATGTCGTAGGTGATGTCTACGGAGCCGTCCTCCCGCGGGTCAACGGTCACAACATAGCTGCGGATGTAGTCCATGTCGCCGTCCTCGGCGTAGGGGGCATCAGCCTCCGCGGCAGCGGCGGGCAGGGCCAGCAGCATACCGCAGGTCAGCACCGCGCACAAAAGCGCCAACCGGCGCAGAAAGTTCATCTTCATCAGCAGCCCTCCTGCATCGGGGTGGCCCCCAGCTGGCAGCGGCGCTCCATTTTGGCGCTCTCGCCGCGGATGGCGCGGCAGGCACCGCTGTGCCAGATGCGCGGCCAGGGGGTGCGCAGCATATTGCCCAGTCCCTTGCCGGTCAGCCAGCTCTGGCAGGGCAGCACCGTGCCGTCCGGCGCCACGGCCATGTTGGACAGACAGGCGCCGCAGCTGGGGATTTGGGTAAAGCCCAGCGTGCGCAGCGTCTCCTCGGGCAGCCAGCCGGGGCTTGTAAAGTTGATTTCCATGCCGTTTGCGGCGGCGTACTCCATGGCGGGGCGCAGTACTTCCTCCAGCTCGGCGGGAGTCAGGCGCACGGCGCGGCTGGCGTCGCTCTCGGCATTGCCCGCAGGGATCAGCCCGCTGCAGGTCAGGTAGCGGACACCCAGCTCATGCGCGAATCTGACCACCGACAGGTAGTCCCTGTTCAGGCTGCAAAGCGGTGTGTTCAGGCTGACGTTCAGGTCCGCAGCCAGCGCATTTTTGATGCCGTTCACCGTGTCGGTGTAGCCGTCCACGCCGACCAGCGCGTTGTGGATGTCGGCATCGGCGGAGTAGAACGTGATCTGTACCGCGTCCAGGCTGGCGGCGTGCAGATCCTTGCACATCATGCTGGTCAGCATCCGGCCATTGGTGTTCAGGCGGGTGACAAACCATTGTGCCGCCTGCACGAGCTTGACCAGATCGTGGCGCAGCGTCGGTTCGCCGCCCGTAAAGGTCAGCTGCGGAATGCCGGCGTTGCGGCATTTTTCAATGACGGCCAGCCACTGGTCGGTGTCCAACTCCGGCACGGCGGAAAGCGGCTGGTTGGCGGCGTAGCAGTGCAGGCATTTCTGGTTGCAGTGCCACGCGCCGTCCTTGACCATCGAGCTGACCATCAGGTCCATGCGGTGGGGCGCGGCCATCCGCGGTGCATAATCGGCCAGACTGACCGGTTCAATCGAGAGCGGCGGCTCCCCGCCGCGGGCAATCGTACACAGGCAGTCCACAAGCGTTTTCAGGTCGCTCTCGATCTGCGCGTACTCGGTCTTGCGGTAAATTTTGCGGGTCGCAGCCACGGCCTGCGCGTTGATGGCGCTCCACTCCTCCGGGCGTATCTCCTTGCCGGTGTAGGGCTTTAAAGCCTCGATGAAGTTGGTCAGCAGAATGGCCCAGCTGACGTTGAGCGGCAGGATGTCCTGCCCGTTCAGAATGGCCGTGAACGGCGTCTCGCGGTCCGGCTTATGGCAGGGCACAAGATGGATGCGCACAACGCCCGGCCCATCCGGGTCGAGTGTGATATGCCGCACCCGGTTCAGCCGCGCCCGCAGGAACATACGTTCCGCGTAGGTAAGGTGTTTTGAATATCTCATAAAGAGGTTCCCCTCGTAAATTTTGTTTGTAAGCAGCATGGTGATGCTTATAGAAAGTATACCATATTTACGGAGTGATTACAACTGTATGCACAGAAAAAGCACCCGTCCAAAAGAGGACGGGTGCGATGCAAAGGTTTCCCCCATGCAGGGGGAAGTTGTCCGCAAAGCGGACTGATGAGGGTCGGGTTTGCCGCAATTGCCCGATAGCGGGGTTGCTGCTTCGTAGGGGCCGGGCATGCCCGGCCCGCGGCCTTCTCGCAGGTGCGAGCCTTCCTTTCCGCGGAGGGCCGGACATGTCCGGCCCCTACAGGGCGGCACAGCTTTAACTGGCCGCCGTGGGGGACTCCGCCCTCATCCGGCCCTGCGGGGCCACCTTCCCCCTCGGGGGAAGGCTCTGGTTTTTCAAATTGCCCGGAAGCCCTTGCCCACGATCTCGCTGCTGTTCACAATCGTGATAAAGGCGTGGTCGTCCAGACCGCGGACGTGCAGGCGGAGCTTCTGGGCCTGGCCGCGGGTCAGGACTGTGGTCAGCACCCATTTTTCATCGTGGGTGTAGGCACCCTCGGCCTGTTCCATCGTGGCGGAACGGTGCAGGTCGTTCACGATAAAATCGCGCACCGGCTGCGGGTTGGAGGTGACCACCGTGCAGACCTTGCGCAGATTGATGCTTTCAATCGCGCTGTCCGCGACGGTGCTTTTCAAGATCATGCCTAGGATGCAGTACAGCCCTGTGGCAGGCCCGTAGAGATACGCGCCCACCAGCACAATACCAAGGTCACTGACCATCAGCGCGCGGCCAACGGGCATGCTTGTGTACTTGTTCAGGATCATCGCCACAATATCTGTTCCGCCCGTGGACGCGCCGATGTTGAACACGATGGCCGCGCCGACGGCGGACAGGATTACCGCAAAGCAGAGCTCCAGAAACGCATCGCTCGTCAGCGGCGCGGAAAGGGGGCAGACCCGCTCACACAGACTGACGTAGAACGACAGCGCGAACGACGAGTAGATCGTCCACCCCATGGACCTGATACCCAGAAAGACGAACCCCAGCACGACGAGCGCCGCGTTGATGAACCACATGAACGCGCCGACATTCCACCGCGGGAACAGCGTCGCCAGCACAATGGAGAGACCCGACGTGCCGCCGAACGCAAAGTGATTGGGCGTTTTGAAAACGGCGATGCCCACCGCCGTGGCGACCAGCCCCAGATTCAGCAGGAAGAAGAATTTCGCATCCTCCCACAGCTCGTGCAGGGTCAGGTGCTTTTTCAGCTGCGCCAGCATTGGAAACACTTCCCCTTAGAACGTCAGGTTGCCGAACTCGGAGAGCTTGAGCGCTTCATTGTGCTGCTCGGCCCAGTTGATGCTCCACGGGCTGCCAAAGAGCAGCAGCGGGTTGCCCTTCATATCCTCGATGGCGCGGGTGTCGCTGGTCACGTCCAGATGCTTGATGTCCAGTTCTTCCGGGTCGTTCAGCACCCAGCGCAGATGCTCATACGGCAGGGTCTGCATACGGATGTCTACATTGTACTCGTTTTTCAGGCGGTACTCCAAAACCTCCAGCTGCAAAACGCCGACGACGCCGACGATGACCTCCTCCATGCCGGCGCCGAGGTCGCGGAAGATCTGGATCGCGCCCTCCTGCGCGATCTGCTCCATGCCCTTGACGAACTGCTTGCGCTTCATCGTATCGACCTGGGTCACGCGGGCGAAGTGCTCGGGGGCGAACGTCGGGATGCCCGCAAACTGCACATGCTTTTTGCCGGTGCAGAGTGTGTCGCCGATGGAGAAGATGCCCGGGTCGAACAGGCCGATAATATCGCCCGCGTAGGCCTCGCTGACGATGGCACGGTCATCGGCCATCAGGCTCGTGCCGGTGGCCAGCTTGATGTTCTTGCCCTCCTGCACGTGGAACGCCTCCATGCCGCGCTCAAACTTGCCGGAGCAGATGCGCAGGAACGCAATGCGGTCACGGTGGTTCTTGTTCATGTTGGCCTGGATCTTGAAGATAAAGCCGCTGAACTGCTCGCTGCACGGCTCGACCAGCTCACCGCTCTGCGCATCCTTGCGGGGCAGCGGGGTGGGGGTCAGGCGCAGGAACTCCTTCAGGAACGGCTCGACGCCGAAGTTCGTCAAAGCGGAGCCGAAGAACACGGGGGACAACTCGCCGTGCTGCACGGCGTCGAGGTCAAACTCCTCGGCAGCGCCGTCCAGCAGCTCGATGTCCTCGGCCAGCTTTTCATGGTTGGCTGCGCCGATCAGGTCGTCCAGGCGGGCGTCGCCCAGCTCGGCCTCGACCTCCTCGACCATCTTGACGCCGTTGGCGCGGCCATCGCTCTCAAAGGCCAGCACGCGCCCGGCATTGCGGTCATAGACGCCCTTGAAGTCCTTGCCGCAGCTGATGGGCCAGTTCATCGGGTAGGTCTTGATGCCGAGGATTTCTTCAATGTTCTCCATCAGCTCAAACGGGTCGCGGGCCTCGCGGTCCATCTTGTTGATGAAGGTGAAGATCGGGATGTGGCGCAGCGTGCAGACCTTGAACAGCTTGATGGTCTGGGCCTCAACACCCTTGGCGGCGTCAATGACCATGACGGCGGAGTCCGCCGCCATCAGGGTGCGGTAGGTGTCCTCACTGAAGTCCTGGTGGCCGGGCGTGTCCAGAATGTTGATGCACTTGCCCTGATAGTTGAACTGCAGAACAGACGAGGTAACGGAAATACCGCGCTGCTTTTCAATGTCCATCCAGTCGGACACCGCATGCTTGGCGCTCTGCTTGCCCTTGACCGAACCCGCGGTCTGGATGGCCCCACCGTAGAGCAGGAGCTTTTCGGTGAGTGTGGTTTTACCGGCGTCGGGGTGCGAGATGATCGCAAATGTGCGCCGGGATTCGATTTCTTCGCGCAATGATGCCATGATTACTCCTTAACCTGTATTTGTATATAGAGTCCGCAGGGGCGCATTCACTATGCGCCCGCGGCGCTGTGCCCTGCGGAAACGGGTAAGCGGATATGGAATCCGCCCCTGCATTTTGGGGATGCTCATCCTGGTAACGTCACATCGGGGCACACTCCTCTATAATAATCCAATAGTATATAATACACGGTTTTGCGCGGAAATGCAACGGAAATTTTGCAGAGAAACATCGTCGTTTTGTATTATACAGCCAAATTATACAAAACGTATTGCATTTGCCATGTATAAAGCCGCGCGGGACGTCCACACTAACGGCATACACAACACCTTCACAAGTAAAGGACGGGGGAAGATGAACCACATCAAACAGTTTTTCAGGGAAAAAGGGCTGTATCTGTTCTGTCTGGCCATGGTGTTTGCAGCCACCGCGGCGGGCATTCTGGCGCTGCGCACGGTTGTCAGCAACGTGGCCGACCTGACGCGCACCCGCAAGGAAGCGCTGCAGAATGATTCCGCCTGGACACAGCCCGACACCGCCATCGACAAGCCCGCGCAGGACGTGCCCAAGCCGACGACCACACCCGCCGCAACGGAAAAGCCCTCGGCCACCCCTGCGCCTGCTGCAGCGCAGGCCCCGAAGGCCACTGCTGCGCCGCCCGCACAGACCATCACCAAGCCCGGTATCTGGGACGCGAAGCCGCTGGCGGTGTTCAGCGGCAATGAACTGGTCTACAGTGCGACCTTAGGCGACTGGCGCACCCACAACGGCGCGGACTACGCCGCCCCGGCAGGGGAGAGTGTGACCGCCACCAAGGCGGGCAAGGTCGTCTCGGTGAGCGAGGACGCACTGTGGGGCGGTGTGGTCGAGGTCGAGGACGCAAACGGCGTGACGTGGCGGTACTGCGGCGTCGCTGCCCCCGCCGTGAAGGCCGGGGACAGCGTGACAGCCGCCGCCGCGCTGGGCACCGCCGGCAGCATTCCCGCGGAGACCAGCGGTGACGCGCACATTCATTTGGAGTGCGTGAAGGACGGCGCGTATCTTGACCCGGAGGGCCTGATGTAAAGTGCCTTCCCCCGTGGGGGAAGGTGCCCGAGGCCCCGCCCGAGGGCGGATGAGGGGTGGCCTTCCGGTTGCGGCCCATGCACGGGTCGTGATGGTAAACTCTGCCCTCATCAGTCAGTGGTCTGGGCCACTGACAGCTTCCCCCGCGGGGGAAGCCATTTCAAAAAAGGCGTGTACCCACACCGGGCACACGCCTTTTCTATTGCAATTTTACTGATACTCTTTCACATTCAGCATCCGGGTCGCGTTCAGCACGGCCAGGATCATGACGCCGACATCCGCAAAGACGCCCCACCACATGTTGGTGATGCCCAGCGCGGACAGGATCAGGCAGAGCGCCTTGACCGCCAGCGCAAAGACGATGTTCTGGTAGACAATGCGCATGCACTTGCGGGAGATGCGCATGGCCAGGCTGATCTTGGCCGGGTCGTCGTCCATCAGCACGATGTCGGCGGCCTCGATTGCGGCGTCACTGCCAAGCGCGCCCATCGCAATACCGATGTCGGCACGCATCAGGACCGGCGCGTCGTTGATGCCGTCGCCCACAAAGGCAAGCTCCTTCTTCTCGGGCTTCTGGGCCAGCAGCTTTTCGACCCACGCGACTTTGTCGGCGGGCAGCAGCCCCGCGTGCACCTCGTCGATGCCCAGATCCTTTGCGACCAGCTCGGCCACAGCGGGGGCGTCACCGGTCAGCATGACGGTGCGCACGCCCTGTGCCTGCAGGCCCTGCATAGCGGTCCCGGCGGTAGGCTTTTCCTCATCGGAAATCAGGATGGAGCCAAGGAACTGCCCGTCGCGGGCGACGTAGACAATCGTGCCTGCGCCCTCGGCGGCGGTGTAGTCAATATGCTCGCTCTCCATCAGGCGGGCGTTGCCGGCCAGCACGGTGCGGCCATCCACCTGCGTTTTCACGCCGTGACCCGCGATCTCCTGCGCGTCGGACGCACGCTTGGCGTCCAGACCCGGGCAGGCCTCGCGCAGGCTCTTGCTGATGGGATGGTTCGAGAAGCTCTCGGCCAGCGCCGCACTCTCGAGCAGGTCGGCCTCGGTCACGCCGTCGGCGGGGGTGGTGTGCGTGACCTTGAAAACGCCCTTCGTCAGGGTGCCGGTCTTGTCAAACACGGCCACGCCGGTCTTGGACAGGGCCTCGAGATAGTTGCCGCCCTTGACGAGGATACCGCACTTGGACGCGCCGCCGATACCGCCGAAGAAGGTCAGCGGGATCGAGATGACCAGTGCGCAGGGGCAGCTGATGACCAGGAAGGTCAGCGCACGCATGATCCAGTCAAGCCAGTTGCCCAGCAGCAGCGGCGGCACAACCGCCAGCACCAGTGCGCCGAAGCAGACAGCGGGGGTGTAGTAGCGGGCGAACTTCGTGATAAAGTTTTCAACCGGCGCTTTCTTCAGGCTGGAATTTTCCACCAGGTCAAGGATTTTTGCAACGGTGGACTCCCCATAAATCTTCGTGGTCCGGATGCGCAGCACACCGTCGGCGTTCACACAGCCGCTGATGACCTCATCCCCGGGGCGCACGGTGCGCGGGCGGCTCTCGCCGGTCAGGGCTGCGGTATTCAGAGTGGACTCACCGGTCAGGACCACGCCGTCCAGCGGGATCTTCTCACCGGGCTTGACGACGATGGTCGCGCCAACGGGCACATCATCGGGGTCAACGACGGAGACGCTGCCGTCCTCGGCCTCCAAATTCGCGCTGTCGGGGCGGATGTCCATCAGCGCGGTGATGCTCGAACGGCTCTTGCCGACGGCGTAGGACTGGAACAGCTCGCCGATCTGGTAGAACAGCATAACAGCCACGCCCTCGGCGTACTCGCCGCAGCCGATGGCGCCGACCGTGGCGACGGCCATCAGGAAGTTTTCGTCAAAAACTTCGCCGTTCTTGATGCCCATGAACGCCTTGCGCAGGACATCATGGCCAATGACTAAGTAGGGCACAAGCCACAGCACAAGCTGAACGAACCAGGGCAGCTCCACAAAATGGAACAGCAGTGCCAGCAGCACCGTGAGCACCGCCGCAGCGATAATGCGCTTCAGCGTCTTTTTCTGTTTCTTTGTCATGAGGGTAGCCTCCGTTTGGGGTATAAAAAGCGCCCATCGGCAGGATGGGCTGCTTTATGGCAGAACTTACAGCTCGATCTCGAAATCGGGCTCGACCTTCTTGGCGGTCTTGACGGCATCCTTCAGCACGGCGTCGAACTTGTCGTCGTCGGCCTCCAGCAGCAGCTTCTGGGCCATGAAGCTGACGCTGGCATTCTTGACGCCGGGCAGTGCCTTGATGGCGGTCTCCATTTTGGCGGCGCAGTTCGCGCAGTCGACTTCGATCTTGAATTTCTTCTGCATGGTGGCAGTCTCCTTTATATATAGTAATTTTTAATATGGGGTAACGTAGTTTGAAGGCTTCTCCCCTGGGGGAGAAGCTGTCGCCCGCAGGCGACTGATGAGGGGAGAGTTTGCGTTATTGCCCATTGCCGGAACGCCGCCCCTCATCCACTCTCGGGCGGGACCTCGGGCACCTTCCCCCAGGGGGAGGCTTTCAACAATTTTATTCCTCCGTATGCTCCATGCCCAGGGCGATCATGCTGCGGACGTGGTCATCGTCGAGGGAGTAGTACATGGCCTTGCCCTCGCGGCGGAACTTGACGAGCTTGCTGGTTTTCAGCAGCCGCAGCTGGTGGCTGACGGCACTCTGGGAGATGCCCACGACCTGGGCAATATCGTTGACGCAGAGTTCGCTCTCAAACAGCGCATACAAAATTTTGATGCGGGTGGAATCGCCAAAGACGCGGAACAGCTCGGCCAAATCATAAAGCACCTCGTCGTCGGGCAGGTCATCCTGCAAACGGCGGATAGCGGCCTCGTCCAGCTGGGCGGACTCGGGGGAGCGTTCGGGCGTTTTTTCGCTCTCTGCCAATGTCATCATCCTTTCATATGTTTATTTGTTCATATGATACATCCTGAAATGGGTTTTGTCAAGCGAAAAACGCAAAAAAATTCCCCGAATGCGAAAATTCTCGCATCCGGGGGGATTGCTTAGTCGGTAATGGGGGTAAAACCTGGCTCACCGGGCAAAATCACGGCGTTGTCTGCCAGCATTTTGCGGAATTCCTCTTCCGGGAAGTCGAACACAACTTCTTTGATCATGCTCGGTTCATGGACGAGGATCTTCCACGGTGCGCCGTCCGGCTGCTGCAAAAACAGGATGCCGGACACGCCGTCCAGGCTTTGGACGCCCTCGTCCGCCCAGAAGGCAGGGGAGGGGGTGACAAAATAGTGGTCGACCATTCGTCCGCCGGGGAAATCATGCTCAATGACCGCCGGGACCTCGCCCTCGGCCTGTTCGGCCTTGTATTGAAGATGCAGGTTGGAAAAGTCAGCAGCAGTCATAAGGTATTCCTTTCCGTTTCCTTGCCTCCCTCCGCGAGACAGACTCCCCCGACACGGGGGAGGTGGCGCTTGCGCCAGAAGGGGAGCGGTGGCCCCGCAGGGCCGGAGGGAGAGAACTTCGCCATTGCCCGAAATATTTCGGACTGCCGCAAGGTTCTCTCCCCCACCCGCTGCGGCGGGAGCCCCCTCGCAGAGGGGGCCAAGGAGGGCACTATTTATCAAACACGCAGGCTGGCGCTCTCCGGCTCGTTGCTGCCCTCGTCGAATTCGTAGTCGTTGCCGGGCAGGATAGCGTTCAGCAGGATACCGGCGATGGCGGCGATGGCCAGACCGGACAGGTTGATGTTAACGCCCGCAATCGCAAACGTGATGCCGCCCACCGAGTTGAAGCCCAGGGCGCAGACCAGAATGACCGCGGCAATGATCAGGTTGCGGGAGTTGGTGAAGTCGACCTTGTTCTCGACAACGTTGCGCACGCCGATGGCGGAGATCATGCCGTACAGCACAAAGCTGATGCCGCCGACGATGCCGGAGGGGATCGTGTTGATGATGGCCTCAAACTTCGGGCAGAAGCTCAGGATCATCGCAAACACAGCGGCAATGCGGATGACGAGGGGATCGTAAATCTTCGTCAGGGCCAGAACGCCGGTGTTCTCGCCGTAGGTGGTGTTGGCGGGGCCGCCCAGCAGACCGGCCATGGCGGTAGCCAGACCGTCGCCCAGCAGGGTCTTGTTCAGGCCCGGGTCACGGATGTAGTTCTTGCCGGTGGTGGCGGAGATAGCGGCGATGTCGCCGATATGCTCCATCATGGTTGCCAGCGCGATGGGCACGATGGTGAACACAGCGCTGATGAAGGTCTCGCTGCCGTCAATAGCGAACAGACCCATGGAATCCTTATGCAGGGGGATGCCGAACCAGGCCGCCGCACCGATGGCCTGAAAGTCAACAGCGCCGGTCACGAGCGCAACCGCGTAGGAGACCAGCACACCGATCAGGATGGGCAGGATCTTGACCATGCCCTTGCCCCAGATGTTGCAGATGATGACGGTAGCCAGCGCCACAAAGGCCAGCAGCCAGTTGGACTGGCAGTTGGAGATAGCACTCGGGGCCAGGATCAGGCCGATGGCGATGATGATGGGGCCCGTGACAACAGGCGGGAAGAACTTCATCATCTTGCGGATGCCGAACGCGGTAATCAGGCCGCTGAACAGCACGTAGACCAGGCCGGACAGCGCCACAGCCGCGCAGGCGTAGGGCAGGTTCTCGGGGTTGGCACCGCCGTTCGTCACGATGGTGAAGCCGCCCAGATACGCAAAGCTGGAGCCCAGGAACGCGGGCACCTTGCCCTTGCACAGGAAGTGGAACAGCAGCGTGCCCAGACCTGCGCAGAGCAGTGTGGTGCTGACGCTCAGGCCGGTCAGCAGGGGCACCAGCACGGTTGCGCCGAACATTGCAAACATGTGCTGTGCGCCGAGGATTAACAGCTTGGGCGTGCCCAGCTGTTTGGCATCATAGATGCCTTTCGAGTAATCGATTTTTTCTGCCATGAATGAAATCCTCCTCATAATGGCCGCAAAAAAGGGGAGACCGCCGGTTTATCTTCAAACGCTACAGCCTCCCTTGCTTATCCTTAATAGTATAGCGGACTTGAGGGGAAAGTGCAAGATGCTGGGAAAAATTTGTCGCTTTGTTCGTGGGGACCGCCATGTAGGGGCCGCACGTGTGCGGCCCCTACTATCTTTTTACCTGAAAGTATGCTATATTATAAAGAAAAACCAATTTAGGAGAATGTTATATGCTGACCCCCGGCATCAAAGGACACGCGGCGCTGCGTGTCACCACCGAAAACACCGCGCTGGCCATGGGCAGCGGTGAGCTGCCCGTGCTGGCCACCCCCGCCGTGGCGGCCCTGATCGAAAGGGCCTGCTGGCAGTCCGTTGCGGCAGAGCTGGAGCTTGACCAGGGCACCGTCGGCACGGCGCTGACGCTGGCCCACACAGCCCCCACGCCCGTGGGCATGGTCGTACACTGCGACTGCGAGCTGACTGCCGTCGAGGACCGCCGCCTGCACTTCACCGCCCGCGTCTACGACGACGTGACCGAAATCGCCGCCGCGACCCATGAGCGGTATATTGTGGACAACGAGCGCTTCACCCGCAAGGCCAACAGCAAGCTGACGGCACAGTCCTAAAGCCTTCCCCCGAGGGGCTGCGCCCGCAGGCGCGTGTCGGAGCGCAACCGCCGTAGACGGCTCTTGGCGCGTAGACTGAAGGTGGCCCCGCAGGGCCGGATGAGGGGTAAGCTCACCATAGCTGCCTTTTATAAGGAATGCCGCCATGTAGGGGCCGGACATGTCCGGCCCTCAGCAAAAAGGCAAAATCGCGTCTGTGGGAAGGCCGCGTGCCGGGCATGCCCGGCACCTACCGTGCGGCCATTCGGCAAACGGGCTATACTGGCGCACCTGCCCCTCATCAGTCAGTGGTCGGGGCCACTGACAGCTTCCCCCAAGGGGGAAGCCGCCCTCAATAAATTGCCTCCTCCCGCCACTTTACCAGCTCCTTCACCGTCTCCTCACTCTCCACCCAGCCCTGTTCCGGGTCAGCGTGGGCGTCGGGGGCGTAGCGCTGCATCGTGCCGGGGCTGCGGCCTTGCAGATATTCCTGTGCCTGCTTCTGGCGGCTGGGTGCGGTGCGGCGCAGCAGCGTTTCTTTTTCGGCCTTGTTCATACAAATCACCTCTTTCGTCACTATTTTGCCCGGGGCTGCCGCTGGTCAAACCCGGAAAATCGTGGTATAGTATTTTATATTGCCATTTTTAAGGAGCTATCATTCTATGGAAGTCAAAATCAATCAGGTCGTTCTGCATCTGCTGGACCCCGGGGCGTCGGAGCCGGTTCTGTCGGACCGCGCCATGGACATGGACGCTGACCTGTACGAGTATTACACCGCCACGCTTGAACGCGCGTTCGCCAGCGACGAGGTAAAGAACTGCCGGTTCCTGCCGGACTCCGCTTTTGCCGCGGAGATGGCGCAGAATCAGGATTTCATCGACCTGTCCCGCCGCATTGCGGGCGTCATCTTTGAGCAGATGCTGCAATATCAGGCCATCCCGGCGGGCGATCTGGCCGTCGTGGACTTTACCGCCGACGGCGTGCCGTTCTACGGCGTGCTCAAGCTCAACTACCGCCCCGGCTACACCCACCACACCGAGCTGATGGGCAATGGCCGGTTCAGCAGCATGGTGCCGCAGCGCACGCTGCTGCCCGGCACGCCCAAGGCCGACGAAGCCGCGCTCATTGACCGCGCCAACGGCACGGTGCGTTTGATCGAGAAGAAGTTCACGCTGGACGACAGGAAGGACTTTTACCTGTCCACCCGCGTGTTCGGCTGCACGGAGGCTTTGCAGGAGAAAGCCAAGCTCAAGGCCGTCTGCGAGACCGCCGTGGCCGCCGTGAAGGAGGCCTACCCCGAGCCGGAGGCGCTGGACGATGTGCCCCCGTTTGACGGCGGCACCGAGACTGCCGTCGAGCTGCTGGTGCGCAACCAGGCCGTGGACAACCAGATCTCCGTCGAGGACGTGCGCGAGCGCATCCGGGAGAATTTTCCCCTGGCCGCCCCCAAGTTTGAGGAGGCGCTGGCCGAGACCGGCGTGCAGGAGAATGACCGCGTGACCGTGACCCCCGCGCGCATCAAAAAACTGGAAAGCCGCAGCTTCAAGACTGAGTCCGGCATTGAGATCAGGATTCCTGCCGAGCTGTGCAGCTCGGACGACGCCGTGGAGTTTATCCATTCGGCAACCGGCGGGCTGAGCTTATTGATCAAGGACGTATTGGTGTAAACATACGGCACTTTGCGGGCGGATATGGAATCCGCCCCTACGAAGCACACCCGTAGGGGCGCATTCTATAGGCGCCCGCACTCTGCCGCTCAGGATATGGGTATAGAGAAAGCAAACTATGGAAACAAAACAAAAAACGACCCTGACCCAGGGCAGTGTTGCCAGGGGAATGCTGCTGTTTGCGCTGCCGATTTTTATCAGCAACCTGTTCCAGCAGCTGTATAATGCCGCCGACTCGCTGATCGTCGGCAACTTTCTGGGCGGCGAGGCGCTCGCCGCTGTCGGCTCGTCAGGCAGCCTGATTTTTCTGCTGACCGGCTTTGTCAACGGTGTATCGTTGGGCGCGGGCGTCGTGGTCGCGCGGTATTTCGGCGCCAAGGACTGGGACAGAATGCGCCGCACGATCCACACCACCGTGGCACTGGGCCTGGTGGCCGGTGTCGGGCTGACGGTGATCGGCGTGATCTTAACGCCGCAGATCCTGCGCTGGATGGGCACGCCGGACGATGTGCTCGTCAACTCCATCGCCTACTTCCGCATGTACTTCATCGGCTCAATTGCCGTTGTCATGTACAACGTAGGTGCAAGCATTCTGCAATCCGTCGGCGACAGCAAGAGCCCGATGCGGTATTTAATTGCTGCCTCTCTCATCAACATCGTGCTCGATCTGATCCTCGTCGGCTGGCTGCGCATGGGCGTGGCCGCGGCGGCGTTCGCAACGATTGCCTCCCAGACGGTCAGCGCCGTTCTGGCATTTGCCAAGCTGACGCGCTCCCAAGAGGCGTGGGCCGTGCATTGGAGCGAGGTAAAATTTGACGGTCCGTCGCTAAAGGCTGTCATCGTGCAGGGTCTGCCGTCCGGCATCCAGAACTCGGTCATCTCGATTGCCAACGTCATTGTGCAGTCCAACATCAACTCGTTCGGTGCACAGGCCATGGCCGGGTGCGGCGCGTACAGCAAGGTGGAGGGCTTCGCCTTCCTGCCCGTGACCTGCTTTGCCATGGCACTGGCGACGTTCGTCAGCCAGAACGTCGGCGCGGGCCGGCCGGACCGCGTGAAGAAGGGCATGAAGTTTGGGTGTCTGTGCTCGGTGCTCATGGCCGAGGTCGTCGGTGCCACCATCTACGCTGCGTCGCCGTGGCTCATCGGCGCTTTCAGCCGCGAGGCCGACGTCATCGCGTTCGGCGTGCGGCAGGCCCACACCATCACGCTGTTCTACTGCCTGCTGGCGTTCAGCCATTGCTGCGCGGGCATCCTGCGCGGTCTGGGCCGCCCCGTCGTGCCGATGATGGTCATGCTGGCGGTCTGGTGCCTGCTGCGCATCACCTACATCACGGTCACGCTGCACTTCATCCGCGACATCGGCGTTGTGTTCTGGGCCTATCCGCTGACCTGGAGCATCTCGTCCGTGCTGTTTGCATGGTATATCCTCCACTGCCCCATCCCCAAGCTGGGCGGCGGCGCACCGGAGGTCAAGGCGTAAATTCTGTTTATAGAATAAAGATACCCCCGTCAGGTGTGCCTGACGGGGGTATCTTTGTTATTGCGGCGAACGGGCAAAGCCCCTCCGGTCATCGCTGCGCTTGACCACCTCCCCTGTGAGGGGAGGCTTTTTGCGCGGGCTCTGCCCGCTTGCCTTAACGTACAGCCTTTACTTTTTGATCACAAAGCACAGCAGCGGCGCTGTCTGCGCCCAGTTTGCAAACTCGCAGACCAGCACGGTATAGCGCGTCAGCGGCAGGGCCTTAAAAAACGCCAGCGCGGCCTGCTTCTCGGCGTCACCGATGACCTTTCCGCTGTAAAGCACCGCGGCCAGTACGCCGCCGGGGCGCAGAGCCTCCAGCGCCGCACGCAGGGCGGGCACACTGCCGTCCGCCGTGGAATGCACATCATGCTCCGCACCCGGCAGCCAGCCGAAGTTGAACAGCACGCAGTCCGCCGTGCCGGGCTGCACCAGCTCAGCCAGGCGGGCGTGGTCGTGCAGCACCGCACGCCCCACTGCGCCATAGCCTGCCGCTGCCAGCCGCGCGTTTGTGTTATCAACGGCCTGCTGTTGAATATCCAGCCCCAGCACGCGCCCTGCCGGGCCTGCCAGCGTACACAGGAACTGCGTGTCGTGGCCGTTGCCGCAGGTGGCATCCACGTACAGCCCGCCGGGGGCGAGCCGTGCGGTCAAAAACGCATGGCAGAGCTGCACGGCGGACAGGTCGGGCACGCGGCGGCGCACCAGCCGGCTGCCGTCCGGGGCAAAGCCATATTTTTGCGCCAGCGCCCTGCCCGCGGCATCCCGGGGCAGGGGAGCGGTGAACCGCGTGGCCTGCTTTGGGTCCAGTCCGCCGTTTTGGCGCAGAATCTCTTTCAACAGATAACTGCCGTAGCCGCGCCCGCGCCACCGGGGCACGACCTCCAGCCGCAGGATGGTCGTGCCGTCCACGACGGCTGTGCCGATGGCCTCGTTTTCCTTATATAGAGTATAGCAGCCTTTTTCCTGCCTGATCTGCATAGCATTACCCGTCGATTTCATTGGTGTTCAGGTCGTAGTGTATCACGTCGCCCCATTTGCGGCGGATGACGATCTGCGCGGTCAGGTCGGTGTCGTCATAGACCAGCGACCACTGGGTGTTGCTGGTCACGTCGTTGGGGCTGGGGTCCTGGGCGGCTGCCTGCAACGCCTTCCATGCGGTATCCGCAGGAATATCCCCGTCGGGATCGCGCATTGCCAGCACTTCCATAATAGCGTCATAGCGCTCTTTTCCGTGGCCGTAGATGCCATTTCTCTGGTTTGGCTGCACCATGTAGGCATAGCAGCCGTAAAAATTCGTGATGGCCTGCATCGCCGTCCAGCGCAGCGGGCGGCCCTCCTGCTCCGGGTCATATTCCAGCACGCGGGCATCGCCGCTTGCATCAACGACAAAGAAGTGGTAGTCCCGCCCGGAGGTCGCAAACATATCGTAGCTGTCCAGCAGGTCAACGGCCTCCTGCGTCGTGGCGGCGCGGTCGAGCACCAGACGGATAGCCAGCGTCGTGAAGATCTTCTGCTTGCCGGTGCTCTGGTTGACCGGCTCGCTGTCCAGCGTCAGCACCGCGATGGAAACACCCTTTTCATTCATGCCGTCCAGACAGATGAACGGAGCGGTCAGGCAGGCGAGCTTTTTCGCCATGGATATGTCCGGCTGGTTGGCCGAGATATTATCCAGCGCGGCCAGCGCCACGGATTTGTAGCCGTCCTTCGGCGTACAATAAACCAGCATGGCCGAGGTATCGCGCTTGAAATCATAGTTGCGGCCCATCAGGATATTGCGGCCCATCAGGATATTCCTATCAGACACCGTCGCAAAGGCGCTGCATCCATAGTTCGGGGCTTTCATGTGGACCGGCAGCAGGGGAAGCGTTTCCTTTAAAATCGCGTCGATCATCGACTGGTTGTCGGTGATGCCGTAGTTGATGACATCGTCGATGGAATAATCATACTTGACATCCATGCGGTAAAGGTTATAGTCGTCATACGCTGTGATCTGCTCTATGCTGTTTACCGTGCGCAGCCGCCCGGCGTACAGCATACCGAAGCCCGCCACTGCCAGCAGGATCAATACCAGAAGCACAACCAAAATACGCTTTAACATCCTTTTCACAGAAAACGCCTCCTTTATATGTGTTTTATGATTTGATTATATCATATTTTATTGTGCGGCGCAACGCTGCAAATTGTCATAATCTTCACCGTTTTTCACATACTTTTCACTCTCTGACGAAACCTATTTCACAATTAGCCTGTATACTGTAGGCATAGAAAGCGAAAGGAGACGACCACTATGAGCAACGAATACGATTACTCCGGTCTCTATAACAATACATCCGGCAGCGGTCAGCCGAACGGCCAGAACCCGCAGCCCGAGCAGAGCGCCCCCGCGCAGAACCCGCAGCCCCAACAGAGCAGCTACCCCAACGTAGGCTCCAGCGGTGTCAACACTGCCAACACGGCGCGCACAGACTATTCTTCCTACAATTCCGGCAGCACGTCCGGCCAGAATCCCCAGCAGGATTCCAACGGCTACACCAGCAGCTTCAGCGGCGGCAATGGCAATAACGGCGGCTACAACGGCTACAGCTATTCCAGCGCCCCGCAGCAGCCCCCTGTGCCCCAGAAGAAAAAGGGCAGCAAGGTCCTGCTCCGCGTGCTGGCCTGCGTCGGCGTGGCTGCGCTGGGCTTCGGCGGCGGTCTGGGCGGCGCTGTGGTCGCCAGCCGTGCGGGCCTGACAGGCAACCAGGTGGTTGTCCAGCAGGTAGAGCGCAGCACGGACGCCACCGCCGCAGGCAGCACCGATGGCACAAGCATGAGCGTGCAGCAGATCGCGTCTGTCGTCTCGCCCAGCGTTGTCGCCATCACCACCGAGCAGATGAGCAGCAGCCAGACCTGGTTCGGCGGCTACTACGTCCAGAGCGGTGCCGGTTCCGGCGTCATCATCAGCCAGGACGGCTACATCCTGACCTGCGCCCACGTCGTCAGCGGCGCGACCAGCGTAAAGGTGCAGCTGAACGGCAGCGATGAGAGCTACGACGCCACCGTCGTCGGTCAGGATTCCACCTCCGACATCGCGGTGCTGAAAATTGATGCTACGGGCTTGACCCCGGCGGTCATCGGTGACAGTGACGCCCTGGCCGTGGGCGAGGTCGCCGTTGCCGTCGGCAACCCGCTGGGCACGTTGTCCAACACTGTCACCGATGGCATCGTCAGTGCGCTGAACCGTCAGGTCACCGTGCAAAACAACGATATGACGCTGATCCAGACCGATGCGTCCATCAGCCCGGGCAACTCCGGCGGCGGCCTGTTCAATGCGAACGGCGAGCTGATCGGCATTGTCAATGCCAAGTCCAGCTACAGTGAGGCCGAGGGCATCGGCTTTGCGATCCCCATCAACACTGCCATGGAGATCGGCCGGCAGCTGATCGAGAACGGCAGCGTGGCTCGTCCCGCGCTGGGCGTCAAGATCGTGGATGTGACCGACGCCCAGACCGCCCAGCAGCTGGGTGTCTCCACGATGGGCGTCTATGTCGTCGAGGTCACGAAGGGCAGCGGTGCCGACGCCTCCGGTGTACAGGCGGGTGACCGCGTGCTGGCCGTCGATGACACCGCCGTCAGTGATTCCTCCGCCTTGAAGAATTACCTGAAGGACAAGGGCATCGGCGACACCGTCAACCTCCAGGTCGAGCGCGACGGCAAGGTGCTGACGCTGGCTGTTACGCTTGGGTCCAGCGCACAGTAAAAACAATATAGAAGCAGGGATGCAGACCGAAATCTGCATCCCTGTTTTTTTTGAATGGCTTTTCCCTCGGGGGAAGCTGTCAGCGGCCCCGCCCGCTGACTGATGAGGGGAAACCGTGCCATTATGGCCCGGCAGCGGGTTGCCGCCGGAAGTCTGCCCCTCTCAGGAGGTCGGCGTCCACCCCTGACTCCTCACTCAGTTCTGATCCTTACTTTTTCCCACCAGCGCAGCCAGCACGCCAAAAATCAGGCTGGCCGCTATGCCGCCGGACGCCGCCGTCAGGCCGCCGGTAAACGCACCGGGCAGGCCGCACTCGTCCACGGCATTCTGCACGCCCTGTGCCAATAAATGCCCGAACCCCAGCAGCGGCACGCTGGCCCCCGCCCCGGCGAAATCCGCCAGCGGTTTGTACAGCCCGACAGCGCTTAAGATTACGCCCGCCACGACATACCCGGTCAGGATCCGGGCAGGGGAGAGCTTCGTGTAATCAATAAAAAGCTGCCCTACGACGCAGATCGCGCCGCCGACCACAAACGCCCAGACATAGCTCATACCGCACCTCCCAGCTCGACACAGTGGGCGATGCCCGGGATGCTCTCCCCCTGCAAAAACGTGGTCTGGCTCATCAGCGCACCCGTTGCCAGAAACAGCACGCGGCGCAGCTGCCCCGCGGCCAGCATCGGCAGTATCTTCCCGCACAGCACCGCCGCACTGCATCCTGCCCCGCTGCCGCCCGCCTGTACATTCTGACTGTTTGTGTCATATAATAAGCAGCCGCAGTCCTTATGGTTGTCCAGCGGCAGCCCCTCTTTGGCCATCTGCTCATGCAGAAGTGCCGTGCCGACCTCGCCCAAATCGCCCGTAAAAATTGCGTCAAAATCCTGCGGGCTTGTTCCCGTGGCCGAAAAATAGCGCAGCAGCGTCGATGCTGCCGCAGGCATCATCGCCGCACCCATGTTGTTGATGTCATGCACCGCAAAATCCTGCACGCGGCCAAACGTCACCGACAGCACCGGCACGCCCGCGCTGCCGTGCGCCCGCACCAGGCAGGCCCCCGCGGCGGTGGCTGTCCACTGGGCCGTGGGGGTGCGCTTGGCGCCGTACTCCAGCGGCGTGCGGAATTGCCGCTCTGCCGCACAAAAATGGCTGCTTGTCAGCGCCAGGACCCGCTCGGCCATGCCGCCCGCCGCAAACACCGCGGCAAAGCCCAGCGTCTCCGCCATGGTCGAGCACGCGCCGTAGACGCCCGCAAACGGGATGCCCAGCTCCCGCATCGTGTAGTTGCTGGCCGTACACTGGGCCTGCAGGTCGCCCGCAAACGCAATATCGACTTTGGAACGCGGAATATCCGCCTTGCGCAGACAGAGCTCCACGGCCTTGCGCTGTAAGAGGCTTTCGGCCTGCTCCCAGTTTTCGCAGCCCTGCTCGCCAAAAGCCGCGTCCTGCGTCACAAAGTCAAAGGCCGACGCCAGCGGGCCCTCGCTCTCCTTTTTGCCGCCTGCCGCGGCCCAGGCCGCCACGGTGGGCGGCGCGTCAAACAGCAGGGTATCGCCTCTGCGCGTCATCGGTCACCCCACCTTTCCCAGCAGCCAGTAGAGCACGCCCCACACAAAGCTGGCCAGCGTCCCAAACGCGATGACCGGCCCTGCGATGCCGAAAATCCTCGCGCCTACACCGGTCACCCAGCCCTCGGCCTTGAATTCAATCGCCGGGCTGACGACGGAGTTTGCAAACCCTGTAATGGGCACCAGCGTCCCCGCGCCCGCCTTGGCGGCCAGCTTTTGGTACCAGCCCGGCAGTGTGAAAATGGCGGACAGAAAAATCAGCGCAATGCTCGTCAGCGTGCCCGCCAGCGTTTTGTCGTACCAAATCAGGAAAAATTGCCGCAGTGCCTCGCCGAGGGTGCAGATGGCCCCGCCGACCAAAAACGCCCACGCGCAGTCCCGCACCACGGGCGACGGCGGCGATGCGCGGCTGACCATCTCATCATATTGCCTGGGATCCAGTTTCACATTTCATTCCTCCCTTTTTTGGGGGTAGTATGTGCCTAGCTGCCGTAAAATATGACCTGCCCGCGATAATACGGGTGCGGCACCATGACCTTGTACAGCGTGCGCAGCTCTTTACAAAGCGCCGCGTCGGGGACCGTACCGCCGCAGGGCAGGGCCAGCACGGCGTACCGCGTGCCGAACACCCGGCTTTCCAGCGCCGTGGCCCGCGCGCCTGCCCGCAGGTAAAACCCGATGCGCCGCCGCGCGATGGACGGGTCGGGAGCCTCGGCGGGGTGCTCGCATTCCAGCACCAAGTCGTGTACCCGCATGGCGTCGTAGTCCCGGACCAGCCCCAGCGCCGCCGTGCCCACGCCGCTGCCGCGCAGGTCGTACCGCACGGCAAAGTAGTCCAGCAGCGCCGTACGCTGGCCCGGCAGCACGACCTGCCACGCATAGGCCAGCCGTGCGCCCGCGTCATCGGTCAGAAGGAGCGGCTCGTAGACGCCGGACTCCAGCAGGCGTTGGATCTCGGCAAACGGCTTCAGCTCGGCGGCAGGGAAATCCCGCGGCAGGGCAGAGCGGTAGAGGTCCTCACATTCAGCAGCAGACAAGCGCGTGATTTGCATAGGGATTTCTCCTTTCTGTGATTGAATTATGGGGGAAAATACGGTATAATAGGTAAAAATGGGGTTATGGCGCAGTTCTCGGGCGGATATGGAATCCGCCCCTACGGGCATGTAGGGGCGGGCAATGCCCGCCCGCAGGCACATTGCGGCAGCCACCGCGTTCCGCGGACGGCCAATGGCCGCCCCTACAACGCGCCCGTTATTCGTAGGGGCGCATTCCGTATGCGCCCGCAAGCAATTTATAAAGGAGCCACCCACATGGAATGGACTGACATCAGCATCACCGTCGCCAAGCGCGACGCCGACACTGCCGAAGCCATCGCAACGATGGTTGCCAACGGCGGCATCTATATTGAGGACTACAGCGACCTGGAGCAGCAGGCGTGGGAGATCGCCCACGTAGATTTAATTGAACAGGACCTGCTGGACAAACCGCGTGACATCGTGATCGTACACATGTACCTTGCCCCTGACGAGAACCCCGCCGAGGTGCTGCCCCTGTTTGAGGAGCGGCTGAAAAACAGCGGCATCGGCTACCAGCTCAACACCACCGGCGTCGAGCAGGAGGACTGGCAGAACGCCTGGAAGAAGTACTACCACGCCATGGACATCGGCGAGCGCCTCGCCATCGTGCCCGGCTGGGAGGATTACCGGACGGACCGCATCAGGATCGTCATGGATCCCGGTATGGCCTTTGGCACCGGCACGCATGAGACGACCTCGCTCTGCCTCGAGACGCTGGACAGCCTTGTCAAGGGCGGGGAGCGCGTGCTCGACATCGGCACCGGCTCCGGCATTCTGGCCATTGCCGCGCTGAAATTAGGCGCAGACTCCGCCGAGGGCGTGGACATCGACCCCATGTGCGTGCGCACCGCGGGCGAGAACGCCGCGCGCAACGGCGTGGCGGACCGCTTTAAAGTCCTCGTCGGCGACCTGTCCGACAAGGCCAGCGGCCAGTACAACATCATCACGGCCAACATCGTGGCGGCGGCCATCCTGTCGCTGGCCCCGCATGTGCCGGTGCTCATGGCCCCGGGCGCACGGTTCATCGCCAGCGGCATCATCGACGAGCGCAAGGACGAGGTGCTGGCCGGGCTGAAGGCCGCAGGTCTCGAGCCTGTCGAGGTCAAGGAGAAGCGCGGCTGGGTCTGCATCATCTGCGAAAAGAAAGAGGCTTGATCTATGCCGCATCGTTATTTTACGCGGGAGCTGGCCGATGGCCGCGCCGCGCTGACCGGCAGCGACGCCCACCATCTGGCCGACGTCATGCGCGCCAGGATCGGTGAGGAGGTCGTGCTCTGCGGGCCGGACGGGCTGGAATACCTCGGCACGGTCACGGCCATCGAGCCGGGGCGGGTGGAGTTTTCAGTAACCGACGGCACGACGAGCAAGGCCGAGCCGGACTGCGCCGTGACGCTGTTTGCGGGCTACCCCAAGGCGGGCAAGCTGGAGGAGGTCATCCGCCACAGCGTCGAGCTGGGCGTGACCGAGGTCGTGCCGTTTTTCAGCCGGTATTGCGTAGCCACACCGAAAAAAGAGGACGTCAAGAACGAGCGCTACAACCGCATTGCCGCCGAGGCCGCCAAGCAGGCGGGCCGCGCCATGCTGCCCCACGTGGCCCTGCCGCTGAACGATTTTGCCGCGGTTTGCAAAGCATTTGCGGATTTCGACGTTGTGCTGTTCTTTTACGAGGGCGGCGGCGCACCCCTGCGGGAGGTGCTGCACCCCGGACAGTACAAGCGCGTTGCCATCGTGACCGGCAGCGAGGGCGGCTTCTCCGTCGAGGAGGCCGAGGCCGCGAAGGCCGCCGGGGCTGTGACCGTAGGGTTAGGCCCCCGGATTTTGCGCTGCGAGACCGCGCCGTTAGCCGCGTTGACCTCTGTCATGCTGCTGACCGGTAACTTGGAGTGACCGCAGCAAGCCATACTATGTAAAAAAGAACAGGAGCGTCACCGTGCGTGGTGATGCTCCTGTTTTTGTTGGTTGTATTGTAGGGGCCGGGCATGCCCGGCCCGGGACGTATAAGGCAGGCGGGCGTTTGCGGGATGGCTTGTAGGGGCGGCATATATGCCGCCCGCGGCTTTCCTGGAACGGGTGCTGACGGGCAGGCTGCGGGCCGCACATGTGCGGCCCCTACGGCTCTATTGCCTTTTTACGGGCGTGGAGGGGTCAAGACCCCTCCCTACGGAATGTCGTTCACGGCCGGTTTGTAGGGAGCGGTCTTGACCGCTCCGGGGAGGTGTGTGGCTGGCGCACAGCCCACGGGAGGTTATACATAGCGGCAAACGAGCAGAGTCCGCGAAAAAAGTCACCCCACGAAGTGGGGAGCTGGCCGAGCCCGCAAGGCCTGAGGGGCTCTGGCCGTTCATGGCCATGAAAAACTCGCCCTCACTTCGCCTTCACATACGCCCCGAACGCATTCGGCACGGGGTACACCTCTGCCAAATCCTCCGGCGCGGCCCAGACATACCCTTCGGGCAGAGCACAGGCGGGGGCGGTGCCTCGCCAGCCGCCAAGCTCCCAAATCTTGTGCGTAAATACGTGCTTTGCGGGGGGCAGGGGCTCGTCCAGCGCGGCCTGTACACCGATGCCCGCCAGCGCGGCGGTCAGCTCGTCCCGCGTCAGCGCTTTTTCCCACGCTGCGGGCTGCCACAATCCGGCCAGCAGTCCCCGTGCGGGGCGGCGCTGCAAAAGCAATCCCTGCTCACTTTCAATCAACGCCACCGTCACGGGCACCTTGCCCTTCGCCTTGGGCGCGGGCTTCACAGGCAGCTGGTCCGCCCGGCCAGCCGCATAGCCCCGGCACAAATCGGCCAGCGGGCATTCCTCACAGTGGGGCGTGCCGGGGATGCAGACCAGCGCACCCAGCTCCATCAGGGCCTCGTTGTAGGGGCCGGGCGTGGCCTTGGGCATCTGGTCCAGCACCCGCACGGTAAAGGCTTTCTTCGTTGCCGGGGCCATGACGTCGGCGTCGTCGTTGTACAGCCGCGCAAAAACGCGCAGGACGTTGCCGTCCACCGCGGGGACGGGGATGCCAAACGCAATGCTGGCCACCGCGCCCGCCGTGTAGTCACCGATGCCCGGCAGACTGCGCAGGGCGTCGTAGTCGGCGGGCAGGTCGCCGCCGTACTGCTCGCAGACGATGCGGGCAGCCTTCTGCATATTGTTGACGCGGTTGTAGTAGCCCAGCCCCTGCCACAGCTTGCGCAGGGCGTCCGGCTCACAGGCCGCCAGCGCGGCGGGGTCCGGCAAAGCCGCGATAAAGCGTTCATAATAGGGGATGGCCGCTGCCACACGGGTCTGTTGGAGCATGATCTCGCTGACCCAGATATGGTACGCAGAAGGCTCCTGCCGGAAAGGCAGGAGCCTCTTGTTTGCGTCAAACCATTGCAGCAGCGGTGCGGCAATGGGCTGCATCAAAAACCACCGCAGGTACGGGGGAAGGGGATGACGTCGCGGATGTTGGGGATGCCGGTGACGTACATCAGCAGGCGCTCAAAGCCCAGACCGTAGCCCGCATGCTTGACGCTGCCGTAGCGGCGCAGGTCGAGATACCAGTCGTAGTCGGCGGTGTTCAGGCCCAGCTCCTTCATGCGGGCCTCCAGCACGTCGAGGCGCTCCTCACGCTGAGAGCCGCCGATCAGCTCACCGATGCCGGGAACCAGCATGTCGGCGGCGGCCACGGTCTTGCCGTCCTCGTTCTGGCGCATGTAGAATGCCTTGATTTCCTTCGGGTAGTCGGTGACGAACACGGGCTTCTTGAAGATCTGCTCGGTCAGATAGCGCTCGTGCTCGGTCTGCAGGTCGGTGCCCCATTCGACTTTATACTGGAAGTTGTCGTTGTTCTTCTTCAGCAGCTCGATGGCGTCGGTGTAGGTCACGCGGGCAAAGTCGCTGGATGCGACCAGCTCGAGGCGCTCGATCAAGCCCTTGTCAAAGAACTGGTTGAAGAAGGCCAGCTCGTCGGGGCAGTTGTCCAGCAGGTAGCGGATGACGTAGCGGGTCATGGCCTCGGCGGTCTCGAGATAGGTGTTCAGGTCGGCGAACGCCATCTCGGGCTCGATCATCCAGAACTCGGCAGCGTGGCGGGTGTCGTAGCTCTTCTCGGCGCGGAAGGTGGGGCCGAACGTGTAGACGTTGCCCAGCGCCATGGCCATGGCCTCGGCCTCCAGCTGGCCGGAAACGGTCAGGTTGACAGGACGCTTGAAGAAGTCCTTCGTGTAGTCAACGCCGCCCTCGTCGTTGCGGGGGATATCGTTGAGGTCAAGGGTGGTCACTTGGAACATCTCACCGGCGCCCTCACAGTCAGAGCCGGTGAAAATCGGCGTATGCACGTAGGTAAAGCCGTGCTCATGGAAGAACTGGTGCAGGGCGAACGCCGCCTGGCCGCGCACGCGGAACGCAGCGTTGAAGGTGTTGGTGCGGGGGCGCAGGTGGGTCATGGTGCGCAGGTAGTCCATGCCCATCTTCTTTTTCTGCAGCGGATAGTCTCCGCCGCAGGGGCCGAGCACGGTGATTTCATCCGCATTGATCTCAAAGGGCTGCTTGGCGCCCGGGGTCACAACAACGCTGCCGGTGACCTCAAAGCTCGTGTACAGACCGCACTTGGCGATCTCGGCATAGTTGGCGAGCTTGTCGGCCTGAAAAACGATCTGGACGGGCTTATAGCAGCTGCCGTCGGACAGCGAGATAAAGCCGATATTTTTAGAATCGCGCACAGTCTTGGCCCAGCCGCAGACGGTGACCTTGGTGCCGTCTGCAGGGGTGGCCTTGTACAGCGATGCAAGTTCCGTTCTCTGCATGGATAGTCCACTCCTCTTTATATATATGAATGTTCCTATTGTAACAGGTATTTTATAAAAAGTAAAGAGCCGATATTTGCAGAGTTGCAGGGTTGTAGGGGCCGGGCATGCCCGGCCCGGAGGTATCCAGCGGGCAGGCGTTTATGGGAAGGCGCAGGGCCGGACATGTCCGGCCCCTACCGCGCGGCGATGATGTTACGTTTGCGATGCCATGAAGGTCTGTGGGGCGTCGGGGACGCCGATTCCTACCGTAGGGGCGGATTTCATATCCGCCCGTGGGAGTGTGCGGCGGCGCAAGCTGCCCGGGAGGGATGAATCCCGACCTCGATTAAAATTGTAATAAAAGATTTTGAGATTTACCCTCCCAGCACTCCGGCTAACGCTTTGGCGGCGTACTCTCCGGCGCGGAGGGCCTCGTCCAGCGTGTTTGCGTGGCCGCCGATCTCTATTAAAAGACTGCCTGTCGTTAAATCCTGATTGTAAAACCGATACCCGCACAGCACAGGGCGGGTCAGGCCCGGGTAGGCGCTTTCCATAGCGGCCTCCCATTCGGCGGCAAAACGCAGATTGAGCCGCCAGTTAGGCAGGGCAATGCTGCTGCCGTTGCCGCACCCGGCAATGACCATGACCTGCGCCGTGCTCTCGCCGTCGATCTCGCACACGGGCTTGACCCGCGTGCCGTCGCTGTCCTCGATGGCATCGCGGTGGACGTCCAGCACGACCTTTATAGAAGGGTAGCGCTCCAGATACGCCTGCACGCCCGCGCGGCTGCGCTTATAGCTGTCAGTGTAGCCGGGCGCGTCGTAGAGCGTTTCATCGTGCAGCGTGCGGATGCCCGCCGCGTTGAGCACCTGCGCCATTTTCTCTCCGACGGCGCACATATTCAGCGCCGTGCTTTTGCTGCGGGCCGTGTAGCCGGGGTCAAACACGGGGTCCGGCCAGGTCTGGTAGCTCTCGGTGGCATGGGTGTGCATGATGAGCACCTGCGGCAGGGTACTGTTCTTTTCAACGGCAAACGGTAAATTTTGCGTCGTCACAGCGGCGCGCAGGTCAGCGTCGGTGTGCTCGGTGCTGTTTCGGATGCTGCCTGCGGCCAGTGCCACATAGCCGTCGCCGCTGCCCTGCCTGAGCGTCACGCTGCGGATGCGGCCCGCGTCGTCCAGCTCCGGCGCGGCGCTGGGCAGCGGCGTGGAAGCGGGGGACGGCTCCGGCGTGGGCGTCGCCGCAGCTGTCGGGGCCGGGGAGGGCGTCGCCGTGGGCACGGGCGTGGGGCGGCGGTCCGGCTTCTGGGGCTTGTAGGCGGCCCGGGCAGCATCCGCTGGCCAGGCGATGGCCGCAGCCGCCGCGGGGTCCTGCAAAAACAGCGCCCCGCGCACGATCCACGCCCGCCCGGGGCAGACCGCACACGCGGCCAGAACCGCCGCCGCACTGCCCGCAAATGCGGCCCCGCACAGCGCAGCCGCCGCCCACCGGCGCAGCTTTTGCATGGCACACACCCCCTTGTACCAGAATTTTATGCGATTTTTTTGGTTTCTATGAAGTTTTTTTCAAAAAGCCCTTGCAACTTTGCAAAAAGTGTGGTAGGATAACTTGTACTGTTATGGGGAACCAAGGAGGTGGAACGAATGCCTAATATTAAATCTCAGAAGGATCGTGTTGTTCAGGCCAAGAAAGAGGCTCTGCACAACAAGGTCGTCAAGTCCAACCTGAAAACAGTGGTCAAGAAGGCAAACGCTGCCATCGACAGCAATGCTGCTGACAAGGAGACCGTCGTTAAGGTTGCTGTCTCTGCCATCGACTCTGCTAAGAGCAAGGGTGTTATCCATAAGAACACCGCTGCCCGCAAGATCAGCCGCATGGCTAAGCGCGCCAACAAGGCTGCTGCTCAGTAATTGATCGCATGAACAATGCCCGCCGTGGAAACACGGCGGGCATTTTCATTTATATTTTACGGAAAAAGCTTCTCCCCTGGGGGAGAAGCTGTCCGCGAAGCGGACTGATGTGGGGAGAGTGTGCCCTGACAGCCCGTTACCGGGCGGCAGTGGCAAGGTCTGCCCTCATCCGTCTGCGGGCGGAGCCGCAGACACCTTCCCCCGAGGGGGAAGGCTCCCATTTTATAGCTCCTGCTCCATCAGCAGCTTCTCCAGCGGCAATAGTGCCGCGGGCTCGGCGCTGAAGGTGCGGATGCCGAGCTTTAAATAGGCCGGCATGGCATCCACGGCGGCCACGGTGATGCCGCAGAGGTAGACCTGTGCACCGTGCTCCTGCGCCTGCTCCAGAATGCCGCTGACAAGGCGCAGCACGGCGGGGTTCGTCAGCTGGTTCACGGCGGCGGTGGGGTTCTGCACAAGGCCCAGTGTGTAGCGGGTCAGGTCCTCAATATCCACAGCCATCAGCTGCGCGCCGTGCTCCATCATATCCCCGGCCATGACCGCGGCGGACGGCATGTCCACAACGCAGCCCAGCATCATCGGGCCGGTCTCGCGGCCCTCGGCCAGCAGCTCGTCGCGGCAGGTGTTGACCTCGTCAACGCAGCGATCCCAGTCGGCCACATCTTTTATCATCGGGAACACGACCCGCAGGTCGCCGTCCGTGGCGGCGCGCAGCAGCGCCCGGATCTGCGGCTTGAACAGCCGGTTACCGCGCAGGCGGTCCTGCGTCTCCCCGGCCCAGGGGGCGTCGTCGTCGGCGCGGGTATCGCAGGTGCGCAGCAGCACGGGCACGCCCTCGGCGCTTTTCAGCAGCTCGCGCAGACGAGTGGTCTGCACCTCGTCGCTCTGGTCGTACAGAATCGCGGTCTCGGTGCGCACAAGGCCGATGCCCGCCGCGCCGCGCGTATGGGGCACGTCGCTGTCGCTGATGTTGCAGGTCGGCATCAGGCGGAAGGCCGTGCCGTCCTTCGTCAGGCAGGGCAGGGCGGCCACGGGGTCGGGTTTCTGGCCGTGCAGGCGGCTCAATGCAATTTTACAGTCCGCCTGGGCGATCTGCGCACCGTCCGGCTCCACAATAAGCGTGCCGTTGTCGGCGTCAAGGATCGCACGGTGGCCCACGGCCATGGCCGCAGTGCCGCCGCCCAGCTGTACCACCGCCGGGATGCCCATGCTGCGGGCCATGATGGCGGCATGGCTGACCGTGCTGTCCTGGTCGCTGGCCAGGCCCAGCACCATGCGGCGGTCCAGACTGAACAGGTCACTGGGGAAGAAGCGGTCCGCCACCAGGATGCTGGGGCGCTTCAGATGCAGGCGGCGGCGCGGGCGTCCGTCCAGAATATCCACCACGCGGCGGCAGACGTCGCAGACATCGACGCTGCGCTCCCGGATGTACTCATCATCGACGTTTTTCAGGCGGCCCGCAAAAATCTGCTCGGCGCGCTCGACGGCGGCAGCCCCGCCCGCACCGGCGGCGATATAGTCACCGATCTCGTTCGTGAAGGACTCGTCCTCCAGCAGGGCGATCTGGAACAGCAGAATATCCGCGTCCGGCCCCTTGGCGCGCTGGCTCAAACGGCGCAACTCATCCTTGGCCAGCACGACGGCGACGTCGTAGAGGGCACGCTCCCGGAACGGGTCGCAGACGATGCGGTGCAGGCCGGTGGTGCCGTGGTCGATCTGCTCAACCGGGCCGACCACAATGCCGGTGGACGCCGGTACGCCGGTATAGGTGTGCATAGGATGCCTCCTTTTTTCTTCTTGGCCCCCTCCGGGAGGGTGCTCCCGCAGGGTCGGATGAGGGGCGGGTTCGCCGCAGACACCCGTTAAAGGCTTACCGCCCGGTAGGGGCCGCACATGTGCGGCCCGCAGCTTTACGGCGGGCGCTCCTCTGCCATACACGCGCGGGCCGGGCATGCCCGGCCCCTACAGCGCGATACTTTGGCAAACACGGGCGGGGCCCCAAGGGGGAAACCTTTTTACAAAATCGGCAGCTTGCCCAAGGTCTTGCTGACCAGGGCGGTCACGAATTCCTCGGGCACAGCGGCGGCGATGGCACGCTCGGTCACGAGGGTGTTGTCCCTGCCGTCCAGCAGGGCGGGGAAGCGGTCCGCCGGGTCCTTGTCAAAGCTGCCCATGAAGGTCGCGGCCAGCAGCTTCGGCGTGTAGGGCATGTCCTCGGGCACGCCGACGTGCTCGGCGGCCAGCTCCAGCGGGGCCAGTGCGCCGCGGGTGGGCGCACTCGGGTTCGGTGCGTAGGGTGCCGGGTAGTTTGCGCGCAGCCGCGCGTTTTTCTCCACAAGGTCAATTTCCGGTGCGCGGGCGCAGACCTCGGCCAGCAGCTTTTGGTATTGCTCGGCAAAGCGAGCCAGAAATTCCTCATTGTCGGGCAGCATGGCGTAGGCCGTGCCGCCGCAGCGGCCAAACAGCCGCAGCGTGTCAAAGTAGCCCAGCGCGATGTTGCGCCCGGCGCGGGCGGGGTCAAAGTCCAGCGTCGGACCTAAATCCCAGTGGCTGCGCACGATGCGCGTCGGCAGGCCGGTGGTGTTGGGGCGTACAATGCCGATGCCGTCCACATCGACGCCGAGCAGCTCCGCTGCGCCCATTTTTGCGGCCAGATCCAGCGGCATATTGTCGCGCCAGCCGCCGTCAATGTACTTTACACCGTCAATTTCCCGCGGGCGCAAGGCCGGGAAGCAGGCACTCGACGCCAGCATATAGTCCTTTAACTGCCCTTCGGGGATGTCCTCGATGGGGCACTGCACGCTGCGCAGGCTGCCCAGCTCGGTCATGACAAGGCCGAAGTGGATAGGCGATGTGCGCACGGCGTCCTCGTCGATCAGACGGTCGATCATCTCGGCCAGCGGTTCAACGTTCAGTCCGCCGCTGCGGATGATGTCAAGGAAGAACGTGCGCAGCTCCTCGGGCTTGAGCGTTGCGGGGACTTCGAGAACATCGTGAATTTCCAGGCTGCGCCACAGGTCCTCGGCCTCCTGGATCTTGCCCATCGTGAACAGGCAGCCGTTCAGTGTGCCGACGCTTGCGCCCGTGATGATGTCAGGCGTCCAGTCCAGCTCCTGCAGAGCGCGCCAGACGCCGATTTGATAGCTGCCCTTGGCCCCGCCGCCAGCCAGCACCAGCGCACGTTTTCCGGTATGTTCCATCGGAAAAAGCCCTCCTGTTTTGTAGTTTTATTCATTATAGCATTTTCTGTTTTGAGTTGCCATAGCAAACCGGGTCACAATCTGCGGAAATTGCGCAGTTTTTTCAAATTTTATAAGGTGCTTGCAAGTGGCAGAAAAAAAGAGTAAGATAAAAATCAATGTGGCGACGCCCGGTAGGGGCCGCATATATGCGGCCCGCAGCTTTACGGCGGGCGTTCGTCTGCCATACACGCGCGGGCCGGGCATGCCCGGCCCCTACAGCGCAGTCACTCTTAGAAGAAGGAGCAAAAGCCTATGTCTACCAAACCGATCCTCGTTGTCATGGCCGCCGGTATGGGCAGCCGCTACGGCGGACTCAAACAGATCGACCCCGTCGGCCCGTCCGGCGAGGCCATCCTCGACTACAGCCTGTACGATGCCCGCCGCGCCGGGTTCAAGACCGTCGTCTTTATCATCAAGCACGAGATCGAGCAGGCGTTTAAAGAGGCCGTCGGTGCCCGTGCCGTGCGCGCCGGGTTCGAGGTCCGCTACGCCTACCAGCAGCTGGAGAAGCTGCCCGAGGGCTTCACCGTGCCGGAGGGCCGCGTCAAGCCCTGGGGCACCGCCCATGCCATCCTCGTGGCCGAGGAGGCCATCGGCGACGCACCGTTTGCGGTCATCAACGCCGACGACTACTACGGCCCGCAGGGCTTCAAGCTCATCTACGACTACCTGAGCACCCACGCCGACGGGGACCGCTACGCCTGGGCCATGGTCGGCTTCCTGCTGGGCAACACTGTCAGCGCCAACGGCAGTGTCAGCCGCGGCGTCTGCGTGACCGACGAGAGCCGCAACCTGGTCAGCGTGACCGAGCGCACCTGCATCGAGCCCTACGCCGACGGCATCCATTACAGCGAGGACGGCGGCAAGAGCTGGGCCGACCTGCCCGCCGACTGTGTTGTCTCGATGAACCTGTGGGGCTTCACCCCCGCCTACGTACAGGAGGCCAAGGCCGGTTTTGCCGCGTTCCTGCAGGCCAGCCTGCCCGTCAACCCGATGAAGTGCGAATATTACCTGCCCACCGTCGTGACGAACGCGCTGGAGGCCGGTAAGGCGGACGTCCATGTGCTGACCAGTGCCGACAAATGGCACGGCATCACCTACCGCGAGGACAAGCCCGAGCTGGTCGAAGCCCTGAAAAAGATGAGCGAGGATGGGCTGTATCCGGTGGATAGGCTGTTCTGAAAATCGTATAAAAATGCGGCCTCCTGCGCGGAGGCCGCATTTTTGTTTTGCGTAGGGGAGGGATTTATCCCTCCCGTAGAGTGGATGGCAGCCGCACACTTCCCCGGAGCGGTCAAGACCGCTCCCTACAAAGCACCCGTGAACGGCACACCGTAGGGAGGGGTCTTGACCCCTCCGTGAGGGTTTCCGGCCACGCAAACATTCCGGGAGGGATAAATCCCTCCCCCACAACCTTCCCATATACCTCATGCCGCCCTTGGCTCAAATATACCCTTTGTCCTGCAGCAATCCGCGTAAAAACAGCAAAAAAATACCTTTAATATTTTACAAATGTTCGGGTTGTAATTGCCCTCTGCGTCGGGTATAATAAGGTCAGCGTTATTGCTTTGTATGCACGCCCGCTGCGGCGTTTTTCACGAAAGCTGCGTTGCAGCGCAGCATTTGCAAAAGGAGAACTACTATGATGAAGAAAACCACCTTCGGTGCCGTTCTGGCGTTCCTGTTTGCCGCTGCCGGTGCCCTGACCGCCGCCGCACTCTATCTCTACCACCGTGAAAAGGAGCTGGACGAGTACGAGCGCCTGCTGTTCAGCGACGACTACGAGGATGACGATTACGACGACGAGGATTCCACCACCTACGAGAACATTCCCTCCGCCCCCGCAGAGGAGAAGGAGTAAATGATCCTCAAGGCTTCCCCCGCGTGGGAAGCTTTTCTGCCGCCACAACCCGGCTGGGCACCGACCTGACGGCGTCCGGCTTTTTGGCAATGCCATACTGCCACGGAGAAAACACAATATGCGTAAACTGCTGCTTTGGCTTGTGATGGTCGCCGTTATGATTGCCGCCATCCTGGGCGGAACGGCGGCTTTTCTTTACAGCCGCACCGGGACGGATGCCCTGCCGCAGGAGGCCGTCACCTTCGGTGAGCAGACCCTCGAGCCCAACGGATGGAGCTGGGTCATCCCGGTGCTGGGCGATAAGGTCAACAAGACCTACGAAAGCCCGACGAACCTGACCGTGCAGAAGCTGGGCACCTTCACCGATACCGTGCCGCAGCTCGTCCTGCCCGACTGGGTCACCGCTGCCGAGCTTCAGATCACCGCGCCCGACGGCACGGTCTGGACCGGCGCACTGGCCGACTGCAATACCTATACCTATACACAAAACGGAGACTATCAGATCATCGTGACCGCGCACCACAGCAGTGCGGACAACCCCGGCGACCCCGTGGGCTGGTACGCCTACCGCGCCGGCTACACGATGGCGATGAACCCCAAGGTCACCCTGAGCACCGAGCGCGCGCCGCAGGGCGGCATCGTGGCTGTGCAGCTGTCCGGCATTCTGGACGGCGAGCCGAGCCTGGAGACCGATCTGGGCACCGTCTGGTTCCGCAAGACCGCCAGCGGCTACATGGGCTATATTCCCGTGACCTACAACGCCGAGGGCGGCGACCATACGCTGCACCTGACCTGCGGGAGCCTGGAAAAGGACATTACCCTGACCGTCACCCGCACCATGTATGATACGGTCACCGTCCCCGCCGAGGAGGACACCGGCGGCGGGGAGGAGTTCCGCAACGCTATATGGCCGCTGTACACAACGGGCAGCTCCGCCAAGCTCTGGAATGGCCGCTTTGAGGCCCCCAGCGCGGGCGCTGTCGCCATGGAGTACGGTGTCACCCAGATGGTGGACGGCCAGCGCAGCGGCCAGGCCACCGGCCTGACCTATGCCGCCGCGGACGGCGAGACCGTCACCGCCCCGCAGGCAGGCAACGTTGTCTTTGCGGGCACGCTGACCCTGACCGGCGGCACGGTGGTCATCGACCACGGCTGCGGCGTAAAGAGCTACCTGTACGGGCTGGAGACTGTCGGCGTGGAGCGCGGGCAGAGTGTGTCCGCCGGCGACCCGCTGGGCACCGCCGGGACGGCCCACAACCTGATCTACGAGCTGCGCATCGGCAGCAAATCCACTGACCCGCAGACCGCGCTGGACGGAAACAGTGGTCTGCAATTCCGCGAGGCTGAATAAAATAGCTGCACACGGCACACCCGGCCTGCCGTGCCGCTGCCGTTTTGCCGGGCATCCATAAAGGTCCCTAAAAGAGTGAGTGTGAGTATGGAAGAAGATAAGAAATCCACTGCGGTACAGCCGGAGGAGGCCCCCAAGCCGAAGCCCCGGCGCCGCAAGGCAGCCAGCCCCCAGCCTGCCGCCGACACGCCCCCTGCGCCGACGGACAGCGCCGCGCCGCCCGCCGCAGACGGGCAGACCACGAAAAAGCCTGCCGCGTCCCCCAAGAAGCCTCGGGCCAAAAAAACCACAAAGACAGCAAAAACCGCAAAGCCCAAAACGCCGAAGGCTGCTAAGACGGTGAAAAAAGCCCCGGCTGACGAGACCCCGGAGCGCAAGGCACCAGCACAGGACAGCTCCGTTCCCGCCGCGCCGGAACTTGCCGAGCCCAAATCCGAAAGCAAGCCCGAACCGCCGGAGACCCCCGCCCGGGAGGACGCTGCCGCACCCACCGTGCCCGACGTCCCGAGTACCCCGGAGCTGCCCGAGCCTGCGGAAAGGGCCGAGCCCGCCGTGACGGAGCCCGAACCGACAGCGGACGCCCCTGCCGCCGACGATACGCCTGCGGCAGAAGCGCCCCCCGAGGCCGCCGCGGCAGACACAGCCGTTACCGACACGCCCGAGCAAACCGGGGACGTCCCCGCGGAGGACGCTGCCGAGCCGTCCGGCCTTGTTTTCAGCGATGACCTTGCCAACGATAAAGCCCTTGCCGCTGAGGCCGCACGCATGGCGAACATCTCCCGCACGGCGCAGCTTTCGATTGCGCAGATCATGGCCGGGCTGGAGGAGGACCCCGCGCCGTCTGCCGGGCCTGCCCCGGCGTCCGAGGCACCGCAGCATGACAGCGCCGCCGACGACGAGGACGACGAGCCGCAGGATACGATCCCGCAGGCCCTCGGGCGCGGTGTGTTCGGCATGTTCAAGTGGCTGCTCCTTGTTGTGCTGTTCGTGCTCATCATCGCAGGCGGCGGCGTAGCATGGCTTTACCGCAGCGCCACGCCTGACATGCTGCCCGAAGTCAAGGTCACCTTTGACGGCCAGGAGCTTGCTCCCACAGCCTACAAGTGGCACGTGCCGGTGGTCGGCAGCTTTTTCAGGCGCACCTACGCCGAAACGCTCAATTCCTCTCCCGTTGTGCTCGAGGATGCCATATCCGACGCATCGCCGGATATTATCGTGACGCCGTCCGACTACAGCACCCAGCTGACCATCACCGACGCCGACAAGGAGACCGTGTACGAGGGCAGCGCCACCGGCTTCCGCAGCTATCTGTTTGCGGAGAACGGCACGTTTGACGCCAAACTCGTCGTCACCGCGTCTGACAGCGCCGCCGAGGACCGCTCCAGCGTCACCGGCACCGAGACCTGGCAGTTCCGCTTCACCGTCAGCATCAAACCGTCCGTCACGCTCTGCACACCGACGGTGCAGCAGGGCAGCGTGGCCGCCGTGCGTGTCGGCAGCACCATGAGCCGGACCGAACCGACGCTGACGGGCCCGCTGGAAAGCACAGGCTTCGTCAGGGCCGCCAACGGCTGGATCTGCTACCTGCCCATCCCGTGGAACGCCGAGACCGGAAACACCGAGCTGACCGTGACTGCCGACGGCTATACCGAGACGCTGACGCTGTCGGTCCGCGCGGCCTCCTACTCCTACAAGGATTACAGCGCCAAGTCCCAGCTGACGTCGCCCTACATCGGCACGGACGACGCCCCCGATGCCGTCCGCAGGCTGCTGACGACTGACGGCGGCGAGATCCAGTGGGCCGTGGGCGGCTTTGTGCAGCCGTTCCTGGACAGCTTTGACACGCCGCTGCTCTACGGCATGACCGAGTACGTGGGCCGTTCCTACAGCGAGCGCAGCACGAACTACGGCTACGGCGGGCGCACCTCGACAAATGTCGTCATCAAGCCGAAGAAGTCGAAGGATTCTATGATCGTGCCCGCCAGCGGCCATGTGCTGCTGGCCGAGGACCTTGGCGGCAGCTACGGCTACACCGTCGTCATCGACCACGGCGCGGGCCTCAGGAGCATCTTCTACGGCCTGACCGCACTGGACGTCGAGGCCGGGGACGATGTCAAGCAGGGCCAGCTGCTGGGCACCAGCGGCAGGACCGTTGTGGCCGAGCTGCGCATCGGCACCGTGCCCATCAACCCGCTCCTCGTCTGGCGCGGCCAGTGCGACGGGCTGAAATATTTTTGAGTAAAAAGGCATCCATCTTTTAGGAAAAGGTGGGTGCCTTTTTTGCGTGCCGTGACTTCCCCCTCGGGGGAAGCTGTCGCTGAAAGCGACTGATGAGGGCAGAGCCGCCGCAATTGCCCGTGAATTGGCAATAGGGCACACTCTGCTCTCATCCGGCCCTGCGGGCCGCCTTCCTCCGATGGGGAAGGCAGAAGGCACAGGTACACGCGCCCCGGCATAGTATGGCGCAAATCAAACCGAGGTGAGCGCCTATGCCGAAAACATTTTGCGTGGTCGGGCACGATGCCCGCCAGCAGGCGGCGGCGCGCGTGCTGCGCCGTGCGGGTTACGGCGTGACCGCCGCCGACAATGCCGCCGCAGCCGATTACATTTTGCTGCCCATGTCCCAGGGCCGCGTCAGTGACGAGGTCGCCCGCGCACTGCAGGGTGCGGGGCAGGGGACGCTGATCTTAGCGGGCCGCCCCGGGATGCCGGTGCGGATGGCCGCGCGGGAGGCCGGGCTGCCGCTGATCGATTATTTTCTGCGGCCCGAGCTGGAATGCCTGAACGCCGTGCCCACCGCCGAGGGCTGTCTTGAGCTGCTGCTCCGCCTGCGGGAGCGCACGATCTGGGAGAGCGGCTTTCTCGTACTGGGCTATGGCCGCGTCGGGCGCGCCGTGGCACGGCGGCTGGTGCTGCTGGGCGGGCGCGTCACCGTGGCCGCCCGCAGCCCCGAGCAGCGCGCCAATGCCCGCTGTGCCGGGTGCCGCGCCGCGCCCCTGACGGCCCTGCCCACACTGCTGCCCGGCTTTGACGCCGTCATCAACACGGTCCCCGCGCCGGTGCTGCCCCGGGCCCTTCTGCAGCAGCTGCCGGGCGGGGCGCTCATCATTGACCTGGCCAGTCTGCCCGGCGGCACCGACTTTGCCGCCGCAGAGGAACTGGGTCTGCACGCCGAGCACGCCCTGGCCCTGCCGGGCCGCTGTGCGCCGCAGACAGCCGGGGCGCTGATTGCACAGACCGTGCTGGCGATCCTGGAAGAACGCGATCCCGACGAAAGGAGCACCGCCCCATGACCACCCAATCCAAACGCACCGTCGCCTTTGCGCTGTGCGGCAGCTTTTGCAGCTTTGCTGCGGTGCTGCCTCAGCTGCGTGTCCTGACTGCCCGCGGGTGGGACGTCCTGCCCATTTTAAGTGCCAGCGCCGCCGGGCTGGATACCCGCTTCGGCACCGCGTCGGCCCTGCGGCAGACCTTATATGAAGTGACCGGCCACAGACCGCTGACGACCCTGCAGGCCGTTGAGCCGCTCGGCCCGCAGCGGCTTGCCGAGGCGCTCATCATCGCCCCGGCCACCGGCACCACGATGGCGCTGCTGGCCGCAGGCATCAGCTCGACCTCCGTGACGCTGGCCGCAAAAAGCCTTTTGCGCGGCGGGCGGCCCATTATTATCGCGCCGTCCACGAACGATGGGCTTTCGGGCAGTGCCCCGGCGCTGGGCCAGCTTTTGCAGCGGCGCAGCTACTATTTTGTGCCCTTCGGCCAGGACGACAGCTACAAAAAGCCGTGCAGCCTGAAAAGCGATTTCACGCTCCTGCCCGACACATTAGAGGCCGCGCTGCGCGGCGTGCAGATCCAGCCGCTGCTGCTGTAATAAGCGGGAGGGAACGCGGCATATAACGGGGTAGAGATACCCCTTGCCTTCCCCCTTGGGGGAAGGTCGCCCCGCAGGGCCGGATGAGGGGAGAGTATGCGGCGGCGGCCCGTTGACTGACAATGCCGCCCGGTAGGGGCCGGGCATGCCCGGCCCGCGCGTGTAAGGCAGCCGGCTGTCTGCCGGAAGGCTGCGGGCCGCATATATGCGGCCCCTACCGCGCATCCTCCCGTTTTCTGGCAATATCATTGGTTTAGGAGGCCCCGCTCATGCAGACGATCACCATCCACGGCAGACGCACCCTGCACGGCAGCATCCGGCCTGCCGCCGCCAAAAACAGCACCCTGCCGCTGCTGGCGGCGACGCTGCTCTGCGACGGCCCCTGCCGCTTGCGGGACGTCCCGCGTCTGGCCGACGTGGACACCAGCCTGGCGCTGCTGGACGCTGTCGGGGCCCGGGTGCGGCGCTGCGGGGCGGACCTCTGCACCCGTCCCGCGGACCGTCTCTGCGGCGACATCCCGGAGCATCTGGCCGGGGCCATGCGCAGCTCGGTATTTTATCTCGCGCCGCTGCTCTGCCGCGTCGGCTATGTGCGCCTGCCGCTGCCCGGGGGCTGCCGCCTCGGCCCGCGGCCCGTGGACATCCACCTGGCCGGGCTGGCCGCCATGGGGGCCGAGGTCGAATTGGAGGGCATTGCCGTCACGCTGCGGCGCACGGGGTCGCTGCATGGGGTGGATTTCACACTGCGGCTGCCCAGTGTCGGGGCCACAATGACCCTGCTGATGGCCGCCTGCTGCGCCGTGGGGCAGACCGTGCTGCGCGGCGCTGCGCGGGAGCCGGAGATCGGCGACATGATCGCGTTTCTGTCTGCCTGCGGGGCGGATATTCAGGGCGCGGGCACGCCGGTGCTGACCGTGCAGGGCGGCAGACCGCTGGGCGGAGCCTTTCGCCGCCCGCTGCCGGACCGCATCGCCGCCGCGACCTACGCCGCCGCACTGGCGTGCGCGGGCGGACAGATCGAAATTGCGGGCTGCGACCCGGCCAGCTATGACTCGTTTCTGCGCTTTCTGGCCGGGACCGGCGTGCAGGTCAGCCGGGCCGGAGACTGCGTGCGGCTGGCCCGTGACCCCGCCGTGCCGCTGCGGGGCGGGGCGCACCTGCGGGCCGACGCCTGGCCCGCCTTTGCCACCGACACTGCGCCGCTGGCCGCCGCCGTGCTGCTGACGGCAGCGGGGGAGAGCGAAATTTACGACAGCCTGTTTGCCAACCGCTTTGCCTGTGCCGCGGGCTTTGCCGCCATGGGCGCGGCCTGCACGGTCAGGGGGCGGCAGCTGACACTCCCGGGCGGGGCCGTCCTGCACGGGACGGACGTCACCGCGCCCGACCTGCGCGGCGGAGCGGCGCTTCTGGCGGCGGCACTGGCCGCGGACGGTGAGACCCGCCTGCGCGACCCCGGGCACATCCCCCGCGGGTATGAAAATTTACCCGCCGCACTGCGCGGGCTGGGGGCAGAGATTTCCTGAGACCTTCCGCGGACTGCCGTCCCCCTTACGCATCCGGGCCGGGCATGCCCGGCCCCTGCGGGGAGACCGCCCGGCACATGGCCGATTACAGCAGCTCCGCTTCTCAATTTTTTCACATTCTTACACAAAGTATGTAGCTTTGCACTAAAAATACAGTCTCTATCGCGGCCTGCGTTGTCCAAAAGGGCAGGGTAGGCCGTATTTTTTTATGAATTTCTCGCTAAGGTATTGAAATTGCGCGGAAAATTTGCTATCCTTATAAACAGTTATATGTAAAAAATCACGGATTAGTGTGCCCATGCGTGGGTGCACCCCAGGAATCCGGTTTCACAACATCACTTTTAGGGGGATACACTCATGGCATTCGTTCTCGACGAAGAAATGCAAAATGTAACCAATATCAAGGTTATCGGCGTAGGTGGCGGCGGCGGCAACGCCGTCAACCGCATGGTGGAGTCCGGTCTGTCCGGGGTCGAGTTCGTCGCGATGAACACCGACCAGCAGGCTCTGCTCAACTCCAAGGCCACTCAGAAGGTCCAGCTTGGTGCCAAGCTGACCAAGGGCCGCGGTGCCGGTGCTGACCCGGAGATCGGCCAGCGCGCCGCCGAGGAGAGCAAGGACGAGATCACCAACGCGCTGAAGGGTGCGCAGATGGTCTTTATCACCGCCGGCATGGGCGGCGGCACCGGCACGGGCGCTGCCCCTGTCGTGGCCGAGACGGCCCATGACCTGGGTATCCTGACCGTCGGCATCGTCACGAAGCCTTTCGCCTTTGAGGGCAAGCGCAAGATGGCGCAGGCCGAGCAGGGCATCGCTTCCCTGATGATGCACGTCGACTCCCTGATCGTCATTCCCAACGAGCGCCTGAAGCTCATCAGCCAGGAGAAGATCACCCTGATGAACGCCTTCGAGGCCGCTGACAATGTGCTGCGCCAGGGCGTTGAGAGCATCTCCAGCCTGATCAACATTCCTGCCTTCATCAACCTGGACTTCGCGGATGTCCGCTCCATCATGAAGGACGCCGGCTTTGCCCACATGGGCGTCGGCGTTGCCAAGGGCGCCGGCAAGGCCGAGAACGCCGCCAAGGCTGCCATCTCCAGCCCGCTGCTGGAGACCAGCATTGCCGGTGCACGCGGCGTCATCATCAACATCACCTCCAGCCCCGACATCGGCCTGGAGGATGTCGAGACCGCTGCCAGCATGATCACCCAGAGCGCGCATCCCGATGCCAACATTATCTGGGGTACTGCGTTCGACGAGCGCCTGAGCGACGAGATGAGCATTACCGTCGTTGCCACAGGCTTCGAGAGCACGCCCGAGGTCGACGAGCCCATTCAGGCCCATGTTGACGCCAAGCGTGCCGCACAGGCCGCTACCCAGCCCGCCGCACAGCCTGCCGCTGCTCCGGTCCAGCCCGTGCAGCCTGTCCAGCCGCAGGTCAACCCCGTCATGCCCAACCCGATCTTCACCCAGTCCTTCAGCACCGGCATGGACACGCCTGTGGCCGCACAGCCCGCAGCCCCTGCCGAGGAAGAGGATGACGGCGATTACTTTGACGACCTGCTCAGCATCCTGAACAAGCGTTCTTAATGATTTTTTTTGCGAGAGGATGTAAAAAGCCATGCCGTCTGAACCGATGAACATTCAGGAACAGGGTTTTCGTTCCAGCTTGTTCGGCTTTGATAAAAATGACGTGCTGGCTTACATGAACGCACTGGCCAACGAGGCCCAGCAGCACGAGCTGGAGTACAACCGCCAGCTGCAGCAGCTGCAGTCCAAGCTGGACGAGCTGCGCAGCGAGCGGGGCACCGCCGACAGCCGCATGGAGGCCCTGAAGGCTGAGCTGGCTGCCGCGACCCAGCGTGCAGACACGGCCGAGGCCAAGCGCCGCGAGGCGGACGAGCAGCTGGAGACCATCAAGAAAAAGACGGCCTCCTTCCAGTCCACCCAGCGGGAATCCCAGAAAAACGCCAACATCTGGCAGCTGAAATGCCACGATCTGCAGCAGCAGGTGGACGAGCTGCAAAAGCAGCTGACCGCCGCGCGCGCGCTGAACACTGCCGCCGCCCCGGCTGCCCCCACATCCGATCTGGTGCGGGAGGCCAAGCTCGAGGCCGGCAAGATCCTGGCCGATGCCCGCCTGTACGCCGAGAGCGCAGAGCGGGAGCTCAAGCAGCAGGCCGAGACCCAGAAGAACCGCATGGCAGAGAATGCCCGCAGCATTGCGTCGGGCGTCATGCTGGTGCGGGAGCGTCTGGCCCGCGTGGACGAGCGCCTGAGCGCCGCCACGCTGGATTTAGACGGCCTGACGCAGGCCATCTATCAGGCGCTTGACCAGACCGAGGCCGAGCTGAAGGATCTGGGCACCGATATGCGCAGCTTTGCGCAGGGCACACCGGAAACGGATATTCCCGCACCGGTGCCGCCGCGCCCCGCCGCCAAGCCTGCCGCCCCGTCTCCCGAAAAGCCCGCCGAGCGTCTGCGCGTCAAGGCCAAGGCACAGCCCGTGCACCACACGGCCCCTGCCGCCCCGGTCCACCGTCTGCGCAACACCCGCCGCCCGATCTCCCAGCTTTTGCAGGATCAGATCGACAAATTGGGCCGGGAGGAGCAATAAGTTTGTACATAGCCACTCGGTTTTGCGCCGGGTGGTTTTTGTTTAGAGCGGCTCCCCCTGGGGGGAAAGGCTTGGTTTGTTCACAAACCCTTCTTAATTTGTTGAATTTTCCTTCACGACTTTAACACAAATGGCGGGTATACTATAAGTGTTCTCAGGAAGGGAGCAGGGACCCGGGCCTGAGAACAGAACCCCAAGTTTTTCATCCATACTCCTCTTTTCTTTTGATGCCGAAGCGGTGCAGGACTTTCCTGCACCGCTTCGGTGTTTTTTTTAGGACAGATTTCTGCATTTGACAACGTGTTTTCCTGCACCGTACTCTTGCCGAATCGTGCAGAACCCTGTATAATATAATCTGATATTGTATCGCCGCGGGGCAGACCCGGCGCACATATCCCGCAATTTCACTCCATCCGCAGGAGGCAAAATCCTATGAGAGTTGGTCTGGACATTGGTTCCACCACCATTAAATGTGTTGTGCTGAACGACGCCGGGCAGATCGTCTATTCGACCTACGAGCGCCATTTCAGCCATATTTTAGAGAAGGGCAGGGCGCTGCTTGAGAAGGTTGCCGCCGAATATCTGCCCGATGGCCGCGCCTACTTAGCCATCTCTGGCTCCGCCGGTATGGGCCTGGCCGACAGCTGCAAGGTCCCCTTCGTGCAGGAGGTCTTTGCCACCCGTGTGGCCGCCAACCGGCTGGCCCCCGGCACCGACTGCATCATCGAGCTGGGCGGCGAGGACGCCAAAATCCTTTTCCTGACAAACGGCACCGAGGTCCGCATGAACGGCAGCTGCGCCGGCGGCACGGGCGCGTTCATTGACCAGATGGCGACCCTGCTGAAGATGGGCGCCGACGAGATGGACAAAGCCGCGCAGGCCGCGACCCGCACCTACACCATCGCCAGCCGCTGCGGCGTTTTTGCCAAAAGCGACATCCAGCCCCTCATCAACCAGGGCGCACAGGCGGGCGACATCGCGGCGTCGATCTATCAGGCCGTTGTCAACCAGACCATTGCAGGTCTGGCACAGGGCCGCCCCATCAAGGGCAATATCCTGTATCTCGGCGGCCCGCTGACCTTCTCCGGGACGCTGCGCCGGAGCTTTGACAAGACTCTGGGTGTCACCGGCACCCTGCCGGAGAACAGCCTGCTCTTCGTCGCGATGGGCGCGGCGTTCTATGCCGACGAGGAATCCGACCTGCGCGAGGTCGCCAAGCGCCTCGACGAATACAGCGCCACAGCGACCTACGTCAGCCTGCCGCCGCTGTTCGCAAACAAACAGGAGTACGAGGACTTCCACGCCCGCCACTTAAAGGCCACCGTGCCCTGCCTGCCCTTTGGCGCAGACTGCGGGCCGGTACATATCGGCATCGACTCCGGCTCCACCACCATCAAGCTCGTCGTCATCGACAACGACGCGAACATTCTGTTCGAGCGCTACCGTCCGAACCTCGGCAACCCGATCCCGCTCGTCAGGGAGACGCTGCTCGGTCTCTACAAGGACCACCCGGGCCTGCAGATCGCCAGCGTGACCACCACCGGCTACGGCGAGGAGCTCGTCAAAAATGCGTTCCACTGTGACCGCGGTCTTGTCGAGACTGTCGCGCACTTTACCGCCGCCAAGCACTTTTTGCCCGACGTGGATTTCATCATCGACATCGGCGGTCAGGACATGAAGTGCTTCAAAATTGAGGACGGTGCGATCAGCAACATCTTCCTGAACGAAGCCTGCTCCTCCGGCTGCGGCAGCTTTTTGCAGACGTTCGCCCAGGCGCTGGGCTACGATGTCAAGGAGTTTGCCGCGCTGGGCCTGTTTGCCGACAAGCCCGTTGACCTTGGCAGCCGCTGCACCGTGTTCATGAACTCGTCTGTCAAGCAGGCGCAGAAGGACGGTGCCTCGATTGAAAATATCAGCGCCGGTCTGTCCATCTCCGTCGTCAAGAACGCGCTGTACAAGGTCATCCGCGCGTCCAGCCCCGAGGAGCTGGGCCGCAACATCGTGGTACAGGGCGGCACCTTCTACAATGAGGCTGTGCTCCGCGCTTTTGAGAAGGAGATGGGCGTCAACGTCATCCGTCCTGACATTGCGGGCCTGATGGGCGCTTACGGCGCGGCCCTGTACGGCAAGGCCAAGGCAGGCGCGCACGCCCGCAGCACCGTGCTGACCCAGCTGGAGCTGGAGCATTTCAGCCAGAAGGTCAACACCGTGCAGTGTCAGGGGTGCGGCAACCACTGCCAGCTGACCGTCAACGTTTTTGCCGATGGCAAGCGCTTTATCTCCGGCAACCGGTGCGATAAGCCCGTGACCGGCAAGGCCAACAACGAGGACCTGGACCTCTACGCTTACAAGCTCAAGCTGCTGGACGGCTACCGCAAGGCAGCAGCCCCTGCGAACAGCCGCGGCAAGATCGGCATCCCGCTCTGCCTGAATATGTACGAGCTTTTGCCGTTCTGGCACACGCTGTTCAGCCGCCTCGGCTTTGAGGTCGTCGTCAGCCCCTTCTCCAACCGCAAGCTGTACCAGAGCGGGCAGGCGACGATCCCCAGCGACACGGCCTGCTTCCCGGCCAAGCTGAGCCACGGCCACATTCACTGGCTGTGTGAGCAGGGCGTGGACGCGATCTTCTACCCCTGCATGAGCTACAACTTGGACGAGCACCTGGGCGACAACCATTATAACTGCCCCGTCGTGGCCTACTATCCCGAGGTGCTCGAGGGCAACTGCCCCGAGCTGAAGGCGACGAAGTTCATCTACGATTACTTCAACCTCGAGCGCCGCAAGGATTTCTACAAGAAATTCCAGCAGGCGCTGGACCATTATTTCCCGGGGCTGGACCGGAAGGCCGTGCACGAAGCCATTGATGCGGCCTACGACGAGTACGCCCGCCACATGCAGCAGCTGCGCGACAAGGGCACCGAGATCATTGCGCAGGCCCGCAGGGAAGGCCGCCGCATCATTGTGCTGGCGGGCCGCCCCTACCACGTTGACCCTGAGGTCAACCACGGTATTGACCAGCTCATCATCCGGCAGGGCGCTGCCGTCATCAGCGAGGACTCCGTCAGCTGGCACGAGCAGAAGTTCCAGACCTCCGTCCTGAACCAGTGGACCTACCACAGCCGCCTGTACGCCGCCGCGAAATACTGCACCGAGAACCCCGACATGGACCTTGTGCAGCTCGTCTCCTTCGGCTGCGGCCTGGACGCCGTCACCACCGACGAGACCCGCGAGATTCTGCAGGCGGGCAGCAAGCTGTACACCCAACTGAAGATCGACGAGATCACAAATCTGGGCGCGGTGAACATAAGACTGCGCAGTTTGTTTGCGGCGCTGGAAGAACGCAAAGAGGACAAAAAGTAAGAGGCAATTCCATGGAATACATGACCCCCAACTTTACCAAGGACATGGTAAAGACCCATAAAATTCTCATTCCGAACATGGCCGTGACTCAGTTTCGGCTCATGCAGGCGGCACTGGCCAGCGAGGGCTACCAGACCGAGGTGCTCGGCAACTGCGGCAGCGAGGTCGCGCAGCTGGGCCTGAAATACGTCCACAACGACACCTGCTACCCGGCGCTGCTTGTCATCGGGCAGTTTCTCGACGCGCTGAACAGCGGCAAATACGATTTGGACCACACCGCGCTGCTCATTACCCAGACCGGCGGCGGCTGCCGTGCGTCCAACTACATCAAGCTGCTGCGCAAGGCGCTCGTCAAGGCGGGCTACGGCAATATTCCCGTAGCATCGCTGAACTTCTCCGGTCTGGAAAAGGGCAGCGGTCTGCCGCTGACCGTGCCGCTGCTGCGCAAGGTCATTGCGTCGATCTTTTACGGCGATATGCTGGTCGCCCTGCGCAGCCAGACCCACGCCTACGAGAACCACAGGGGCGACGCCGACGCCATGACCGAGAAGTGGATCTCTACGATACAGGGCTGGATCCGCGACGACAAGAACTACTCCGCCCATGACATGAAGCGCCGGTTCTACGACATTGCCGCGGACTACGCGACCATTCCCATCACCCGCGTGCCGAAGGTCAAGGTCGGCGTCGTCGGCGAGATTTATGTCAAATACTCGCCGCTGGGCAACAATGATCTGGAAAAATTTCTGGAAAGCCAGGACTGCGAGGTCAACCTGCCCGGCCTGATGGGCTTTGTGGAGTACTGCGTGGCCAACTACAAGCTGGACATCGACCTGTACGGCGGCAACAAGCTGGTGGCGGGCGGCGCGGACGCGTTCTTGAGCTGGCTGGACGGCATCGGCTGCGCCAGCTATGACGCCATGCGCAAGTACGGCTTCTACGCGCCCGGCTCGTTCCGCGAGCTGATGAAAAAGCCAGAGGGCATCATCTCTCTGGGTGCCAAGATGGGCGAGGGCTGGCTGCTGACCGCCGAGATGATCGAGCTGGTCGAGGGCGGCTACGGCAACATTGTCTGCGCCCAGCCGTTCGGCTGTCTGCCGAACCACATTGTTGGCAAGGGCATGATCAATAAGATCCGCGCCCTGCACCCGGACGCGAACATCACCCCCGTGGACTACGACCCCAGCGCGACCCGCGTCAACCAGGAAAACCGCATCAAACTGATGCTGGCCGTGGCTCGCGAGAAGCTGGACCAGCCCGGCGAGGTACAGCCTGTCACCGCGGAACAGCTGGCAGGCGGCGCACCGCAGGTGGAGACGTTGGTACGATAAATTTATAAAAAAGCCGCTGGCATAATTGTCAGCGGCCTTTTTATACAGGCTTCAAGCCTTCCCCCCTTGGGGGAAGGTGGCCCCGCAGGGCCGGATGAAGGGTAAGTTCACGGAAATAACCCGTTTACAGGCAATCTCCGCAAGGTTGCCCCTCATCAGTCAGTGGTCGGGGCCGCTGACAGCTTCCCTCACATCTCCTCCACCTGTTTCAGCTCTACCTCCCGCTTATCGATCACCAGCAGTCCATCCTTCTGCATCTGGCTCAGCGCATTGCTCAAGGCGCTGCGGTCCACACCAAGGTGGTCGGCCAGCTGCTGGCGGTCAAAGGGGAGCGTAAACCGCAGGCTGCCGTTTTGCCGCGCCAGCACCGAAAAGTACGCCGTGATCCGCCCGCGGATCGTCTTGGGGGCGGTGTACAGGCTGCGCTGCGCCAGCCCCAGATTTTTACGCGCTGCAATGCGCAAAAGATTTTGCGTCAGCTTCCAGCGCCACGGCTCGCAGCCGCACTGCAAAAGCTGCCCGGTCTCCAAAAACAGTGCCTCGCCGTTTTCTGCGGCCACAACGCTGACCCGCAGCGGCTCGTCCGGCAGACAGGCGTAGGTCTCGGCAAACAGGTCACCCGGCCCGGCCTGGCCCAGCAGCGTCTTGCTGCCCCAGACGTCCAGGTGCTCCATGTGCACCCGCCCGGCCAGCACCACGCCCAGCGCCGGGGCTCTCTGCCCGGCCTCCAGCAGGATTTCCCTCTTGGCAAATGCCCTGCGGCGCATCCGCAGCGCAGTTACGGCGGCCTCGGCCTCGTCGGCGGTCAGTCCGCGGAACAGTGGTACATCCGGCAATTCCATAATTATGCACCTCACATGTTGTTACTACAACAGAACTCTTGCTGCCATTGTAGTAAAATGACAGCACAAAGTCAAGGAGGCTGACCATGAAACGACAAATCATTCACATCGACCAGGAGAAATGCAACGGCTGCGGGGCCTGCGCCGCCGCCTGCCACGAGGGCGCGATCGCCATGATCGGCGGCAAGGCCACGCTGATGCGCGACGACTACTGCGACGGCATGGGGGACTGCCTGCCGCACTGCCCCACGGGGGCCATCACGTTTGAGCAGCGCGAGGCCGCGCCCTACAACGAGGCCGCCGTGCAGGCCGCCAGGCAGCACAAGGCCGCCCACACGCCCGGCTGCCCCGGCAGTGCGCCCAAGGCGATGCACGTCTGCCCGGGCAGCATGGCCAAGGCCCTGCACCCCGCCGAGGCAGGGGAGAGCGCCCCGACGACGGCCCCCAGCCAGCTGCGCCAGTGGCCCGTGCAGATCAAGCTGGTGCCTGTGAACGCACCCTACTTTGACGGTGCGCGGCTGCTGATCGCTGCCGACTGCACGGCCTACGCCTACGCCGCGTTCCACGAGCGGTTCATCCGCGGGCACATCACGCTGGTGGGCTGCCCCAAGCTGGACGATGTCGATTACAGTGAGAAGCTGACCGCCATCATCCGCAGCAACGACATTCAAGAGGTCACTGTTGTGCGCATGGAGGTGCCCTGCTGCGGCGGGCTGGAAAATGCCGCCAAGCGCGCCTTGCAGGCATCCGGCAAGTTTATTCCGTGGCAGGTCGTAACGATCTCCACCGACGGGCGGATTCTGGACTGATTTTTTTTGCAAAAAGGGCTTGCATTCCGCAAAGCAGTATGCTATAATAACATACGTCGCTGAAACGCAGCGACGTATATGCGCGGTTAGCTCAGCTGGTAGAGCATCTGCTTGACGTGCAGGAGGTCACAGGTTCGAGTCCTGTACCGCGCACCAGAGAAAGCCCCTTGCCGATACGTTCGGCAAGGGGCTTTTCTTTTGTTTCCGCGGATGTAAGCATCCGCTTCTGCATGTAGGGGTCGATGCTCGTCATCGACCCGGGAGCTGAACGACTGCCGCAGGGCCGGGCGTGCTGCGCCCCGCCCCTACAATGCACTTTTTGTGTCCCATTGACGAACCTGCGCTGGTACGATATACTTATATTTTACGGCATTTTGTCGTACTTTGTGCAAAGCAGGAATAGGAAAAGGAGGGAGGATCGCCGTGATTTTCGGCAAAGCGATCAACCGATACTATCTCAAGCACGCGCCGGTGCTGCTGCTGGGCATTCTGTCGCTGCTGACGGTGGACTACATTCAGCTGCTCATCCCGGAGCTGTACCGGCTGGTCATCAACGGCGTAAATCTGGGGCAGGTGGTCGTGGACGGCCAAACGCTGCCCTTTACCAGGGAGGTGCTGTTTCAGCACATCTGCCTGCCAATGATTTGGATCGTCGTGCTCATGGTCATCGGGCGGTTCCTGTGGCGCGTCTGTTTCTTCGGGTCAGCGGTCAGCGTGGCCGCCGATTTGCGGGAGCGGATGTTTGACCACAGCCGCCGCCTGTCCCAGCAGTACTATCAGGTCAACAAGGTCGGCAACTTGATGAGCCTCTACACCAACGACCTCGACACCATTCAGGAGTGCTTCGGCGATGGCATTTTGATGTTCTTTGACGCCGCCGTGCTGGGCATTATGGCGCTGGTCAAGATGTGGCGGATGGACTGTAAATTAACACTTCTGGCGCTGATCCCGGCGGCGGTCATGTTCATACTCGGCACCGTCATGAGCCAAGTCATGACCAGACGGTGGGAGGAGCGCCAGCAGGCGTTCTCCGACCTGTCCGACTTTGCGCAGGAGAACTTTTCCGGCATTGCGGTCATCAAGGCGTTTGTGAAGGAGCTCAAGGAGCTGATTGCCTTCCGCCGGCTCAACAAGGAAAACGAGGAGGTCAACGTCGCCTACACCAAGATTGCAACACTGCTCGAGGTGCTGGTCACGCTGTTCGTCGAGTCGGTCATCTGCGTGATTTTGGGCTACGGCGGCTGGCTCGTCTGGCGCGGGCAGTTCAACGCAGGTCAGCTTGTGGAATACATCGGCTACTTTGAGGCCATCGTCTGGCCCATCATGGCCATCTCGATGCTGATCGAAAAGACCTCCCGCGGCAAGGCATCGCTGAACCGCATTACCGAGCTTCTGGATGCACCCATCGACGTGGCGGACCGCGACGGCGTCGCCGACCTGCGCGATCCGCACGGCGGCATTGAGTTCCGCCATCTGACGTTCCGCTACCCAGACGGCGAGTACGACGTGCTGAAGGACGTATCGTTCACCATCAAGCCCGGCGAGAGCGTCGGCATCGTCGGCAAGACCGGCGCGGGCAAGACCGCGCTGGTGGACCTTTTGCTGCGCACCTACAATGTGCCCGACGGCACGCTGTTTGTGGACGGGCAGGACGTGAACGCCGTATCCATCCATTCGGTGCGCGACGCCTGCGCCTACGTGCCGCAGGACAACTTCCTGTTCTCGGACACGATTGCCCACAACATCGGCTTCGGCGTGGACGACGCCAGCCAGGCCGACATTGACCGCGCCGCCGCGCTGGCCGATGTGCGGGACAACATCGTGGACTTCAAGGACGGCTACGAGACCGTACTCGGTGAGCGCGGCGTGACCGTCTCCGGCGGACAGAAGCAGCGCATCTCGATTGCGCGTGCCCTGCTGAAAAACGCGCCGATCCTGATTCTGGACGACTCTGTCTCGGCTGTCGATACCCGCACCGAGAAAATCATCCTCGACAACCTCAAGACCAGCCGCGCGGGCAAGACGACGCTGCTGATCGCCCACCGCATTTCGACGGTGGAGCAGCTGGACAAGATCGTCTTTATCGAGGACGGCAGGGTAGAGGCCGTCGGCCCGCACGATGAATTGTATCGCAGCTGCGCCGAATACCGCCGCATGGTCGATCTGCAGAAGCTCGAGGACGAGGAAGGAGGCGGCAGCCATGGCTAACGTAAATCCGCTGTTGCTGGTAGGCGCAGTCATCGGTGTCGTCACGGCGCTGCTGGTGCTGGCCTACGCCCTCATCAAGGACAAAAAGGAGACGATGGGCTTTGAGCGCACGATGAACGACGGCGAGATTCTGCGCCGCCTGGCCGGGTACGCCAAGCCGTACCTGGCGAAATTCGTCGTTGTGCTGTTTTTAATGCTGTTCTCGATTGCCTATGACATCATCTCGCCGCTGATCGTCGGCGCACTGGAGGAGCTGGTCTCAGGCGAATTCGAGCTGCCGCGGCTGTTCGCGGGCGTCGCCGTCTATGCGGGCGTGCTCGTTTTCTCGATGGCCAGCACCTACTTCCAGGCTGTCATTCTGCAGCGCGTCGGCCAGCGCATCATCTCCGACCTGCGCGAGGACCTATTCACCCACATTGAGTCACTGTCCCACGAGCAGCTGAACGAGATTCCCGTCGGCAAGCTCGTCACCCGCGTGACAAACGATACGAACGCCATCTCGATGATGTTCACGAACCTGCTGGTCACGCTGACCAAGAACATCTTTGTCATCCTCGGCATCCTGGTCGCCATGCTGGCGCTCAACTATGAGCTGACGCTGATGGTGCTCTGTTTTGTGCCGTTCATCGTGATTTTTACGGTCATCTTCCGCAAGTTCTCCCGCCGGGCCTACCGCAAGGTCAAGGACGCGACCACCGACATCAACACCTACCTGTCGGAGAATCTGTCCGGCATCAAGGTCACGCAGATCTTTGGCCGCGAGGACGAGAAGATGGCAGAGTTCCGCGAGAAAAGCCAGCGCCTCGCCCGCGCGAATCGGGAGCAGATCTTTGTGTTCGGCGTGTTTCGTCCTCTGGTCTACATGCTGTATATCTGCTCGATCCTGTGTCTTTTTTATCTCGGCGGCATGGGGCATCTGAACGGCGTGACATTTCTGGGCCAGACCATCACGGGCGGCACCATCGTCACGTTCTACATGTACATTTCCAAATTCTTCACGCCCATCCAGAATCTGGCCGAGCAGTTCAATTGGCTGCAGTCGGCGCTGGCCTCGTCGGAGAAGGTGTTCTCCATCATGGACATTGCGCCCAAAATGGTGGACGCCCCCGACGCCATCGAGCTGGACGAGGTAAAGGGCGAAATCGAGTTCCGCGACGTCTGGTTCAGCTATCTTCCGGGCGAGTGGGTGCTGCAGGGCGTGTCCTTCCACATTGACCCGCACCAGACCGTGGCGTTTGTCGGCTCGACGGGCTCGGGCAAGAGCACGATTCTCTCGCTGATCTGCCGCAACTACGAGTTTCAGAAGGGCGAGATCCTGATTGACGGCATCGACATCCGCAAAATCAAAATTTCGTCGCTGCGCCGTCACTTCGGGCAGATGCTGCAGGACGTGTTCCTTTTCTCGGGCACGATCCGCAGCAACATCGTCCTGCGGGAGGAGGGCATCTCCGACGAGGAGATCCTACAAGTCTGCCGCTATGTCAACGCCGACAAGTTCATTGACAAGCTGGACCACGGTCTGGACGAGGAGGTCCGCGAGCGCGGGAACAATTTCTCCGCCGGGCAGCGCCAGCTGTTGAGCTTTGCGCGGACGATCATCCACAAGCCAAGCGTTATGATTCTGGACGAAGCCACGGCGAATATTGACACCGAGACCGAGCTTTTGATTCAGGATTCGCTGGAAAAGATGCGGTCCGTCGGCACGATGCTGATCGTCGCGCACCGGCTGTCCACCATCCAGCACGCGGACAACATTATTGTGCTGTCCCACGGCAAGATCCTCGAGCAAGGGAACCATCAGGAGCTTCTGGCGAAGCACGGCAGATATTACCAGCTGTACACACTGCAATATCATAAGGAGCAGCTGGAGGGGTAAGAGTATGTAGGGCGGCATGCCCTCATGCCGCCGCTGCTGCCACTCCGTTTACGGTCTGTTGCGGAAGGCCGCGGCGGGGCGTCGGGGACGCCGCCCCCTGCAACGCGGCCACCCTCACTTGTATTTTTCCCGGTACCCATATATAATAACTACCGCGCAGCTTTCCCCCTCGGGGAAGGTGGCCTCGCAGGGCCGGATGAGGGACCGGTTTGCCATTGGAGACCCTTAACAGGCAACTACCGCAGGCCTTGCCCTCATCAGTCAGCGGGCGGGGCCGCTGACAGCTTCCCCCGAGGGGGAAGCCGCTCGTTCCCAAAAGTCTCTCTTTCACACGAAAGGGAGGCTTTTTTATTTACAACCTATGGACGTAACTGCAATTTTATGGTATACTATATCGGTTAAAGTGGGGAGGTATAGGACTATGCGCGTTTTGGGCATCGACCCGGGGTATGCCATTGTGGGCTGGGGTGTTGTGGAGTACATCAGCAACCGCTTTGCACCCATCGGCTACGGGGCGGTCATCACCGAGAAGGACACGCCCTTTGAACAGCGCCTCGTTGAAATTTATGAGAGCGTATTCGACATCTGCAAGCGCTACCAGCCCGAGGCCCTCTCCATCGAAAAGCTGTACTACCAGCACAACCAGACCACCGTCATCGGCGTGGCCGAGGCCCGCGGCGTCATTCTGCTGGCCGCGGCGCAGTGCGGCGTGCCGATCTACGAATACACACCCATGCAGGTCAAGCAGGCCATCACCGGCTACGGCAAGGCCGTGAAGAAGCAGATCCAGGAGATGACCCGCATAATGCTGCACCTCGAGTCCGTCCCCAAGCCCGACGATACCGCCGACGCCCTCGGCATGGCGATTGCCCACTGCCATTGCAGCCGCAGCCGGTTGATGGGGACACCGGTGAGATAATCCCTTGCCTTCCCCCAAGTGGGGGAAGGCTTTCCACCATACAAAAGAAGGATACACCATGATCTACTGCCTTACCGGAAAAATCATCAAAAAGACGCTGGATTCCGTCGTCATCAGCTGCGGCGGGGTCGGCTATTTTGTCCAGATCCCCGCCACCACCGGCGAGGCCCTGCCCCCCGCCGGGCAGGAGGGGACCGTTTATACGATTATGAACGTCACCGAGAACGACGTCTCGCTCTACGGCTTTGCTGCCGAGGAGCAGCGCGACTGCTTTAAGATGCTGACCGGCGTCACCGGCGTCGGCCCCAAGGCCGCGCTGTCCATCCTGTCCATCATGACGCCGGAAAAAATCGCGCTGGCCGCGTCCAGCGGCGACCACAAAGCGTTCACCAAGGCCGCGGGCGTCGGGCCGAAGCTGGCCCAGCGCATCACGCTGGAATTGAAGGACAAGGTCGGCAAGGGGCTGGCCGCGGGCACGGGCTTCTCCGGCAATGTTGCCGCCCCGGCCCCCAGCTCTGCGCCCGCGCAGGCCGTCGCCGCGCTCGTCAGCCTGGGCTATGCGCCGTCGGACGCTGCCGCCGCCGTGGCCCGCGTCGACGAGACCCTCTCCGTGCAGGAGATCATCACCATCGCGCTGCGCAGTCTGTCGCGCGTGTAACAGAAGGGGAGTGCCGAATTGAACCAGGAATACACCGTGGACCCCAGCCGTCTCGTCAGCCCCGATATGACCCCCGCCGACACGGAGGAAGTCAGCCTGCGCCCGAAAACCCTGGACGATTACGTCGGGCAGGAGAAGGCCAAGGGCAACTTAAAGGTCTATCTGCGGGCGGCGCAGCAGCGCGGCGAGCCGATGGATCACATCCTGCTTTACGGCCCGCCGGGTCTGGGCAAAACCACCCTCGCCGGCATCGTGGCGCAGGAGATGGGCGTACAAATCCGCATCACGTCGGGTCCGGCCATCGAGAAGCCCGGCGACCTGGCCGCCCTGCTGACGAACCTGCAGGAGGGCGACATCCTCTTTATCGACGAGATCCACCGCCTGTCGCGTCAGGTCGAAGAAGTCCTGTACCCGGCTCTCGAGGATTTTGCGCTGGACATCATGATCGGCAAGGGGCCGAGTGCCCAGAGCATCCGCATCAATCTGCCGCGGTTCACGCTGGTGGGCGCCACGACACGCGCGGGCCAGCTGACCGGGCCGCTGCGTGACCGCTTCGGCATCCTGCTCAAATTAGAGCCCTACAGCCCCCGGGAGCTGGGCCGCATCATCCTGCGCAGCGCGGGCATTCTGGGCGTGCCCATCACCGAGGAGGGCGCGCTGGAGCTGGCCCGCTGTGCCCGCGGCACGCCGCGTATCGCCAACCGTATGCTCAAGCGCGTGCGCGACTTTGCCACCGTGCAGGGAGACGGCACAATTGACGAGGAGACCGCCATCGCCGCCCGCAAGTGGATGGACATTGACGAGCTGGGTCTGGACGAGCTGGACCGCAGTGTCCTGCGCGCCATCATTGAGATGTACGGCGGCGGCCCCGTCGGTCTGGAAACGCTGGCCGCAGCCCTGGGCGAGGAGAGCGTCACCCTGGAGGACATCTGCGAGCCGTACCTGATGCAGATGGGTATGCTGACCCGCACGCCCCGTGGCCGCTGCGTGACCCGCCTGGCCTATGAGCACCTGCACATGGCCGTGCCGAAGCGCTTTGACGACGAGGATTCCGGCCAGACGAGTATGTTTTAAATAAGAAAACGTGCGAGCTATAAGCGAACGGGTAGAGCCCTTCTAGGCTTCGCTTCGCTCGCCCACCTCCCCTGTGAGGGGAGGCTTTTGCGTGGGCACTGCCCGCGAGAAATACACCCCACGAAGTGGGGAGCTGGCCGAGTTTACAAGGCCTGAGGGGCTCTGCCGCTTGGCCTTAACCGCAAAATTCATCGAACCAACACATATAGCAAAGGAGAATCACCTATGCGCCCTGCTGATTCCTGGCGGGATTATGAGCTGCTGGACGCTACCAACCACAACCGGTTGGAGCGCTGGGGCCAGACCCTGCTGATCCGTCCCGACCCGCAGGTCATCTGGAAAAACGACGAGACCAGCCCGCTGTGGGCCAAGGCCGACGCTGTCTATTACCGCTCTGCCAAGGGCGGCGGGCAGTGGAATTACCACAAAAAGCTGCCGCAGAAATGGCAGATCCACTGGAACGATTTGACGCTGATCGTCAGCCCCACGGGCTTCAAGCACACCGGCGTTTTCCCGGAGCAGGCCGTGAACTGGGCATGGTACCAGGAAAAGATACGGCAGGCTGGCCGTCCCATCCGCGTGCTGAACCTGTTCGGCTACACGGGCGGCGCAACGCTGGCGTGCCTGGCCGCGGGCGCGTCCGTCACCCATGTGGACGCCAGCAAGGGCATGGTCGCCTGGGCGCGGGAGAACGCTGCCGCCAGCGAGCTGGCAGACCGCCCCTGCCGCTGGATCGTGGACGACTGCGCCAAGTTTGTGCAGCGTGAGATCCGCCGCGGCAGCCGCTATGACGCTGTCATCATGGACCCGCCGAGCTATGGCCGCGGTCCGGGCGGCGAGATCTGGAAGCTCGAGGACAACGTCTACGACCTCATCACGCTGACTGAGCAGGTGCTGAGCGACGACCCGCTGTTCTTCGCCATCAACTCCTACACCGAGGGTCTGAGCCCCGCGGTCATGGAATACATCGTCAAAACGACGCTTTGCCCCGTCAAGGGCGGCCATACCCACTGCGACGAGATCGGTCTGCCGGTCTCCGCCACAGGCGGCGTGGTGCCCTGCGGCGCAACGGCCATCTGGGAGAAATAAGCCATGCCGAATCAGGAACCGATGATCAAAGTACAGGACGTCCGCTTCCGCTACGACCCCGAGCAGCCCAAGTACGCTGTGGACGGCGTGAGCCTGGACATCCGCCGCGGCGAGTTCGTCGCCGTGCTGGGCGCGAACGGCTGCGGCAAGTCCACGCTGGCGAAGCACTTCAACGCCATTCTGCTGCCCGAGGCCGGTACCGTGCTGGTCGAGGGCATGGACACCCGCAACGAAGACCATCTCTACGATGTGCGCCAGGAGGTCGGCATGGTGTTCCAGAACCCCGACAACCAGATCGTGGCGACCATCGTCGAGGAGGACGTGGCCTTTGCGCCGGAGAACCTCGGCGTGCCGCCCGAGGAGATCCGCACCCGCATCGACGAGGCCATGAAGCTGGCGGGCATCTATGAAAAGCGCGAGGCTGCACCGTACAAGCTGTCCGGCGGCCAGAAGCAGCGCGTCGCGATTGCGGGCGTTATCGCCATGCGGCCCGACTGTCTTGTTATGGACGAGTCCACCGCCATGCTGGACCCTCATGGCCGCGCGCAGGTCATGAAAACCATCCGCCAGCTGCGGGCGGCGGGCATCACGATCGTGTCCATCACCCACTACATGGAGGAGGCCGCCCAGGCAGACCGCGTGCTGGTCATGAGCCGGGGCCGCATCGTCATGGAGGGCACGCCCGAGCAGGTGTTCAGCCAGACCGAGCGGCTGCACGGGTATCACCTCGATGTCCCGCAGGCCGCCGAGTTGCGCGACGAGCTGGTCAAGGCCGGGATCCCGATGCCGGAAAATGTCATTACCCCCGACGCCTGCGCGGAGGAATTATACAAGCTGCTGAAATAAAGGAAGCCTTCCCCCTTGGGGGAAGGTGGCCGAGGCTCCGCCTGAGGCCGCATGAGGGGCGAGCTTGCCGGGGTATCCCGTTTATGGGAAATCGCCGCGAAGCTGCCCCTCATCAGTCGGCGGGCGGGGCCGCCGACAGCTTTCCCCTTGGGGGAAGCCACTCTGACGAAAAACTCCCACGTATGCCGGAACGGCACCGCAACCGGGCTGTATCCGGCGGGAAAGGAACAACTATGTCCGAAATCATTCGTGTTGAAAACCTGAGCTACATCTATAACCAGGGTATGCCCGACGCGACGAAGGCGCTGGATGACGTGTCCTTCACCGTCGAGGAGGGCGACTTTGTCGGTATCATCGGCTCAACGGGCAGCGGAAAATCCACGCTTATCAGCCATTTCAACGGCCTGAACCGCCCGACATCAGGCCGCGTCCTTGTGGACGGCAGGGACCTGTGGGAGCAGGGCGCAGACCTGCGCAGCTTCCGCTTTCTCGTCGGCCTTGTCATGCAGTATCCCGAGTACCAGCTGTTTGAGGAGACCTGCGCCCGCGACATCGCCTACGGCCCGCGCAACATGGGCCTGGACGAGGCCGAGGTCCAGCGCCGCGTCAGGGAGGCCGCCGCGTTCGTCGGCCTGTCCGATGAGCTGTTGGAAAAAAGCCCGTTTGAGCTTTCGGGCGGGCAGAAGCGCCGCGTTGCGATTGCGGGCGTCATGGCCATGCACCCCCGCGTGCTGGTGCTGGACGAGCCCGCTGCCGGTCTGGACCCCGAGGGCCGCGACACGATCCTGAGCCAGATCAGGGACTACCATGAGAAAACCGGCATCACGGTGCTGCTGGTCAGCCACTCGATGGAGGATATTGCCAAGTACGCCAACCGCGTGCTGGTCATGCACCGCGCCAAAATTGCCATGTATGACACGGTGGAAAACGTCTTCGCCCACGCGCAGGAGCTGTTGGAGCTGGGGCTTTCGGTGCCGCAGGTCACGCAGATCTTTTTAAAGCTGCGCCAGATGGGGCTGGACATCCCCGCGGACGTCTACACGATCCCCTATGCGGTCAAAACGATTCAAAAGGCGCTGGCCGTCAAACAGGGAGGTGGGGCAAATGCTTAAAGATATTACGATAGGTCAGCATTTTCCCGGGCATTCCATCCTGCACCGCTGCGACCCGCGGCTCAAGCTGGTCGCGACGATTGCCTATATCGTCGTGCTGTTTGTGGCCCCGAACCCGCTGGGGCTGGCACTGTCCATCCTGCTGCTGGCCGCGCTGTACAAGGTAGCACAGATTCCCGGCAAGATGATTTTGAAAAGCCTAAAGCCCATCGTGCCCATCGTGATTTTTACGGCGGTGCTGAACCTGTTCTTCGTCACGGGGCAGGGGGAGCCGCTTGTGCACTTCTGGGTTTTGAACATTTACGTCGAAGGTGTCAAGTATGCCATCCTGCTGGCGGTGCGCGTCTGCGCACTGATTGCAGGCACGAGCCTGCTGACCTACACGACCAGTCCCATCGTGCTGACCGACGCCATCGAGAGCCTGCTGCGCCCGCTGGCGAAGCTGCACTTTCCCGTGCATGAGCTGGCCATGATGATGACGATTGCGCTGCGGTTCATCCCGACCCTGATCGAGGAGACGGAAAAGATCATGAACGCCCAGAAGGCCCGCGGCGCGATGCTGGACAGCGGCACATTTACCCAGCGCATCAAGGCGCTTGTTCCGATCCTGATTCCGCTGTTCATCTCGGCGTTCCGCCGCGCCGACGAGCTGGCCATGGCGATGGAATGCCGTTGCTATCACGGCGGCGAGGGCCGCACCCGGCTCAAGCAGCTGAAATTCACCGGCGAGGACTTCAAATGCCTGGCGGTCATTGCCGTGGCGCTGGTGGCCATTGCCTGCACACGATTCTTTGTGCCGGGGCTGGCGTAAGAATCAGCCGCCTTGCGGGCGCATATAGAATGCGCCCCTACGATTTCAGGTGAACTATGACCTATCTACTTTGGATAAGCTACAAGGGAACCCGCTATGCCGGGTTCCAGGTCCAGCCAAATGCGCCCACGGTCTGCGCGGTTTTGCAGGACGCGATGCAGGCAGTGTTCGGCTGCCGCCCCGACGTCAAGGGCTGCTCCCGCACCGATGCCGGCGTCCATGCGCGGCGTTTCGCGCTCAGCTTCTGCTATACTGGCAAAGTGCCGATGCAGAAAATCGTGCCCGCGCTCAACGCCCACCTGCCGCCGGACATCCGCGCAGTGGACATCCGGTCCGTGCCGGACGGCTTCCACGCGCGTTACGCCGCCCACGCCAAGACCTACCGCTACTACATTTTGAACGCGCGGGTGGATGATCCGTTCACCTACGACACCTGCCACAGGGTAGGGGCAGCGCTCAATCTGGCCGCCATGCAGGCCGCTGCGGCGCAGTTCATAGGCACGCACGATTTTTCCGCACTCTGCGCGTCCGGGTCCAGCGCCGCCGCACACGGGGATACCGTGCGGACGATTACAAATTGTACTGTTGTACAGAATGGCGATTTGTTTACAATTTCCGTGACCGCCGACGGTTACCTCTATAATATGGTGCGCATTCTGGCGGGCACGCTCGTGGACGCGGGTCTTGGCAAGCGGACGCCGGAGAGCATCCCCGCCCTGCTGGAAAGCGGGGACCGACGCCGGGCCGGGCCGACGCTGCCCGCAAAGGGGCTGTTTTTGGAAAAGGTCGATTACCCGGAATTGGATGATGTTTAAACGTGTTCTGTAGGGGCGGGACATGTCCCGCCCGCGGCCTTCCCGCAGGATGTCATTTCCGTACAGTGGCGGGCCGGGCATGCCCGGCCCCTACATTTCTACACAAAATACGAAAGGAGGGGGCCCACCTATGAGTAAGGCGGACAGAGATCGGCAGGCATTGCTGCAGCGGCTGGCGCGTGAGCAGAGGCGGGCCCTGAACGCCGCCGCCCGCGACGCAGACCGCGCCCGCACGCCGCGCACCGCTCCCACACCGCGGCGCGATGACAGCCCGCCGTCCCGGACGTCCGAGCAGCCGTCCGCGCAGAGCGCCGCGCGGCTCAAATCCCTGACGCCGCTCTACAAGCAGCGCCAGCAGCGGCGGCTCACCGTCCTGATCGTCATTATCATTGCGCTGGCGCTGGCGCTCACCGTTGTGACCGGCACACTGTCGGCCTCGCTGGCGCTGCTGGGTGATGCCGTGGACAGCGCGTCGCTCTACCTGAACCGCGCCGACGGCGGCTGGCCGACCACTACCGGCATCACCGAGCCGCTGCAAATCGAACCGCTGGCGGACGGCTTCGTCGAGCTGGGCAATGAGGATGTGCTCGTCTACTCGGCCTACGGCTCCAAAATTCTGAGCCTGCAGCCGTCCTACGCGCGGCCCGTGCTGGCTGTGGGCGGCACCCACTTTGTGGTCTACAACCGCGCGGGCAGTGAGCTGACCGTATGCAGCCGCACCCGCACGCTCTACACACAGCGCTTTGACGAGGACATTCTGCTCTGCGCCATGTCAAACAACAACTCGCTGGCCGTCGTGACCGACGCGGACCGTTTTGCCGGCTGGGTACACATCTATGACCCTTCGATGCGGGAGCTGTACAACTGGCGGATGCCCCAGTCGATGGGCACGCCGATCGCGCTGGACTTTGCCCCCGACAACCGCAGGTTTGCCTCGGGCATGATTGCCGCGCGGGACGGGCAGCTGAACTGCTCGGTCTACTTTATGAGCCTCGACTCCGACACCGAGGGGCTGCTCTACACCGCCGACGCGGGCAGCATGCTGCTGCGGCTGGACTGGCAGAGCGAGAACCGCGTCATGGCCGTGTTTGACACCTACATTGCGGTCATCGACCCCCGCACCGCCGCCGAGGTCGCACGCTACGACTACGGCGGGGCCGTGCTGCAAAGCGTTGCACCCGGACGCCGCCAGACCGCGCTGCTTCTGAACGTACACGGCGGAAACAGCCTGGTCACCCTGTCCGAAAGCCTCACCGTTATGTCGGAGATTCCCGCACGGCAGGCGTTTGCGGTCTCGGCCACCGACACCGACATTTATCTGCTCTGCCCCGATGCCGTCGAGTGCTACGGCTACGACGGCGTGCAGAACTGGGTGCAGACCGGCCTGCCGTCCCGCCCGCTGGCGGTCCTGCACGGCAAGCAGACGCTGGTCTTTACCGGCAGTCAGGCGGACGTTTTGGCGAAGCCAACCGAGTAGTTCCGAAGCCTTCCCCCTCGGGGGAAGGCGGCCCCGCAGGGCCGGATGAGGGGCTGCCTTGCCGCAATAACCAATTTGCGGGCAATAATGGCAAGGTTCGCCCTCATCAGTCAGCGGGCGGGGCCGCTGACAGCTTCCCCCTCGGGGGAAGCCTTTCGACCCGCAAGTAATTCAACAGAAAGAAGTACCCATCTATGTCTTTTTCTCCCGCACTTGTCTATGATTTTATTTTTCTGGCCGTATTTTCCTTTGCCGCTGTCAAAAGCTGGCAGAAGGGCTTTCTCGCCGGGCTGACCGAGCTGATCGGCGCGGTGCTGGGCGTCGGCATTGCCTCCTGGGGCAGCCGCACGCTGGCCCCGGAAGTCTACCTTAGCTTTTTCAGCGACTCCGTCTCCACCCGGGTCGAGCAGGCCGTCGCACAGTCGGGCGGCGACATTGCCGCTGCGGTGCAGGGGCTGGACTTTCTGCCGGAATCCATCCGTGCCGCGCTGGCCGCGGGTCTGCAGACTGCCGGGGACCAGCTGCCCGAAAAGATCAACGCCCTGCTGGAGCCGCTTTTCCTGCCGCTTGTGCAAGCGTTGCTGTTTGTGCTGCTCTGCATGATCGTGCGCTGGGTGTTCGCCCTGCTGGTGCGGCTGCTGCGCGGCGTCAATCTTATCCCGCTGGTGGGCGGCGCCAACCGGCTGCTGGGTCTGGTGCTGGGCCTTGTGACCGGCGCGTTCGACTGCTGGCTGCTGGCGCTGCTGCTCTGGTTCGCCGCCAGCATCACCACCGGCCAGATCGACTGGCTGACCACCGGCGTTTTGCAGCGCAGCGTCGGGTACAGCCTTTTTGGTGCGTTCAACCCGTTTTTGCTCCATTATTAAACAAATTCTGAACAAGCCCCGCCAAAACTTGCAATTTGGCAGGGTTTGTTTAATAATAGTAGTGTAGCTGCGGTGCGGCGGGCAGGGGACTGCCCACCCTACGTAGGGCGGATTTCCTATCCGCCCGCCGGGCGTCGAGAACGCCGCCCCCTACAACAATTTATCGCAATCCCATGTGCCTCTTATCGGGCACTTTTCATAGAGGTGAAGTAAATGCTTTGTGTTAAATGCCAAAAACGCCCCGCTGTCGTGTTTGTGCAGCGGCTTGAAAACAGCAAGGCCGTGCAGGAGGGCTACTGCCTGACCTGCGCCCGTGCCATGCACATCCAGCCTGTGGATGATCTGATGAAACAGTTCGGCATGTCCGACCAGGATCTGGAAAACATGGAGGAGCGGATGTCCAGCTTTTTGCAGGAGGCCTCCGACTCCGGCATGCTGGCCCCCATGATGAACGGCGACGACACCGACTCCGGTGACGAGCCCGCCCCGCAGGACGATTTTGTCCCGGGCGGCAGCCCCGTGTTCCCGTTCGGCTTTGGTGCGCGCCAGAATAAGGACGATGCCAAGCCCAAAAACGGCAAAAAGGAAAAGGCTCCCCGCCGCAAGTTCCTTGAGACCTACTGCGAGAACCTGACCCAGAAGGCCCGCGACGGCAAGACGGACCGCATCATTGGCCGTGACCGCGAAATTTACCGCACGATCCAGATTTTGTGCCGCCGCCAGAAGAACAACCCCTGCCTGATCGGCGAGGCCGGTGTCGGCAAGACTGCGATTGCCGAGGGTATCGCCCAGCGCATTGCCGAGGGCAAGGTCCCCGCGCGTTTGCAGGACAAGGAAATTTACCTGCTCGACATGACGTCCCTCGTCGCAGGCACCCAGTTCCGCGGCCAGTTTGAGCAGCGTGTCAAGGGCCTCATCAGCGAGGTCAAGGCTGCGGGCAACATCATCCTGTTTATTGATGAGATCCACTCCATCGTCGGCGCGGGCGACTCCGACGGCTCTATGAACGCCGCCAACATCATGAAGCCCGCGCTGTCCCGCGGGCAGATGCAGGTCATCGGCGCAACGACGTTTGCCGAGTATCGCAAGTATATCGAGAAGGATTCCGCGTTGGAGCGCCGTTTCCAGCCCGTCAAGGTCGAGGAACCGTCGCTGCTGGACACCATCGAGGTCATCAAGGGCATCCGCGTCTACTATGAAAAGCACCACTGCGTCCGTGTGTCCGACCCCATCGTGACGAGCATCGTTAAGCTGTCGGAACGCTACATCACGGATCGTTTCCTGCCGGACAAGGCCATTGACCTGCTGGATGAATCCTGCGCCTGCTGCAACCTGCGCCATCCTGAAATTACAGAGCTCATGGAGACCCAGCGCACCGTGGCCGATTTGGAGACCCGCGAGCACGAACTGGAGAACCCCGAGCCGCAGAACGGCCAGGACGCTGCCATCGACTACGAGGCACTGGCCGCGGTCAAGACCGATCTGGCGAAGCAGCGCGAAAAGCTGCCCGCCCTGCAGCTTAAGGTCGCGGAAATTGAAGTGACCATGGACGACGTCGCACAGGTCATTGAGCTCTGGACCGGTGTGCCTGCTGTGAAGATCAAAGAGACCGAGTATGGCCGCCTGCAGGGGCTGGAGGATGCCCTCAAGGCGCACATCATCGGCCAGGACGAGGCTGTCCACGCCGTGGCCGGGGCCATCAAGCGCGCCCGCGCCGACCTGTCTGGCCGTCACCGCCCGGCCAGCTTTATCTTCGTCGGCCCCACCGGCGTCGGCAAGACCGAGCTGGTCAAGCAGCTGGCCAGCCAGCTGTTCGACACCGTTGACCCGCTCATCTCCATCGACATGAGCGAGTACATGGAAAAGTACGCGGTGTCCCGCCTCATCGGCTCGCCCCCGGGCTATGTCGGCTACGACGAGGCCGGGCAGCTGACCGAGAAGGTCCGCCGCCATCCCTACAGCGTCGTGCTGTTCGACGAGATCGAAAAAGCACATCCTGACGTTATGAATATCCTGCTGCAGATTCTGGACGAGGGCAAGATCAACGACGCGCAGGGCCGCACGGTGGACTTCTCGAACACGGTCATCTGCATGACCTCCAACGCGGGCTCCACCGACCAGAGCGGCGCGACGGGCTTCGGCAAAAAGGCCGAGGTCGCCAGCGCGGACCGCAGCATGAAGGCACTGCAGGAGTTCCTGCGCCCCGAGTTCATCGGCCGTGTGGACGAGATCATTACGTTCAAGCCGCTGAGCGAGGAAGACCTTGAGAAGATCGCCGCGCTCATGCTCGACGAGTACAAGCCCGGCCTGGCCGCGCACGGCATCACGCTGCACTACACGCAGCCCGCGCTGGCGGACATCGTAGCCGAAAGCTCCACCAAATACGGTGCGCGTGAGCTACGCCGCACGATCCGCAAGACCATTGAGGATCCCGTCTCCGACGCGCTCGTCGATGGCCGCCTGGATGGCCGCGAGGTCACGCTGGAGCTGGCCGACCACGACGGCAGGGCCGTGCTGGAAATTTAAGGGGCGCACCATGTACAGAAAACTGGCTGCCCTGGTGCTGGCCGCGGCGCTGCTGTGCAGCTGCTCGGCCCGCGTCACGGTGCAGCGTTATCCCGCAGAGCTGCCCCGGGCCGAAAGCCCCGCCGCCACCCCGACGCCGGAGCCTGTGCCCACCTTTACCGAGGAGCAGAAGTCCTACGGCAGCGCCGCACTGCTGACCGATGCCACCGTGCTCGTCAACGTGTTTTTGAACGACGCCGCCCACGGGCATACCTGGGACGCCGAGAGCCGCGCTGCCGCCGTGCAGCGCACCCAGCTGGCCATAGACTGGATCACCGAACAAGCCGCGGGCTACGAGGCCGCGGTGAATCTGATCTGTGATCGCAGCGCGGATGGCAGCGATTCAACGCTGACACGCAGTTATCTTGTGCAGTCCGCCATGCAGGGCGACGAAAATTCCGAGGAAAGCTCCGCTTTTCTCGACGAGATGGATACGCTGTGCGCGTCGCTGGCCGCCGACAGCCGTCTGGCTGCCTACGGGGCCCGGCACATCGCGTTTTTGTTCTTTCTGCCCATCAGCGGGACATCCTTCACGATGGCTCACTACGCCGACGACGGCGACAGCTTTTATTATGAATACAGCTGCCTGTACAAAACCGACGCCTACACCGACGGCGAGGCGGAATCCCCGGCGACCTACGCCCACGAGATCCTGCATTTGTTCGGTGCGCCCGACCTGTATGAGGGCAGCAGCGACCCCTACGTCGACGAGGCACTTGTCAGCTATGTGGCCGACACCTACCCCGGCGATATTATGCTGAGCACCTATGAGGACGACGGCTCAAGCCGGTTTGACGCCATCACAAAGGAGATCAGTCCGCTGACGGCCTACTGTCTGGGGCTGGCCGACACCTGCCCCGAGCTTGCGCAGTTCCCCCTGCTGGCCGACATGACCCCCGGCGTTTTCTCTTACGGAGCCGACGGGGAAACGGGGAGCGCGGAGGCCGGCGAGAGCTGGCCGGGCGCGGTAGCAGTGTAAATTGTTGTAGGGGAGGGATTTATCTCTCCCGGGAGCTTTGCGCCAGCCGCCCAGTGCACGGGAGGCATAAATGCCTCCCCTACAAGCTACAGCAAGTTTGCGCCAGGTTTTGTAGGGGGCGGCGTCCTCGACGCCCCGCGGAGGGGTCAAGACCCCTCCCTACACGCCTTCGGGCACTCGCCCCAGAAGGGAGGTCACACCCATGCTGAACGATACCTTTCCGCTGCGGGTCGAAGCGATCCCGGCGGCACACGCGTCGGAGTGGCGCGCGGACGACTCATTCCCGCCCAGCGAGACGCAGGCCTGGCAGCTGATCTTTGTGCGCAGCGGCACCATTGAAGAACGCTGCGATGCCCGCCACGTGCTGCTGCGGGCGGGCGGACTGCTGTTCCACCAGCCGGGGGAGGTCTTTGCTATGACCACCGTCGGCGAGGTCCCGCCCGAGACGCTGCGCATCGACTTTTACTGCACCGGCGCGGCCATGGACCGTTTCCGCGGCGCGATGCTGCACACGGAGCCTGCCGAGCAGCATGACCTGAACTGGCTGGCAAATGCCGCCAACGAGCTGTTCGACGCCGCCCCCGTGCCGGGCGGACGGCCTGTCTTAAAGGAGGAGCTGCCCTTCGGCGCGATGCAACAGTTCATCATCCATCTGGAAAATCTGCTGATTTTGCTGGCCCGCCGCTGCCGCCGTACCAAGCGCCCCGTGGCCCGCGTCCGGCGGGAGCGCCGCCAGAACGCGCTGGTCGAGGACGCCCGCGCCTATTTTGCCGAAAATCTTGCGCATGAACTGAAGATCGACGACATCTGCACGGCGCTGGGCTGCACGCGGCCCCAGCTGCAGCAGGCGTTCCGCGCACGGCTCCACCGCACGGCCATGGAGGAATTTTCCGCCATGCGCATCGAGTACGCGGCCCAGCTGCTGGCCCGCGGGGCATCCCCCGGCGAGGTCGCCGCGCAGATGGGCTACTGCTCCGGCGCGTATTTCAGCCAGAAATTCCGCGCTGCCACGGGGCACACGCCGTCCGCCTACCGCCGCATTCAGCAGGGGTTGCCCGCACGGCGGCAAAACAGGCAACAAAAAGGCAAATCAGAATCAAAAACTCCTATTGCAGAAACTCCGCAGAAAGAGTAGAATACAAGCAAAGAGAGGCGAGCCGCCCGGTTCGCACGCAACAATATCATATAACATAAGGAGACGACTGTTATGGCAATTCTGGTTAGCGGTGGCGCCGGCTACATCGGCAGCCACACCTGTGTGGAACTTCTGGCCGCAGGGTACGACATCGTTGTAGCCGATAACTACTACAACTCCTGCCCCGAGGCCCTGGCCCGCGTCAAGAAGATCGCCGGCAAGGACTTCCGTTTTGTCGAGGCCGACATGACCGACAAGGACGCCGTGGAGAAGATCTTTGCCGAGAACGAGGACATTGACTGTGTCATCCAGTTCGCCGCCTACAAGGCCGTCGGCGAGAGCGTTTCCAAGCCCATCGAGTACTACTCCAACAATCTGGCCTGCACGCTGAACATTCTGGATGTCATGCGCCGCCACAACTGCCACAACATCATCTTCTCCTCCTCCGCCACAGTCTACGGCGACCCCGCCAGCGTGCCCATCCGCGAGGATTTCCCCGTCGGCGGCACCACGAACCCCTACGGCACCACGAAGGTGTTCACCGAGCGCATCCTGACCGACTGCTGCCACGCCGACCCCGAGCTGAACGTTGCGCTGCTGCGTTACTTCAACCCCATCGGTGCGCATCCGTCCGGCCTGATCGGCGAGGACCCCAACGGCATCCCCAACAACCTCGTGCCCTACATCGCCAAGGTCGCTGTCGGCAAGCTGGAGAAGGTCCACGTCTTTGGCAATGACTACCCGACCCCCGACGGCACCGGCGTGCGCGACTACATCCATGTTGTCGACCTGGCCCGCGGCCATGTTGCTGCCATCAAAAAGCTGGAGCAGAAGCCCGGCCTGTTCATCTGCAATCTTGGCACCGGCCACGGCTACAGCGTGCTGGACGTCATCAACGCCTTCAGCAAGGCCTGCGGCAAGGAGATTCCCTATGTCATCGACCCGCGCCGCCCCGGCGACATCGCCGAGTGCTGGTGCGATCCCTCCAAGGCCAAGCGTGAGCTCGGCTGGGAGGCCCAGTACGGCATTGAGGAAATGTGCGCCCACAGCTGGAACTGGCAGAGCCACAACCCGGACGGGTATAAGACTGCGGAATAAAATTGCATAAAGTTAAGAATGCCCGATGCGGTGACGAGCCGTATCGGGCATTTGTTTTGTATGCCTTCCCCCTCGGGGGAAGGTGGCCGAGGCCCCGACCGAGGCCGGATGAGGGACGGGTCTGCCACAGCTGCCCGTAAACGGGTTGCAATGGCAAGGTTGCCCCTCATCAGTCAGCGGGCGGAGCCGCTGACAGCTTCCCCCAAGGGGGAAGCCTCCCTCCTTTACACATACATCTCCTGACTTCTCGGCGGGAGCTTGGGTACGGCGGGCAGGGGTGCGGCGGCGGTGCGCCAGGCCGCGGGGGATAGGCCCACCTCCCGCTTAAAGACGCGGCACAGATAATTGGCCCCGGAAAACCCCGTCAGGCCCGCGATCATGTCCAGATTGTACTCATCGGTCAGCAGCAGCGTCTTGACTGCCTCGATGCGCACATTCGTCATGTACTTGCCCGGCGGCACCCCCATCTCCTGCTTAAAGACACGCACCAGATGGCTTTTTGTCACGCCGAGCTGCTCGCTCAGCTCCTCGACGCCGTAGAGCGCCATATAATTCTGGCGGATGGCCGCCACGGCCTCGGCCACAAGCGGCGGCAGGGGACGGGCGGTCTCGTCGGCCTTGGCTGCGGCGCAGAGCAGCGCGTAGGCCATGGGGGCCGTCTGCGCGCCGCACAGCTGTGCGATCAGCTCCGCCGCGCCGGGGCAGGCAGCGCCGTCCGCCCAGCGCGCCGCCCCCAGTTGCAACAGGTAGGCGTCCGTGCAGTGGCCGGTCAGCCGCACGGCCAGCAGGTGGCAGTCGCTCTGCGGCGTCAGCACCAGGGGGGCAGGGCCCAGCAGAATATCGCCGCTTTGGCCCGGGCGGTCAACGCCGTCCAGCAGGCACGCCCCGCGGGAAAGCACCCCCACCCACAGACCGTCTCCGGCCAGAGCCAGCGGCGCTGTGCCGTCCAATTCCGCCGTTTCGGCAGCTGTACAGTAAATTTCCGGGTCAAATATCAATTTCGACACCTCTATATCAATAAAATGCTATTTTCAAATAGATTATAACCTGTTATTATAATCATGTCAACAGAAACAGCCCCCTCTACACGGGCTGAAACCACTGAATACATTTGGAGGATGAGCATTATGGCTTCCATTAGCTGCCGTCACGTTAAGAAAGTTTACCCCGGCAATGTTACTGCCGTTCCCGATTTCAACCTGGAAATCGCGGATAAGGAATTTATCGTTTTCGTCGGTCCTTCCGGCTGCGGTAAGTCCACCACCCTGCGTATGATCGCCGGTCTGGAGGAGATCTCCGGCGGCGAGATGTACATCGGTGACCGTCTGATTAACGACGTTCCCCCGAAAGACCGCGACATCGCGATGGTCTTCCAGAACTACGCTCTGTACCCGCACATGACCGTTTACAAGAACATGGCCTTCGGTCTGGAGCTGCGCAAGATGCCCAAGGACGAGATCGACAAGCGCGTCCGTGAGGCTGCCAAGATTCTGGAGATCGAGCACCTGCTTGACCGTAAGCCGAAGGCTCTGTCCGGTGGTCAGCGTCAGCGTGTTGCCCTGGGCCGTGCAATGGTCCGTAACCCGGCGGTCTTCCTGCTCGACGAGCCTCTGTCCAACCTGGATGCTAAGCTGCGTACCAGCATGCGTACCGAGATCATCAAACTGCACAAGAAGCTGGCTACCACCTTCATCTACGTTACCCACGACCAGACCGAGGCTATGACCATGGGCGATCGTATCGTCGTTATGAAGGACGGCATGATCCAGCAGGTCGATACCCCGCAGAACCTGTACGATTATCCCTGCAACATCTTTGTTGCCGGCTTTATCGGCAGCCCGCAGATGAACTTCCTGGACGGCACCCTGAAGAAGGCCGGCGATCAGTTCGTCGTTGATCTGTCCGGCACCGAGGTTCCGCTGCCCAAGGAGAAGACCGCTGACGGCAAGCTGGACGCTTACGTCGGCAAGACCCTGAAGGTCGGCATCCGTCCCGAGGACATCAAGGACGACGAGGAGTTCCTGGAAAAGCATCCCAACAGCCACCTGAGCGCTGAGGTTGAGGTTTCCGAGCTGATGGGCGCTGAGATCTATCTGTACCTGACCTACCAGGGCCAGAACCTGATGGCTCGCGTTGCTCCCACCTCCAAGTCTCGCCGCGGCGACAAGATCACTGTCGCTATGGATACCAACAAGATCCACCTGTTCGATCCCGAGACGGAGAAGACCCTGCTCAACTAATTTTTACAGCATTCATAGCGGTTCCGTTGCGGCGGAACCGCTTTTTTAGTAATACTGCGCCGCAAAAGCCGCGCTGCATCGACAGCTGCCGGAGCACAGCGGCACCAAACGGAGGCTCAAACCATGCGCATCGCCAACTACCTGCGGCCTGACTGCGTCGCACTGCGCCAACGGGCAGACTCGCTCACCGGTGCAGTGCAGCAGATGGTTACACTGCTGGACGGGACTGACAATCTGACTGACACCGCTGTGTTCGCGGCAGACGTCCGCGCCCGGCTGGCGCTGGGCGGCGTCTGTGTGGGCAACGGCCTGGCCATCCCGCACGCCAAAAGCACCGCCGTCAGGCAGCTGCAGCTGGCTGCGCTGACGCTGGACCCGCCGCTGCCCTGCGACACACCGGACGGCAAGCCGCTGGACCTGCTGGTGATGATCGCCGCCCCTGCCGAAGCCAACGACCTGCACGTACAGGTGCTGGCCGAGCTGGCGACGCTCTTTCTGGACACCGATTTCTGCGCCCGCCTGCGGGAGAGTGAGACCCCCGAGGCATTCTGCCGCGCCATCTCCGCGCGGGAGGAGCAGGATGCGCAGGAGCCGCCGTCTGCCCCGTCTGACGCAGCGCCGGGCACCGCCGAGCCCGGCTATCAGCTGCTGGCCGTGACGGCCTGCCCCACCGGCATCGCGCACACCTACCTGGCGGCGGAGGCGCTCCAGCAGGCCGCGCAGGCCCGCGGCCTGACGCTCAAGGTCGAGACGAACGGCGCTGCCGGTGTCAACGACGAGCTGACCGATGATGAGATCCAGGCCGCAGAGTGCGTGATCGTGGCGGTGGATCGCTCGATCCCGCTGGCACGGTTCGTTGGCAAGCGGCTGGTCTATGCCTCGGCGGGGGATGCCGTGCGCGACGCGGACAGACTGCTGGAAAAGGCCGTTTCCGGCAAGGCTCCCGTCTACCGCGGCGGGCACGCCTTCCGCACCAGCGACTGGAAGGAGCTGGGCCGCGAATACTACGGCCACCTGATGAGCGGCATCTCCCACATGCTGCCGTTTGTTGTGGCGGGCGGCGTGATGCTGGCGCTTTCCCTGCTGCTGCAGCACCTTTTTGGCCGCAGCGACATCACCACCATGATGACGAACGTCGGCAACGCTGCGTTCAGGATGATGTACCCCGTGCTGGCTGCGTTCATCGCTTACAGCATTGCGGACCGCCCCGGCTTTATGCCCGGCCTGATGGGCGGCTACCTGGCACAGCTCGGCACAACCACCGCCCCCCGGTTGGGCTGGATCTCCAGCGGGTTCTGGGGGGCCATTGTCGCGGGCTTTGCTGCCGGTCTGGCTGTGCGGCTTCTGAATTACCTGTTCCGCCGCATTCCGCAGGAGCTGGATCACATCAAAACCGGGCTGCTGGTCCCGCTGTTGAGTCTGCTGTTTGTCGGTGCCCTGATGGTCATGGCCATCAATCCGCCGCTCGGGCGTTTCAATGCCTGGCTTTCCATCCAGCTGGATGGTATGCAGGGCGGCAGCCGTCTGGTGCTGGGCACGCTGCTGGGCGGCATGATGGCTACCGACTACGGCGGGCCGATCAACAAGGCCGCCTACGTCAGCGGCACGCTGGCACTGGTAGACCAGCAGTATGACCTGATGGCCGCTGTCATGGCGGGCGGCATGATTCCGCCGCTGGGCATTGGGCTGGCCTGCCTGCTGTTCCCGACGCGGTTCACCAGCACCGAGCGCTGCTCTGCGCCGCAGACCCTGCTGATGGGTGCGACCTTCGTGACCGAGGGGGCGCTGCCGTTTGCACTGCGCGATCCGCTGCGGGTCAGCCTCGCCTGCATCGCGGGCAGTGCACTGGCCGGGTTCATAACGATTTTGCTGGGCTGCGGGTGTCCCGCGCCGCACGGCGGGTTGTTTTTGCTGCCGGTCATGGAAAACCCGCCGGGCTTTCTGATTGCGCTGGCTGTCGGCACCCTGACCACGGCCCTGCTGCTGGGTATGCTGAAAAAGCCGCTGAAGCATTGATTTTCGCTTTACTTTTCGTATTTTCCAGTAGTCTTATACAAATTGTATTTACATAAAGCCCCGCTGTGCGTTGCGTACAGCGGGGCTTTATGCTATAATTTAGTATATATGTGATTTTTGTGGAGGAGGGCCCCGTCCCTATGGAACAGGTCAAATCATTTTGTCGGCGGTACCGTCGGCTGCTGCTGGCTGCAGCCTATCTGGCTATTTTTGCCGTGGGCGTGCTGTATCTGCGCGTCACGGTCAACATCCCGCCGGAGGGCGACGATAAGCTGACGCTGAACCTCTGGCTGTATGACTTCCAGCGGATGCCGTTCTGGCAGTATGCTCTGCAGGACCTGCAGGGGCGGCTGCGGTACTTTACGCTGCAGGAGGTCCGTTTTTTCCCGTTCCATTACCCGAACGCCGTCGACCTGCTGTTTTACACCAGCCTGACGCACTACCGGCTTTACGTCATCGCCTGGACCGGCGCGGCGGCCTTCGCTGTCAGCCGCGTGGCGGCCAGACTGGGCAGCGGGGATGCGTTGGCGTTGGGCGGCTTTGCGCTGGCGCTGGCCGCGGCCCCCATCTGGAACGAGGGCATGTACAGCTACTACGCCGTACCGCAGCGGGCGCTGTTCTGGGCTATGACGGCCTGGCTCTGCCTGTTTGCGTGGCAGGGGACACGGCACCGCCGCTGGGCTGTGCTGGGCGCGGTGCTGTCCTTTATCGCCTGCGGCACCTATGAGATCGGCTATGTCTTTGCGCTGCTGGCGCTCGTCGTCTGGCTGCTGCGCCGACGCAGCGTCAAAAACGCCCTGCTGGACACAGCTCCCGCGCTGGGCGGCATGGGCGCGGCGCTTGTGTTCCACGTTCTGTGCGGGCGCAACGGCGGCACCGGCAACGAGCTTTCTCTGGATATTCCCGCCGTGCTGCGCGTCACCGTGCAGCAGATGGCCGCGTCGCTCCCTGGGCTGAACTCCCGCCTTTTGCAGGAGGACGCCGGGGTCATCACGAACGGGGATCGGCTGTGGCCGCTGGCGCTGGGTGTGCTGGCCGGACTGTTGATCTTCTTCGGCGTGCCGTTTAAAAAGCTGCGCGGCAGAACGCTGGGCGCACTGGCCGGGTTCGGTCTGGCCGTCTGGGCACTGCCCGCGCTGCTGCTGGCTTTGTCCGCCCGCTATCAGCAGCCCGAGGCCATTACCTGGCAGTGGGGCTACATTCCCGCGGCAGCCAGCTCCATCGGCTTTACGCTGCTCGCCGCGGCGCTGCTGGCACTGCTGACGGGGCTGTGCTGTAAGCTGCCGAAGGTTCTCTCCATGGTATCACGACTGGCCCTGACGGCGGCGCTGGCGGCGGGTCTCTGCCTGAACGGCGGCTACCTGCGCGGTGTCGTGCGCACCCACCATGCCGAGAACCTCGCTGCCTATCAGTTCTTTGTCCGCACGATTGAGGCCGGTCTTGCCGATGCCGTACAATCCGACGACCTGATTCTCTGCAACGAGAACGTCTGGGACAGCAACACGGAGGCCGAGTCCGCCTTCTTCAGCCGGTTCACCGGGCGCCCCCTGCACGCACAGGTCCTTTGGACCGAGAACCCCGCCACCGACGGCGACGCCTACGCCTACCAGACCTACCGCAATTACGGCGGCTACGATCTGGCGTGGTGCGGCAGACTGCAAAGCGCCGACAGTGACCTGATGGACGGGGTACAGGTCTACGTGCAGAGCGCCTATGTTCCCGACAACGCTGTCATCAAGTACAAGGTCCGTCTGGCCGACGGCACCGAGGAAGCCCGCGCCATCTGCCTGCTGGACTGCACCCAGACCCCGCGGGACCGGAACGGCGACTATCTGGCCACTGTTGAGGACACGTCCATCGTGAACGCCAAGCTCATGATCTGGGACGGCTGATAAACTGTGAGGGAGCCCCGGATGAAACACTTTAATGCCTTTTGCCGCCGCAACCGACTGTTTGCGGCGCTGCTGGCCGCCGAGCTGGCCGTTGTCTGCGCGCTGGCAGCCGGGCTGTTCGGCGCACCGTATAAGCTGGCGCTGACGCCCGGCGACTTTACAAACACCCTGCCCGACATTGCCGCCGCGGACGACGACGGCTTAAAAATCTGGAACCAGATCGGCTATCACAGCGACGACCCGATGACCTTCTCGGCAGACAATATTGCTTTGCCTTCCGGTGCGTATGAGGTCACAGTCCGTTATTTTTCCTGCCAGACGCCCGACGCGCCCACGTTTAATATGCTCAACGCTGCCGGGTCGCTGACCTTTGCCAGTGAACGCAGCCCTGCCGCCGTGACCTTTGACGCGCTGCGGCTGGACGACTGCCACCGCAGCCTGACGACCCGGCTTTGGGTCGGCTTCGGTGCGCGGATGCAGGACCTGACCGCCACCGTCACCTACGACCAGGGCCAGCTGTACATTTACAGCATCACCCTGACCGAGCAGCCCATCTACCGCGCGGCGCGGCTGCTCTGCTTCCTTGTGCTGTTTGCCGCCGCAGACGCCGCACTGCTGCTCCTGTTTGCCCATGTGGGGGAGCGGGGCGCTGCCCGCCGCCGTGCGCTGCGTCTGCCGCTGGCGCTGGCAGGCATCACGCTGCTGGCCTGCCTGCCGCTGTTCAGTAACTACTTATATACTGGACATGATTTGGAATTTCACATGCAGCGCATCGCCGCCATGGCTGCGGAGCTGTCCTACGGGCAGTTCCCGGTGCGGCTGACCACGACCACGCTGAACGGCTATGGCTACGCCAGCCCGCTTTGCTACTGTGAGCTGTTTTTGCTGCTGCCCGCGCTACTCTACAACCTGTGGCTGCCGCTGCGCACCTGCTACCAGGTCTACCTCTTTGCGGTCACACTGGCGACCTGCCTGATCGCCTATTTCAGCTTTGCCAAAATCACGGCCAGCCGTCGGCTGGGTCTGCTGGGGGCACTGCTCTACACGCTGTCCGCCTATCGGCTGACCTGCGTCTACACCCGCGCCGCCGTCGGCGAGTTCACGGCCATGGCGTTTTTCCCGCTCGTGCTGCTGGGTCTGTACGGCATCTACACCAGCGACAGGCCCCGCTTCGGGGATTGGCTGCCGATGGCGCTGGGTATGGCGGCCATGGTGCAGAGCCATCTGCTCTCCTGTGAGCTGACGGCGCTGCTGCTGATTTTGTTTTGTCTTTTGCGCCTGCGGGAGACTCTCCGCCCCGCGCGGCTGCTGGCCTGGGTCAAGGCCGCGTTGCTGGCCGTGGGGCTGAGCGCGTGGTATCTTTTCCCGTTTTTTATTTCCACCCGCTCCATCCCGTTCCTTGTCAACCGCAGTGATCTGGTCGGTAAGCTGCAGAAGCACGGCCTGTACGCCGTGCAGCTGTTCAGCTTCTTCGGCACGGCGGGCGGCTCCTCCACCGAGGGCACGACCCACGACATGGCGCTGACCCCCGGTCTGCCGCTGCTGCTGGCGCTTGCGCTGGCGTTTTACTGCCTGTGGCGCGCCCAGGCCCGCGGGGACACACGCCCCGCCGCAAAGCACCTGTACACTGCCACCGGCTTTGCCGTGCTGACGCTCGTGCTCTCGCTCCACGCCTTCCCGTGGGATTTTGTCGAGGGCTGGTTCGGCCCCGCCGTCGGCAAGGTCGTGGGAATGTTCCAGTTCCCGTTCCGCTTTCTCTCGCTGGGCACGCTGCTGCTCTGCGCAGCTGCGCTGTTTGCGCTGCAGCTGCTGCCGGAGCGCCGCGCCGCGCTGGCCGCCGCGGGGCTTGTCTGCGCCGCGCTGCTGACCGCCAGCATCACCGAGACGAACATCATGAGCGCCCAGGACGAAAGCTCCTACGCGACCTACAACCAGAACGCCACCATCAACTCCGTCGGCACGGCGGAATACCTCATCGACGGCGCCAGCTCCTATGAGGCCATCTGGGCGCAGCCCAAGCCCGCCAGCGGCGACCTGCACCTTATCAGCTATGAAAAGCGTGAGGGCGTTGCCTATGTCAGCGTCGAGAACGACGGCGGCGAGGCGGCCATCTCGCTGCCCATCTACAACTACGGCAATTATTATGCCGCCGACGAGAGCGGCGCGCCGTTTGCCATCACCAGCGGCGAGAATACGCGCATCGTACTGACGATCCCCGCGGGCTACACCGGCACGATCCATGTCCGGTACCACGCCCCCGGGTATTGGCGCGCGTTTGAGGTACTCTCCGCCGTCAGCCTGCTGGGGGTCATCGGCTGCGGCGCTTTTGTCCGCCGCAAGCGCCGCACCCCTGCCACTGTGTAAACGAGGTCACTACCCATGCCCAACCGCATCAACTATCAGCTTGAAATGGAAAAGGTCCTGCGCACGCTGGACGGCACCCGCCCGAAGCTGTTGCTGCACGCCTGCTGTGCGCCGTGCTCGAGCGCGACACTGGAGCGCCTGTCCGCGCACTTTGACCTGACCATTCTTTACTACAATCCCAACATCTACCCGCCGGAGGAATACCACCGCCGCGAGGCCGAGCTGGAACGCTTTGTCGAGCAGGCCGGGTATCACTACCCCGTGGTGGAGCTGCCCTACGACCCGCAGGAGTTCTATGCCGCCGTGAAGGGGTTGGAAAACGAGCCGGAGAAGGGCGCGCGCTGCACGGTCTGCTATCGGCTGCGGCTGGAGCAGGCCGCCCGCTATGCCGCCGACCACGGCTTTGACTGGTACTGCACAACGCTCTCGATCTCCCCGATGAAGGACCCCGTGCGGCTGAACGAGCTTGGCACCGAGCTGGGCAGGCAGTACGGCGTGCCGTTCCTGCCCAGTGAGTTCCGCAAAAAGGACGGCTACAAGCGCAGCTTACAGTTGAGCGCCGAGTACGGCCTGTACCGGCAGGATTACTGCGGGTGCGTGTTCAGCAAGCGGGAGAGGGAGGCCACTGCAAAGTAGGGGCCGGGCATGCCCGGCCCTGCTCCTCCCACTGTTGTGCTGTAAATTTTATGCTGCGGGCCGGACATGTCCGGCCCCTACCGTGTTATGACAGGAGCCCCCTATGACCTTCTATCAAATCGTTTTTCTCTTCTTCGCCTACTCGTTCCTCGGCTGGGTGGGGGAGGTCCTCTTTACCGCCGTCGTGCACCGCAAATATCAGGACCGCGGCGTGCTGAGCGGTCCGCTCTGCCTTCTGTACGGCGTCGGCGGGCTGGTCATCACTTTTGCCCTCGGCGACATTCGTGAGGGCTGGTTCTTCCTGCTTGTATTCAGCGCCGTCTATGCCACGGTCATCGAGTGGATCGGCGGGCACATTCTGGAGTACACGACCCATACCCGGTGGTGGGATTACAGCGCCATGCCGTTCAATCTGGACGGCTATGTCTGCCTCGGCGCGTCGCTGACCTGGGGTGCGCTCGGCGTTGTCGTGCTCAAATGGGGCAACCCGCTGCTGCTGGCGCTGTACAGCCTTGTGCCGCGCGGCATCTGGGTTGTTGTGCTGCTGGCCGCGCTCGTCGTGTTCTGCGTCGATCTGGTCGGCACGCTGCTGGCCATGGCCGGTCTGCGCTACCGCTGGCCCGCCGCCGCGGCTGTAGAAAACCGTCTGGCAAATCTGACCGTCCGCGGCGGCATGTGGATTCTTGACCATGTCGAGCGCCGTATGGCGAAGGCCCATCCCGCACTGACCTTTGTCCGCCCCAAACGGCAGCAGACCGACACGTTTGCCGCCGGGTGCAGCCCGTATAAAATTATTTTACTGTTCTTCATCGGCGCGTTCCTCGGCGACATCACCGAGACGATTTTCTGCCGCGTCACCGGCGGCGAGTGGATGAGCCGTTCCAGCGTCGTGTGGGGGCCGTTCTCCATCGTGTGGGGCCTGGCCATCGCCATGGTCACCCAGCTGCTCTACCGCTACAAGGACAAGCCTGCCAGCTGGCTGTTCGTCATGGGCACGCTGCTGGGCGGTGCGTATGAGTACCTGTGCAGCGTTTTCACCGAGGTCGTTTTCGGTGCGGTGTTCTGGGACTACAGCGCGATCCCGTTCAACCTGGGCGGGCGCATCAACCTGCTGTACTGCTTCTTCTGGGGCTTTGCGGCGATTGCCTGGTTCAAGGTGCTGTTCCCGCCGATCTCCGCCTGCATCGAGAAACTGCCGCCCCGCGGCGGCAGAGTGCTGACTTGGGCACTGTGCATCTTTATGGCGGCGGACATTGCCGTCAGCTCCGCCGCGCTTGTGCGGTACAATGACCGCCTGAACGGCGTACCTGCGTCCAACAGCGTCGAGGTCTATCTCGACGGGCACTACGGCAATGACCGGATGAATCAGGTCTACCCCAAGGCCGTGCATACGTCCTAAAGCCTTCCCCCTTGGGGGCTGCGCCCGCAGGCGCGTGTCGGAGCGCAACCGCCGGAGGCGGCTCTTAGCGCGTAGACTGAAGGTGGCCCCGCAGGGCCGGATGAGGGGCGAGTGTGCCATCATAACCCGTTCATGGGCAATATCGGCAGGTACAGCCCTCATCAGTCACCTTCGGTGACAGCTTCCCCCGATGGGGAAGCCTTTTAAAATTCTTTGTATATTCCGCACAGATGTGCTATAATAATTTTGTAGCTAATGTATAAGTTTTGAGGAGGCGATGGGTCGTGAACCGTGCAGATGGAATCGATTGCTACCAGAAAGCCCTGCGGCAGGGCCAGCGCGATTACCGCGAGAAGATGAACGCCGGGCAGTCGCCGTTTTTGCCCGTATTGGACGATATTCTGCAAAACGTCCCTGTGGAGAACCAGATCCCGCTCGGCCAGGTAGAGATCCCGCTGGAGCTGCTCGTTGGTACCAAGACCTCGGGCCGCACAGCGGCGTTTGCGTCCAACTTTATGCCGCTGCTCGGTCTCAAGACCGAGTTTGCCACCAAGTGGGTCAACCTGTGCGTGTCCCATGTGGATGAGGGCATCCGTGACCCCATCACCTGCTATGAGTACATGGGCCGCTTCTACGTGCAGGAGGGCAATAAGCGCGTCAGCGTGCTGAAGTATTTTGACGCCAGCAGCATCACCGGCAATGTCACCCGCGTCGTGCCGCAGTACAGCGACGACCCCGCCGTGCAGATGTACTACGAGTTCATGCACTTTTACCCGGTCATGCAGAACTATCTGCTGACCTTCACCAAGCCCGGCAGCTATGCCCGCCTGCAAAAAATACTGGGCAAGGCGCCGGACGAAAAGTGGACTGGCGAGGATCGAACCGAGGTCTTATCGCTGTACAACTGGGTCAAGAAGGCGTTTCTGGCCCACGGCGGCGCACGGCTGCAGTGTACCGTCGGCGACGTGCTGCTGCTTCTGCTGCGCGTCTACACCAAGGAGGAGCTGGCCAATTTAAGCCCCAGCGAGCTGAGCGAAAAGCTCGACGCCCTGTGGGACGATGTGCTGGCCCTGCAGAAATCGGACCCCGTGCAGGTCAGCGACAAGCCCGCCGCCCCGAAGCAGACCGGCCTGCTGGATTTTATCCTGCCCGGCAAGCACACCGCGCCCAGCCATTTGAAGGTTGCCTTTGTGCATGAGCGCACCCCCGGCACCAGCTCCTGGACAAGCCAGCATGAGTTTGGCCGCACCCAGCTGGACACTGTGTTTGAGGGCAAGGTCGAGACGGCAGCCTACTTCAACGCCGTCCCGGGCAAGAACGCCGATGCCCTTGTCGAGCAGGCCATCACCGACGGTGCGGATGTCGTCTTTACGACCAGCCCCAAGCTGGTAGGCGCGTCCCTGCGCGCCGCCGTCCGGCACCCGCAGGTACACATCCTGAACTGCTCGATGGAGATGCCCTACGCCAGCATCCGCACCTACTACACCCGCGTGTATGAGGCCAAGTTCATCACCGGCGCGATTGCCGGTGCCATGGCGGGCGGGGACCGCATCGGCTATGTGGCCGACTACCCCAGCTTCGGCGTGCCTGCCAACATCAACGCATTCGCGCTCGGCGCACGGATGACGAACCCCAACGTCCGCATCGACCTGCAATGGACCTGTCTGCCCGACCAGCTTGACCCGCTGCACGTCTTTACCCAGAAGGGCATCACGGTCATCTCGGGCCGCGACGCACCGATGCCGAACCGCCCGCAGCGGGAGTTCGGCACGTTTCTGGTGCGCCCGGGCGGCGTGCTGCAGGACCTGGCCACGCCGTTCTGGCACTGGGGCCAGTTCTATGAGAACGTCATCCGCACCGTTTTGAACGGCGGCTGGGTGCGGGACAAGTCCGGCACCGATGGCCGCGCCGTCAACTACTGGTGGGGCATGAACAGCGGCGTCATGGACGTGCTGCTCAGCCGCGAGCTGCCGCCCGATGTGACCCATCTGGCGCAGATCCTGCGCACCGGCGTCACCTCCGGCATGATCGACCCGTTCCACTGCCGGATCACCGGGCAGGACGGCAGCGTCAAGAACAGCGGACGCCACGGGCTGGACCTGGAGCAGATCGCCCACATGGACTGGCTGTGCGACGCCGTTGACGGCCACATCCCCGAATATGACGAGCTGGCCGAGGTCTCGAAGCCGATGTACCGGATGCAGGGCATCCACCGCGATCTTCTTCCCGTCGAGAAGGAGGCCGAGCTATGAAGATCCTGGCCGTTGCGGACGAGGAGTGCAAGGCCCTCTGGGACTACTTCACCCCCGACAAGCTCGAGGGCGTCGAACTCATCATCGCCTGCGGCGATTTGAGCCGCCATTATCTGGAATACCTTGCCACCATGGCGCCCGTGCCGCTTTTGTACGTACACGGCAACCATGACGAGAGCTACGACACCCGCCCGCCGCAGGGCGTCATCTGCCTGGATGACGACGTGTACGTACACAACGGCCTGCGCATCGCCGGGCTGGGCGGCAGCTGCCGCTACCGCACCGGTGCCTGGCAGTTTACCGAGGCCGAGATGAAAAAGCGCATCAACCATCTGCGCGGCAAGATCGACCGCCATGGCGGCATTGACATACTGGTCACCCACGCGCCGCTGCACGGCTACGGCGATATGACCGACCTGCCGCACCGCGGCTTCACAGCGTTTTCGGTCCTGCTGGACCGCTACCATCCGCAGCTGATGCTGCACGGGCACATCCATCTGAACTACGGCTGCTCCATCCCGCGGGAGCAACAGTACGGCGCGACCCGCATCGTCAATTGCTATGAGCGGGTGTATCTGGACGTGGACGCCCCCGCCCCCAAGCCCCGCCAGCGGCTGTTTGCTTCGCTGCTGGGACGGAATGCCCGGTAGGGGCGAGGCATGCCTCGCCCTCGGCCTTCCCGTGGGCATTCTTCTGCCTTTCACGCTGAGGGTCGGATACGTCCGGCCCCTGCCAAGCGGCACGGCTAACTTCATCAAACAAGGAGAACTATTCCCATGACAAAAATCGCAGTATTCGGTGCAGGCACCTGGGGCATTGCGCTGGCGCGGCTGCTGGCCGCCAACGGGCGCGACGTCACCGTATGGAGCGCTATCCCCGCCGAGCTGAAGTCTTTAAGCACCACGCACCGCCACCCCAACCTGCCCGGTATGGAGCTGCCCGCCGCAATGCACTACACCGCCGACATTGCCGAGGCCTGCACGGGCCGCGACATCCTGCTCTTTGCCGTACCGTCCCCGTTTGTGCGTGCCACCGCAAAAAAGGCCGCGCCGCACATCCCGGAGGGCCAGCTGATCGTTGATGTCGCCAAGGGCGTCGAGGACAAGACCCTGATGACGATGAGCGAGATCATCGAGGATGAGCTTGCCAAGGCCGGGCGCAAAGCGCGCGTTGTGGCACTGTCCGGCCCGACCCACGCCGAGGAGGTCGCCCGCGACATGCCCACCGCCATCGTGGCCGCCAGTGCCGACGAGGACGCCGCCAAAACCGTGCAGAAGGTCTTTACCACACCGACTTTCCGCGTCTACACCAACGATGACCGCCGCGGCACCGAGCTGGGCGGTGCGGTCAAGAACGTCATTGCGCTGGCTGTCGGCATTGCGCTGGGCCTGGGCTACGGTGACAACGCCAAGGCCGCGCTCATCACCCGCGGCAACGCCGAGCTGTCCCGACTGGGCATCGCCATGGGCTGCAAGGCCGAGACCTTTGCGGGCCTGTCCGGTATGGGCGACCTGATCGTCACCTGCACGAGTATGCACAGCCGCAATCTGCACGCCGGTATGCTGATTGGCCGCGGCAAGTCGGTGGAGGAGGCCAAGACCGAGGTCGGCCAGGTCGTTGAGGGCATCAACGCACTGCCCGCCGCCTGCCGCCTGGCCAAGCAGTATAAGGTCGAAATGCCCATCGTCCAGGCCGTGGAGGCCATTCTGGACGGCAAGCTCGAGGCCCGCAGCGCGCTGATGGCGCTGATGGGCCGCAGCCTCAAGCGCGAATAAGGAGCACCGCCATGGCACAAATCAAGGCCGCATTTTTTGATATTGACGGCACGCTGCTTCCGTTCCACGCCAAGGCCCTGCCGGAATCCACCGTGCAGGCGCTGGCCGCACTGCGAGAAAACGGCGTCAAGACGTTTATTGCCACAGGCCGCCCGCCGGTGCACCTGCCGTACCTGCACGCGCTGGACGGCATCCCGTTTGACGGCTATGTGACGATGAACGGCCAATACTGCTATCTGGCCGACGGCACGCCGCTGTACAGCCGGTACATTGACCGCGCCGCCCTGCGCACGTTGCTGCCGTATATTGAAAAGGAGCGTATCTCCGTCGGTTTTGTGGGCAAGGATTTCTGCCTGTTCAACCACATCAACGAATTGAGCCGCCAGTTTGCGCTGGACCTGCAACAGGGTGAGGGCGATGTCGCCGCGTGCATCGAGTCCGACGCCATCTATCAATTGAGCGCCTTTTTACCCGAGGAAAACGAGCCGGAGTTTCTGCGCAGCTGCCCCGGCTGCATTGCTGTGCGATGGAGCCCGGATTTCTGTGATATTCTGCCCGCGGGCGGCGGCAAGCCCAACGGCCTGGCCCACACGCTGGCCCATCTGGGCCTGACGCGGGAGCAGTCCATTGCCTTTGGCGACGGCGGCAACGACGTGACGATGCTGGAATATGCCGGGATCGGCGTCGCCATGGGCAACGCCTGTGATGCCGCTAAGGCCGCCGCGGATTATGTCACCGACGACATTACCGCAGACGGCCTTGCAAAGGCACTGGCGCATTTTGGGCTGATTTGAATAAATTGTCTCCCCCCCCAGAGAGACGCCCCGCAGCTGTACGGCAGATGACCTCTTGCGGGAAAGCCGCGGGCCGGGCATGCCCGGCCCCTACCGCTATCTATAAAGCAAGCCCCTGACCATCACTCGGTCAGGGGCTGTTTCTTTTACTCTTTTTTCCGCACAAACGCCTTTGCCGCCACCACACACGCGGCGTAGACCACGCCCGCAATGGCCCAGATGAACCAGCTGTACTGCGGCTGGCCGTTGCCGTTGGGGCCGAAGGTGTACCACAGGAAGATGGCAACCACCACCAACCAGTAGGCCGCGGTCAGCGCGGTCAGCCGCCCTTTCACGGCCTTGTGCCCGCGGGTAAAGTCCCCGTCCTCCAGCAGCCGGTCCATGGCGTCCTGCACCGTGCCCACCCGCACAAAGGCGTACACACCGCAGGCGACCAGCACCAACAGCAGACAGATGGACATCGACATCAAAAACGACACGCCAACCATCACAGCCGCAAACAGGGGCACCGCCGCCAGGATGCAGAGCGCCGCACCAATACGGTTGGCACGGTCATACTCCGGCGCAAAGACGGCGCGGCGCTCCCGCACCAGCGTTGTCACGCCGTGCTCGGTCTCGATGGGCTCCTTTTCCAGAAACTCATATTCCCGCACCGCCGCGCCGCACTGCATAAACAGCACAACGGCCACAGCCACCAGCACCACCAGCGCGATCATCCCCAAGCCACCCGCCAGATTGTCGTTCAAACCAAGCAGCCCGAGCTCACTCACCGTACCCAGCGCCAGCAGCGGAATGGGGCTGACGATGCAGAGCGCCGTCGCCAGCGCCATCTGCGGCGCGTTGGCCTGTGCCTTGGTCAGGTAATCCTCCGCCTGCGCCAGCGTCACCCGGGGCAGGGGAGAGGGCGTCTGTGCCGCGGCAGGCTGCGGGTCGTCCTGCGTGTCTTTTAAAAGGCAGTCCGTCGTCACACTGAACAAACTGCTCAACTGTAAAATTTTGTCAATGTCGGGCATCGACTGTGCGCTTTCCCACTTGGAGACCGACTGGCGGCTGACGTTCAGCCGCTCGGCCAGCTCCTCCTGCGACCAGCCCGCCTTTTTGCGCAGAGCAATGAGCTTATCGGAAAATGTCATGGTGTGCCTCCTCCTTGGCAGCCTTATGGCAATCGTAGGGGCGGATTCTATATGCGCCCGTCAACGGCTGCCGGCCTTGCGGGCGGATGTGGAATCCGCCCCTACGGATTTTCGGAAATTTTCTGACCTTATCTTACCAAATTCCCCGGTTGCGCACCATACAGTTACCCCGTCAATCTGTCAACCGTGGGTTGCGTTTGCGGGCAGACGCCAGTCGATTTCCGCTGCACCGTTGTTTTTTAAAAACGCATTCACCTTGCCGAACGGTGCCGAGCCGAAGAACCCGCGGTAGGCCGACAGCGGGCTGGGGTGGGCGGATTCCAGCACCAGCACCGGGCGATGGGCGGCAGCCCTGTTGAAAATCGGCGCGTACTTCTGCGCGGGCTTGCCCCACAGCACGGCGGCCAGCGGGGCGGTGCCGTGGGCGGCGGCGTATTCCAGCGCGGCACGGGTAAACGTCTCCCACCCGCGGCCCGCATGGGCGTTGGCCGCGCCCTGCTCCACGGTCAGCACCGTGTTCAGCAGCAGCACACCCTGTCGCGCCCACAGCGTCAGGTCGGTGTGTGCGGCACAGCTTGGGCCAAGCTCGGCCTCCAGCTCCTTAAAAATGTTGCGCAGGCTCGGCGGAGCCTTGCAGCCGTCCGGCACCGAGAAGGACAGCCCCATGGCCTGACCCGGCTCATGGTAGGGGTCCTGCCCCAGAATGACGACCCGCACCGCCGACACCGGGCAGGCGCGGAACGCGGCGAAGATGTTCTCCGCCGCGGGGTAGACGGTTTTTTCCGCCGCAGCCGCCGTCACAAAGGCGTCCAGCTCCGCAAAGTACGGCTTTGCGCGCTCCTGCGCAAAAAACAGCTGCCAATCGGTGCCGGATAATTTGTCGAGTTCAGTGGTCAAAAGCATAGTGGATCTCCTCGGTAGTTTTGTAGGGCCCGCTCGTGTAAAACAGTCGGCCTTTCACGGGAAAACTGCGGGCCGCATATAGGCGGCCCCTGCATAGGCGCTCCCACACATTTTTCACAAGTATATCACACCCCCGCGGGGCTTGCAATAGCGGCAAAAATGCGGTATAATAGCATTTATGCTGCGGCGTTGTGCCGCAAAGCCAATCATAAAGGGGAGAACCAATTCATGCGTTCCATTAAAACCAAACTGTTCAGCCTTACTATGGCTGTTTCCATGGTGCTGGCGCTGGCTGGCTGTGCCATGTCCGCGCCGTCCACCGTCGGCTCCATCGGCGGGGTCGAGATTCCGGCAGGCATCTATCTGCTGGCCCAGTACAACTCCTACAACACCGCCTCCGGTGTTGCGGAGCTGGCCACCGGCGAGACCGCGTCCGACGTCAAGGCCGTGCTGAAGGCCACCTGCACCGGTACGATCAACGGCGAGGATGTCACCGCCGTCGGCAGTGACTACGTTGCCCAGCTGACGACCCGCGCCATTGAGTACTATGCTGCCGTGGAAAAGCAGTTTGCCGAGCAGAACGGCGTGCTGGACGACACTGCCACCGCCGAAGCCGCCAAGACTGCGGACAGCCTGTGGAGCTCCAACGGTGATCTGTACACCGCCAACGGTATCAGCAAGTCCAGCGTGGAGGCCTACCTGCTCAACGCCCAGAAGGCCAAAGTCCTGCTGAAGATGACTTACGGTCCCGACGGCACAAGCCCCGTGACTGACGCCGAGTACACCGACTACGTCAACAACGACTGCTACTACATCGAGGCCGTCCAGTTCCCTCTGGTCAACTACTCCACCTACTCGATGGCAGATGACGACCAGAAGGCCGCCATCATGGCCACGGCAGAGAGCTGCATGGCCGAGCTGAACGAGACTGCTACTGCCGAGACTGCGTCCAGCAGCGCCCTGTACACCGCCGCCATGACCTACGTGCCCGAGGCAATGGCCGCCATGGGCAGCACGATGGACGCCAGCCAGGCCGTCTACTACGCCGCATCCCAGCTGTACACGCCCAGCGATCTGAGCAGCTACGGCAGCGACGAGTACAACAACCTGACCGACCCGCTGGATGCCGCCGGTATGAACCACTGGACGACCATCGACCTGGGCACGACGGTTCTCGTTGCCCGCAAGATCGACCCGTTCAAGACCTACACCGTCGAGGATCTGGACAGCATGTACGACCTGCTGACCAGCATGAAATCTGACGCCATCCAGGATGAGCTCTACGCCGCCGGTGCCGCGCTGGATCACAACCTGAACAGCGCCGCCATGAACACCTACAGCGCATCCAAGATCAAAAAGAACGTCTGAACATGAAAATTCAGCCGGGAGCAGCATTGTTTGCTCCCGGCTTTTTTGTTGAGGAGGGTCCCCCATGACGAAAAACAAATACACAAACCTGCTTTTGCAGACCCTGGGCTGCTTCATCTCCGCCGCCGGTATCTACAGCTTTGCCGTGGCCGCCGAGGTCCCGGTCACCGGCATTGCGGGCATCTGCGCCATCTTATACCGCCTGTTCGGCATCCCCATGGGCCTGAGCAATGTGCTCATCAACATCCCCATCATCCTCTGCACCTATAAATTACTCGGCAGATCGTTCTTTATTCGCAGTGTCTACTGCATGGTGCTCTTTGCAATCTTTACGGACTATCTGCTGCCGCTGATGCCGGTCTACCAGGGGGACCGCCTGTTGGCGACGATTTGCGGCGGCGCGATCGGCGGTATCGGCGATGCGCTGATCTACATGAACAACTCGAGCACCGGCGGCCTTGACTTCATCACCATGGGCATCAAGGCACGGCATCCGCACCTGCCGTTCGGCAACATCATGTTTGCGGCGGCGCTGGCGGTCATCCTGCTCAACGGTGCGGTGTTCCAGGATGTTGATTCCATTATTTACGGTATCATGTTTAATTTTATCGTGTCTGCTGTCATCAACAAGATGATGTTCGGCTTCTCGTCCTCGATGCTGGCCATGATCGTGACCGATGACGGCAAGGCCGCCTGCGCGGAAATTGACCGCGTGGCGGACCGCGGCTCGACGATTTTGCAGGGTCACGGGGGCTACGGCGGCCAGCCGAAGGACGTCGTGCTCTGCGCCTGCTCCAACAAGCAGCTCTACGAGATCGAGCACGCCGTGCAGGCCATCGACCCCGGCTGCTTCATCATCATGCTGCAATCCAACGAGGTCCACGGCGAGGGCTTCCGGCAGCTGGAGTTGGGGAAGAGCGAGAGCTCGGAGAGCAAATAAACAACATATTACCGCCGGTTTCAGCAGCTCTATGACGCATAGGTTGCCGAAACCGGCGGATTTTCTTTATACTGGGGACAAGACGAAAAGGAGGACCTGCCGGATGTGTCGCTGCGGCGGGCACAAGCCTGTTCGGAGGGGTCTTGACCCCTCCGCGGGGCGTCGAGGACGCCGACCACTGCCGGTTTGCCGCGCGGTAGGGGCCGCACATGTGCGGCCCGCTGCATCCCCATAAAACACCCGCCGACGGGACACCACCGGGCCGGGCATGCCCGGCCCCTACCGCAGCACTATAGCATACAAAAACACCGCCGTTGACGATTTGGCTCGTCAGCGGCGGTGCGGTTTATTTTATGTTGGAATCAGTAGTTCTTAGCCTCTTCCTCGCCGGTCATGACGCGGAGAGCGCCCTGGCAGAGGGCGAGCAGCTCGTCCTCGCCGGGGTAGGTGGTGACAGGGGCGATCCAGCCGAGGTACTCGGTCAGGGTCTTGGCGGTGAATGGGTTGTAGGCAATGCCGCCGGTCAGGATGATCTGGTCGACCTTGCCGTGCAGGACAGCGGCCATAGCGCCGGCGTCCTTGGCGATCTGGTAGAAGAATGCTTCCCAGACCTGCTTTGCCAGCGCGTCGCCGGACTCGGCCATCTTGCCGACCTCACGGGCGTCGTTCGTGTGCAGATAGCCGTTGAAGCCGCCGTTGCCGCAGATCTTCTTATAAACTTCCTTCTGGGTGTACTTACCGCTGAAGCACATCTTGACGAGGTCGCCGACGGGCACGGTGCCGCTGCGCTCGGGGCTGAAGCAGCCCTCGCCGTCGAGGATGTTGTTGACATCCACGACCTTGCCGTGGTCATGCGCACCGACGGAGACACCGCCGCCCATGTGGATGACGATGAGGTTCAGATCCTCGTAGCGCTTGCCGTTCTCCTTGGCAAAGCGGCGGGCAACGGCCTTCTGGTTCAGCGCGTGGAAGATGGAGCGGCGCGGCAGCTCCGGCATACCGGAAATGCGGGCCTTATCGGTCAGCTCGTCAACAACGACGGGGTCAACGATGTAGCTGGGCACGCCCAGGGAATCGCCGATCTCGCGGGCCAGAATGCCGCCCAGGTTGGAGGCGTGCTGGCCCTGCACACCGGCCTTCAGGTCAGCCAGCAGGGCATCGCTGACGGCATAGGTGCCGCCGGGGATGGGCTTGAGCAGGCCGCCGCGGCCCACGATGACGTTCAGGGTCTTGGGGTCGCAGTTTTTCTCCTTCAGGAAGTCCAGAATGATCTCCTTGCGAAAGTCCTTCTGGTCGATGACGCTGGCGTACTTGGCGATCTCCTCGGTGGGGTGGCGCAGCGTTTCTTCAAACAACAGGGTCTCGTCCTCGAACACGCCGACCTTGGTGGAGGTGGAGCCGGGGTTGATGACCAGGGTTTTGATGGACATTGGTAACGTCTCCTTTTACAATTCTTTGGCTTCCCCTTGGGGGAAGCTGCCGCCCACAGGCGGCTGATGAGGGGCGGCCTCTCCATGATGGCCCGCAAACGACCAGTCACAGCAGGTACAGCCCTCATCCGGCCTCGCTAAGCTCGGCCACCTTCCCCCGATGGGGAAGGCTTTTTACAATTACTGATCCAGCCCCGCTGCGACCACAGCAGCCAGTGCGATGGAGTTGACCTTCGTCTGGAAGGAATCGGAGCGGCTCGTCAGGATAGCGGGAACCTTGGTACCGGTCAGGATGCAGCCGTTCTTGCAGTCGGCAGTGTGGACCAGCGTCTTGTAGACGAGGTTGCCGGCCTGAATGTCGGGGAACAGCAGGATGTCCGCATGGCCTGCAGCCGGGCGGTCCTGGGCACCCTTGTGGTGGGCAGCCTCGGGATCAATGGCAATGTCCATCGAAAGGGGACCGTCAACGACACAGCCGGTGATCTTGCCCTCGGCGTTCATCTTGCGCAGCTCGTCGGCATCGACGGTGCAGGGCATCTTCGGGTTGACGACCTCAACGGCGGCCAGCGGCGCGACCTTGGGGCACTCGACGCCGCAGGCATGGGCAACGGCGACGGTGTTCTCGATGATATGTACCTTATCCTCCAGCGTCGGGTAGGTCATGAAGGCGACGTCGGTCAGGAACAGCAGCTGCTCAATGCCCTTGACCTCAAACACAGCCACATGAGACAACGTATTGCCGGTGCGCAGACCGACTTCCTTGTCCAGCACGCTCTTGAGGAAGGTCTTGGTGTCCAGCAGGCCCTTCATGTACATGTTGGCCACGCCGTCGTGGGCCAGCTTGACGGCCTTGAGGGAGGCCTGCACCTTGTCAGGCTCGTTGATGATCTCATAGTCGGAGAGGTCGATGTTCAGCTCGGCTGCGATCTTGCGGATGGCAGCCTCATCGCCGACCAGAATGGCGTCGGCAATGCCCTGCTTGTGGGCGGCGTCGACAGCCTCCAGAACAGCGTCATCCTCGGCGGCGGCCACGGCCAGCTTCTGCTTGCCGCAGGTCTTTACTTTCGCGATCAGGTCCTCAAAATTCATTTTACAGCACCTCGTTTTGCTTCTTTCCAAAGGCGGGGCCGCTCTCAAAAAGCCCCGTATGTTAAAATAATAACACGTTATGCGCCGTGGGTCAAGAGGGGGAAGGGGAGCGCGGCATCAAAAAATATTTTTTGCCTTTTTTTCGCCTTTTCTGTGTCTGCCTATATTTAAATAGGTAGGACATCCTCCTGTTTGCGAAATCCTGACCGATTTTTAACAAATTCGTCATTGACAAAACCTTAACAAGATGGTAAAACTATAGTAGCGGTTCGGGAAACACCGGCCCGCAGCGGCACCTTGCCGCCGTATTTCTGACCCAATGGAGAAGCCCCAAAGAGCCAGCGTCGGCGTCGGTGCCTTGCTTTACCCCTTATGTTGTTTATTTTTTAACAAGTAAGGCGCAAATCCAACCGGAAAGGTTCACCACCCATGCCCACCATCGCCATCTATCCCGGCAGCTTCGACCCCGTCACGAACGGGCATCTCGATATTATCAAGCGCTCCAGCCGTATGTTTGACAAGGTGATCGTCGCGGTGCTGGTCAACAGCGCCAAGACCCCGCTTTTTACGGTAGAGGAGCGCGTTGCCATGCTGCGGGAGTCCTGCAAGAACATCCCGAATGTCGAGATCGACTCCTTCAACGGGCTGACGGTCACCTTCGCCAAGCAGAAGGGCGCTACCGTCATGGTGCGCGGTCTGCGCGCGGTCACGGATTTCGAAAATGAAATTCAGCTGGCCCACACGAACTTTGCCATGATGCCCGAGATCGAGACGGTGTTCCTGGCCACGGCCATCAAGTGGAGTTATCTTTCCTCCACCATCGTGCGGGAGGCCGCCCACTACGGGCAGGATGTTTCCCGCTTTGTGCCCCGCAACGTTGAGCGTGCGCTCATTGCCAAGCGCGAGGCAGGGGAGCTGTAAAACCGCATTCAAGCCGCGTTTTCCGTCGGCCTGAAAATAAATTGTTACTCAATAGTCCATCCAAAGAGAGAATTTTTAGGAGGCTACTTATGAAAAAGATCGTCATCGCCAGCGCCTGCCGTACTGCCATTGGCAAGTTCGGCGGCACCCTCGCCAATGTCCCCGCCGCTGAGCTGGGCTCCATCGTCATCAAGGAGGCTCTGAACCGCGCCAACGTCAAGCCGGAGCAGGTCGACCATGTCTACATGGGCTGCGTCATCCAGGCCGGTCTGGGCCAGAACGTCGCTCGTCAGGCTTCCCTGAAGGCCGGCCTGCCCATCGAGACCCCCGCCGTCACCGTCAACGTCGTCTGCGGCTCCGGTCTGAACTGCGTCAACATGGCTGCCCAGATGATCGAGGCCGGCGATGCCGACATCGTCGTTGCAGGCGGCATGGAGAACATGGACATGGCTCCGTTCGCTATGATGAAGGGCCGCTACGGCTACCGCATGGGCTCCCCCATGGGCAAGAGCGAGCTGGTCGACACGATGGTCAACGACGCTCTGTGGGATGCCACCGGCTTCAACATGCACATGGGCATGACCGCCGAGAACGTCTGCACCAACGAGACCTACCAGAAGAAGTACGGCTACAACCCCATCAGCCGTGAGCAGCTGGACGAGTTTGCCTTCCATTCTCAGGAGAAGGCCGCCAAGGCTATTGCCGACGGCGCTTTCAAGGACGAGATCGTTCCCGTTGTCATCAAGGGCAAGAAGGGCGACACCGTGTTTGATACCGACGAAGGCCCCCGCCTGAGCTCCATGGAGGTTCTGGGCAAGCTGAAGCCCTGCTTCAAGAAGGACGGCATCGTCACCGCCGCCAACTCCTCCGCCATCAACGACGGCGCTGCTGCTCTGGTCGTCATGAGCGAGGAGAAGGCCAAGGAGCTGGGCGTTGAGCCTCTGGCCACCTGGGTCGCCGGTGCTCTGGCCGGTGTTGAGCCCGAGGTCATGGGCCTGGGCCCCATCGCCGCCACCAAGAAGGTCATGGCCAAGACCGGCCTGACCGTGGACGACATGGATCTGATCGAGGCCAACGAGGCTTTTGCCGCTCAGTCTGTTGCCGTCGGCGAGGCTCTGCACTTCGACCAGAGCAAGCTGAACGTCAACGGCGGCGCTATTGCGCTGGGCCATCCCGTCGGCGCTTCCGGTGCCCGTATCCTCGTCACCCTGCTGTACGCCATGAAGCATCGCGGTGCGCATAAGGGCCTGGCTACCCTGTGCATCGGCGGCGGCATGGGCTGCGCCACCATCGTTGAAATGTAATTACCGGAGGAATACATAATGTCCTTTGTTACTACCGAGATTCAGGACGCCGTTGCCGTCCTGACCATTGACCGCCCGAAGGCGCTGAACGCGCTGAACCCGGAGGTTCTGGCTGATTTGAAGGCCGCCTTTGAGGCCATCGATCAGAACACCGTCCGCTGCGTCGTCCTGACCGGTGCCGGTGACAAGAGCTTCGTGGCCGGTGCCGACATCGGCTCTATGTCCACGATGACCAAGGCCGAGGGCGAGGCTTTCGGCAAGCTGGGCAACGACGTTTTCCTGATGATTGAGAGCTTCCCGCTGCCCGTCATCGCTGCTGTCAACGGCTTCGCGCTGGGCGGCGGCAATGAGCTGGCCATGAGCTGCGACATCCGCCTCTGCTCCGACAATGCCGTCTTTGGTCAGCCGGAAGTGGGCTTAGGTATCACGCCGGGCTTCGGCGGCACCCAGCGTCTGGCACGCCTTGTCGGCATGGGCATGGCCAAGCAGCTCGTCTACTCTGCCCTGAACATCAAGGCAGACGAGGCCCTGCGCATTGGTCTGGTCAACGCCGTCTACACGCAGGAGGAGCTGATGCCCGCTGCGCTGAAGCTGGCCGGCAAGATCGCCAAGAATGCTCCCATTGCGGTCCGCAACTGCAAGAAGGCCATCAACGACGGCATCAGCCTGCCCATTGAGAAGGCTGTTGAGGTCGAGGAAAAGCTGTTCGGCGACTGCTTCGAGACCCACGACCAGGTCGAGGGCATGGGCTGCTTCCTGAGCCGCGAGAAACCGAAACCGAAGCCGGTTTTCACGAATAACTAAATTCAACTACAATCTTGTAGGGGGCGGCGTCCCCGACGCCCCGCGGGCGGATGCGAGCACCCGCCCCTACAGCCCCGCAACAACATAATTTGGAGGTACTTACTATGAAGGTAGGCGTTATTGGCGCTGGCACTATGGGCCAGGGCATTGCAAAGGCATTTGCACAGGTTGAGGGCTTCACCGTCGCTCTGTGCGACATCAAGCAGGAGTGGGCCGATGGCGGCAAGAACAAGATCGCTGCCGGTTATGCCAAGCTCGTTGCCAAGGGCAAGCTGGATCAGGCTGAGGTTGACCGCCGCATGGCTGCCATCACCGCTGGCCTGAAAGAGGATCTGTGCGCTGACTGCGACCTGATCGTTGAGGCTGCTTTCGAGGATATGAAGGTCAAGCAGACCACCTTTGGCGAGCTGGACAAGATCTGCAAGCCGGAGTGCGTCTTTGCTTCCAACACCTCTTCTCTGTCCATCACTGAGATCGGCAAGGGCCTGACCCGTCCCCTGGTTGGTATGCACTTCTTCAACCCCGCTGACCGTATGAAGCTCATCGAGGTCATTGCAGGCGTGAACACCCCCGCCGAGACTGTTGAGACCATCAAAAAGATCAGCGTTGAGATCGGCAAGACCCCCGTTCAGGTCAATGAGGCTGCTGGCTTTGTTGTCAACCGCATCCTGATCCCCATGATCAACGAAGCTGCTTTCATCAAGATGGAAGGCGTTTCTGACATTGCCGGCATCGACACCGCTATGAAGTTGGGTGCCAACCATCCGATGGGCCCCCTGGAGTTGGGTGACTTCATTGGCCTGGATATCTGCCTGGCCATCATGGACGTTCTGTACAAGGAGACCGGCGACAGCAAGTACCGCGCCTGCCCGCTCATCCGTAAGATGGTTCGCGGCGGCAACCTGGGCTGCAAGACCGGCAAGGGCTTCTACGTTTACAACGCAGACCGCACCAAGACCCCTGTCGACGCCCTGTAATTCAGTGACTTACGCGCCTGGCGCGGTCAAAACCGTGCCGGGCCGCGTTTGTTTGGTCGGGCAGTATAGCCCGGCCCCAGTATATGGAGGTTTTATCAATGGATTTTACTCTGTCTAAACAGCAGCAAATGGTCCAGAAGATGTACAAGGAGTTTGCTGAAAACGAAGTCAAGCCCCTCGCCAAGAAGGTCGACGCGGAGGAGTACTTCCCCAAGGAGACCGTCGAGAAGATGGCTAAGCTGGGCATGATGGGCATCTACTTCCCGAAGTCCGTCGGCGGTGCAGGCGGCGACGTCCTGTCCTATGTCATGGCTGTCGAGGAGCTGTCCAAGGTCTGCGGCACCACAGGTGTTATCCTGTCCGCTCACACCTCTCTGTGCGCAGCTCCCATCTATGAGAACGGCACCCCCGAGCAGAAGGCCAAGTACCTGCCCAAGCTGTGCAGCGGCGAGTGGGTCGGCGCGTTCGGCCTGACCGAGCCCGGTGCCGGTACCGACGCCCAGGGCCAGCAGACCTTCGCCGTTGACGAGGGCGACCACTGGAAGCTGAACGGCTCCAAGATCTTCATCACGAACGCAGGCTTTGCCGATGTGTTCATCATCATTGCCGTCACCGGCTTTGTCACCGACAAGCGCGGCCGCAAGCAGAAGGAGATCAGCGCTTTCATCGTTGAGCGCACCGATCCCGGCTTCAAGGTCGGCAAGCCCGAGGACAAGATGGGCATCCGCGGTTCTTCCACCTGCGAGCTCATCATGGAGGACTGCATCATCCCGAAGGATCGTCTGCTGGGCGTGAAGGGCAAGGGCTTCCAGCTGGCCATGGCTACGCTGGACGGCGGCCGTATCGGCATCGCCTCCCAGGCTCTGGGCATTGCCGAGGGCGCCATCGACGAGACCGTCGCCTATGTCAAGGAGCGCAAGCAGTTTGGCCGCTCCATCGCACAGTTCCAGAACACCCAGTTCGAGCTGGCCGAGATGAAGGCCCGCGTTGACGCCGCCAAGTATCTGGTCTACGCAGCTGCCCAGAAGAAGCAGGCTGCCATGGACGGCCAGAAGGTCCGCTACAGCGTTGAGGCTGCCGAGGCCAAGCTCATTGCCGCCCGCACCGCCAGCGACGTGACCCGCCGCTGCCTGCAGCTGTTCGGCGGTTACGGCTACACCCGCGATTACCCCATCGAGCGCATGATGCGTGATGCCAAGATCACCGAGATCTACGAGGGCACCAGCGAAGTCCAGATGATGGTCATCGGCGGCGCGCTGCTGAAGTAAGGAGGACAGACGTAATGAAAGCAATCGTTTGTGTCAAACAGGTTCCCGATACGCAGGGCAAGGTCGCTGTCAAGGCTGACGGCACCATGGATCGCTCTGCCATGGCTACCATCACCAACCCCGACGACCTGAACGCCGTCGAGGCCGCCCTGCAGCTGAAGGACGAGACCGGCTGCGAGGTCGTCGTCGTCACCATGGGCCCGCCGCCGGCAGAGGGTATGCTGCGTGAGCTGATGGCCCGCGGCGCTGACCGCGGCGTGCTGGTCTCCGGCCGCGAGTTCGGCGGTTCCGATACCTTCGCTACCTCCCAGATCCTGGCCGCTGCCGTCAACAAGATCGGCGTCGGCCCCGAGGACATCGTTTTCTGTGGCCGTCAGGCCATCGACGGTGATACCGCTCAGGTCGGCCCCCAGATCGCCGAGAAGCTGCATCTGCCTCAGGTCACCTATGTCACCGACATTCAGAAGGACGGCAACAGCCTGACCGTCAAGCGTCAGCTCGAGGACGGCTACATGGAGCTGAAGGTCCAGACTCCCTGCCTGCTGACCTGCATCAAGGAGCTGAACACTCCGCGTTACATGAGCGTTTCCGGCATCTTCGAGTGCTACGACAAGCCGCTTGAGGTCTTTGATTACAACGCTCTGAAGGACGATCCGCTCATCGAGACCGACACCATCGGTCTGAAGGGCTCCCCGACGAACGTTTACAAGTCCTTTGCTCCTCCGGTCAAGGGCGCCGGCATGAAGGTCGAGGACGCTGCCCAGCTGGTCGGCATCCTGAACGACAAGCACCTGATTTGAGGAAGGAGAAACGAACAATGGCTGAATTCAATGCAATGGACACCGCCGCCTTCAAGGGCGTGTGGGTATTCTGCGAACAGCGCGAAGGCCAGGTACAGGCCATCAGCTATCAGCTGCTGAGTGAAGGCCGCAAGCTGGCCAACGACCTTGGCGTTGAGCTGTGCGGCGTTGTGATGGGCAGCGAGGTCAACGAGGACTACCTCAAGGCTCTCGGCGGCTACGGCGCAGACCGCGTTTACTATATCGACAGCCCCCTGCTGAAGGACTACACCACCGATGGCTATGCCAAGGTTCTGTGTGACCTCATCATGGAGAAAAAGCCGGAAATTATGCTGATTGGCGCTACCAACCTGGGCCGTGACCTTGGCCCCCGCTGCGCAGCCCGCCTGCACACCGGCCTGACTGCTGACTGCACCCACTTGGATGTGGATGTCGCCAAGTATAAGGACTTCCTGCGCACCACCTCCACCATTGATGTGGACAACACCAAGTTTGAAGAGAACACCAACCTGAAGATGACCCGTCCCGCATTCGGCGGCCACCTGATGGCCACCATCATCTGCCCGCGCTTCCGCCCGCAGATGTCCACCGTGCGCCCCGGCGTTATGCAGACCCAGCCGTTTGACGAGGCCGGTGCTGCCAAGGTCGTGGTCGAGAAGGTCACCCCCGCTCTGACCGCTGAGGACATCCATGTTCAGGTGCTCGACATCAAGAAGAGCGCCGAGAAGCTCGTTGACCTGATCGGTGCCGATGTTGTCGTTGCCGTGGGCCGCGGCATCTCTGCCGACCCCGAGAAGGGCATCAAGCTGGCTGAGGAGCTGGCCGGTGTTCTGGGCGGCGTTGTCGGTGCCTCCCGTGCCGTCACCGATGCGGGCTGGCTGTCTGCTGACCATCAGGTCGGCCAGACCGGTAAGACCGTGCATCCCCGCATCTATGTTGCGCTGGGCATCTCCGGTGCCATCCAGCATGTTGCCGGTATGCAGGACTCCGAGAACATCATCGCCATCAACAAGAACGAGAACGCCCCCATCTTCGATGTTGCCACCTACGGCATCGTCGGCGATCTGTACAAGGTCGTTCCCGAGCTCATCAAGGAGATCAAGGCTGCCAAGGCCTGATCCCGCCTGTAATCAACAAGAGCCGCGCCCCGCAAAGGGCACGGCTCTTTGTTTTTTTGTATGGTTAGTCTGCCACAGCCGGGGCGGACAGCAGCTCCGGGGGCAGCTCGCTCTCGTCCTCATTGACGAGGGAATCATCAACATCAAATGTCGCACCAAAGGCCTTTGCGGCAGCATCCGCCACCAGATCGGCATCGACCAGCTCACTGTCTGCCATGACATACAGCAGCTTATCATCAAAGCTGACCACGCGGGCCTTATCTGCCTCCACGCAGACCCACTTGCGCATACTGATGTTTTCCTCCATCGAATCGGCGATCTCGCGGGCATCGGCCTTGTCCTTGAGGCGCAGCAGCACCAGGCTGTACGCCTGGCTTCCGGTCATCGGCTCACTGACTACTGCGGCATCCACCTTGTCCACATTGTCCGCGGTCAGCCCCGCCAGATAACCGTACCAGCTCTCGTCGGTCAGGTCGATGGCCACCGTCTCCATGCCCATCAGGTCAACCGGCTGGACGTTATAAATAGCATCCACCATCTCGCTCAGCTCCGCGTCCGGCTGCGGCTCGGCGGTCTCACCGGTATCCTCGTCGTCAACGCTGAACTCCGGGTCCAGCTCCGCGCCTTCCTCGGGTCTTGTGGCAGGTTGGTTCGCAAGATCGTTGCTGTCAGCCTTTTGGCTGCCGCAGGCAGACAGGAACAGGGCGGTCAGCAGGGCTGTTGCAAAAAGCAGCTTTTTCATCGTAAAATTCCTTTCTCGGTCAGAATATTCTCGGGCGCAAAGCGTGCGTCCCAGTCGTCGCAGGGCAGCTCGTCCAGCAGCAGGGCCTCGGGGCAGAGCAGCAGCCCCGTTCCCTTATAGTGTGCCAGAAATCGGTCATAATACCCGCCGCCGCGCCCCAGCCGGACCCCATCGCGGCTGGCGGCCAGGCAGGGGACAAGGGCCAGCGCCGCGGCGTATCCCGCCGGGTCGGTGGCGGGCAGGTCGGCGGGCGGCTCCTGAATGCCGAACGCCCCGGGCCGCAGCAGGCGCAATGCCGGTATCTCCACCCATTCCATCTCGGTTTTGCTCCGCACGCGGGGCAGCAGCAGGCGCTTGCCGTCGGCCAGCGCGCGTCTTAGTATTTCCGCCGTGTCCGGCTCATCCGGCATGGCCGCAAAGGCCAGCACTGCCCCGGCACTCTGCCATTGCGGCAGGCTGAACAGCGCCTGCGCCATGCCGCGGCCCACAGCCGCCATATCCAGTTCCGCGCGCCGGGCCTTGGCCCATGCGCGGGCTTCGCGTTTTGTCATTCTGCACACCACCTTCCGGGCTATCATACCATATCTGCCCTCCACTTAACAAGACGGAAAAGCCGTCCTGTTGTTACAGCAGCGACAAAATTTTTCCGCCATCTTGCCCGGCGCAGTGAAATAGAGTATAATATATCCTGTATCGCTATGTATTAGACTTATGAAATATAAAAAGGAGATTCCAAACCATGAGCAAGTTCAATTTCATCAAGACCGATATTCCTGACGTCCAGATCATCGAGCCGACTGTTTTTGGCGATGACCGCGGCTATTTTATGGAGACCTACCAGATCGACGAGTTCGCCGCAGCGGGCATCGACAAACCCTTCGTGCAGGATAACCAGAGCCGCTCCACCAAGGGCGTGCTGCGCGGCCTGCACTTCCAGACCAAGCACACCCAGGGCAAGCTCGTCCGCGTGACCCTGGGCGAGGTGTTCGACGTCGCCGTCGACTGCCGCCCCAACAGCAAGACCTTCGGCAAGTGGGTGGGCGCAACGCTGTCCGCCGACAACAAGAAGATGCTCTGGATCCCCGAGGGCTTCGCCCACGGCTTTGTCGTGCTGTCCGATGTGGCCGAGTTCTGCTACAAGTGCACCGACGTCTACGACCCCACCGCCGAGGGCGGCATTCCCTACGATGACCCGACGGTCAACGTGCAGTGGCCCGACTGCGGCTGCGAGCACAAAACCAGCGCCAAGGACAAGGAGCACACCCCGTTTGCCGCCCAGAAGTTCGAATATTTTGAGAAATATTGAGGGTAAACCGTGCAGAAACTGAAAGACACCTTCGCAGGCTTCTGGAAATACCGTTACCTGCTGCAAAACCTGATTTCCCGTGATTTCAAGTTGAAATACCGCCGCAGCGTGCTGGGCGTGGCGTGGAGCGTGCTGAACCCGCTGCTGACCTGCCTGGTCATGTGGGCCGTGTTCGGTGCGCTGTTCAACCAGCGCGGTCAGGGCATTGAGGACTTTCCGCTGTTCCTTATCATCGGCCAGCTGATGTTCAACTTCTTCCGCGAGAGCACGACCATGGCCATGGAGAGCGTGCTGAAGAACGGCCCGCTGCTGCGCAAGGTCTATATTCCCAAATATATCTTCCCGTTGGAAAAGTGCTGCTTTGCGCTCGTCAACTTCTTTTTCAGTCTCGTGGCACTGTTTATCGTCGCGCTGCTGACCTGGTCGCACATCTCGATCGGGACTGTGCTGCTGGCCATTTATCCCCTTGTGATGCTGTTTATTTTCAGTCTGGGCATCGGGCTGATTTTGTCCACGCTCTACGTTTTTGTGCGTGACATCATGCATATCTGGGAGGTCTTTTGCACACTGCTTGTCTACGGCAGCGCCATCTTCTACGACCCGCGCCAGATGGAAAGCTGGATGCAGTACGTCATCAACCTGAACCCCATCTACTGGTACATCACCGCCGTGCGTTCCTGCGTCATGTGGGGCGAGGGGCTGACCCCCAACATGGTGTTGATTCCGTTCCTCTGTGCCGCGCTGAGCCTGGGCCTCGGCATCTGGGTGTTCAAAAAGAATCAGGACAAGTTCGTCCTGTACATGTAAGGGGGCATCGAAATGGCAGAGCAGAAACCCATCATCTCCATCGACCATGTTTCGATGCGCTTCAACCTCTCCAAGGAAAAGCACGAAAGCCTGAAAGAGTACTTTGTCGCGTTGCTGCACGGCGGTGTGCGGTTTGACGAGTTCTTCGCGCTGGACGATGTATCGTTTGATATTATGCCCGGTGATTTCTACGGCCTCATCGGCCTGAACGGCAGCGGCAAGTCTACGCTGCTGAAAGTGATTTCCGGCGTCTACAAGCCCAGCGCCGGCAAGGTCACGGTCAACGGTACGATTGCGCCGCTGATCGAATTGGGCGCGGGCTTTGACATGGACCTGACCGCACGGGAAAACATTTATTTAAACGGCACCGTGCTGGGCTACACGCCCAAGTACATCGACTCAAAGTTCGACGACATCGTCGAATTCAGCGAATTGCAGGATTTTCTTGACGTGCCGCTGAAAAACTACTCCTCCGGCATGGTCGCGCGTCTGGCGTTCGCCGTGGCAACGATAACGAAGCCCGACATCCTGATTGCCGACGAGATCCTTTCCGTCGGTGACTTCCTGTTTCAGGAGAAGTGTGAAAAGCGCATGGCCGAGCTGCTGTCCGGCGGCACGACGGTCATTCTGGTCAGCCACTCCATTGACCAGATCGAGCGTATGTGCAACAAGGTAGCCTGGCTCGACCACGGCCATCTGCGCCGCATCGGCGCGACGAAGGAAATTACCGCCGAGTACCGAAGGTTCGAGAAAAAGGACGCCATGCCGGCCAAAGTCACCGAGGAATAAGCTATGTCCGAGAACACGAAACCGAACAACGAGCGCCCTGCCGACCTGGCCGTACAGGACAGCGTCGGCGGCATGGCGCGGCGGCTTTTGAACCCCGCCCACCTGCGGGACCTCGCGGGGCGCAGCGTCAAGACCCTGCGGGAGCAGGGGGCCGAGCAGCTCTGGCGCGATGTGAAATTCCGCGTCGGGCTGGCGATGCACCACGACGACTGGCGGCACCGCGCCGACATTCCGCTGCGCCGGGAGCTGAAGGCCCAGCGCGCCGCGCACCTGCAGGGGCCGAAGATCAGCATCATCGTGCCGCTGTACAACACGCCCGCCAAGCTGTTTGACGAGATGCTGCAAAGCGTCGTCAGGCAGACCTACACAAACTGGGAATTGGTGCTGGTGGACGCATCCGATGCCGACAAGCGGCTGGAGCGCCGTCTGCCCAAGGCTGTGCCCGGCACGATTGTGTATGAGCCGATTGAAAACGGCGGCATTGCCCTCAACACGACCCGCGGTTTTGCGCTGGCGCACGGCGAGTACATCACGCTGCTGGACCACGACGACGTGCTCTACCCGAACGCGCTGTTCGAGGTTGTGCAGACGATACAAAACACCGGAGCGAATTTTGTCTATAGTGATGAAATCGTTCTCTCCGCCGATTTGAAGGAGCTGGGCGGCTACCACTTCAAGCCCGACTTTGCGCCCGACTACCTGCGCGGGGTCAACTTTATCACGCATCTGGCGGTGTTCAGCCGTCCGCTGCTGGACGCGGCGGGCGCGTATGAGTCGAAGGAGTTTGACGGTGCACAGGACCATGATTTGATCCTGCGCCTGACAGAAAAAGCACATCGCATCGAGCATATCAAGAAGGTGCTCTACATCTGGCGTGCCGCGGCCGGCTCCACCGCCGCGGGCATGGAGGCCAAGCCCTACGCCGTCGCGGCGGGGGAGCGCGCCATCGACGCGCAGCTCAAGCGTCTCGGTCTGCCGGGCCACGCCATGGCCGTGCCAGACGCGCCCGGCGCATTTCAGGTGCGGTACGAGCTGACCGGCCATCCGAAGATCAGCGTACTGATCCCCAGTAAAGACCACATTGACGACCTGGACCGCTGCCTAACGAGCCTGTACAAAAACGCGGGCTACGACAATTTTGAGGTCATCGTCATCGAGAACAACTCCACCGACCCGGCGACGTTTGCCTATTACGAGACACTGCCCAGCCGCTTTGCCGACTGCCGCGTCGTCTACTACAAGGGCGCATTCAACTTCTCGGCCATCAACAACTTCGGCGCGACGTTCGCCGAGGGCGAGCACCTGCTGCTGCTCAACAACGACATTGAGGTGTTGTCCCACGACTTTCTGCGGGAATTGCTCAGCTACAGCCAGCGCCCCGACGTGGGTGCGGTGGGCGCGAAGCTCTACTACCCCGACGACACGATCCAGCACGCGGGCGTGCTGATGGGCATCAACGGCAGCGCGGGCCACAGCCACAAGAGCTACCCCCGCACCGCTGTGGGGGACATGTACCGCTTGGTCACGACGCAGAATTATATGGCCGTGACGGGTGCCTGCCTGATGACAAAGGCGTCGCTCTACCGCGCATTTGGCGGGCTGGACGAGGAAAAGTTTGCCGTCGCCTACAACGATGTGGATTATTGCTTAAAGCTGTGGCGGAAGGGGCTGTTGAACGTTTACACCCCGCGCGCCGAGGCCTATCACTATGAGAGCAAGAGCCGCGGCCTGGATACCTTAAGCGAGAACGCCAAGCGGTATGAGCGCGAAAAGGCGAATTTCTACGCGAAATATCAGCAGTATATCGACAATTACGACCCCTATTACAACCCCCATTTCAACAATCTGTTTGAGAATTTCGGGTTGAAGTGATGGAAATCGTATTGCCGAAGCGCAAGTCTCACCATTTGCAGGGTTACGATTACAGCCAAAACGGCGCCTATTTTATCACAATATGCACGCACCAACGCAGAATGTTGTTTGGCCCGAACCGGGCTCCCGTAGGGGCGGATTCCATATCCGCCCGCATGGCGGCGCGCGTTTTCCGGGAGATCATCGGCCAATATCCGGCGGTCCAGTGCCGTTATTTTGTGGTGATGCCCAATCATTTTCACGCGTTGGTCGAGATTGAACGGGCACGGGCGGATATGGAATCCGCCCCTACGATTATCAGCATCGTGCAGGCGTTCAAACGGTATTCTACCGTCGAGTACATCCGCCTTGTCAAGCGCGGGCAAGCCGCACCGTTCGATAAGCACCTTTGGCAGCGCTCCTTTCACGACCACGTCATCCGCAATGAAACCGATTACCGCATGATTGCGGAATACATTCAATCCAACCCCCGCCTTTGGCACAAAGACTGCTTTTATGAGGAGCCATCCCATGAGCCATGAAACGAAACGCATCAAAGAACTGTTCGGCTATGCGCGGACGCTGACGAAAGAACAGGGCGTCGGCGTCATGGCCGGGCGGGCCGTCGGCTTTTTTAAGCGGCGGTTCTTCGGCAAAAAAGCGCGGTATCTGCCGTCGAGACAGACGCTGGAGACCCAGCGTGCCGACGCAGCCGCCCGCGCCGACGGCTGGCCGACCATCAGCATTCTAACGCCGCTGTACAACACACCGCCGCAGTTTTTGCAGCAATTTTTGGACAGCGTGCAGGCCCAGACCGCGCCGAACTGGCAGCTGGTTCTGGTGGACGCCAGCGACGGTGCCCACCCCGACGTGGGCGAGACTGTCCGCATCCGCGCCGCGCAGGACAAGCGCATCGTCTACGCCAAAATCGAGAACAAGGGCATTGCCGCCAATACGAACGAGGCCGCGAAGCTCGCAGCGGGGGAGTATCTGGCCCTTGCCGACCACGACGACATGCTCGCGCCTCATGCCGTCTATTGCATGAGCAAAGCGCTGGCCGAGAGCGGCGCGGCGTTTGCCTACAGCGACGAGGCCCTGTTTGAGAAAACGCCCGAGCACCCGCGCGTCGGCCACTTCAAGCCAGACTATGCGCCCGAGTACCTGATGGCCGTCAACTACATCTGCCATCTGGCCGTGTTCAAAAAATCGCTGTTCGACGCCGTCGGCGGTGAGCGCCCGGCCTGTGACGGTGCGCAGGATCACGACTTATTCCTGCGTCTCATCGACGAAATGCAGCGCCGTGACCCCGCAGCCAAGCCGCTGCACATCCCGCAGGTGCTGTATTACTGGCGCGTGCACGCGGCGTCCACCAGCGGCGGCACGGCGGCCAAGCCCTATGTGGAAAAGGCTGCGCAAAAGGCCGTGGCCGACCATCTGGCCGCCACAGGGCGGCAGGGCAGGGTGGAGCCGGGCAAATTCCCGGGCACCTGCCATGTGGTGTGGGACATTCCCGAGCCGCAGCCGCTCGTGTCAATTTTGATTCCCAACAAGGACCACACCGACGATTTGGAAAAATGCCTGCACAGCATCTACGCCAAAACGACCTACGAGAATTTCGAGGTCATCGTCATTGAGAACAATTCCACCGACCCGGCCACAGCGGCCTACTACAAAAAACTGCCGGAGCGGTATGACCGCGCGCGGGTCGTGACTTACAAGGGCGGCTTCAACTTCAGCCGCATCAACAATTTTGGCCGCAGGTACGCGGCGGGCAAGTACCTGCTGCTGCTCAACAATGACGTCGAGGTCATCAACGGCGACTGGCTCACCCAGATGGTGGGCGAGTGCAGCCAGCCCGGCGTCGGCCTCTGCGGGGCAATGCTCTACTATCCCGACGACACGATCCAGCACGCCGGCATCATCACGGGGCTGGGCGGCTACGCCGGGCACAGCCACAAGTACCACAAGCGCGGCGGCAGCGGGTATATGTTCCGGCTGGCCACGGTGCAGGATTTCTCCGCCGTGACAGCGGCCTGCCTGCTGGTGCGCACCGCCGTTTACGACGAGCTGCACGGCCTGGATGAGGAGTTCACGGTTGCCTACAACGATGTGGACTTCTGCCTGCGTGCGCGCGACGCGGGCTGGCGCATTGTCTGGACGCCCTACGCCGAGCTCTACCACTACGAAAGCAAGTCCCGCGGCTCCGACGAGAACGATCCCGCCAAAAAAGCACGCTTTGACGCCGAGCATGAACGTCTCTACGCCGTGCACGGACGGGAGAATATTTTGCACGACCCCTATTACAGCCCGTCGCTGTCGCTGGATTATGAGGATTTCCGCGAGAGCGGGGATTTGCGGAATCTGAAATGAGTTGATTGCCTTCCCCCGTGGGGGAAGGTTCCCGAGGCCCCGACCGAGGACGGATGAGGGGCGGGTTTGCCCTATTGCCCGTCAGTGGGAAATTCCTGGTAAGTTTGCCCCTCAGCAGTCAGCGGGCGGGGCCGCTGACTGCTTCCCCTCTGGGGAAGCCATACTGACAAAAAATGCACGCCGTAAATTTCACGGCGTGCGTTTTTATTATTCTTTTTTGTCCGGCGGGAACTCACCCTGCTTTTCGGCTTCCAGGCGGCTCAGGCGGGCTTCGAGCTCGGAGATACGCTGGTTGACAATATCCGGCAGATCCTGCTGATCCAGATCGTCCGCCGGGCAGCACTTGATATTGCCGACGCGGACGATCTCCGCGGGTACACCGACGGCAGTGGCGTTGGCGGGCAGGTTCTTCAGCACAACGCTGCCCGCGCCGACGCGGACGTTGTCACCGATGTAGACCGGGCCCAGCACCTTCGCGCCCGCGCCGATCAGCACATTGTCGCCCAGCGTCGGATGGCGCTTGCCGGTATCCTTGCCGGTACCGCCCAGGGTGACGCCGTGGTAGATCGTGCAGTTGTCACCGATCTCCGTCGTCTCACCAAAGACGATGCCCATACCGTGGTCGATAAAGAGCTTGCGCCCGATCTTGGCGCCGGGGTGGATCTCGATGCCGGTCAGGTGGCGCGCCAGCTGGCTGACAAAACGGGCCAGGAAGAAACACCGGTGGTTGTACAGAAAATGTGCGATCTTGTGCGTGACCAGCACATGAAAGCCGGGGTACAGGATGATGACCTCCGCCACATTGCGCGCGGCGGGGTCCTTATCGCGGATATTTTTTGCATCTTCCCAAAGGCCCATAGTTCGTTCCTCTTCCTATTCACCATACTTATTATAAATATACCACAAAGCCGGACAAAGTGCAATGCTGTACGCGCCGTGCGCGGATTTTTGCGGATTTTGTCAAATCCTCCAAAAGTCAGCGCAAAAATCTATAAAATCCTTACTTTTGCAAAAAGCCCGTTTGCATTGACACCGCCGTCCCTGCATGGTACAATAAGTAAAACGTAGGTAAAGTCATAGGAAGGAGTGTGCCGGGATGATGCGTTTTATTTCTGTCTTTAAAAATCACGGCACAGTGTTCTTTCCCGTCGCCGCTTTGTGTATGACTTTTTGACTTTTCCCTTTTGGGAAAAGTTTTTTTTTGCAAAAATATCCCTGCGGGATGTTTTTGCATGGGGCTTTGTAGGGGCGAGCATTGCTCGCCCGCAGGCCGTTTGCCTCATGCGCGGCTTTCCCGCAGAAGCTCAACCACGCAAAGTTGACGGGCGAACAATGTTCGCCCCTACACTCTCAGCTATGACAAAGTTTCCTATTTTTAAGGAGGTTCCCACCATGCTGATCCGCAACGCAAAGGACAGCGCGGGCAAGGCCATTGAGGTCTGGCTGCGCGACGGAAAAATTGCCGCTGTCGGTCTGGGGCTGCTTGTCCCGGAAGGGGAGGAGGTGCTCGACGCGAAGGGCCGCACGGTCCTGCCCGCCTTCATCGACACCCACTGCCACTGGCGCACCCCCGGCTTTGAGTACAAGGAGGACATCTCCACCGGCTCCGCCGCGGCTGCCGCGGGCGGGTACACCTTCGTCAACCTGATGCCCAACACGAAGCCGGTCTGCTCCAGTGCCGAGATCGCCCACGCCGTCGAGGCTGAGGCCGCCCGCGTCGGCCTGTGCGACGCAAACCAGACCGTCTCCATCACGAAGGATTTCGACGGCAAAACGCTGGATCATCTGCTGACCCTGCCCGAGGACATCAAGTTCATCACTGAGGACGGCAACGGCGTCATGAACAACGCCGTCATGGCCCGCGCGTTCGCGATTGCCACCGAGCGCGGCCTGACCATCATGTCCCACGCCGAGGATCGCGAGATCAGCCCCTGGGACTACCGCCTGGCCGAGAACATCGAGACTGTGCGCAACTGCCATCTGGCCGAGTACTACGGCACCCGGCTGCACATGTGCCACGTCTCCACCAGGGAATCCGTCGATGCCGTCCGCATGAGCCGGATGCGCGGTGCGCGGGTCAGCTGCGAGGTCACGCCGCACCACCTGTGGTTTGACGACAGCCGCCTGACCTACCGCGTCAACCCGCCCATCCGCAAGGCGGACGACGTGACCGCGCTGATCGACGCCATCAAGGACGGCACCGTGACCTGCATCGGCACCGACCACGCCCCCCACACCGCCGAGGAGAAGGAGAAGGGCGCTGCCGGTATGGTGGGTCTGGAAACGGCCTTCGGCGTCTGCTACACCAAGCTCTGCCGTGAGCAGCGTCTGCCGCTGGAAATGCTCAGCTTCCTGATGAGCGCCGGTCCCGCCGCCGTGCTGGGCCTGGCCGACCGCAAGGGCATGCTGGAACCGGGCTACGACGCCGACATCGTGCTGGTGGACCTTGACCACATGTACGAGGTCCACGCCGACGAGCTGCACAGCAAGAGCAAGAACTGCCCCTACGACGGCGCACTGCTGTACGGAAAAGTGGTAACCACGATCAAAGGCGGGAAGGTTACGTTCCAGATTGAAGAATAACACCCCTTCACGCACAAAACACCCGTAGGGGCGCATTCTATATGCGCCCGTGCAGGCTGCCGCTGGCACAGTCCCGCGGGCGGATATAGAATCCGCCCCTACGATTCCCAGCATTATATAATAGAGCCGCAATTTACATACATCAAACGGAGGAATCAGCATGCTTACCAACATGGACAAGCTCTACGAGAGCGTCGCAGCAAACGGCCCGGTCTGCGTGGGCCTGGACACCGAGATCAGCTACCTGCCCACCACCGACACCGCCAAGACGGCAGGGGAGAACGTCGTCGCGTTCAACCGTGCGCTGATCGACGCCACCAAGGGCGTCGCGGGCTGCTACAAGGTGCAGATCGCCTATTATGAGTCCCTGGGCCTGGACGGCATGCGCGCCTACGCCGAAACGCTGAAGCTGGCCCGCGCCACCGGCCTGCCCGTCATTGCCGACATCAAGCGCGGCGACATTGCCAAGACCGCCGAAATGTACGCCAAGGCGCACTTTACCGGTGATTTCGAGGCCGACATCATCACGCTGGCCCCCTACATGGGCCTTGACTCCATCAGCCCGTATCTGCCGTACTGCGCCGAGCAGGGCAAGGGCGTGTTCGTACTCTGCCGCACCTCCAACCCCGGCGCGAAGGACTTTGAGTACAAAAAGCTCGACGATGGCCGCCATGTGTACGACCTCGTCGGCGATAGCCTGACCGCCCTTGGCAAGGACTACATGGGCGAGCACGGCTATTCCAGCATCGGCCTGGTCATCGGCGGCACCCACACCGAGGAGGCCACCGCCATCCGCGCGGCCTACAAGGACACCTTCTTCCTGATCCCCGGCTACGGCGCACAGGGCGGCAAGGCGGCGGACATCGCGCAGTACCTGACCAAGGGCAACGGCGGCGTTGTCAACTCCAGCCGCGGCATCCTGCTGGCCTACAAGAAGCAGCCCGGCGTTGCCTTTGACGAGGCTGCCTACAACGAGTGCGTGCGTATGCGGGAGGATATTCAGGGTGAATGCAACAAGCTGTAATCTGACGGTCCTGCGCCAGGAAACCGTCGCAGAGGATATTATGCGCCTTACGGTCCAGTGGCAGGACCACAGCCGCGAGCCCCACGCCGGGCAGTTTTACATGCTGCGCGCCTGGGCCGCGGACGCCACGCCGATTCTTTCCCGCCCCATCAGCGTTGACGACTTTGACAACCAGACCGGCGCACTGACCTTCCTGTATCAGGTCAAGGGCGAGGGCACCCACAAGCTGGCCACGCTGAAAAAGGACGACACGCTGACCGTGACCGGCCCCTGCGGCAACGGCTTTGACACTGCCGCACTGGCCGGGCAGTACAAGCGCATTGCCGTGGTCGGCGGCGGCATCGGCACCGCGCCGCTGCTGCTGCTCTGCAAGGAGCTCTGCCGCGCGGGCGTGCGCCCCGACCTGTTCGTGGGTTTCCGCGACACGACCTACGGCATGGACCGCTTTGTGCCCTGGTGCCGCGACATCTACGCCGCAACCGACTCCGGCAAGGAGGGACACCACGGCCTGGTCACCGACCTGCTGGACGTGAGCAAGTACGACATTGTGCTGACCTGCGGCCCCATGGTCATGATGCGCGGCGTGGCTAAGCTCTGCGCCGCCGCAGGCGTGCCCTGCCTGGCCAGCCTTGAAAAGAAGATGGCCTGCGGTCTGGGCGCGTGCCTGGGCTGCACCTGCCATACGAAAATCGGCCCGGTCACCGTCTGCAAGGACGGCCCGGTCTTTAACGCACAGGAGGTGTTTGACTGATGGCAGACCTGCATGTTGATTTTCTCGGCAAGCGGCTGGCCGGGCCGGTCATCGCAGCCAGCGGCACCTTCGGCTTCGGCCCCGAGTACGCGGGCATTGAGGATTTGCGCGTACTGGGCGGCATCTCCGGCAAGGGGCTGACCCTGAACGGCCAGCCCGGCAACGAGGGTGAGCGCCTCTACGAGACGCCGTCGGGCCTGATGAACTCCATCGGCCTGCAGAACCCCGGTGTGCAGCACTTTATCGACCACGAGCTGCCTGCCATGCGCCGGTGCGGCACCACCGTCTGGGCGAACCTCGGCGGCCACACGATTGAAGAAAACGTCGAGGGCGTGCAGATGCTCTGCGCCGCGGGCGTGGATTTTATTGAGCTGAACATCAGCTGCCCCAACGTCAAGCAGGGCGGTCTCGCGTTCGGCATCCGCGCGGCAGACGCCGGCGAGGTCGTCAGCGCGGTGCGCAAGGTCTGCACCGTGCCGCTCATCGTTAAATTGAGCCCGCAGGCCGAAAGCATCCCCGAGATGTGCAAGGCCGTTGAGGCTGCCGGCGCGGACGCCATCAGCCTGTGCAACACCTTCCAGGCGTGCGCGATCGATCTGGAAAAGCGCCATCCCGTGTTCAACAACACGTTTGCGGGCCTGTCCGGCCCGGCGGTGCGTCCCATCGCCCTGCGCATGGTCTGGCAGGCCGTGGGGGCCGTCAGCATCCCCGTCGTGGGACTGGGCGGCATTCTGACGGGTAAGGACGCCTTGGAGTTCATCATGGCCGGTGCAGCGGCGGTACAGGTCGGCACCGCGAACTTCCTGGACCCGAAGGCCTGCACCCGCATCACGAACGAGATCGGCCAGTGGATGGACACCCACGGCGTCAAGACGCTGGATGAGATCAGAGGGTGCGCACGGTAAATCACCGGCTGCCTTCCCCTCAGGGGGAAGGTGCCCGAGGCCCCGCCCGAGGGCGGATGAGGGGAGAGTCCCCGCAACCGCCCGTTCACGGGCTATAACGGCAAGCCCGGCCCTCATCAGTCGGCGGGCGGGCCGCCGACAGCTTCCCCCGCGGGGGAAGCTGCCCCACCATATACATTTTGCTTGCATTTTTATACAAAATATGCTACTATAAGTTGAATAACATACAGGAGGAACAAATTATGGCACGCGAAGCACTTGAAGTTTTAAAGGAATGTGAAGCATTTTTAGAGGGGCACTTCCTGCTTTCCTCCGGGCGCCACTCCGGCGCTTACTGCCAGATGGCATTTCTGCAGCAGTACCCCGACAAGGCCGCCGAGGTCATGGCCCCGGTTGCCGAGAAGCTCAAGGAGCTGAACATCGACGTCGTGGTCGGCCCTGCCATGGGCGGCATCGTCTACGCCTACGAGCTGGGCCGCCAGATGGGCAAGCGCGCCATCTTCACCGAGCGCGTCGACAACGTCATGACCCTCAAGCGCTTCAGGATCAACCCGGGTGAGCGCTGCATCATCGCCGAGGACGTCGTCACCACCGGTGTTTCCAGCCTCGAGACCAAGCGCGTCATCGAGGAAAACGGCGGCATCTGCGTGGGCATTGCCTGCGTCGTGGACCGCACCCGCGCCGAGGCCCCGTCCCCGATCCCCATCGTCGCCAGCGCCCTCAAGCTCGACCTGCCCAACTACGCCCCTGAGGAATGCCCCATCTGCAAGGAGGGCAAGCTCCCGCTGGTGCACCTGGGCAGCCGCAAAATGAAGGAAGCTGCGAAGCAAACCCTGTAAAAGATAGGAGATAGGAGATGGGTACAGTTTGCCTTTTCTCCTCTCTCCTCACTCCATATCTTAAATGTAAAGTGAGAGGCTACCAACTATGCAGGCATATCTGATATTGGCCAATGGCCGGGTGTTCCGCGGCGTCAGCGTAGGCTGCCCCGGTACCACCATCGGTGAGGTCGTCTTTGCAACCGGTATGGTCGGCTTTGAGGAAACCCTGACCGACCCCAGCTACTACGGCCAGATCATCACCCAGACCTATCCGCTCATCGGCAACTACGGCATGAACAGTGAGGATGTCGAGAGCACGAAGATTTGGGCCAGGGGCTACATTGTGCGCGAGGCGTGCAAGACCCCGTCCAACTTCCGCAGTGAGGAAACGCTGGATGCCTTCCTGAAAAAGAACGGCATCATCGGCATTGAGGGCATCGACACCCGCAGCCTGACCCGCACCCTGCGGGAGAGCGGCGTTATGAACGGCGCGATCACCACCGAGTTCGACCCCGACGCCGAACCCGAGAAGAAGGCCGCGCTGCTGCCCGAGATCGCCGCCTACGCCGTTGTCGACGCCGTCAAGGCCGTCACCTGCCGCGAGGCCGTGACCTATGAGCCGACGGCTGCCGGTGCATGGGGTGACACGCCGCTGCACGTGGCGCTGCTCGACCTGGGCTGCAAGAACAACATTGTGCGCTGCCTGCAGAAGCGCGGCTGCCGCGTGACCGTGCTGCCCGGCACGACCACCGCCGCCGAGCTGGCCACCCTCAACCCCGACGGCCTCATGCTCTCCAACGGCCCCGGCGACCCGGCAGAGAACGTGGAAATTATCGCGAACATCCGTGAAATGCTGAGCACCGGCATCCCGACCTTCGGCATCTGCCTGGGCCACCAGCTGACCGCCCTGGCCGCCGGTGCCAAGACCTGCAAGCTGAAATACGGTCACCGCGGCGCCAACCAGCCCGTCACCAGCCCGGCCAAGCAGCGCACCTTTATCACCAGCCAGAACCACGGCTACGCCGTTATGGCGGACACCCTGCCCGAATCCGTCGGCCAGATGAGCTACTTCAACGCCAACGACGGCACCTGTGAGGGCGTCGACTACTTGAAATGGAACTGCTTCACCGTGCAGTTCCACCCCGAGGCCAACGGCGGCCCCAAGGACACCGAATTTCTGTTTGACCAGTTCGTCAGCCGTATGCTGGCCGCGAAAGGAGTAATCAACAATGCCTAAAGACCCGCGTATCAAAAAGGTACTGGTCATCGGCTCCGGCCCCATCATCATCGGTCAGGCGGCAGAGTTTGACTACTCCGGCACGCAGGCCTGCCGTGCGCTGAAATCCGAGGGCGTCGAGACCGTCCTCGTCAACTCCAACCCCGCCACCATCATGACCGACCCCGACATTGCCGATCATGTTTACATTGAGCCGTTGACCGCCGAGGTCATCGAGCGCATCATCGAGAAGGAGAAGCCCGACGCCATCCTGCCGAACCTGGGCGGCCAGATGGGCCTGAACCTGTCGATGGAGCTGGCCCGCAGCGGATTTTTGGACCGCAGCGGCGTCCGCCTGCTGGCCTGCAAGCCCGACACGATTGACCGCGCCGAGGACCGCCAGCTGTTCAAGGACACGATGGAGAAGCTGCACCAGCCCATCATCCCTTCTAAGGTTGTGGAAGATCTGGACGACGCGCTGGACTTTGCCGAGGTCATCGGCTACCCTGTCATCGTCCGCCCCGCCTTCACGATGGGCGGCACCGGCGGCGGCATCTGCGAGGACCGCGAGAAGCTGCACGAAATTGCCACGAACGGTCTGCGCCTGTCCCCGATCCATCAGATCCTCGTTGAGAAGTGCATTTCCGGCTGGAAGGAAATCGAGTACGAGGTCATGCGTGACTCCAAGGGCAACGTCATCACGGTCTGCAACATGGAGAACCTTGACCCCGTCGGCATCCACACCGGCGACTCCATCGTCGTCGCGCCCAGCCAGACCCTGTCCGATAAAGAGTACCAGATGCTCCGCACCGCCGCGCTGGACATCATCACCGAGCTGGGTATCGAGGGCGGCTGCAACTGCCAGTTTGCCCTGAAGCCCGACAGCTTTGAGTACGCGGTCATTGAGGTCAACCCCCGTGTGTCCCGCTCCTCCGCGCTGGCCTCTAAGGCGACGGGCTACCCGATTGCCAAGGTCGCGACCAAGATTGCGCTCGGCTACACGCTGGACGAGATCACGAACGATGTCACGGGCGAGACCTGCGCCTGCTTTGAGCCGGCCCTCGACTATGTCGTCGTCAAATACCCGAAGTGGCCGTTCGATAAGTTCGTCTACGCCGACAAGTCTCTGGGCACCCAGATGATGGCCACCGGCGAGGTCATGGCCATCGGCAACAACTTTGAGCACGCCATGATGAAGGCCGTTTCCTCCACCGAGCTCGGCCTGTACACGATGACGCTGCCCGATTTCGAGAAGCTGACGACGGAAGAAGTCATCGAGCACCTGCATGTGCAGGACTCCGAGCGCGCGTTCTGCGTCTACGAGGCCCTCAAGCGCGGCGTGGCGCACGACGTCATTTACGACATCACCAAGATCGACTGGTGGTTCCTCGACAAGCTGCAGCATCTGGCCGACATTGAGATGGGCCTGAAAAACGGCGAGCTGACGACGGAAAAGTACCTGAATGCCAAGAGGTTCGGTTTCCTCGACAAAACGATCAAGCGTCTGGCGGGCGTGGACACCCTGCCCGAGGCCCCGAAGGCCGCGTTCAAGATGGTCGATACCTGCGCCGCAGAATTTGCCGCCAAGACGCCGTATTTCTACTCCACCTACGACGAGGACAACGAAGCGAAGCCGTTCATTGCCGAGCGCAGCGACCCCGACAAGAAGAAGGTCCTTGTTTTCGGCTCCGGCCCCATCCGCATCGGTCAGGGCATTGAGTTTGACTATTGCTCGGTCCACGCGGTCTGGACGCTGAAGCAGCACGGCTGCGAGGCCATCCTTGTCAACAATAACCCCGAGACGGTCTCCACCGACTTTGATACCGGTGACCGCCTGTACTTTGACCCGCTGAACCCCGAGAGCGTCGACCACATCATCGAGACCGAAAAACCGGACGGCTGCCTTGTGCAGTTCGGCGGCCAGACCGCCATCAAGCTGGCCAAGCACATGGACGACATCGGCCTGCCGATTTTGGGCACGCCCGCCGACGCCATCGACGAGGCCGAGGACCGCGAGCGCTTTGACGAGCTGCTGGAGCGCTGCGGTATCCCCCGCCCGGAGGGCCGCACCGTCTTTACGCTGGACGAGGCCCTGCAGGCCGCGCAGGAGGTCGGCTATCCCGTCCTGATGCGCCCGTCCTACGTTCTGGGCGGCCAGAACATGATCGTCGCCTACAACTCCGCCGATGTCATCGAGTACATGGGCGTTATCACGAAGCACGTTGACATGAGCCATCCCGTGCTGATGGACAAGTATATTCTGGGTACCGAGTGCGAGGTCGACGCCATCTGCGACGGCACCGATTATCTGGTGCCCGGCATCATGCAGCAGGTCGAGCGCACGGGCGTGCACTCCGGTGACTCCATCTGCGTCTACCCGCCGTACACCTTCAGCCAGAAGGTCATTGACACGCTGGTCGATTACACGGGCCGCTTTGCCCGCGAGCTGAAGGTCGTGGGCCTGGTCAATGTGCAGTATGCCGTCCAGAATGATCGTGTCTACGTCATCGAGGTCAACCCCCGCTCGTCCCGTACCGTGCCGTACATCTCCAAGGTCACTGGTGTGCCGATGGTCGACCTGGCCGTGCGCTGCACGCTGGGCGAGAAGCTCAAGGACATGGGCTACGGCACCGGCCTGTGGCGCAACGGCAAGAGCCCCTACTACGCCGTCAAGGTGCCCGTCTACAGCTTCTTAAAGCTGCACGGCGTTGACACGATGCTCGGCCCCGAGATGAAGTCCACCGGTGAGGTCCTGGGCATTGCGCCCTCCTTCCACGAGGCGATGATGAAGGGCCTGGTCGCGGCTGGCTACCAGTTCAAGACACCCGGCCCCGGCTCCTGCGTCATCATCTCGGTCAAGGACAGCGACAAGGCCGAGGCCGCCGAGCTGGCTTGGAAGCTGCACGACTATGGCTACAAGATCTACGGCACGCCCGGCACCGCCAGGTTCCTGAACAGCGAGATGGTGCCCTGCAGCGTTGTGCGCCAGATGAGCGGCGCGCGCCCCAACGTCATCGACCTGCTGGAGAGCGGTCTGGTGGATTACATCATCTCGACGAGTCCGCATGGCCGCGACCCGCACCGTGACTCCGTCAAGTTCCGCCGCAAGGCAACGGAGCTGTCCATCCCGACCATCACGGCCATGGACACTGCCCGCGTCCTCGTCGACGCCCTGCGCGGTGACCATGACATCAGCCAGATGGAGCTGGTGGACATTGCGAACCTGCACCGCGAAGCGGCGAAAGGGGAATAAGTAAGCAGCAAACAAACCGCGTCCGCAAGGATGCGGTTTTTGTTTTTTCTTGGCCCCCTCTGCGAGGGGGCTCCGCCCGCAGGTGGTGGGGGAGAGAACCTTGCCACCACCCGCAAGATTTCGGGCAATGGCAAGGTTCTCTCCCTCAGTCCGCTCCGCGGACAGCTCCCTCACAGAGGGAGCCAAGTATGATAGCGAGGTAACGATTTATGAACGCCCTGCAGCGCGACTTAAAAAAGCTCGTCCCCCTGGTGGAGTCTCTCGGCGCGGAGAAGGTTGCCTACCGCGAGGCCGCTGTGGCCCTGCCGGACGGCGCAGAGCAGGCCGTGGACGTCTGCTTTGACCTGACTGCCGCCCCGGCGGGCGACTTCTCGCTGGCCTTTGACGGCGGGCTAACGCTGGCTCATGCCGATGCGCCCCGCATGGGACTGTAAGACTTTGCCCGTCAAGAATATTTTTGCATGGAACGTGCATTTTTTGCCAAATGTCACTTTTTGACGAGATGATCGCGAAAATTTTATAGTTTTTGCCGAAAAACGTTTGATTTCAGAAAAAACTCTTGATTCTGCGCACAATTTTCTCTATAATAATAGCGTAATAATACCGGGCAATTGTGTGCCTATAAGGATAGGAGTTAAAAATATCATGACGAGATCTCAGTTGATTACCAAGGTTGCCAACGACACCAACATGACCGCTGCTGAAGTTGAGAAGGTTATGGACGGCATCTTCGGCACCATCGGCGATGTCCTCAAGAGCGGCGACAAGGTCACCATCGCAGGCTTTGGCCGCTTCGAGATGCGTGAGCGCCAGACCAAGAACTTCACCAACCCCAAGACCAAGGTCACCAGCAAGCTGGAGCCGACGGCCATCCCCGGCTTCAAGGCCAGCGGCCGCCTGAAGGAAAAGGTCTCCGGCTGATTTCGTCTGTATTGATATGATTTGGAAGGACCCGCGGAAATGCGGGTCCTTTTTGCGTCTAAGCCTCCCTTGTCAAAGGGAGGTGGCCCGCAGGGCCGGAGGGATTCCGACGGGCTTTCCGGGTAACCTCAACACCCCTGCGGCGGCATGCCCTCACCCCGCCGGGTCGTGTGCGGCCACCGCAAGCCTCCCGGGTCGTCGAGGACGCCGACCCCTACAGCAGCAAAAAACGGAGCGCCGCATTTTCATACGGTGCTCCGTTTTTATTTTTACAAAATTACAGATGAATATGCCGCGGCACGCCGTTGATGTAGATCGGCGACAGCTCAGCCTGGATGAGCGGGCGGGCGTAGCGCTCGAACTTCTCGTTGACGTGCATCCCGTCCTCGGTGATCCAGTCGGCGGGGACCTTCTTCTCAAAGTTCGCGACCTTCGTCACATCGACCATCTCGGTCTCTACGCGGTAGGGCTGGTCGCTCAGGCGCTTGATGGCGGCCATCTTGGCGGTCTCGCCGCGCATGGCGGCCTCCACCGCCGCGCCGCCGACCTGATAGGCCTCGGTCACATCGGTGCGGCTGGCCAGATGGCTGGCACAGCGCTGCAGCGTAGAAAACTCGATAGCGCGGGTCTTGCAGCCCAGACGAACGCGGATCAGGTCTGCCAGATAGCGGCTCGTGCCGCTCAGGATGGCCTTGTGGCCGAAGGCATCCAGCTGGCCTGCCGTGGAGACCAGATCGCACAGGAAAACGCCGTCCTTGTTCTTGACGCCCTCGCTGACCGCGATAATAACATTGTGGCGCTCTTTTTCCAGCTCGGCCACGCGCTTGAGGAACGCCTCCTCGTCAAAGGGGCACTCGGGCAGCAGGATCAGGTCTGGGCCGTTGCAGTCCGGACCGGCAGCCAGACTGGCGGCAGCAGCCAGCCAGCCGGTGTGGCGGCCCATGATCTCTGCCACCGTCACGCTGCGCAGGTCGTAGACGCTGGAATCGCAGATGACCTCCTTCAGGATCGTGGCGATGTACTTCGCCGCGCTGCCGTAGCCGGGGGTGTGGTCGGTCAGCATCAGGTCATTGTCAATGGTCTTGGGCACGCCGATAAAGCGGATCTCGCTGTTGACGGTCTTGCCGTAGGCGCTCAGCTTGGAGATCGTGTCCATCGAGTCGTTGCCGCCGATGTAAAACACCGCGCCGATGTCGTTCTGCCGGAACAGCTCAAACAGCTGCACAAACGGCTTCTCGTCAACGGTGGGGTCGGGCAGCTTGTGGCGGCAGCTGCCCAGAAAGCTGGACGGCGTGCGCTTGAGCAGCTCAATGTCCATCTTGTCGCCCAGCACGGTGTCCAAATCGATGAGCTTGCCCTCAAGCACGCCCTCGATGCCGTACTGCATCCCGTAGACATGGGGTGCGCCGCAAGCCTTGGCGGTCTCATAGACGCCCGCCAGACTGGAGTTGATGACGGCAGTCGGGCCGCCCGACTGACCAACCAGAACGTTTTTCATAAATTTACCTCTCGTATATTTTATTGTGATTTTACAATACGTATTTTTCTATAGCCGCTGCCACACCGTCATGATTGTTGTCATCCGTCGTGGCATCGGCAATTTTCCTGATGTCGTCGGTGGCGTTGCCCATGGCCACACCCAGACCCGCCGCTTCGATCATCGCGCGGTCATTGCCGGAGTCGCCCACGGCCATCGTCTGCGCGCGGGTCAGGCCCAGGTGTGCCGCCAGCGCCAGCAGACCGCTGCCCTTCGTCACGCCGGGGGCGTTGACCTCCATGTTGCGGGGCAGGCTGGACGCCAACTCCACGCCGGGGCAGGCGGCCTCGATGGCACGCCAGGCGGCGTCGCGCTCGGCCTCGTCGTGGTAGATCAGGCTGTACTTTTCGATCTCGTGCGCGTGGGTGCGCAGCGTCGCGTGCATGTCGTCTACCTCAATGCGGGTCGTGCGGAAGTAGCTTTTCAGGTTTTCGGGCACCACATCCATGTGGTTCTCGGCGTTTGCGCGGGTCGTGTAGCTTTTGCCGCCGATGAAAATGCTCATCATGCCGCCGCCCTGCTCAAGAAGATCGTAAATTTTCAATGCCTGCTCGGTCCCGAACGGCTGGTTCACCAGCTGCTCGCCCGTTGTCAGGTCAACGACGCTGGCTCCGTTGGAGGTCAGCGCGTACCGCACACCGGGGATGGACGTGAACGCCGCGGGGATGCCGCTGGCTGTACGCCCGGTGGCGGGCAGCACCGCCACGCCGCGTGCACAGGCTGCGCGGATAGCCGCCAGCGTGCGCGGGGTGATCTCTTTTTTATCGTTGAAAACTGTCCCGTCAAGGTCCAACGCCACAAGGCGGATGTCCTTCATACCTTCACACTCCTTTATCTGATTTATTGTACCGCAAAACCCGCGCGATTGCAAGCCGCGCGCGGGTGTGCTAGAATAGTGTTACAGTGAATCTTTGGGAAAGAGGCGGTAAAATGCCCGTACTGCGCACCAAAACCAGCCGTATGTGGCTGCCCGACGTCCTGCGCGGGCTGGCGCTGCTGAACATGCTGGCCTACCACGCCATGTACGACTGGGTGTATGTGTTCGGCCACGAAAGCAACTGGTATAACATCTGGGCCCCCGGCTGCCATGTGTGGCAGCAATATATTTGTTGGAGCTTTATTCTGCTGTCGGGGTTCAGCTTCCCGCTGGCAAAGCGGCCCGCAAAGAACGGGCTGATCGTGGCGGGCTGCGCGGCTGTGCTGACGTTTGTGACCGCGGTGTTCATGCCGTCGGAGGCGATCTGGTTCGGCGTTCTGCACCTGAACGCTGCCGCCGTGCTGCTGACCTGCCTGGTCTATCCGCTTTTGCAGCGCCTGCCCGCGGGCGCGGGCCTGGCGGCGTCTGCGGCGCTGTTTGCGCTGACGAACCAGCTGCCCGAAGGGTATTTGGGCTTCGAGAATTGGCGGCTCTGTGCGGTGCCTGCGGGGCTGTACCGGGCCAACCTGTTCTGGCTGGGCCTGCCCGACCTGACAAGGTTCACGTCGGCGGATTATTTCCCCGTAGTGCCGTGGGTGTTTTTGTTCTGGTGCGGTGTGTTTCTGGCCGGGCTCTGGAAGCCCAAAAGGGGAGAGGCGCCCGCCGCGCTGCGTCCGCTGTGTGCCATCGGGCGCAATACGCTGCTGGTCTACATGCTGCATCAGCCCGTAATCTACGGTGCACTGTGGGTGTGGCACACGGTGCTGGGGTAAAGGGTCCTAAATATGAACAATATAAAAATTTTCATTTTAGCGAAAATTGTTGTTGACAGGCAGGGGGTCAATATAGTATAATCTTTTTTACTGGTTAATAGTATTTGACCGGCAAACTCCTGTCTCAGGTCAAGGGAGGGAAGAAGATGTCGGAGATCCGTGTCAAAGAGGGCGAGTCCCTCGAGAGCGCTCTGCGCCGTTTTAAGCGCAGCACTGCTCGCAGCGGCGTGTTAGCTGAGGTCCGCAAGCGCGAGGCTTATGAGAAGCCTTCCGTTAAGCGCAAGAAGAAGTCCGAGGCTGCCCGCAAGCGCAAGTTTAAGTAAGGTTTCTTACAACGAACGACTGTGCAGGTTCGCGTTACGCGCGGGCCTGCACTTTTATTTTACGTGCAGGCGTCGGTGCGGCGGGGTGAGGGCACCCCGCCCTACGTCCTGCGGAATTGTGCATCGTAGGGCGGCATGCCCTCATGCCGCCGCTGGCCGCTGCCGTAACCACTCATTACCCTTATAAAGGTCACCACCATGATTCTAACCCCTGAATACATCTTCAAAACCATCGAGTGCATCCACCCGGATTTTCTCGCGGCACACGGCATCAAAGCCCTCGTGCTCGACGTAGATAACACCCTGACCGCTGACAACAGTCAGGTGCTGGAGCACACCGTGCAGGCGTGGCTGGACGAGATGCGCGCAGCCGGCATACGCCTGACCATCGTGTCCAACAATACGGCCAAGCGCGTGCGCCCCTTTGCCGAGCGCATCGGGCTGGACTGGGTGCCGCTGGCCTGCAAGCCGTTCACCATCGGCCTGCGGGTGGCGCGCCGCCGCCTGGGCTGCAAAAAGAGCGAAATGGCCATGGTCGGCGACCAGATCTTTGCGGACCGGATGGCCGCCGGGCTGTACGGCTGCCCGTGCCTCTACCTGATGCCCCGCACGAACCACGACAAGAACAAATTTGTGCTGTTAAAGCGCAAGTTTGAGCCGTACTGGATCGACAAATACTATCAGAAGGGCGGCAAGCTGTATGAATGATACCCCGCGCTTCGGCACAGCCGGTCTGGCCGACAGCTACACAGTCAAAAAGTTTGACCCCGCCGCCATCGCCGCCTACACGGCGGGCTTTGGCCTGACGGCATTTGAGTACCAGTGCGGGCGCGGCGTGCGGCTGGCCCACGACAAGGCCGCTGCGCTCGGTGCCGCCTGTGCCCAGCGGGACATTGCCCTGTCCGTCCACGCGCCGTACTACATCAGTATGTCGAGCCTCGAGGAGGACAAGCGGCTGCACAGCATCGACTACCTGCTGCAAAGCTGTGCCCTCGTCAAGGCGCTGGGCGGGCGGCGCGTCATCTTCCATTCCGGCTCCTGCGGCAAGCAGAGCCGGGAGGAGGCGCTGGAAAAGGCGCTGGATACGATGGCCCGCGCTGTCAAAGCCTGCGACGAGGCCGGGTTTGAGGACTGCATCCTCTGCCCCGAGACGATGGGCAAGGTCAACCAGCTCGGCACGCTGGACGAGGTGCTGGCTCTATGCGAGGTCGACCCGCGCATTACGCCCTGCATCGACTTTGGGCACCTGTACGCCCGCAGCTGCGGCGTGCAGTTTGCCGACGCCACCGCCGCCGCGGACTACGCCACCCTGCTGGACACGCTGTCCGCGCGGCTGGGAGATGACCGCGCCGTGCAATTCCACGCGCATTTTTCCCGCATTGCCTACACCAAGGGCGGCGAGAAGTGCCATCTGACCTTTGCGGATACAGCATTCGGCCCGCCCCACGCACCGCTGCTGGCGCTGCTCAAGGAGCGTCATTTGGCCCCGACGATCATCTGTGAATCCGCCGGGACCCAGGCCGAGGACGCCGCCGCGCTGGCCCAGGGGTACGCAGCGCTGTAAATTGGACAAAAAATATCAATTTTCCCGCAAAAAAGTCCGAACAGGACTTGCAAAATTGCTTTTCATCCTGTAAAATATAAACAGGTATGTATAATTTATTTATGGAGGAATTTCTATATGATTTCTGCAGGCGAATTCCGTAACGGTGTCACCTTCGAGCAGGACGGCCAGGTCCTTCAGGTCGTTGAGTTCCAGCACGTCAAGCCGGGCAAGGGCGCTGCCTTCGTCCGTACCAAGACCAAGAACGTCATCACCGGCTCTGTTGTTGAGACCAGCTACAACCCGACCGCCAAGTTCCCGCAGGCTTTCATCGAGCGCCGCGAGGTCACCTACTCCTACGAGGATGGCGATCTGTACCACTTCATGGATGTTGAGACCTACGACGACATCCCTGTCGGCGCGGCTGACGTGCCCGATAACTTCAAGTTCTGCAAGGAGAACGACACCTGCAAGCTGCTGAGCTACAAGGGCAAGGTTTTCAGCGTTGAGATCCCCAACTTCGTTGAGCTGGAGGTCACCGCTACCGAGCCGGGTGTCAAGGGCAACACCGCCACCAACACCCTGAAGCCCGCCACCGTTGAGACCGGTGCCGAGATCCGCGTCCCCCTGTTCATCAACGAGGGCGACAAGATCCGCATCGATACCCGCACCGGCGAGTATATGGAGCGCGTGAACTGATTAGGTTCTCTTTGCCGGGCATGGCCGTACCGCCGCGCCCGGCATTTTTTAACATTAGGGAGGATTTTGACTATGGCTATGGATCTGAATGCAAAGGCCGCCTACATCCGCGGCCTGATGACCGGTATGGATTTTGACGCAGACTCCAAGAACGGCAAGGTCATTGCCGCCATGATGGACCTGCTGGAGGAGATGGCCGCCCAGGTCACCGAGCACGACAACGCCCTGGATCAGGTGTACGACGAGCTGGAGACCCTCGACCAGGATCTGGACGACGTCGTCAGCGACATCTACGCCGATGAGGACGAGGATGACGAGGAGGACGCCGAGGACGACAGCACCATGTATGAGGTGACCTGCCCGAACTGCGGCCAGATCTCCACGCTGGACGAGGAGACCCTGATGGACCCCGAGGGCGATCTGGTCTGCCCGCACTGCGGCGCGACCTTCGACATCGAGCTTGAAGGCACCGAGGACGACTCTGCCGAGGAGACCGACAAGCAGGACCACTAAGCAGTAAATCTCCGTTCTGTAGGGGCGGATGCGCGTCATCCGCCCGCCCCGTTTTAACATCAAGTGCAAAAGCCCCGCAGCCGTTTGGCTGCGGGGCTTTGTGTTTTGTGCGGGGCAGGGGAGACGCTTACTTCTTCCGCAGCGCGCCCTGCAGCATGATGTCGCCGAAGGACAGCGCGTTGTACAGGCCGACTTTGTTGGCCTGGCGGGCAATGCGCTCGGGCAGGGGCTTGCTCTCGTCGGTGGAAAGCAGCACGATGTGGACCTTGTCGGCCACGTCGACGCCGTTTTCCTTCTTGGTCGAGAGCACCTGCAGGTAGACAACGAACGGGTCCTTCATCGAGCCGTAGTAAATATCGTTGCCGCAGCGCACCAGCGGGCGGCCCTTATAGGTCAGTTTCGGGGTATAAGCCATATCTGAAACCTTCTTTCTCTTTAGTCAATACTTTATTATAGCATAGTTTTGGGGGGAATACAAATTTTAATTTTCCGCACCCCCCAAAGCCTTCCCCCAAGGGGGAAGGCGGCCCATAGGGCCGGATGAGGGGCAGCCTTGCCGCAATTGCCCATGAGCGGCCTGCCATGGCGCACCCGCCCCTCATCAGTCAGCGGTCGGGGCCGCTGACAGCTTCCCCCAAGGGGGAAGCCTTTTTCACAGGTCCAGCTTATCCCGCTCCGCCTTTTCCTCGTTCAGGGCGACCTGCTCGGTCAGGATACGGACCTTGCTGTCGAGCTGGCTCAATTTGATGGACATAAAGAACTGCTTGGCCAGCAGCAAAAAGATGATGACAACATAGACAAAGTTGATGGGACTCATGAAGCCCAGCAGGTTTGCGGCCCAATAGGCGATGCCGGGGAAGATGGCCAGGATCAGCAGCGCCGCACTGAACATCAGCCAGAAGATCGTATCCTCGATCTGGACCTTTGCGTGCCGCACGCGCCGCAGGATGTACCCCGCCGTGATGAAGCTGCCCAGGATCAGGCAGACACGAATCATCGTTTGATCGAACATTTCACAGGCTCCTTTCGGGGTAGGGCGTCTCGGTGTCGCGCTTGCGGAACCACTGGATCAACAGAATCGAGATGGACATTTTGACCATATACTGCACGCTGCGCCAGAAGGTCAGGTAGCTCTGGCCCGCCAGACGTTCGCCCATTTCGACCTGCACCTCCTTGACCGTCGCGCCGTTTTTGATCAGGTAGCTGATCGTGTCGGGCTCGGGGCCGTAGTTCAGGTTCTGGGCAAACTCCTCGACCATGGCGCGGTTGAACATCCGCATGCCGCTGGTCGGATCGCAGATGGCACGGCCCGTCGTCAGGCGGATGGACCAGCTGATGATGTAGCTGCCCAGCATCCGCAGCGTCTTGGGCTTCTTCACGGCCAGGAAGCGGCTGCCGATGACAATGTCGTTGCCCTCCTCCAGCGCGGCCAGCATCGGGGCGATATACTCCGGCTTGTGCTGACCGTCGGCGTCCATCTGCATGGCGCAGTCGTAGCCGTTCTCCGCGGCAAAGCGCAGCCCGGTCTGGAACGCGCCCGCCAGCCCCAGGTTGACCGGCAGGTCAATGAGCCGATAGCCGTGGGCACGGCAAAGCGCCGCGGTTTTGTCGCGGCTGCCGTCGTTGACGACCACGTAATCATACTGTGGATAACCGCGGGTCAGCTCCTCGACGACCTGCACGATGTTGGCTTCCTCGTTGTGCGCGGGGATGACGATGAGTAATTTTGACATCTTAGCTCCTTTTGGCAGACGTTACGGCTTCCATCATTGTAGCAAAGACAGCCTGCCATGTAAAGTGGCTGCAAAGGTTTTGGCGGGTGTTTTCGGCGCGGGTGCGGGCCGCAGCGGGGTCCGCCAGCAGCGTTTCCAGCCCTGCGCGGATGGCCTCGGGCGCGGCGTTTGCCAAAAACACCGCGTAGTCGTCCCCGGGCAGCAGCTCGTCGGTGCCCGCCGTGCGGGTCGTCACGATGGGGCAGCGGCAGGCCGCCGCCTCGAGCAGCGTCGTGGGGAAGCCCTCGGCGTACTCGGTGGGCAGACAGTAGGCGTCCGCCTGTGTCAGCAGCTGGACGATCTGCTCATGCGGCAGTGCCCCCAGCGCATGGATACCGCCGCCCAGCGCGGCCAGAGCGGCCTCCTCGGGGCCGGTGCCCGCCACGGCCAGCGTACAGCCCGGAATGCCCTGCACGGCCTGAGCCAGCCGCAGCGCGCCCTTCTCCGGGATGAGCCGCCCGACAAAGGCGACGAGCCTGCCGTCCGCGGGCACGTTCAGCCTCCTGCGCCAGTCAACCGCGTTGTCCGCGTGGGCCAGCCGTTCCAGCTCGGCAGGGTCCACGGCGTTGGGCAGTCGGCCCGCCGCCTGGATGCCGAACGTTTCCAGCCAGCGGCAGACATCCCCGGAGACACCGTAGAACGGGAACCCGCAGCGGCGGATGCTGCCGCAGGCCGCGTGCTCATACACCTTGCCCAGCGCCCCGGCCAGCCCGCCGTGCAGCATATAGCCGGTGGAGTGGTCGATGACCAGCGCCGGGATGCCGCGCCGCTTACACTGCCGTGCGGCCCAGACGCTTTGCGTGTACATCCGGGTCTGGATGACCGCGAAGTCGATGCCCTGTGCCCAGAGGTCGTCTGCATCGGCAAAAGGCTTTAGCACGGGGAACCGCCCGCCCATGGCAGGCCAGGACGGCAGACGGTAGATTTCGATGCCGTCGGCATCACGCTCCCGCGCGGGCAGGCCCGGCAGCGACGCCGTGACGACAAGGGCGCGATGCCCTGCCGCCACACACCGCCGCGCCAGATTCCAGGTATACCGCTCGACCCCGCCGGGGGTGGGGAGGTATTGCGTTGAGAAGAAACAGATAACCATAGTACAGCCTTTTTTAGCGAAAAGATAAGCGATAAAAGATAAAAAATATGGTGGATGCGGCTCGCTGACGCGCCCCGCAAAATTTGAAATCGTGCGCCTTGCGCACTCCATTTTTAGTATCTATTATTTTTTATCTATTATCTTATTTTTATCTTGCAATAATCGCCAGCATAATATTCACGACCATCCCTGCCTGTACCAGTGCAAGCGCGGCCACAAGGCGGGTCTGGGCGGTGTCCTCGTCGGGCACAGCGGCCAGACGGCGGGGCAGGCAGGTCAGCAGAAGCAGCGGCAGCACGGGCAGGAAGTACCGCCCCTGCAGGCCGTACAGCGTGTCGTAATGGGTGGGTGTCCACAAAAGGCACCCGGCCACGGCCAGCAGGCAGCAGAGCGCCGCCGCCGCGCAGCACCAGCCGCGCGCCTTACCGGCGGGCTTCATCACCGCGCCCTGCACGGGCAGCGCCGCGTAGGCCAGCAGCAGGTACAGCACCGCGACCCAGCCCCAGGCCAGATCAACGGTGTAGTAGCTCAGGCTGCCGCCCACCAGCGTGCGGATGTAATGGTCGCCGTTTTCCACGGCGCTGCGCACAAACAGCAGCACCGTGTCCACGGGATGGCGCAGGATGTAGCCCGGCATGTAGGTGGCTTTGTCGGCCTCGTCCGCCGTGCTCTGGGTGCTGCGAGTCGCGCGGGCGGCCTCGACCTCCTGTGCCAGCACCATGCGGTCCAGCGGGATGCGGTCATCCATCGTGCCGACGTCCACACCCAGCGCGGCGAAGCTTTCGACACAGCTGGTCAGGTTGAACAGCTGCTTGTAGGCCTGTACCGCGCCGCCCTCGGCAAAATAGGGCAGGTAGGCGTCCGCGTTGCCGTCGGTCACATCGGTGCCCAGCAGCGCATAGGAGGCCATCGTGTAAAATGCCTGGCCGTCGGTGTAGCTGTTGGCCCTGTCGGGCGAAAAGAGGAAACTCTGCCCCAGCACCGCCGGGCTGACGTCGCCCTCCTGCATGGCCTGCACCCAGAATGCGACCTCGCGGGCCGCGGGGCTGCGGTTGTCGTCCACGTAATAATACAGCCGCTTGACGTAGTTTTCCAGCGTACTCTCGCCGCAGATCTCGGCCTCGTAGGCTTCGTCCGGCTCTGCAGGGCGGCTCTTGACCGTGCGGTCTGCGTCCTCCGCCGCCGTGGCCTGCACTGCGGTCTGCCCGCTGCGCAGTGTATCGGTCAGAAGGCCCGTATTCAGCAGCAGCGCCAGCGCCAGACAGGCGGCCAGATAGGCGCACTTCTTCGCCCTGGCGTGGTGCCCCAGCCGCGCGGCGGGCACCAGCAGCAGCAGTGCCGCCAGCGGCAGATAGACGAGTTTGCCCGGGGCCAGCAGCACGCCGCAGAACAGCAGCGCCGTCAGCCGGGCGGGGGAGAGCGCCTTTTTCTGATTCGGGCCGAACGCCGCGTCCATCAGCAGCGCCGTGAACACAAAGCACAGCCCCAGCAGCGGCGCGTCCCGGCTGAAGCTGGCCGCCAGGTGCAGCGTCATGGGCAGCAGCGCGGCCACGGTAAAGACCCGCTTGCCGAACGGCGCGGTCTTGACCGCCAGCGCCGCCAGCGCCGCAAAGAGCAGCAGATTTGCAAGCCGCCCCAAAAACAGCGCGGGCGCAAAGCCAAAATGCAGCACATAGGCCAGAAATACCGCCGCCGCACTGACGACGTACAGAAGCGGGTTCTGGTCGGTCTGCAATTCATTATATTCCTGATGGCTGTCAAAGGGCTGGTCTGTGGTGGTGAACAGCTGGGAGGTGAACGCCTCCCACGTAAAGACCGTCGTGTTCTCGTTTTGCAGGTCGGCGTCCTCGTCACCGACGCGGCGGAAGCTCGTCGTCGTGGGCACCTTACCCATCCGCCACTCGTCGTGGGACAGGTCGTTGGCCCAGCGGCAGGCCAGCGTAAAGCTCTGGTTGATGTGGTATTTCTCGTCGGGCGCGGCATAAGGCGGCAGCACAAAGCTGTACAGCAGTCCAAAGCCGAGCACCAGCACAAAAACAAGACGGTGCAGTGCCAGTTTTTTGCTAAGCACCGCCCATACGGCCAGCGCGGCCAGCACCGCGGCCAGTCCGCCCACAAGCAGGAAGAACCGCGTCAGGTAGCCGCCGATGCGCTGGTAGGTGATCTGCATCGCCATCGTGCCGTCGATCACACGGTCATCCACGGCCATCTGCTCCTTCCAGAGCGCGACACCGTCGCTGTGGCCGATGGCCAAAATCGCGTCCGTCGCGTAGTGCGGCGTGACGGCCAGCTTGTAGCGGCGGCCCTCCTGCCCAGTCACGGCGGGGTCCATCCCCAGGGTCGTGTACTGGTCGGGCACGATGTAGTCCATCGTGCCGACGGAGCGGGACAGCTCCTCGCCGGTGTCGGCGTCGTAGAGCACAACGTCCAGCGCACCGCTGGGCTGGTCACCCGGCAGGTAAAATTCAAGACCTATCGTCAAAATATCCTTGTCGTAGGTAAAGACCTGCGTTGCGGTCTGGCCGTCCTGCAAAAGCTCGGCCCGCAGGAAGTCGGTGACGATCTCACTGCGGCCCTTGCCCACATCGGGCCGGACCTTCGCCAGCCAGATCAGCACCACGCCCGCCAGCAGCACGACAAGCGTTGCCAGTGCCGCCAGCAGGGGGGTATGTTTTTTGTTTTTCATGAAATCTCCTTCCGTTAGGCCGTAGGGGCGGATGCTCGCATCCGCCCGCGGGTCGATGCAAGCATCGACCCCTACAGCCGCCCGCAAGTTTAGCGTTACAATTCCACCTGAAACGCCTTTTTCACAGCGTCGTTCCAGCGTCCGTCCCCGCGCAGGATCTTCTCCACCGCTCCGCGGACGGCACCCTCGCCGCCGCGCTGGGGGCAGATATAGTCGGCGCGCGCCCGCACCTCCGGCGCGGCATCCGCCGGGCAAGCCACAAAGCCGCACAGCGCCATGGCCGCCAGATCGTTCAGGTCGTCGCCACAGTAGGCGACATCGTCCCGCGCGTAGCCGTTTTCAGCCATGAAATCACGCAGGAACGCGGCTTTTTTGCCAACATTCTGGTAGATGTCGGTGATTTTCAAATCTGCGGCGCGGCGGCGCACGGCCTCACACTCGCGCCCGGTGCAGATCATCACGCGGATGCCCGCCGTGCGCGCCAGCACCAGCCCGGCGCCGTCCTTGATGGCAAATTTCTTCAGCTCATTGCCGGTGGCGTCGTAGTAGACGCCGCCGTCGGTCATCGTGCCGTCCACATCCAGCACCAGCAGTCGTATCATCGTCAGACCCTCTCGTACTCGCTGGGGGTGATAAATTCCACGGGCAGGCCCGCCGCGCGGATGGCCCCCGCCATCTGGGCATTGTAAGCCGTACCGCGCCCGGTGTGGGTGTGCAGACCCTCGTCCGCGTAGGCGGCGGTGCCCGGCCTGTAGCCGTCGGCACCGGCCAGCAGCACCCGCGCCGCGCCGCACTGGCGCAGCAGACGCAGCAGCATCAGCACGCTGTTGCCGCCCTGCGCGTCGGTGGCGGACAGCCGATCATAGTTGACCACCGCCGCGTCCTTGTCGGCGCGCAGGTTGCTGGTCAGGATCAGCGGGCAGGGGTAGGCGGCATCCACGTCAAAGCGTTTTGCGTTCGTGAAAAACGCATAGTCGGGCGTCACAAAATCCGGCACAAAGTTGGCTGAGACTGTCACGTCGGCCTGCGCGGCTGCTACAGCGGCACGGCCAGCCTCGGCAGCCAGGCTGCCGCCGGGGGCCAGCACCAGCACGGTCTTGCCCGCAAAGGCCCTCTGCAGGGCGGCCAGCGCGCCTGCGTCGTCGATGCGGCGGTTCTTGTACTCGGTGTAGAGCGTGTCGGCGTAGGCGGCATCAAACACAGTCTTTTTGTTCGGCGCGATGGCCGCCAGAATATGGTTGATGTCGCGGTTCGTCAGATCGCCCTTGCCAAGGTAATGCTCGGCATAGTTGCGGTGCAGATTGAACCTGGCTGACAGGAAGTACGCCGGGGTGTAGCCCCACGCGCAGTTGCCCTTGATGGGCGCAATGTGGTCCTGAATGGCATCCATGAGGTCGTCAATGTTGTAGTGGCCACCGAAGTACTCATTCATATAGTCGGCGATCAGCTCAATCGGCAAGTTGCCGGGGATGCGGCCCATGCCCATCAGGCTGCCGTCCACAGCCAGGTCGCGGCGCAGATGCTTGTCGAGAAATTCCTGCGCCAGGCAGAAGCTCAGCGCCATGTTCTCATGCAGGTGCAGCGCCAGACGGATGTCCGGGGCTAAATTATGGTCAGCCATGCTGACGATGCGCTCCAGATCGCGGCGGCGCATGCTGCCGAAGGTATCCACAATGGAGAACTGCCACGGATGAATTTCGTTGACCTGCTCAAAGATCCAGAGCAGGTCCTTGTCGCTGTAGCCCATGATGTTGATGGGGTTGATGGAAACCTTGTAGCCCAATTCTTTGATGCGGCGGGCAAAGTCCATGCCGTCCTTAATGTCGTAATCATGGGCGGTGATACGGATGATTTCAATGCCGTGGCCGTCGTAGGGGGACAGCTTGGCAATGTCGTAGTTGGAGCGCATCGCCATGCCGGAGTACATCGTGTGGCCGCGCTGGCCCTCGTCGGGCAGCAGGCGGTTCAACTCCTCAATCGTGTTGCAGACCGTCACGTTGGGGTCGTAGCCGTCCACATTGCGCAGAAAGCCGACCTCGACGATGTCCACGCCCGCGCGGGTCAGCGTCTGGATGATGCGGCGCGCCGAGCCGAAGCCCCACTGCCAGTTGTTCACATAGCCGCCGTCGCGCAGGGTGCAGTCCAGCAGTTTAATATCAGCCATGCTGCTTCTCCTTCAAAATTTCATTGACCAGCGCCAGATCCTTCGGCGTGTCCACACTGACCGTCTTGTACGGGCTGACGATGGCGTGTACCTTGTGGCCATTCTCGATAAAGCGCATCATGTCGTTTTCCTCGGCCTTTTCAAGGATGGATTTCGGCGTATCATGGTAGAATTTCAGTGCCTGCTTGCTGTACAGCTGAATGCCGGTGACCTTCTCGTACTCGAAATCCAGCGTGCCCTTCGGGTAGGGGATGGGGCTGCGGGAGATCAGCAGGATCTCCCGCGCGGCGTTCGTCACGACCTTTTGGTTCGAGAAGTCGATGACATCGGCGGGGTGCTCCATAATGTTCGTCAGCACCGCGACGTAATAGGGGTCATCGGGCAGCGTGTCAGGCAGGATCAGGTCGAACGCCGCGGGGTTGACGAGCGGCTCATCGCCCATGAGCTGCAGGTAGAGGTCGGCGTCCTCGACGGTGCTGACCTCCCAGATGCGCCCGGTGGGGGTGTCGTGGTCGGGGCTGGTCATAATATACCGCATATCGTAGGTTTTGCAGGCGTCGGCAATGCGCTCGTCGTCGGTGGCGATGAGCACATCGTCCAGCTTCGGGCAGGCCCTGGCGGCCTTGTAGACCCAGTAGATCATCGGTTTGCCCAGCACATCGGCCAGCGGCTTACCCGGCATCCGGGTACTGGCGTAGCGCGCCGGGATCACAGCGATTGTTTTCATGAGTGTACCTCGCTTACACGGCGGCCTGAACAGCCGCCTCTATCGTTTGGCATACGCCGTCAAAGCGGCGGTCTATGTCCAAATTGGTGAACCGCAGAACCCTGATATGGTTCTGTGCGAAAAACTCTGTGCGCAGACTGTCGGTCTGCTGTTGCTCGGGCGTGTAATGCTGTGCCCCGTCCAGCTCGATGACAAGCCTTGCTTTTGCGCAGTAGAAATCAGCGATATAGCCGCCGATGGGCTTTTGGCGCTGGAAGCGCGGGGTGAAGGTGCGGAGGAAGCAATACCACAATTTACGCTCCCATGGGGTCAAATCTCTGCGAAGCTGCTTTGCTAGCGGTACGTTTTTTCGATTGTAGTAAAGCATTGCACATATCCTTTCACGGGTGGCTTTGGGAAGGTTCTCTCCCTCCGGCGCTCCGCGCCACCTCCCTCGCAGAGGGAGGCAAGGTGCCTTGGCCCCCTCTGCGAGGGGGCTCCGCCCGCAGGCGGTGGGGGAGAGAACCTCCCAGCCGGATGCCGTTTCCCCCGCGCATCAGACCAGTTTTCTCGCCTCCTCCAGCGTCAGCAGGATTTTTTCGTCCGCCGCGGTGAAGCCGCGCAGGACGAAGCTCTGCACGGTGACGGCACGGGCGAAATGGAAGGGGAGGCAGAAGTTCAGCACCTCGCTGGGCATCGTGCGTTCCAAAATGACTGCATCGGGGAACAGGGCGGCGTAATCCGTCGTGTCCCGCGGGTGGGTCTTGATAAAGAGCGGCCCAACGGCGTATTTTTTCGCCACCGCTTTGAACATCGCGTCCTGCTCCGCTTGGGTCATCAGCCCGTCGGCCACAAAGCTGCGGGGCAGCAAAAGCGTCGCGCCGTCTGCCTTCTCGGGCAGGGGCTGCGTCAAAAATACGCGGCGCACCATCGCTTTTTCGTCGTCGGTCAGGCTCTCTAACAGTTTGGACTTGCTGTCCGTCACCATGCGGTCCGCCGAAAACAGCGTACACCGCGCGGCATCCTCACTCTCGACGCGGACGCACCACGGGCTGTCGCCCCAGTACAGGTAGCCTTTTCCGCGCTGCTTCGCGGCAAAATCCGCCGCGGCGCGCTGGTCGGTCACAAGATGCTGGTCAGGGCCGAGCGTGCTGCCGAACGTGTCCTCGCACAAAATATACCCAGCGCGGCAATCCTGCAAATAGCGGCCCAGCACACTCCAATCGTTGTGGATATAGACATTTTCAAACGCTGCACGGTTCAATTTCCAGCCGCACAGTTTTTCAAAGGCGCGGGCCGCGCGCCGGTGGGCAAACAGCCCCGTCACGGTCCCGGGCCAGCGCGTCTCGTCCACAAGGACAGTCTTGACCACGCTCGTCGCGTCCAGACGTGCCGCCAGCGCGGTGGTGTCGGGCACGGAGGCCGACAGCAGCATTGTGTGGGGCTTGCCGGCGCAGCGCCCGGCCCGCAGCAGATCGACCAAGACCTGATACGCGGTGTGGCAGATGTACAAATTCGGTTTCATGCGTTACTCCTGCACGAGCTTGACAGGCGGGAAGTGGATGCGGCCCCAGCCGGACGCCCACTCGGGCATCGTCAGGTCGCTGTTCGTCACCTCAAAGGCGAACTCGGTCACGGGCTTGTCCAGGCAGACCGCGTGGGCCAGCGCGCCGTCAAAAATGTCGAGATAGAAGAAATACTGTCCCTCGCCCAGCAGACTCGGGTCAAATTCAAACACAGAGGTGTAGATTTTGCCCGGCTCGGCGGGGCCGAGGTCGACGGGATGGGTGATGCCGACGGGCGTCGAATCCCGCGCGTGGAGGTTCATCTTCATGTGGATGCCTGCGAACGGCTCCGAAACGCGCCAGGTGATTTTCACCCGCATCTTTTCGGTATCGGCAAACACGCTCGACTCCTTACCGACGAAATCCAGCGTTTCCAGCCGGAACCGCTTGCCCGCGCTGCCCGTCATGCGGGCGACGTCGGCCAGGTCGTAGTGGACAACGTTGACGTCGGTGGTGTCCATGTAGACCGCGATGGCCTGCTCCACGTCGCCGTCAAAGATGACCCTGCCCTTGTCCAGCACGACGCAGCGGGTGCAAAGCTGACGAATGGTCGACATATTATGGCTGACATACAGCACCGTGCGCCCGTCCTGATTGGCGACGTCGCTCATTTTCCCTAAGCATTTCTGCTGGAATTTCATATCGCCGACGGCCAGAACTTCATCCATGACCATGATCTCGCTGTCGAGATGCGCGGCCACGGCGAAGGCCAGCTTGACGAACATGCCGCTGGAATAGCGCTTGACGGGTGTGTCGATGAAGTCGCCGCACTCGGAAAATTCAATGATCTGCGGCAGCTTTGCGTCGATCTCGGCGCGGGTCATGCCCAGAATCGCGCCGTTCATATAAATGTTCTCGCGGCCCGTCATCTCGTTGTTGAAGCCGGTGCCGACCTCGAGCATCGAGGCCACGCGGCCACGAATTTTGATTTCGCCCTCGGTGGGGGCGGTGATGCGGGAGAGCAGCTTGAGCAGCGTGGATTTGCCCGCGCCGTTGCGGCCAATGATGCCCAGTGCCTCACCCTGATAGACGGTCAGGTCAACGCCGTTCAGCGCCATAAACGTCTGGCCGAACAGCCGCTGGTCGGTGCCGATGACGGTGTTCGGGTCCTCCTTGCCGCGCACACGGGCCCACCAGCTTTGCAGGTCGTGGGTCAGCGTGCCTCCGCCGATCTGGCCGAGCTTGTATTGCTTTTTCAGCCCCGTGACCTCGATGACAGGGCGTTTTTCATTTGCAGACATAGTTACGCGCCCCTTTCTTACACGGTATCCATAAAGGTCTTTTCAATGCGGCTGAACAGCACAACGCCCAAAACCAGCGCCGCAGCGGTAAAAATCAGGCTGTACACAATGCCGAACATCGTGACCGTGCCGGTGCCCAAGGTAGCCATGCGGAAAATCTCAATCGGCGACGTCATGGGGTTGAGCTGGACGAGCACCCGCAGGCGCGGGGAGTTATCCAGCATCGACAGCGGATAGACGACGGGGGAGGCGTACATCCAGAGCTGCACGCCGAAGCCGACGGCAATCGCCAGATCGCGGTACTTCGTCGTTAAGGACGACACGATGATGCCGACGCCGAGACCCAGCAGCATGACCTCCAGCACGACGAACGGCACAGCCAGCACCCACAGCGTAAAGGTGACGCCGCTGCCCGTGGCAAAGAAGTACACCCAGAAGATCAGGTACATGACCGCCTGAATGCCGAAGTTGATTAGGCTTGTCAGCACCTGGCTGACCGGCATCGTCAGGCGCGGGAAGTACACCTTGCCAAAAATCTGTGAGTTTGTCACAAACGTATTGGCTGTATTGTTGACGCAGTTGGCAAAGAAGGTCCACACCGTATTGCCGGCCATGTAGAACAAAAAGCCGGGCACGCCGTCGGTGGGCATGTTGGCCATGCCGCCGAACACAACGTTGAAAATCACGGTGGTGATGAGCGGGTTCAGAATGATCCACGCGGGGCCCAGGATCGTCTGCTTGTACAGCACAGTAAAGTTGCGCTTGACGAACATCATAATTAAGTCGCGGTAGCGCCAGAGCTCCTGCAGGTCGATGTCGAACCAGCCGGTCTTGGGCCGGATGACCGTAGTCCAGCCCTCGTCAGCCGGGCGGGTGGTTTGCAGATTTTCAGCCATAAAAATACCTGTTCCTTATGTGTAAAATCGTGGTTGCATAGTTATCCATAGTAATAGTGCTATTTTACCACATTTTGCGCAAAGAATCAACTTGCTGCAGCGTTTATAATTATGGTAGGGGCCGGGCATGCCCGGCCCGGTTGTGAAAGGCAAACGAGCGTTTCACGGAAGGCTGCGGGCCGCACATGTGCGGGCCTCTACAGGCAGCAAGAAAGCGGTCTGCCGAAAATCCATCGGCAGACCGCTTTCTATACAAATTTACAGCACCTTTGACAAAAATGCCTTCAAGCGCTCATTTTCGGGGTTGGCGAAGAACTCCTTCGGCGGCTTATCGACCTTGACGATGCCCTCATCGATGAAGATGATGCGGTTTGCGACCTCGCGGGCAAAGCCCATCTCGTGGGTGACGCAGACCATCGTCATGCCGCCGCGGGCCAGCTCCTTCATCAGCTCCAAAACCTCTCCGACCATCTCGGGGTCAAGGGCGGAGGTCGGCTCGTCAAACAGCAGCACGTCGGGGTTCATGGCCAGCGCGCGCACAATCGCAATGCGCTGTTTCTGCCCGCCGGACAGCATGTTGGGGTAGGTGTCGGCCTTGTCGGCCAGACCGATGCGCTCCAGCAGCTCCATGGCTTTCTTGTCGGCCTCGGGCTGCTTCATCAGGCCCAGACGCACAGGGGCCAGCGTGATGTTCTTCTTCACCGTCAGGTGGGGGAACAGGTTGAAATGCTGGAACACCATGCCCATCTTCTGGCGCACATGGTCAATGTCGTGGTCGGTGACTTCCTTGCCGTTGAAGATGACATGGCCGCCGTCCGGCTCCTCCAGACGGTTCAGGCAGCGCAGGAACGTGGATTTTCCGCAGCCCGAGGGGCCGACCAGCACAACACAGTCGCCCTTGTTGATGGTCAGGTCCACGCCCTTGAGCACCTGCAGGCCGCCGTAGTTCTTCTGCAGTCCTTTAACGTCTATCACTTTGCGCCAGCCTCCTCTCAAATTTTGCAAGCAGCGCGCTGAACAGCATGACCAGCACCAGATAGGTCGCGGCCACGCCGAGCAGCGGGAACATAGGCTCATAGGTACGGTTCATGATGCCCTGCGCGGCATACAGCAGCTCCTTGCCGCCGATGACCGTGATCAGCGAGGAATCCTTCAAAAGCATGATGAACTCATTGCCCAGCGCAGGCAGGATGGAGCGAATGGCCTGCGGGATGATGATTTCAAACATCGTGGTCATGTAGTTGAGTCCGAGGCTGCGTCCCGCCTCCATCTGGCCCGGGTCAACGGCCATGAGGCCGCCGCGGATGATTTCCGACACATAGGCGCCCGAGTTGATGCCCAGCGCCAGCGCACCGACCATCGTGAAGTTGCGGCTGCTGGCGAAGATGACCATGCTCATGATGAGCAGCTGCACCATCATGGGCGTGCCGCGGATGACCGTGACATACACCTGCGCTACGGCGTTGAAAATGCCCAGGATCGGGTTGCGGTGGTGGGGCTTCTGCTGCGCGTAACCCACGCGGACCATAGCGACGATGGCACCCAGCACAACGCCCAGCACCAATGCAATGGCCGTGACCAGCAGGGTCGTGCCCACGCCCTTGATGTACTGCTGCCAGCGGTCCGAGTAGAGAAATGCCTGGTAAAATTTTACGAAGAAGTCCTGCCCGAAGTTCAGCTTCTGGCCGTTCTTGACCAGCTCCGAAAGCGCTTCAAACTGTGCTTCCATCCGCAACACAACCTTTCTTTCTGTTTGAATTCAGCACACCTGTAGGGGCCGGGCATGCCCGGCCCGCGGCTTTCCGGCAAACTCTTGCCTGCGGGAAGGTTGCGGGCCGCATATATGCGGCCCCTACAGCGCGATATTTGTATTATACCATATTTTCGGGAAAAATCACACTAAATAAAAGAAAAGCGCGCCGGGATACCGGCGTGCCTTTCCGCTTGCTGCAAAGCGCTTATTCAGCGGTGATGTACTTGTTCACGATGGCCTGCAGGGTGCCGTCGTCCTGCAGCTCCTCCAGAGCGCCGTTGATGGCGTCCAGCAGCTGGGTGTTGCCCTTGGCAACGCCGATGGCGTAATCTTCCTGGGCGTAAGCGGTGTCAAGGATCTTCAGGCCGGGGTTGGCCGCAACGAACTCCTGGGCGGGGGCGTTGTCGATGACGACGGCATCGACCTGGCCGTTGTTCAGGGCCTGCACAGCGGTCAGACCGTCATCATAGGCGATGACATTTTCCTCACCGAAGTCATCGGTGCAGTAGAGGTAGCCGGTGGTGCCGCGCTGGGTGCCGATGGCCTTGCCGGACAGGTCGTCAGCGGTGGCAATGTCGGAGCCCTCAGGCACGATGATGGACTGGATGCCCTCGGCGTAGGTGTCGGAGAAGTCCATGACCTTCAGGCGCTCGTCGGTGACGGTGACACCGGCCATGACCATGTCGCTCTTGCCGTTCTGGGCGGCCAGCAGGGCTGCGTCAAAGTCCATGTCATCGACCTGCAGCTCCAGGCCGAGCTTCTCAGCGACAGCGGCGGCGACATCAATGTCGATGCCCTCCAATTCACCGCTGTCGGTCGTCATCTCATACGGGGGGAACGCAGCGTTGGTGGACATCGTCAGCTTACCGGCGTTGACGGTGGTCACCGCGGCAGCGTCGGCAGAAGCGGCCTCCTCGGTGGAAACGGCCTCGGAGGATGCGGCCTCAGAAGAAGCAGCCTCGCTGGAAACAGTCTCGGTGGAAGCGGAACCGCCGCAGGCGGCCAGGCTCAGCATCATAGCGGAGCTGAGCATCAGAGCAGTAAGCTTTTTCATGATGATCTCCTCGATTCAATGTATCTCAAATGTTTGTACCTTCCCAAGCCCTCACTTGGTTGATGTATACAGTATAACTGCATAAATATGTAAAGTCAATGTATATTTAATAACTTCGGCATTTTACATGGGCAAGGCAGGGGAGTGGAAAGTTTTTTGTGCAAACTGGCGGAGGTATAAATGTAGGGGCCGGGCATGCCCGGCCCGCGGCTTTACAACAGACGCCTGCTTGCCTTTACGTTGCGGGCCGCACATGTGCGGCCCCTACAACCTCAACATTCCAAATTTTTCTACTTGACTTAAAGCCGCACTTGTGCTATAAATAGTTTAACTTCATCCTGTACAAAGCCATGAGGCAGACAAACGGGATGCGAGGTCCTGCACAAGAGAGAACCGCCGCGGTACGCCGCGTGGTGCAAGCGGTTTTGCAGCGGCCCGCAGCCTTACCACTGCCGAGCGCGGGGGCGAACCTCCGCCGGGTACGGCCCGTTACAGCCGGTACGAGCGGCGCTTACCTTTTATTATATAAGTAAGATATAAGCGCAATTTGGGTGGAACCGTGGAGCTATATGCTTCATCCCTTTTGTAAGCAAGGGATGGAGCATTTTTTATTTGCATTTTTGTGCAATTGCAAAAGGAGCGTACAATTATGAAGATCATCTACAAGGACGGTACCGTCGCCGAGTGCCCGCAGGAGGAAGAACTGCACGTTCTGCGCCACACGGCTGCCCATATCATGGCGCAGGCCATCAAGCGCCTCTACCCTCAGGCGGACTTTGCCTTCGGCCCTGCCACCGAGAACGGCTTCTACTATGACGTCGACCTCGGTGACATCAAGCTGACCGACGAGGACCTGGCCGCCATCGAAAAAGAGATGAAGAAGATCTGCAAGGAGAATCTTCCCATCAAGCCGTTCATCCTGCCCCGTGATGAGGCTGTCAAGCTGATGGAGGAGCGTCAGGAGCACTACAAGATCGAGCATATCGCCGACCTGGCCGACGAGACCGAGTTCAGCTTCTACCAGCAGGGCGAGTACGTCGATATGTGCATCGGACCCCACCTGTGCTACACCAAGGCGCTGAAGGCGTTCAAGATCACCCAGCAGTCCGGCGCTTACTGGAAGAACGACAAAGAGAACAAGATGCTGACCCGCATCAACGGCGTTGCCTTCCACAATCAGGAGGAGCTGGACGCCTGGGAGAAGCAGCAGCAGGAGGCCCGTGAGCGCGACCACCGCAAGATCGGCAAGGAGATGCGCCTGTTCATGACCGACGACCTCGTCGGCCGCGGCCTGCCGATGTTCCTGCCCAACGGTTACACCGTCTGGCAGCAGCTGGAGGATTACATCAAGGGCAAGGAGCGTGAGCGCGGCTACCTGCACGTCATGACCCCCTGCATCGGCACCGTGAACCTGTACAAGACCTCCGGCCACTGGGACCACTACCGCGAGAACATGTTCCCCGCTATGGAGATGGAGGGTGAGAGCTACGTCCTGCGCCCGATGAACTGCCCCCACCACATGATGATCTACGCCAACCAGCCCCACAGCTACCGCCAGCTGCCCATCCGCATCGGCGAGATCGCCCACGACTTCCGCTATGAGTCCTCCGGCACACTGAAGGGCATCGAGCGTGGCCGCCACTTCTGCCAGAACGACGCGCACCTGTTCTGCACGCCGGAGCAGATCAAGAGCGAGGTCGCCAACGTCTGCGCGCTGATTTTCGACGTCTACAAGGACTTCAACATCACGGATTACCGCTGTGTGCTGTCCCTGCGCGACCCCGCCGACAAGAAGAAGTACCACGACGACGACGCTATGTGGAACCATGCCGAGAACGCCCTGCGCGAGGTTCTGACCGAGCTGGGCATCCACTTCACCGAGGAGATCGGCGAGGCTGCCTTCTACGGCCCGAAGCTGGACGTCAACGTCAAGCCCGCCGTCGGCGCCGAGTACACGCTGTCCACCTGCCAGCTGGACTTCTGCCTGCCCGCCAAGTTCCACCTGACCTACGTGGACAAGGACGGCAGCGAAAAGACCCCCGTCGTGCTGCATCGCGCGATCCTCGGCTCTCTGGATCGCTTCATGGCTTACCTGATCGAGGAGACGAAGGGCCGTTTCCCGACCTGGCTGGCTCCCACGCAGGTCAAGGTCCTGCCCGTCAGCGAAAAGACGCTGGACTATGCGAAGGACGTCACCGCCAAGCTGCAGGCCGCCGGTGTCCGCGTTGTGCTGGACGAGTCCAACGAGAAGATCGGCTACAAGATTCGTCAGGCACAGCAGGTCGACCGCGTGCCGTATATGCTGGTTCTGGGCGCAAAAGAGGTCGAGGCCAACAGCATCAGCGTCCGTGACCGCAAGGGCGAGACCACCACGATGGATCTGGATGCTTTCATCAACCAGGTCGTGGACGAAATCAAGACCCGCAAGAATAACGGTTAATTCCCGATAAAATAACTACCGCCGTCAGGGAACTGACGGCGGTAGTTTTATTTTTCCCTTCGTGCTTTTCTGCGATACTCCGTCGGGCCGCAGCCGTAGACCTGGCGGAAGGCGCGGGCAAAGTAGCTCGTGTCCTGAAAACCGCACTGCATCGCGATTTCCGTCACCCGCAGTCCCGTGCCGCACAGCAGCTCCGCCGCGCGCTGGGCGCGTTGGTCGCGCAGATACTGATTCGGTGTCGTGCCGATCATATCGTGGAAGCACCGCAGACACTCGCTGGGGCTGATGGACGCGCTGGACGCGACCTGCTCGACCGAGATGTCCTCGGCGTAATGCTCTTGAATAAATTGCAGCATCGTCTTGATGCGGTCGGCGCTGCGCAGTGCCTTTTTCGGCATGGCCTGCACCGCCGGGGCGTGGCTGACCAGCTGGAAGATCATCTCCGACAGCGCCGCGCGGGTCTTGAACTCGTAGCCGGGGATCTCGTTCACCACCGCGCGGAACGCCCGCTCCATGTCCTCGATGGCCTCGTGCTGCCAGTCCACCGTGGGGCGCAGCACGGCGCAGGGACGGCTGGGGTCGGTCAGCAGCGGCTGCAGATATTTCTGCCAGAACACGCTGTCCGGGTTGCCGCCCACCAGCCGTGGGTGGAACACCATGCTGTGCAGGTGGCAGCTGCCCGCATTCAGCGGCCAGTCGCCGTGCAGCACCCCTGCGTTGATGAACAGCCCCTCGCCCTTTCCCAAGCGGAATTTCTCGCCGCCTGCCGTCGCCAAGATCATGCCCTCGCTGACGACCAGTACCTCCAATTCCTCGTGCCAGTGCCACGGCACGGGCTCGGCCTGCAAATCGTCGTGATAACAGGCGATGGGGAAGGCGGCGGTGCCATGCTCCATCAGCTCCCGCGCCGAATCGTCCACGGTCGTTCTGCACAGCGACAGTGCCATTTCTTGCTCGCCTCCGTTTTTGGTGAAATTGTACCGAGATTTTGCAGAATTAGTGCCTGTATATTCCGCAATTTGATGATATAATCATAATATCACAACTACAGAAAGTCAAGAGGATTTTCGTATGGTATCTTTGCTTTTGCCCATCATCTATCTGGCCTTCATCAGCCTTGGCCTGCCGGACGCGCTGCTGGGCGCGGCGTGGCCGAGCATGTACCCCCAGCTGGGCGCGGGTGTGTCGTGGGCGGGCGGTGTGTCCATGATCATCTCCGTCGGGACGATCGTCTCCAGCCTTGCCAGCGACCGCCTCAACAGCAAGCTGGGCACGGGCAAGGTCACGGCGCTCAGCGTCGCCACAACCGCTGTGGCACTGTTCGGTTTTTCCACCTGCACCCAGTTCTGGCAGCTCTGCCTGTGGGCGATCCCGTATGGCCTCGGCGCGGGCAGCGTCGACGCCGCGCTGAACAATTATGTGGCCCTGCACTACGAAAGCCGCCACATGAGCTGGCTGCACTGCATGTGGGGCATCGGCGCGGCGGGCGGCCCGGTCATCATGGGCTGGGCGCTGGCGGGCAGCACCTGGCAGAACGGCTACCGCATAGTGTCCGTTCTGCAGTTTATGCTGACGGCGTTACTGCTGTTCAGCCTGCCGCTGTGGCAGACCCCCGCCGACGCCGGAGCAGGGGAGGAGTTTACCCCGGAACACCGCACGATTTCCGAACTGCTGAAAGTCCCCGGTGTGCCGGAGGTAATGCTCTGTTTTGCGTTTTACAGCGGTGTTGAGGGGATCGCCGGTATGTGGGCCGCCAGTTACTGCACCCTGACCCGCGGTCTGGACGCAATGACCGCCGCCAGCTGGGCGAGCCTGTTTTACGTAGGCATCACAGTCGGACGGTTTTTCAGCGGCTTTTTGACGATGAAATTCAACGATCAGCAGATGATCCGCATGGGACAGCTTCTGAACGCCGTGGGTATTGTGCTGATCCTGCTGCCCTTCGGCAATGCGCTGCTGCCGGTCGGCCTTGTGGTCGCCGGACTGGGCTGCGCACCGATCTACCCCAGCATCATTCACGAGACGCCGTCCAACTTCGGCAAGAATCTCAGCATGTCAATGACCGGCCTGCAGATGGCCGCCGCCTACACCGGCAGCACGCTCCTTTCACCGCTTTTCGGCGTTCTGGCGCAGAATATCACGATGAAGCTCTATCCCTTTGTCCTGCTGCTGATGCTGGTATTGATGACGGTTTTTTCCGAGCAGCTGCACAGAAAGACGGCTGCAAAACGGGCAGCGAATGCCTGAAGCTGAGCCTCCCTTTGACAAGGGAGGCTTTTTTATTTTCCCGCCCCTCTAGCTATTTCCTACGCTATCCTGTATAATAAAGGAAAAAGAGGAGGTGTCCCTATGCAAAAATGCAGCCTGTGCGGCGGACGGGTCGTCAATGGTCGGTGTGAGGACTGTGGTCTGCCCATCCCGCCGGAGCACAGCTACACCCTGCGGGGCGAGAGTGCCCACTATCACCGCGTCAACGGCGAGGATGTTCTCCACCGCGTGCGGCCCGCGGGCAACCGCCCCAAGGTGGAAGGCTACGACGACGAGGAACGCACTGCCCATGTACATGAGAGCGGCACAGACCGCCACAATGCACCGCGCCCCGCGGTGCGCACGGCCCGGGTGGAGCACCACATCGAGGCACCCTCCAGACGCAGTGCCAATGTCGCGTGGCTTATCATCGTTGTGGCGCTGTTTTTGATTTTGCCCATGCTGCAGGTCCTGCTGAAGCGTGAAATCGGTTCCTCGGTTTCCGATCCCGTTCCCGAATTTACCGAAGAACAGGCCATAGAGGCCGACAGCAACGCCTACGACGACCTGCGCCCGCTCGTATCCGCCGGGGGCACCGACTGGGACGGCGACCTGCCCGCCGGGCTGTACGTCGTGGGGCAGGACCTGCCCGCGGGCACCTACACGATCAAGTGCGCCGAGAACGGCACATCCATGGAAATGCACCTTGTCAACGATGCCTGCGGTGTGGAAATTTATGAGGATCTGTCCGCCTACGACGCTGCGGATTCGGGGCTGGACGATGTCCCGCTGCCCGCGGGTACGGTGCTGTTCCTGAGTGGGAACAATGCGCTCTATTTCCACAGCAGCAACGCGCAGGTCGATGACCTGTCCACCGATACTGCCCCCAACCCGGTGACAGGCGATATTTCGTATACCCTCAGCGACAGCGAGGACAGCCTGTATCTGCTTGTGGGCGAGGACATCGAACCCGGCGTCTACGACGTGACCTGCACGGCGGGCAGCGGCTACTTTGCCTTTGACCTGCCGATGGAGAACACCCGCACGATGTATTGCAGCGCCTGGCTCTACGGCGACGACACCTATCAGGACACCCTGCACCACATCGTTCTGGCCGAGGGCACCGAGCTCATCCTCTCCAATTATAACGATATGGGGTATACCGTGATGTTCCAACCGAGCGAGATGGTGTACGCTTATAAGTAAAGCAAATCCGGGCCCCCGGGAAAATTTCGGGAGCCCGGATTTATTTCTTTATCGCACGGTAGGGGCCGCATATATGCGGCCCGGCGGTGTAAGGCAGACAGGCGTTTTAGGGAAGGCTGCGGGCCGGACATGTCCGGCCCCTACAGCACAATACCTGTAAGGCACACCGCCCTGCGCACAGGGCTTTATATAGGGTCGTAGGGCGGCATGCCCCCATGCCGCCGCGGGCTGCCGTTTACCTTGTGCGCAGCCGTTCCACTTCCTCCGCTGTCAGCTCACGCCACTGGCCGGGCGCTAACGCGGGGTCCAGCGCCACGCCGCCGATGCTCTCACGGTGCAGGGCGTTCACACCCGCATCAAACACGCCGAACATCCGCTTGATCTGATGATAAACGCCCTGCCGCAGCGTGACCTGCACGGTCAGGCCGTCGTCGGTCAGCGGCTCGACGCCCGCAGGTGCCATCGTCTCGCCGTCGGTCAGCGTGACGCCCGCGGCAAAGCCCCGGCGCATCGCGTCGGTCAGCGGCGTGTCCAGCGTGACTACGTACTGCTTCTCGACGTGGTGGGCAGGGGAGAGGATGTCATGCGCCAGCGCGCCGTCGTCAGTCAGCAGCACAAAGCCGGTGCTCGTCTTGTCCAGCCGCCCCGCGGGGAACAGTTCCCGCCGCGGAAAGTCCGCCGCGACCAGATCGACCACCGTCGTGTCTTTTTTGTCGCGGCTGGCACTGACGACGCCCTCGGGCTTGTTGAGCATGATATACACAAATTTCCGGTACGCGCCCGCCAGCGGCACGCCGTCCAGCGCCACGGCGGCGGTGTGCTCGTCCAGCTGGGTGTCGGCCTTGCGGCAGACTGCGCCGTCGATGCTGACGCGGCCCTTCGTTACAGCCTTGCGGCTCTCGCTGCGGGTCATGCCGGTGCGCTCGGCCAGGTATTTATCCAGCCGCATCATGCCTCGTGCTCCTGCGTGATGGCCGCCGTCCTGCCGCGTGTGACCTTGATGAGGTCCGCCGGGGCGCATTCGATCTGCGTGCCGATGCGCCCACCAGAGACGAGCATCGTCTGCTGCGCAAGGCAGCTCTCATCATAGACGGTCACGAACTGCTTTTTCATGCCCACAGGGCTGCACCCGCCGCGGATGTAGCCCGTGACCTTGTTGATGTCGGCAACGTGGATCATGGCCACGCTCTTGACGCCCGCAGCCTTAGCGGCCTTTTTCAGGTCCAGCTCGGCCAGCACCGGCACAACAAACACATAGTAGTTTCGGTCCGCGCCCTGCGTGACGAGCGTCTTGAACACCCGCGCCGGGTCCTGCCCGGTCAGCCGCGCCACGTTTGCGCCGTCCACGGCCTGGCCCTCCTCGTGGGGATATTCGTGGGACGTGTAGGCGACCTTTGCACGCTCCAGCATCCGCATTGCGTTGGTTTTTGCTTCTTTTGCCATATTGTTACCCTTCTCGATTGTTAATAGCGCTGTGGGGGCCGGGCACGCCCGGCCCGGCCGCCCCGCTTTGCCTTCCCCCAAGGGGGAAGGTGGCCCCGCAGGGCCGGATGAGGGGCAGAGCTTCCGTGATTGTCCGTGAACGGGTTGCATTGGCAAGGCCGCCCCTCATCAGTCCGCTTCGCGGACAGCTTCCCCCAAGGGGGAAGCCCTTTTTCTATTATAAATCCCCCCAACAATTTTCGCAAGGGGGCTTGACTTTAGCGCTTTAAAGTGTTAGAATACCGTCATTGAGAAAAATTCACGGTTGTAATAGATAGGAGAACACATCATGATCATCGTTTTAAAACAGCACGCCCCCGCTGACAAGGTGCAGGCCTTCTGCAATGAACTGAACAGCATGGGCTTCCAGATCAACGATTCCGTCGGCAGCGACACCCACATCCTCGGCCTGATCGGCGACACCAAGGCGCTGGCCGAGAGCTGGGTGCTGGCAAATCCCGTCGTCGAGACCTGCCGCCGCGTGTCCGAGCCGTACAAAAAGGCCAACCGCAAATTCCACCCCGACGACACCATCGTCGACGTGGGCGGCCACAAGATCGGCGGCGGTTACTTCGCCGTCATGAGCGGTCCCTGCAGCGTCGAGAGCAAGGAGCAGATCACCTACGTGGCCCAGCGCGTGCAGGCCTCCGGGGCCAGCATCCTGCGCGGCGGCGCGTTCAAGCCCCGCACCAGCCCGTACAGCTTCCAGGGTCTGCGTGCTGAGGGTCTGGAGCTTTTGCAGGAGGCCCGCAAGGTCACGGGCCAGCCCATCGTGACCGAGCTGATGAACAACGAGCACATCCCGCTGTTCGTTGACGCCAAGGTCGATATGATCCAGATCGGTGCGCGCAACATGCAGAACTTTGAGCTGCTCAAGGCTGTCGGCAAGCTGAACGTGCCGGTGCTGCTCAAGCGCGGCCTGTCCTCGACGCTGGAGGAGCTCGTCATGAGCGCCGAGTACATCATGGCAGAGGGCAACCCCAACGTCGTTTTGTGCGAGCGCGGCATCCGCACCTTTGAGACGAGCATGCGCAACACACTGGATATTTCCGCCGTTCCTATGTTGAAAAAGATGACCCATCTACCCGTTGTCATCGACCCGAGCCACGCGGCAGGCATTGCCTTCATGGTGCCCGCGCTGGCCCAGGCGGCAGTGGCCGTCGGTGCCGACGGTCTGATGATCGAGACCCACAATGACCCGGCCAAGGCCAAGAGCGACGGTGCCCAGAGCCTGACCCCCGACCAGTTCGACGCCCTGATGAATACCATCAAGCCGGAGCTGGAGTTCTTCGGGAAAACGCTGAACTAACTGTAAAGTGCCTTCCCCAAAGGGGGAAGGTGGCCGAGGCCCCGCCCGAGGCCGGATGAGGGGCCAGGTTACCGTGATTAGCCGCAAACGGGTTGCCATGGCAAGCTCTGCCCCCATCAGTCGCCTGCATCGACCCTCACACGTAGGGGCGGATTTCATATCCGCCCGGGAAGGCTTGCGGCTGCCGCACACAACCATGGGTGGGCAACACCCGCCCCCTACAAAGAATCCCGCTGTCTGGCACAGACAGCGGGCATTTTTTTATCTCTTATACAGCTTTTTCCGCTGCTGGTGCGCAGCGATTTTGATATACACGGGCCGCGGCAGGAAGCGCCCCAGCGTCATGCCGACGGCAACCACGGGGTTCGGCACAATGACCGTTTTGCGGCGGGCCATGCCGTCCAGCGCACAGCGCACGCAGTATTCCGGCGTAATGCCCCGCAGCGCAAACTCCACGTTCGCCACAGCGTTGAACTCGGTGTTGACCGGGCCGGGGCAGAGGCAGCCGACATACACGGGGCTGCGGGCCTCGCGCAGCTCCTGCGCCAGCGCACTCGTCAGGCTGACAACGTAGGCCTTGGTGGCGTAGTAGGTCGCCATGTAGGGGCCTGCGGGCATCAGCCCTGCGCAGGAGCCGACGTTCAGCAGTGCGCCGAAACCCTGCTTATAGAGCTGCTGCCCGATTTTCTTCGTCAGGATGTGCAGCGCCCGGATGTTGACCGACAGCATGTCGAGGTCCTTATCCAGTTCCGTCTGCAAAAACGGCCCGCAGTCGCCAAAGCCCGCGTTGTTGATGAAGAGGTCAACGCGGCGGCCCTCCAACGCCTTGACCAGGCGAAGGCACTCACTCTTTTTGGACAGATCCGCAGTGAATATCTCGCAGACCGTCGTCAGCTGGTCGGACAGCTTTTCCAGCCGATCCGCGCGGCGGGCCACCAGCAGCAGGTTATATCCGCGGGCGGAAAGCTGGCGCGCGAACTCGGCCCCGATCCCGGAACTTGCACCGGTGATAACTGCAAATTTTGGCATAGCTGCCTCCTTTTCTGCTATAAAAAAGTACAAAAAAGGCTTCCCCGGGGAGGGGAAGCTGTCGCCGATAGGCGACTGATGAGGGGGAACTTACCGTAATGACCCGTTTACGGGCAATATGGGCAAGCTCGCCCCTCATCCGGCCCTGCGGGCCACCTTCCCCCGAGGGGGAAGGCTTTTTGCTTTAATGGTGCCGCCCTACGCCGCCGCCGCGGGTGGAGCCGCCGCCGGAACGGAAACCGCCGCCGGAGGGGCGCGCCCCGCCAAAGCCGCCGGACGGACGGCTGCGGCCTGCACCGCCGCCGCTGCTAAAGCCGCCGCCGGGACGGAACCCGCCGCCGGGACGCGGACCACCGCCGGGTCTGGGGCCGGGGCCAAAGCCGGGGCCGGGGCCAAAGCCGGGGCCGCCGAAACCGGGGCCGCGCGGCGGGGGAGGGGGCGGCGGGCGGCGCGGGCGCCGGGACGCACGGCCCATGCTGTACCAGAACATATTGTTGCCGAAGCTGCTGCCGCCGCCACCGCCGCGCGGGGGGCGCGGGCCGCGGGGGCGCATCAGGTAGGTGATGAGCCAGATGACCAGCAGCACCGCCACAACCAGCAGAACAAAGCCCATAACATTGGGCCCTCCTTTATCGGGGGCGCTGGTATCGGTATAGCTGCTGTTCAGCGTTACGCCGTAGATGCTGCACAGCCGGTTGGCCAGCGCCTGCACGGTCTTTTGGGTGCCGGTGTCGTAATCACCGTTGACCCAATAGGGTTCCATGTACTCGTCCAGCAGCGACCCCAGCGTGCTGAACGACAGCTGGCTTTCCAGCCCGTCGCCGCGCATGATGTAGTAGTCGCCGCCGTCGGCCTCGTTGGGAGCCAGCAACAGCAACACGCCGTTGTCCAGGTCGTCTGAGCCCAGCCCCCAGGCGTTAAAAACGTCGTAGGCAAAGCCCTCCATCGTCGTGCTGCCCAGCAGTTCATCCAGCGTGTAGACGCCGATCTGCGCACCGCAGGCATCGGACAGCTTGATTGAAACGTCATTGACATACTGTTCTGTCTCGCCGGACAGGATGTCCGCATGGTCGGCCACGGCGTTTGTCGTGCTGACCTGCACCTTGGGCGCGGCCAGCGCGGGAAGCGCCGCCAGCATCAGTGCGGCCAGCACCGCACCGGCAGCCGCCGCGCGTCTGGTAAATGTTTTCAGTTTCATAATTTCCCCTTGTTATCGTGGTTTATTTGGTAGCAAAGCGTTCCGGTGCCTGCGCACCCCACAAACCGGAGATCAGATTGGCCGGGAACTGCGAGACAGTTTTCTCGTAGTCCTCCACCCAGAGGTTGTATACATTGGCGGCGCGTTCTATCGTCGCCTGCGCCGAAACAAACGCATTGTACTGGTCATCCAGCGCCCGCTGGGTGCTGTCATCGACCTTGTTGTTCAGCGACGCATACAGCGTATCCACCGCATTGTACAGCCGACGGTTGGCCGCGTACTGCACCGCAGGGGAATCGTCCGTATCATTCCACGCGGCCAGCGCGTCCTCGGCTTCCTGTAAAGCAGCCGCCGGGGTGCTGTCCACATAGCCCGCCTGTTTGATGAGGTTCGCCGCCGCGTCAGCCTGCGTCTCAAAATCTCCCTGAATGCTGTGGCCGTACTCGTCCTGCGCGGAGGTGTAAATTTCCGCCGTTTCCCTGTACACGCCCTTCAGCTTTGCCCCGCCGATGCCCAGCACCGACACCAGCGCCAGCGCGACGAGCACAATCGACGCTGTGCCGCGCTTTTTGGCAGGTGCAGGCAGCTTTGTCTCGATCTCGCCGAGGATTTCCAGCTGCGGGCCATGAATGGTAAAGTTTTCCTGTTGTTCAAGCTGCATAGCAAATACCTATATTGTGCTGTAGGGGCGGATGCAGGCATCGACCCCTACAACGGCAATCAGTTGTTGATCTCCAGCATCTTCTGGCGGAGCTCGCCCTCGATGCGGCCCAGCTCCTGCTCGGCGTTGGCGCGCTTGGCCTTGCCGTCGGCGCGGATCTTATTCAGCTCATCCAGCGTCTCGATCAGCTGCTTGTTCGTCTGCTGCAGCGTCTCGATGTCCACAATGCCGCGCTCGGACTCCTTTGCAATTTCAATCGTGCCCTGCTTGAGCGTAGCAGCGTTCTTTTTCAGCAGCTCGTTCGTGGCGTCGGTCACGGCGCGTTCGGCCTGCATAGCCTGCTGGCTGTGGGCGATGCCCAGCGCCAGCACCATCTGGTTCTTCCACAGCGGGATCGTGTTCACGATGGTCGTCTGGATCTTCTCGGCCATCATCGTGTCGTTGGACTGGATCAGGCGGATCTGCGGGCCCATCTGGATGGACACATTGCGGGTCAGCTCCAGATCGTAGAGCTTCTTCTCAAAGCGGTCACACAGGTCGGCCAGGTCGCGGGCGGCCTGGGCATCCTCGGGCAGCTGGGTGCGCTGGGCCTTCTCCTGCGCGGCCTTCAGGTCGTTGGCGCGGACCTCGGCCAGCTTCTTCTTGCCGGCCAGGATGTACATCGTCAGCTCCTTGAAGTAGACAAGGTTCAGCTCATACATCTTATCCAGCATCGTGATGTCCTTCATCAGGGTGACCTGGTGGTCCTCCAGCTGGGCCTTGATGCGCTCGACGTTCTTGTCGGCACTGTCATAGCGGGTCTTGAGCTGCTCAATGCTGTTGGACGTCTTTTTGAAGAAGCCAAAGATGCCCTTGGGCTGCTCGGTGGTGGCGTCAAAGCCCTGCAATTCAGAAATCAGGTTCGTGATGAGCTCGCCGGTCTCGCCCATGTCCTTGGTCTTGACGCGGGAGAGCGCGGTCTCGGAGAAGTCGCTCAGCTTCTTCTGGCTGGCAGCGCCGTACTGCAAGACCATCTGGGAGTTCGTGATGTCGATTTTCTCGGCAAAGTCGTTGACCATCTTCTGCTCCTCGGGGGAGAGGGGCGTGTCCTCGACCTGCACAGGGGTCGCTTTTTTGCTTTCCGCGATGACTTTCTCATCGGCGGCGGGGTCCAGGGTCAGCGTCGGGGCCGCGGGGGCGGCATCCAGCGTCAGAGAGGGTGCGGCGGGTACGTTCAGGTCCAGTTCGTTGCTCAGGTCAGCCATAGTGATCTTCCTTTCTTGTATCCTTTATTTACTTGGCAAGGTTCTGGCTTTTCAGGATACTGTCCAGCACCTCAATATCGGTAGAAATATCCATTGCCTCGGCGCTGTAGAGCGCATCCAGCTGGTTTTCAAAGGCTGTCGCCGTCGTCTCGGCGTTGCGGCGCAGCTCAGCCTCAATCTGGGCGGCGTTCTCGCCCCTGACGCTGTTCTGCTCCAGCGCCGCGTAGGTGCCCATCAGCTTGACGACCTCGGGCAGGTAGTAGCGGGCAAAGCGGTCCACGCTGCGCGCCTTGTCGGGGGTTTTCTCCACAACGGCGGCAATGCTGCGGCCTGCCTTCTCCATGCGGTCCATGGCCCGGGAAAGCTGCGGGTCGGGGATGGCCTCGTTCAGTTTATGCAGTGCATCGAGGTTTGCGGCAATGCCGTTCAGCATGGCATCCACGTCCTCACTGCCTGTGGCATAGGGCACGTAGGTGCGCACAACGCGGGTAGGGCAGAGCTTTGTGCCCGCAAAGTAAGCGCCCGCGCTGACCGCGGCGGTCAGCACCAGCCCGCCCAGCGTGTAGATGGGCACCAGCAGGGCCATAATAGGCCACACCAGCGCCGCCATATAGACCGGCAGCACCGGGCGTTTGGTTTTTTCCTGCCATTTGCTCATGCAGGCACCTCCCTGTTTTTCTTGCTCTGTAGGGGCCGGACATGTCCGGCCCGCGGCCTTACGGTCAGCAGCCTTCCCTGGGAAGGCTGCGGGCGGGGCATGCCCCGCCCCTACCGGCAGACAATATTAGAATTATACCTTTTTATTATAGAACAAAATCCGTTCACTTGCAACCATCCGCGCGCAAAAACGGTGCTAAAGCAGCGCCCCATGCCGCCTGCAGCCGCGCGGGGGACCAGGCGGCGTTGGCGGGGCTGGTGCTGGGCAGCACGGCGGCGGGCAGGTGGGTCAGGGGCTCTGCATATTTCGCGTAGATACGCCCCGACGCCGCGCCGTTGCAGAACACGGCCCGCACGCCCAGCTTTTGTATCAGCGCGGCCACATCGTTCGGCACGGCGTTGCGGATCGACGCATCCGACGCGCCTTTGATGTCGCACGCGCCGATCGTGTCCCACACGGCCAACCCGTGCTTTAAAATTATGGCCTTTTTCGCCTCGATGTCGGCCCAATCGGGTACCGGCTCACCGGTCACGGCGGCGATCATCGGCCAGAAGCGGTTCTGCTTGTGGCCGTAGAAAAAGCCCTGCTCCCGGCTCTTGGGGCTGGGAAAGCTGCCTAAGATCAGCGCGTTGGCCCGCGCACCGTGCAGCGGCGGCAGACCGGGGCCGACATGGGTGTACTCGGCCATTTAAAACGCCTCCGGCCAGAGCGCACGGCAGAGTTCGGCAATGCCGTGGGGCTCGGCGTCGGGGCCGATGCGGTCCGCGGCAGCCTTGGCGGCAGCGCTGCCGCTGCCCATGGCAATGCCGAGGCCCGCCGCCTTCAGCATCGCAACGTCGTTATCGCCGTCGCCCACGGCCACGCAGTCCGCCGGGTCGATGCCAGCCAGCTTCGCCAGCTCCCGCAGACCTGCGCCCTTGTCAACGCCCTGCTGCAAAATATCGCAGCCGTCGCTGCCGGGGTAGGAGAACAGGAAATTCAGCCCCAGATAGCCGTATTTTTCCTGAAATCTGTCGGCCATCTCCTGCGAGAGAAAGCCGAACGCGCCAAAGGGCATCTCCTCCAGATGCTTGTCCTGATCCTCGCCGTCCACGATGTTCAGCGCCAGATTTTTCTCCCGCTCGCGGCGGGCGAACTCCTCATAGCCGAGGTAGGCGTAGTTCGCGTCGTGGTAGGTAAAGCGCAGCGGCAGGTCGTAATCCTCAAAAAAGTCCACCAGCGCGTACATTTCCTCGGTGGTCAGGCGGTGCAGGGCCAGGTCTGCGCCCTTGTAGTCCACCAGCTGCGCACCGCCCGCGCAGACCCAGTAGTCGGGCCGGATGCTGCGCAGCAGGCCCTTGCCCACGCCGATGCGCCCACGGCCCGTGGCAATCGCGATCTTGACGCCGGCCTTCTGCACGGCGCAGACGGCCTCAGCGTTTTCCTTTGGCACACGCTCACAGCTGCCGGGCCGCAGCGTGCCGTCTATATCGAGTAACAGGAGCTTGTATTTCATAAAAGTTGACCTTTCTTAATTTGTAGGGGCGAACATGGTTCGCACGCGGTCGTGTGCGGCAGCGGAAAATGTCCGGGCGGATAGGGAATCCGCCCCTACGCTGTAGGGGTCGATGCTTGTCATCGACCCGGGAACTTTGCGGTTGCCACTGCGTTCCGCGGGCGAGCAATGCCCGCCCCTACATGCGCTGTATTCTTTCTGTATTATACCAAAGTCTAACCCCATCCCGCAAGGCATATTCTGCCTTGGGGTGATGTTTGTGCAGCTGGATCTTTCATGCCGCCGCAGGCGGCGTTGGCGCTGGGCCGTGCCGCTGGTGCTGGCCGTGCTTTTGCTGGCCCTGCCGCAGCTGGCGGCACTCCGGCCCGCCGCGCTGGCTCGGGTAGACCGCATTGTCGGCGGGCACTACATGACCCGGCTGGACGCTCTGCAGCAGGAAAATTTCACGCTGCATCAACAGCTGGCGCAGTCTGCCGACGCGCTGGCCGAGAACGCTGCCCTGCGGCAGCTTGTCGGCTGCGGGCGGGGCATCACCGGCGTCACCCCGGCGCGGGTCGTGGCCCGGGGCGTCGGCGGTTTCACGCTGGCCTGCCCGGACACTGCGCCGGGGAATGCCGTCCTCGACGCGGGCGGGCGGTACGCAGGGGTCGTCACCCGCACGGACGGCGACACCTGCACTGTGGAATTTTCCGCCGCTGCCGGGCTTTGCGGCAGCTATGCCGGGTTAGTCACGCCGGGGCAGTGGGTCCTGACCGGTCTGCCTGCCGACTGCGCACTGACGGCAGGGGACATCGTGACCACCGCGGGCGGGGACTGGCTGGGCACACTGGCCGCCGCGCCCGCCCCCGACGCCGACGGCCTGACCGCGCAGGTCCCGCTGACCGACACCGCCGATTTGTGGGGCACGGTCTATTTCGTGAAAAAGTAATTGCTTTTTCGTCGAATTTTGGGTACAATAAATAGGCAGCGCGGTTTGTAGGGGCCCGCGCAGTGAATAGCTGCCGCAAACCCCTGCATGTCCCATTTCCTAACAAACAAATCCATTTTTTACCGAGGTGATCCCATGGCCAACCGCAAAAACTCCCACCGCCGCCGCGTCCGCGTGGCGGTGCTGATGGTGCTGTGCGGCGCGGTGTTTGCGGCGTTCTTCGCGCGGCTGGCCTGGATGCAGTTCGTCCGCGCCGACTACTACGCCGACAAGGCCGCCGAGGCCAGCTCCGCCAGCTACACCGTGACCCAGCACGCCGCGCGCGGGGCCATCGTGGACAGCGCCGGGGTCGTTCTGGCCCGCGACACCACCGTGTATGACGTCTACCTGCGCATCCCGGCGCCGCCGGGCACCGACCTGCGCGAGACCGTAAAAGCCATAGAGAGCCTGACAGGCAGCAAGGATGTGGAAACACAGCTTGCTGCCTTTTTTGCTGCCGCGTCGGCGGGGGAGCTGCCCGTGATGCAGGGCGTCGGCAGTGACGTTCTTACGTCGTTTTACAAGGCCTATCTTGTGCAGAGCGGCGCAGTGCGGGCCGCCGCCCGTGGCGTGCGCACCTGGCCGAACGGCACGCTGCTGCCCCATGCGCTGGGCTTCACCGGGCCGATCACGGCAGAGCAGTGGCCCACTGCCCGGCGGCGCGGCCTTGCGATGGATGCTGTCATCGGGCAGAGCGGGTTGGAGGCCGCCTATGACGACCTGCTCCGCGGGCAGGACGGACGGGTGCTCGTGAACACCGGCTTTGACGGCGCTGTGCGCCGCACCGTGCCCCTGCGGGAGGCTGCGCCCGGGGCCACGCTGGTGCTGACCGTGGACAGCGCTCTGCAAAAAGAACTGCAAAACGCGCTTTTATCCCAAATCGAGGTTCTGCGCACCACCAAGGCTGCCGGGGCCGGGCGGGAGTGCCGTGCCGGGGCGGCGGTGGTCGTGGATGTGCAGACCGGCGGCATCCTGGCCGCCGCCAGCGTGCCGGGCTTCGATCTGAACCGCTACCGCGCAGACTACGCGGCGCTCTCCGCCGATGCTGCCGCGCCGCTGCTGGACCGCGTCTGCCAGGGGCTGTACGCGCCGGGGTCGGCCTTCAAGCCCGCCGTGGCCGCGGCGGCGCTGACCGCGGGCATCGACCCCGCCGCCACGGTCAACTGCACCGGGCGGTACGGGTTTTACAGCGGCTACCAGCCGGGCTGCCTGCAATACGGCCACGGCGGGCCGGTAGGCCTGCGCACGGCGCTGGAGTACAGCTGCAACATCTTCTTTTACGATGTCGGGCGGCGGCTGGGCGTGGATGTGTTTTCCGCGATGGCACGCCAGTTAGGACTGGCCACGCCCACCGGCGTTGAAATCACCGAGGCACAGGGCCGCCTGACGTGGAGCAGCGACGAAAACTACCAGGCCGGGCTGACTCTGATGGCCGCCATCGGGCAGGGCAACACCGCCGTGACGCCGCTGCAGCTGGCGGCCTACGCGGCCACGCTGGCCAACTGCGGGCAGCGGCCCGCCCTGCATTTTGCGGACCGCGCCGTGAACGCCGCCACCGGCGAGACCGTCTGGCAGTACGCCCCGACGTTCACCACGGTTCCGGGCGGCGAGGGCGTGTTCGGCCCCATCCGCGACGGCATGAAGCGGATGGCCCGGACGACCCGCGTCCTGCGCGAGGCCCCCGTGGCCTGCGCGGCCAAGACCGGCAGTCCCCAGCTGGCGGACACCCTGCCCGGCGGCGGGCACTATGTCAACTCGGTACTGATCGGCTATGCGCCCGCGGACGACCCGCAAATTGCCATGGCCGTCGTGCTGGAATACGGCGGTGGCGGGTCCAACGCCGCGCCCATCCTGCGCGCTGTGCTGGATGCCGTCTTTGGCGGATGATTGCGGAGCGCCGCTCAACCCCCATCGGGTGCGCTTGGGCATTCTGCCGATTTAGTGCATCAAAAAGTTTTCCTTATCGTGATTTTCTTCAAAAAGAACATGTCACATTTTGACAAAAAGCCAGTTGCAGTCCAGCCGGAAGTGTGATAGAATATATGCGAGATAGTGTTAATGCAACTGTGGAGAGGAGCCGACATGAACGCACAGTGTATCATGGTCTGCTCCGGCAAGGGCGGTACCGGAAAAAGTACCGTCTCGGTACTGCTGGGGGCCTGCCTGGCACGGCTGGGCCGCAAGACCCTGCTGGTGGAGCTGGACTCCGGTCTGCGCAGCGTGGACATTATCGCAGGCGTCTATGGCCGCACTGTTTACGACATTGAGGATGTTTTGTGCGGCAGATGCGAGGGGGCCAAGGCCGTTGTGCCCAGCCCGCTGTACCCCGGGCTGTCCGTCATCAGCGCCCCGTATGAGGGCGGCGCGGTGGAGGCGGCCCCGCTGGGACGTCTGCTGACCGCTATGCGGCCCTATTTTGATTTTATCCTGCTGGACACCGCTGCCGGCATGGGCGCGCCGTTCACAGCGGCCTCCACCGTGGCGGACAAGGCCCTGCTGGTGCTGACGCCCGACCCCGTGGCCCTGCGCGACGGCAAGATCGTGGCGGACCGGCTGCTGGCGGGTGGCCGCCCGCAGAGCGCCGTGCGCCTGGTGATGAACCGCGTCCGGCGCGAGAGCTTCGGCAAAAACGCTGCCGTGGCTGATCTGGACGAGTGCATCGACACCGTCGGCGTGCAGCTTTTGGCGGTCATCCCCGAAAGCCGCGTTCTGCAGCTGGCCGGGGCCAACGGCACGGTACCGCCCGCTGCGGATCCCGCCGTTGTGGCCGGACAGGCCATGGCAAAGCGTTTGTGCGGGCAGCGCGTCCCGCTTACCTTTTAATATATTGTACTCTGCTGCGAAGGATGGTGGCATTTACCTATGACGATTGCATTGATAGCCCATGACTCCAAAAAGGAGTTGATGGTGCAGTTTTGTATGGCGTATCGCCATATTTTGGAGCAGCACCGTCTGCTGGCAACCGGCACGACCGGCCGCCTGGTGGAGGAAAACGCCGGGCTGAAGGTCACAAAGTTCCTGCCCGGCGGCCACGGCGGTGCCGAGCAGATCGTGGCGCGCATCGCCTGTGAGGAAGTGGACATGCTGCTCTTCTTCCGCGACCCCATCAGCGCCAAGCCCAGTGAGCCGAACGAGATGAACCTGCTGCGCATCTGTGACGTGCACAACGTTCCCGTTGCCACAAACATCGCCACCGCCGAGGTCCTCATCCACGGCCTGGAGCACGGCGACCTCGATTGGCGCACGATCATCAATCCGCAGCGGTGAGAATTGTACAGTTTGTATAAAATTACAGCAAATATATAACCCCCGATTTCAGGAAATCGGGGGTTGTTTTTATTGCGGCCAGTCTGCGCTCCGGCTCGTGGTCTCGTCAGGGTGCATCCAGAGGACGGCATAGTGGTTTTGCGCGGCCAGGGCCTGGCCGGTCTCCTCGGGCAGACAGAACAGCCCGGTGGAAAGCGCGTCGGCCAGACCTCCGGTGTCGGCGCGGGCCAGCACGGCCACGCTGCTGACGTAACGGGCAGGGTAGCCCGTCGTCAGATCGATCAAGTGGGCGTACCGCACGCCGTCGTACTCAAAGTAGCGCTGGTAGTCGCCGCTGATGACCAAGCTGTCGCCGTCGGCCAGCTCGACGGCCTGTATGTACGCGGGGTCATCGCCCCAGGGATTCTCGACACCTGCGGTCCAGGGCTTGCCGCCGGGCTTTGTGCCGATGGCGCGCACGTTGCCGCCGATGTTCAGCAGGGCGCTGGTCAGCCCGCGGGCCTGTGCGGCCCGGGCGGTCTGCTCCACAGCGTAGCCCTTGCCCACCGCACCGACGTCGAGCGCCATCTCCGGGTCAGCAAAATAGACGGTTTGTGCTGCATCGTCCAGAACCAGATCTTCTATGTCGATATGCGCCAGCGCCGCCGCGATGGCGTCCGCGTCGGGCGGGGCAGGGGAGTCACTTTCCCGCGCATCGTGCCACAGGCGCAGCACCGCACCTGCGGCGATGTTCGTCGCGCCGTTGGCGGCAGGGTAAGCGGTGTCTTTGCACCAGCGCAAAAATGCGTACAGTTCGTCGCTGACCTGCACCGGCGCAGCGGCGGCCCGGGCGTTGACATCATACAGGTTGATGACGCCATCATAGTGGTGGTAGATGTCAAACAATTCGTTATAGCGCTGTAAATCGCTGTACATGGCCTGTGTCTGGGCGTTCCAGCTGTCCTGGCTGTCGGCATAGCCCTGCACGATGGCGACAGTGTCGAACAGGTCGAACCAGGTGGCACTGTACAAATTTTGCTGCTTTTGGCAGGCGGTCAGCGGCAGACAAAGCAGTACCAGCAGCAGCGCGGTCAGGCGGCGCTTCATGCGTTGCCGCCCTGCACGGTCTCGTGCTCGGTGTTTAATTCCAGCAGCAGGTTTGCCAGCGTCCAGCCCTTGCTGGTGGGCGTGACCATGCTGCGCACCGGAATGGACGCGCCGCCCATTTTGATAAGGTCAAGGAACGCGCCCAACTCGCCGTTGTCATGGCGCAGTCCGCTGACGATGATGGCCGGGCGGTCCGGTACCGCGATAAGCGGCGCAAACGCCGGGGCGGGCTTGCCCGCGCAGAGGTCCCCGACGATGCCGCCGAGGTCGCCGTCCGCGACGGGGCGGAGCTTGACGTCATAGCGCCTGGCCGCGCGGTCGATGGCGGCATAGTTGGGGTAGCTTTCGTCAATGCGCCAGAGTAAGGCGCAGCGGGGTTCGCGGATGATTCGGGCTTTCATGATGTTACCTCGTTAAAAGGGAAAGTGGTGAACGGGCGGGCGAACCATGTTCGCCCCTACAGAGACGCTGCCACCGTAGGGGCCGGGCATGCCCGGCCCGCGGCATAAAAATAAGCGGTCGTTTGCGGGAAAGCTGCGGCCGCACATGTGCGGCCCCTACAACTCTACCCATTCAAAAAAGCATTGTAGGGAAGGGGTCTTGACCCCTCCGCGGGCGGATATGGAATCCGCCCCTACGGAGAGAGCAGCCATGCTGCGGGGCGCCTAAGACGCCCCCCTACAACAAAGGCGCCGCCTTATCCCGGGCAGCGCCTTTTGTATTGCTTACAGGTCGGGGTGGTACTCTTTGCAGGTGCACTTTTTCCACTTCAGGCCGCTGCCGCAGGGGCAGGGATCGTTGCGGCCGATCTTCGTCACGCGGACGGGGGCCGGGGCCTTGGCACCGGTATCACCGGGCGCATTATCGCCGGTGGGCTTGGCGATCTGCTCACGCTTCGGCTCGGCGTTCTGCTGGCGGATCTCAATCGTCAGCAGCATGTGGACGGCATCCTCGCGGATCGACGCGATCATCTCATCGAACATCGCGAAGCCCTCGATGCGGTACTCGACCACGGGGTCATGCTGGCCGTAGCCGCGCAGGCCCATGCCCTGCTTGAGCTGGTCCATGTTGTCGATGTGTTCCATCCACTTGCTGTCAACATTGCGCAGCAGGCAGATGCGCTCAAGCTCGCGCATCGTCTTGGCACCGTAGCGCTTTTCCTTGGCGGTCAGGATGTCCATGCCGCGCTTGTACAGCTCGTCGGCAATGCCCTCCTTCGTCAGGTCGCCCAGCTGCTCGGTGGTGTAGTTGAAGTCGGTGGGCAGGCACAGCCAGTTCATGAAGTGGCGGCGCAGCCCGGCGAAATCCCAGTCGTCGGCGGTCTCGCCGTTCAGGTAGTTCGTGCAGGCATCGTCGATGGCCTGGCGCATCATCTCGTGCAGCTTGCCGGAGATGTCCTCGCCGTCCAGCACCATCTGGCGCTGCTTGTAGATGATCTCGCGCTGCTGGTTCATGACGTCGTCATACTGCAGCACCTGCTTACGGATTGCAAAGTTCGACGCTTCGAGCTTCTTCTGGGCGCTCTCGATGGTGTTGGTGATGAGCTTGTTCTCGATGGGCACATCCTCGTCGAGGCCCAGGGAATCCATAAGGCTCTGGACGCGGTCACCGCCGAAAATGCGCATCAGATCGTCCTCCAGGCTCAGGAAGAAGCGGGATGCACCCGGGTCGCCCTGACGGCCTGCACGGCCGCGCAGCTGGTTGTCGATACGGCGGCTCTCGTGGCGCTCGGTGCCGATGATGAACAGGCCGCCCGCATTGCGGACAACCTCCGCCTCGCGCTTGACCTCGGGGGTAAATTCCTCGCACAGTTCCTCAAAACGCTTGCGGGCATGGAGAATTTCGGCGTCCTCGGTCTCGGCGTGGCCGTCGCACTCGGTCATCAGCATCTCGAGTTTGGCATCAATACCGGCCTCCGGCGGGGTAGGCAGCTCGGTGCCGCTGGCCTTGGCGCGGGCCTTCTCATGCTCGTAGGCATCCTTCAGCTCTGCCAGGTTGGCAGTCAGCTCCTTGGACAGCTCCTTTTTAAGGGCCGCCTTGGCCATGTAGGTCACGTTGCCGCCCAGCATAATATCGGTACCGCGGCCCGCCATGTTGGTGGCGATGGTGACCGCGCCCTGCTTGCCGGCCTGCGCGACGATCTCGGCCTCTCGCTCATGCTGCTTCGCGTTCAGGACGTTGTGCTCGATGCCTTTCTTTTTCAGCAGCTTGGACAGCGCCTCGCTCTTTTCGACGCTGACGGTGCCGACCAGGACAGGCTGACCCTTGGCGTGGCACTCGGCGACCTGCTCAATGACGGCGTTGTACTTGCCGTTGACGGTCTTGTAGACGCTGTCTGGCAGGTCCTTGCGGGCGCGGGGCTTGTTGGTGGGGATGCTGACGATGTTCAGGCCGTAAATCTCGCTGAACTCGTCGGCCTCGGTGGAGGCTGTACCGGTCATGCCGGACAGCTTTTTGTACATGCGGAAGTAGTTCTGGAAGGTGACGGTGGCCAGCGTCTTGCTCTCGGCGGCAACGGTCACGCCTTCTTTGGCCTCGATGGCCTGATGCAGGCCGTCGTTGAAGCGGCGGCCATACATCAGACGGCCCGTGAACTCGTCGACGATGATGACCTCACCGTCTTTGACGATATAGTCGGTATCGCGGTGCATAACGCCGCGGGCCTTGATCGCACCGTCAATGTAATGGCGCAGCGACATATTGTCGGCGTCGGCCAGGTTCTCGACGTGGAAGAACGCCTCGGCCTTTTTGACGCCGGACTCGGTCAGGGTAGCGGTCTTGCGCTTTTCGTCCACGACGTAATCGCCGTCTACCTGCTCCTCGGCCTCGACCTTGTCGTCCAACTCGACGATAACACTCTTTTTCAGCGTCTTGGCAAAGTCGTCCGCGCGCTTGTACATCACGCTGGAATCCTCGCCCTTGCCGCTGATGATCAGCGGGGTACGGGCCTCGTCGATCAGGATGGAGTCGACCTCGTCCACGATGGCAAACGCATGGCCGCGCTGCACCATGTTGGCCTTGTAGACGACCATGTTGTCGCGCAGGTAGTCAAAGCCGAACTCGTTGTTCGTGCCGTAGGTGACGTCGGCCTCGTAGGCCTTCTTGCGGTCCCCGGCCTCGACGCCGTGGACGACCAGACCGACGGTCAGACCCAGGAAGCGGTAGACCTTGCCCATCCACTCGGAGTCGCGGCGGGCCAGGTAATCGTTGACGGTGACAACATGCACGCCCTCGCCGGTCAGGGCGTTCAGGTAGGTGGGCATGGTAGCGACCAGCGTCTTGCCTTCACCGGTCTGCATCTCGGCGATGCAGGCGCGGTGCAGCACGATGCCGCCGATGATCTGCACGGGGTAGGGCTTCATGCCAAGCACGCGCCAGTCAGCCTCACGGCATACGGCGAACGCCTCGGGCAGCAGGTCGTCGAGGGTCTCGCCTTTGGCGAGGCGCTCTTTAAACTCGGTGGTTTTGGCCTTCAGCTCGTCGTCGGTCAGCTTGGCCATCTCCGGCTCAAGGGCAAGGACCTTGTCCTTGAGCGGGTTGATGCGCTTGAGTTCCTTGTCCGAGAAAGAGCCGAACAGTTTTTCAAAAAAAGACATAACAGTTCCCCTGTATTTTCCGCCGCGTGTAGAGGTGCGGCTAATAGTGGTTTTATATAGTTTTACACATGATACTATAATACACCCGCACAGGGGTTCGTGTCAAACCTGCGCGGGTGTATTTCGTAATATATTTAATTTTTCTGTTTTGCGGTCCTTTATAAAAAAGAATCCGCACAGGATCAGCCCCGCCAGAAACAGCCGGATGGGCACGAGCCAGGTCGAATCCATCCCCTCGCGGGTGAACAGGTACTGCCCCATGCAGCCCGAAACGCCCCAGCACGCCGCGCCGCCCATCGTCAAGGCGGAGCCTTTTATGCGGTCAGACATTGTGTTGCTCCTCTGTTGTAGGGGTCGTTGCTCGCATCGATCCGCACCATAACGGCGGGCAGTTGTTTGCAGGGGGCGGCGTCCTCGACGCCCCTACAACCTCCCGTAAGCTCTTATTCCAAAATCAGCGCCGCGGCTTCGCGCAATCCCTTTACAACCGGTGCGCCCGTTTCCCTCAATTTTTCCGGCGGCTGGTGGCCGCCGGACTGCAAAACGCAGCGCACGCCCAGCGCCTGTGCAACCTCATAGTCGTGGACGGAATCGCCGATCATGACGGCGCGTGCCGGGTCAAAGCCGTTTTCCTTTAAATAGGCCAGCCCGACCTCGACCTTACTCTTGGCGTAGATGTCGCCCAGACCCAACAGACGGTCAAAATAGCCCGTCACGCCGCGCTCGTCGGTCTGACGCCGCAGCGTGTCCAGATTGCTGGCCGACAGAATGACCTGCCGCAGCCCCGCGGCCTTAAACGCCTCCAGCGCGTCAATGGCGCCGTCTGCCAGCGGGCAGGCCGCACTGGCGGGGACGTAGTCCTCCATGTATTTTTCGGCCAGTTCTGCAAAGCTGTGCTTTGTAAAGTCAAATCCCGCGCGGACGTAATATTCCTCGATGGGAAAGCCAAAAATAGCCCGGTACCGCTCGTGGTCATACCGCTGCGGGTAGCCGAATCCTGCCAGCAGACGGTTGAGCGCGTCCACGCAGAGATCGACATCATCGAGCAGGGTACCGTTCCAATCCCACAAAATCAGTTCCGGGCACATAGATGTTACCTCGTTATTCTTCTGTAAAAATTTTGTTCAGACCCGCGTTGCTTTCGATCAGCTTGACGAGCACCACACCCAGAATCGTGCAGCTGATGAGCTCGCCAATGCCGACAGTAACGGCATTGAACACCGCCAGCATCGCCGTGGGTGCGCCGTCCGAGAAGAAGAAGGTGATCTCGAACGCGCCGACAATGATCATATTAAAGACAACGGGCGGCAGGGATGCCGGAATGGCCAGCCCTTTCACGCGGATGTCGCGCAGCTTGTAGGTCACAAGGCAGGCCAGCAGGGTCGCCAGCGTGCCGAACACCACGTCAACGACGGTGGAGCCGAGCAGATTTGCCAAAAAGCAACCCAGCGTGACGCCGACGATATACTCGGCGCCGAACACCGGCAGCAGGCAGAGGGCCTCGGCCACGCGGACCTGCACCGCGCCGTAGCTGAACGGGGCCAGCACAAGGCAGACGACCACATAGACAGCCGCAATGACAGCGCAGCGCACAAGACGACGGACGGACAGATTTTTCATATTCATACAATACTCCGGCGGATAGATTTTGACCACACGCAAGACCGCCAGCCTTGCGGGGTTTGCGCTGCCGACCAGCAGCCGACAGCGGAGCCTAAAATCCTAAGTTGCTCAACAAACCTAAATTATAACAAAACCCGCAGGCCGTTGCAAGACCTGCGGGGAAAATTTGTGGTAGATTCTGCGCATATTGTGCTGATATAGTATAATACATCGGAGTGCATTATCGATTATCTGAAAATCATAGTTCCCTAATAGCTCTTGGTATGGTATAATAGGGTGTCAACACTGATGCCGGACGCCTGGGTCATAGTTCCCTAATAACTCTTGGTATGGTATAATCAGTTCCGCGTTTTTTGGTCGGGGGCGATAGTCATAGTTTCCTAATAGCTCTTGGTATGGTATAATGCGTACTGGGACGACGGCGTGTTTTACAAGGTCATAGTTCCCTAATAGCTCTTGGTATGGTATAATAACAAGGTCAACAATATGTGGCAGCAGACCGTCATAGTTCCCTAATAGCTCTTGGTATGGTATAATATGAGTTGGACGAAAACGGCGATCTGATTCGTCATAGTTCCCTAATAGCTCTTGGTATGGTATAATAAGGGGGCAACGCCATGAAAAACATTGAAGGTCATAGTTCCCTAATAGCTCTTGGTATGGTATAATCGGGCGCGGGGCGGGGGGATAAACCCCCGCGGTCATAGTTCCCTAATAGCTCTTGGTATGGTATAATCGGCGGCCTAAATACTCGGTCAAATCTTCCGTCATAGTTCCCTAATAGCTCTTGGTATGGTATAATTCTGCGCCCTGGAGCCTGGCAGCGTCGGCGGTCATAGTTCCCTAATAGCTCTTGGTATGGTATAATCTGCTGGAATTGACCCATAGCGCCGGGCATGTCATAGTTCCCTAATAGCTCTTGGTATGGTATAATTCAAATGCCAATCGCCTTTTTCGTCTTGATGTCATAGTTCCCTAATAGCTCTTGGTATGGTATAATCTGCTGGAATTGACCCATA
>ERZ1673697.58-NODE-58-length-164295-cov-14.281722_pt1 | contig 164295 bp, 109 predicted proteins | sample MGYA00580227_ERZ1673697 | MGnify/ENA primary metagenome ERZ1673697 (study PRJEB41218, sample SAMN15661759) | gut metagenome | host: Homo sapiens | place: Canada: London | collected 2015-08-20/2019-03-30 | study: EMG produced TPA metagenomics assembly of...
TTGAAATCTTTCCATTTATTCTGGTTGGTAAGCTCGAATTTCTCTGATTGCATAAAACTATCCCTGATACTGATTCCATCCTTGTATGTCTTTCTTAGTTCCTGCTTATAAATGAATGACTGCTTTTTCAGATTGTTATACACCATCTTGCCATTAATGATGGAGACTAGTTCAGTGTCTAGGTTCATCCTCTTAATATAGGTCTGTCTCTCTTCCTTATTCAGTTTGTTCCATCCGCTTAGCAACTTGCCAGCTTCATTCTCTTTATCCTGCATCAACATCTCAAACTCTTCATCGCTCATAACATTCTTATTGGTGGAGAACAGATGGACTATCACATTCCTAAAGATGTTCTGGTATTCATTATTGATTCTGATTCTGCCTGCTATCTGTTCCATAGTAGTACTTATATCCACCAAAGTCTGCGTTCTGTATGCGTCACTGGCTACTATTATCAGCCCGTTATTAGTGAAAAGGTTGCACCCCTGAAAGCATTTCTTTGTAAAGAAGTTAATCTTCTTATTGGGACTACTGACTGATTCTATCTGGTATTCACCTAACAGTTTGTTATTTCTAATCCTGTCAGCACAACATATCTTCACATCATTTGGATTCAGCTTCAAGGTATCTGCTATCTGCTTGATACTGGTTACTGAATTGATGAAAATATAAAGCCCTTCCACTTCACTGACATTGCCGTTTATGTCTGGGAGTGATATGCCTTCGTCCAAAAATATCTGTATGAACCTAGCCAGTCCTTTGGTTAGTTGCGTGACCTTATATCTGATAGGAGTTATTTTCGTCACTCCATTCCATTGGACTCTGTAATGTGGAAGCTGTTTTAGGAAGTCTATCTCAAAATCAAGGTCAATTGGAGTGGCAGACAAAAAAGAATAATACTTGAACTTCCGTATTTCTTCCATCAAGCCATTAATTGCATCATATCTGAAATCCATGTCTTCCAAGATTAAATGGTACTCGTCCACCAATACTTTCCACCCTTCTGTACTGCCCAACCATCCAACTAATTTAGGTAGGCTGTCATAGGTAACGGCTATCTTATATGTGGTATTGTTTTTGATATATTTTCTGAACTGGTATTCTCTTACACCACCATAACATTTGAATACCTCATACCTGTTGTTCTTATCTGCTGCTATGCTATCCACCAAGTCCTTGAACGGGCATACGATAATATAGTTACTACTGCAATTTGCAGCCACATAAGTACCGCCTACATCCGTCTTCGTCTTATTTACGATTCCAAAGGGAATGCCATCTTTAAATCTTTCTAGCTCGCTCAAATATCTGGCATTACCACCATTAATGATTTCTTGTCTCATTATGTATAGATTAAGTTTAATTTATAGAATTGCAATCTGTGTATTTAAAATATCTGACTTTAGATTAAGTTGAAGTAGGGTTATTTTTTTCTTCTTATATAAGGACGATTTGAAGAAAAACTCGTCCATAAGAATTATGCCATAAGCATAACATTATGTCTGCAAATTTACTGTCTGCCTAGCACAGTCATTAGTTTAAGAGATGTCAGCATTGTAGTGAACGTATATCAGGGAGGCAGGGAAGAGAACAGGCAAATTCCTAACTTGATTTGTACCTGATGGCAGAAAGAACCATCCCTTACCATTTGAAAGTAGAAATACTACAGCTTCAAATGTTAATATGTTTTCGATTCCCATTACAGGCTCACATGGCAGTAAGTAATTGGACTTGGTTACATATCCAATTGGGGATATAGGGCAGTCTGATACCTATAAACACAAAAAGGTAGAACCGTTTACACAGTCCTCCCTTTATCAGAAATCATTTTCATTAATCATCTTCATTAGTTATATCATATCCATGTTCATATTACATCTCTCTATAAAGTTAAGCTTGTGTTCTGTTGGATAGAAGTTAAACTTCCTCATCCATGTAATCTTCTTCCCATTCTATACATTGCTCCATGATAAGTCGCTCTGCATCTTCCGTTATTTTACACTCCTTCCCGTTCTCATTATAAACAAATAAACTGCCGTAAGCATTCTTTATCTCTGGTAGAAGCTTAAGAAACTCCATTTGGTACTTCATAGCCCTACTTACTTCATCTAAGTAATCGATATAACTAGACAGACTGACTTTATCACGTTTAAAATCTACTGAATATGCATACTGCAAACTATCTACTATATACATAGGGTTTGGGTACATTCTGATTTCAGTAAAAGGAGAGGCTAGTAAACTTTCAAACCATTCCTTCGGCATACATCTCTCATCTTTCCCCCAGGATATAAAGAGAAAGACGAAATCATTAACCGTCTCTATCATCTTATTCAGTTTATTTATCTTCTCATTGTACATCTCAACATTAAAGTTCTTCATTGATTTAGTTCTTGTTCTCATAGTTATTGGTTGTTTTTAATTTATTATTGCTCATCTTGATGTAAACGGTGTAAACCTTATTATCTTTCTGCTTGCGTCTCTTGGAATATCCATTGAGCTTAGCCCATATTCCAATTACTGTTTTGCTATCTTCTACTTGTTGAGCTAATGCAAGCTCACGTAGCTGTGTGTAGCTGAACTCTTGTTTGTCGTTCATTGTACTAAATTCATTTAGGTAATTAATTGAATAATCTTGTTACATATCAAGTAGCTTTCATCTGCTGGCAATTATGATTGAGCCAACCTGTTACATTGGCTCTACTCATGTTCAAAGCATAAAACCACATGCACAATACCGTTCACATTATTGGCAACAAGTCTTGGATTGCAGATTGTCGTGTTCGCTATAGATAGTACAAGATATGGGAACAGTAAATGTGATGCAAGTTCATTTAACTTCTCTGATACATATTCATCTGACATATATTCTGGTAGTACAAAACTGTACAGGTAAACCTTTACATCTTTATACTGCTGCATCTTGTGTTTGATTACCTCTTTCTTGTCTAAAATTGCCACAGGAATATCTGCTAAGAAGTAACTTGAGGTTGTGAATTGCATATTCATACTCATGTGATTTAATTAAATTAAAGATTAGGTATCTGGGGAGTAGGTAGCTGTACAGATTCAAATAATTTAAGTTCAGAAGTGTTTCAAGTCGAATATTCTGTCGCTTCAATAGTGCCACTCTTATCCCATATTGATGGTACAAAGATACTACACATTTATGAGGTAGCATAATGGTTGGATAACTTTCTTTGAACTTTATGCTGAGCGCATTCTCTAGTCAAAATATTAGTTATTCTGATAGGCTGGTTAGTAATTCTGCTACTTCTTCGTTGTCTCCAATGGTAGATAAATAGTGTATATTCTGCCCTTTACCATTCTACACTTCTTTATGTATCGTTCAGTAGCCCATAGTCCAACATGTAATTTCGTGTCACGAATGCCGTGCTGTAATGCAAGCTTACGGATGTCTGCATAGGTTAGTTCTTTCATATTGATTAGATTTAGGTATATAATAGTGAATCTCGGTGATGGAGTGCTCGGTTATACCTTGCTCTCAATCACTGTGCAAAGGTACTAAGTCCCGGTGGCATCAACAAACGGTTACTCAACTTTTTCGAAACATTGAGTTGAGGATGCTCTCAGCCTGAAATCCTCCCCATAACCATAGCTGTTCGGGGAGAATATGATGTTCAGGCTTACCGGAAGCTCTGATTTCCTCGAAAACTTGTCAGCCCTGATTCCTTTTATCCAATAAGGTAGTGATTTCTTTTATATGAGTGAATCTTTCCTTATCCAACAAGCCTATTTCCAAAGCCTTATTGATAAACAGTATAATTGCATCCTTACTGATACCAATCTTGGCACACTTAATAATCATTTCTCTAAAACAGTCATGTAAGTCTGACAGCTTCCAGACAGATAACTGCTTCACATATTGTTTTGCCACATCAGAATCAGAAGTGGAAGATTGGGAAAATTTTTCTATCTCGCTTATAAGGGACGTGATTTCATTGTCATAGCTACACAGTTTCCCATCCATTAAGTGACCTACCTGTGATTGTAGTTCAACAGCCTTATTGATTTTAGACGCAAAAAATTGAGTGTCTAACAGAGTATCGAACGTAATGCTATTGATTGCATAATATTCCAGTTCAACTTTTTCGTTGTCATTTAATAATGAATTGGTTGATAGATTGCTAGGCTCTTTGGTGGTCTCTTTACTAAGTTTCTCTTTATTAACTTTGTCAGTAACTAGTTTTAATAGTAATTCTGGACGTTCTTTTTGAAGAGCTTCGAACATTACCCTGTATTTAGTACCTACTTTGGATTTATCATAGTGCTGTATCGTCTCTATTTTCTTATGACCTGTATAACGTCCTATTTCGTGGTAATGCCATCCACGTAATGATAACATTGTAACAAATGTATTTCTACCTGTGTGACTGCAAACGCATTCGTGCCTTTCTCTTGTAATAGTATAGGCTTTGCTTTTGTCTATATGGTCAAAAAAAAGCTCTTCACTTCCTTTAATGCCTGCTTTTTGAGCTATTATTTTAATTCTTTCATTTAGTAGCTTATTGCTAATGTTTGGTAGTTTGTAGTCATATTTTTTTACTATCTCTAATGCCATTTCAAATAGTATATCTACTTGAATAGGGGCTTTATTCTTATCTTGTACAAGGTTGATGTATGTTCTGCCATCCTTATGTATGATGTTGTTGGTTACTTTGTTTACATCACTAAAGCGTTGTCCTGTTGTACATTCTAATAAAAATAAGTCTCTTATTTGCTCATCCTTTTCAGTTTCACATTGGTAATTGTGTAATAAATAGATTTCATCTTCTGTTAGGGCTATTTTATTATCGTTTTTTGTTTGCTTTATAGGTGTAACTACTATATCTATAAATTGTGACTTAGAAATAATTTCATTGGCTACCAAATATTTATTTATTGACCCTAATAAGTTGGAAACTATTTTATTTAATGTAGCTGGGGATGCTGTTCCATCCTCATTTTTACCCTCAACATTCTCAATTAACCATTCTTGGAACTCCCTAAACAGTTTTGTGTTTAGCTCTGAATAACTATTCAATACCCTACCATTTAAAAAGCTCTCAAATTTTTCAACCTCTCTTGCTCTATTTTCCCTTGTAGCGTCAGTGAATGATATATCATTATAGATGTAGTCTTTTAATGTTTGAGGTATATTCAATGCTTCTTTTATCTCTTTCATAATTTGTCCTTTGTAGATATAATGTTTTAAAGTATCTTTATTCATTTCAATTTGCCCGCAATTTACTAAATATTTGTATTCGTCAAATCTTTGGTTATATATTTTGATTTGGTTATTAAGAATCATATTATTATCAGATTCTAGTTTAGGAAGTAGTTTACTTACTTTAGCTTTATTCTTCTCCCATTGATTGGGGTACACCTTACATCTTGTAGATATACGTACCTGTTCGTTTTTGATTCTTACTATGAAGTAAACCATTGTTGGTTTTGTCCCTTTAGGTTTTACTAGGTTATAGTAGGGGGTTATTTCTTGGACAAAACATTGTTTGGTTTCATTGTTTGAAACCATTGTTTCAGCTTTCTTAATAGAATCATTGTTTGATGCTTTAGGCTGCATAATAGGGCGTTATTAAGCATATAGGCATAAAAAAAGGCACACAGTTATGTACTGTGCACCTTGTATTGTGGAGCGTATGAGACTCGAACTCATCACCTCGACACTGCCAGTGTCGCGCTCTAGCCAGATGAGCTAACGCCCCGTTTCATTCTTTTGCCAACGTTTGCGGTAATTCCTACATTTTGGTGGTGCAAATATAATGCATTATTCTGAAATAATTGCTATGTTTGCGAAACAAAGTGAAAGAAAAAAATATGCTGATCTATAATACAACCTATCAAGTAGAAGAGGGACAGGAAGATAACTTCCTGATCTGGATGAAAGAATTTTATCTTCCCGAAGTGGAAAAGACCGGTTCACTGCACGCACCACGTATGGTTCATGTGTTGAGCCATCGTGAAGAGGGGAGCACTTGTTATTCCCTTCAGTTTGAAGTGGAAAACTCCGGTATACTGCATCGTTGGCATCTGGAGCAGGGGACTAAACTGAACGAAGAGCTGGTGAAGATATTCAAAGATAAAGTGGTCGGTTTCCCGACTCTGATGGAGGTGATAGAGTGATACAACCGGTTAAAGAAAAGATAATTCTGGGCATCGACCCCGGTACGACCATTATGGGGTATGGTGTGTTGCGTGTGCGAGGGACAAAACCCGAAATGATAGCTATGGGGATTATCGACCTGCGTAAATTCGGCGACCACTATCTTAAACTGCGTCATATACACGAACGGGTATTGAGTATCATCGAGAGTTATCTGCCTGATGAACTGGCTATTGAAGCCCCTTTCTTCGGAAAGAACGTGCAGTCGATGCTAAAACTGGGACGTGCGCAAGGCGTGGCAATGGCTGCTGCCCTCAGCCGGGATATACCTATCACTGAATATGCTCCTTTGAAAATAAAAATGGCTATCACCGGAAACGGACAGGCTTCCAAAGAACAGGTGGCGGACATGCTGCAACGCATGCTCCACTTTGCAAAAGAGGATATGCCTACTTTCATGGATGCCACGGACGGTCTTGCCGCCGCTTATTGTCACTTCTTGCAAATGGGACGTCCCACGGTGGAGAAAGGATATCATGGCTGGAAAGACTTTATCGCCAAGAATCCCGACAAAGTGAAGAAATGAATCTTCCGGTACTAATCACAGAACAATTAATCATAAAAATAACTACCATGAAACTGAATGAACTTGCCTTGATTGGAGTGGCCGCAGCTACAGTGACCAGCTGTGCTCCGACAAAGAATGAGTACGCGTCTTATGAGTTGTATCCCGTCCGTTCGGGTAGCCTGACGGAAATGGAGTATACACCCGGAGTGACGAACTTTACGTTATGGGCACCCACTGCCGATGAAGTACGCCTGATGTTGTTTGATGCAGGCGATGGCGGTCACGCTTACGAAACTATTTCGATGACGCCCGACAAAGAAGGAACCTGGACTGCAAAAGTGGAAAAAGACCTGTTGGGGAAATTCTATACATTCAATGTGAAAATCAATGATAAATGGTTGGGAGACACTCCGGGAATCAACGCTAAAGCAGTAGGGGTGAACGGAAAACGTGCCGCCATCATTGATATGGAAGCGACCGATCCCGAAGGTTGGGCAAATGACAAACGTCCGGCACTGGCTTCTCCGGCAGATGCAATTATTTATGAAATGCATCACCGTGACTTCTCTGTAGACCCTTCATCCGGTATTCAGAATAAAGGCAAGTTCCTTGCTTTGACGGAAGAAGGAACATTGAGCCCTGAAAAGCTGGCAACGGGTATCGATCATCTGAAAGAATTAGGTGTGACGCACGTACACATCCTGCCGTCATACGACTACGCTTCTGTAGACGAAACGAAACTGGATGAAAATAAATACAACTGGGGATATGACCCGCAGAACTATAATGTGCCTGATGGCTCGTATTCTACCGATCCTTATAATCCTTCTATCCGTATCAAAGAATTCAAGCAAATGGTACAGGCATTGCATAAGGCTGGTATTCGTGTAGTGCTGGATGTGGTCTACAATCATACTTTCAATACCGCTGAAAGCAATTTTGAGCGTACGGCGCCGGGGTATTTTTATCGTCAGATGCCCGATGGAAGTTTCGCTGACGGTTCTGCATGTGGCAATGAAACGGCAAGTAACCGCCCCATGATGCGGAAATATATGGTAGAATCCGTATTGCATTGGCTCAACGAGTATCATCTGGACGGTTTCCGCTTCGACCTCATGGGCATCCATGATATTACGACCATGAATGAAATCCGCAAAGCAGCTACGGCGGTTGACCCGAGTATCATTATTTATGGTGAAGGTTGGGCGGCTAAGGCTCCCCAGATGCCGGAAGATTCGTTGGCTATGAAAGCAAACACTTACCGTATGCCGGGTATCGCCGCATTCTCCGATGAAATGCGTGACGGTTTGCGTGGCCCGTTCAATGATAATCATCAGGGCGCTTTCCTCGCAGGAGTTCCGGGCGGGGAAGAGAGTATCAAGTTCGGCATTGTCGGTGCCATCAAGCATCCGCAAGTAGATAATGACTCGGTGAACTATAGCAAGGCTTCCTGGGCGGAACAGCCTACACAGATGATCAGTTACGTTTCTTGTCACGATGATATGTGCCTGGTAGACAGGCTGAATGCAAGCATTCCGGGTATTACTCCGCAGGAGTTGGCTAAATTGGATAAATTGGCGCAAACGGCTGTATTCACTTCACAAGGTATACCGTTTATCTATGCGGGTGAAGAGGTGATGCGCGATAAGAAAGGCGTGCATAACAGTTATGAAAGTCCCGATTCCATCAATGCCATCGACTGGAAACGCAAGGCCGAACATGCGGATGTATTTGCTTATTATAAAGGATTGATACAGTTGCGCAAGAATCATCCGGCTTTCCGTATGGGAGATGCCGAACTGGTACGTAAACATCTGGAATTCCTTCCGGTAGAGGGAAGTAATCTGATCGCTTACCGTCTGAAAGAAAATGCCAATAGCGATGCTTGGGAAGATATCATTGTAGCGTTGAACTCACGTAAGGAACCGGCTAAGCTGACAGTTCCCGAAGGTAAGTACACAGTGGTTTGCAAAGATGGCTTCATCAGTGAAAACGGATTGGGTATGCTGTATGGTCCGGAAGTGATCGTTCCCGCTCAATCGGCTTTGATTATCTATAAATAAAGTGTATATCGCACAGGCTATTCGGATTTTCCGGTACCCATGAAATAATTGTCGCCCCTACAAGTCGCAAGACTTGTAGGGGCGAATCATTATAGCCCGTGATACATAGAGTGAGAGTTTCGGGCATTTATATTACAGTTTGTGTTATTCGTTAGCAATATCCGCTTTTCAGATTGTTTCGCTTTATTTACTAATTCAAAGTTGGTACATTGGGGCGGTTATATTGCTAATGCCTGTTCAGGAGATACTGATTGTTTCTTAATAAATGATTTTACTGTTTTGATTGATGGGGAAGAGGATGGTTGGCAAATACGCGCACCAAAACCGACATACTTCTGGCAGAAGCAGCCGTCTATAACCATACTTATTGTACCTGCGCTTGCAGGCCAATATCTTTTAATGAGTGTTTTGCCCATCCTTATTAATATGTTATTGATACATGTCTTTAGATAAAACAGATTTTTCTCGGAAATTGTTTCCCAATATATGGATTATTTTTCATACGATTTGATTAAAAATGGGATATTTGATGAAAGTACCCCTCTTTTTGCCTGAATAAAGGGAAAACTTGGTATCTTTGCGGTATATTACTAAGCAAAATACGTCTAAAATGATGCAACCATATACTATATGTCTGGCGGAAGGTGTAGCCCGTAATCCGCTTGTTCGTTTAGCTGCACCCGTTTCAGTTTCTTTTCCGGCAGATGAACACATTGCTATCGTAGGTCCCAACGGTGCCGGTAAAAGTCTTCTGGTGGATATGCTGATCGGTAAGTATCCGTTGAAGGAAGGAATTTTGACTTATGACTTTTCTCCTTCCATTTCGCAGACGGTTTATGACAATATCAAGTATATTGCTTTTCGTGATACGTACGGTTCGGCTGATGCCAATTATTATTATCAGCAACGCTGGAATACCCATGACCATGACGATGTGCCGCTGGTCAGGGATATGCTTGGAGAAATCAAGGATGAAATGTTGAAGCAGGAACTCTTCGAGTCGTTCCGCATCGAACCGATGCTGGACAAGCCGATGATTCTACTCTCCAGTGGCGAACTGCGTAAGTTGCAGTTGACGAAGGCTTTGCTGACGGCTCCCCGTGTTCTTATTATGGATAATCCTTTTATCGGCCTGGATGCACAGACCCGTGAGTTACTGAATACTTTGCTGGAAGGTTTGGCAAAACGTTCTGCCGTACAGCTGATTCTTGTGCTCTCCATGATGGATGATGTTCCCGCTTATATAGGTAAGGTGCTGCCGGTAGCTAATCGTACGGTGGGACAGATGATGCAGCGCGATCAATATCTTACTATATTCCGGAATGCAGACGTGCCTGCTCCCGAAGATTTGCAGCAACGCATTATTGATTTGCCTTACGATAATACCAACTACGTTTCTGATGAAGTGGTGAAACTGAATAAGGTAAGCATCCGCTACGGTGACCGCACCATTCTGAAAGAGTTGGACTGGTCGGTGATGCGTGGTCAGAAATGGGCATTGAGTGGTGAGAATGGCGCGGGAAAATCTACTTTGCTCAGTCTGGTTTGTGCCGATAATCCTCAGTCGTATGCCTGTGATATCAGTTTGTTCGGAAGAAAGCGGGGTACGGGCGAGAGTATTTGGGAAATAAAGAAGCATATCGGATATGTCAGCCCTGAGATGCACCGCGCTTATCTGAAAAACTTGCCGGCTATTGAAATCGTGGCTTCCGGTTTGCACGACAGCATCGGACTATATAAACGTCCGAAGGCTGAGCAAATGTCTGTCTGCGAGTGGTGGATGGATATTTTCGGTATTGCTGCCCTGAAAGACAAACCTTTCCTGCAATTGTCCAGTGGTGAGCAGCGCCTGGCACTTCTGGCACGTGCTTTCGTAAAGGATCCGGAATTGCTGATACTGGATGAACCGCTTCATGGACTGGATACCTACAACCGCCGCCGTGTGAAGAAGATAATCGAGGCATTCTGCCGTCGTCAGGATAAGACTATGATTATGGTCACTCACTATGAAACGGAACTTCCCGCCAACATTACCAATCGCCTGTTCCTGAAACGTAACCGCTAATACCCCATCCGGATAATGAGAAAACTGTTACTTCCTTTTTTGATACTTTGCCTTCTCATCTCCTGCAACGGGGAGAAAAAAATCGCAACTATCGAAAGGACGCAGATAAAACCTGACTCTACCTCTATCGGAAGAGTTTTGTTCAAAAAAGGAAGATTGCTTGCCGGTGATTCTTCGAAAATAGACAGCACATTGTTTTACCTGAGGCTGGCTGAACGCTTCTTTAAAGAAGATGCGGATAAGGCGCAGGTAAACCACTACATTGGTGTTGTTTATGTGAGAAGAAATGAACCGGACAAAGCTATTGATTATTTCCTAAAGGCCAGCCGTACAGCACAAGAATGGCAGTATGGCTATATTTGCCAGGAAGTAGCCAATCTCTATACAAGAATCGGACGCTACCGGGAAGGGATAGCCGGTCTGGATTCTATCCGAAAGATAATGGATAATCGCCGGGCAGTGCCTTATTATCATTTGGCAAAAGGAAATCTGTGGGCAGGGATTTGCGAATACGATTCGGCCGTTATCAGTTACCGTATTGCAGCTACTTCGCTAAACCGTTGGGTTACTGCCATTGCATCCCGGCGGTTGCAATATCTGTATTCTTCCCTGGGAAAAGACGAGCAGGCTTTTAGTGCGGCAATTTTGGCTGAAGAACAACTTATGAAAGAGTTGCAGCGGGAAGAAGGTATCAAGAGCCGGACGATGTATGAGAAAGCAAAGTTGGAGAATGAATTGAATCGCCTGAAAATAGACAAACAAAGGCGGGAGATAGGACTTCTGACTTTAGGACTTTGCTGTGCGATGGCGTTTGCAGTGACTTATATTGTTTGGCAACGCCGCAAACGGCAGATGTACAAACAACTCTGGCGGGAAGAGTCCTTGCGATTGGAACAAACCGAACAGCTCCTGAAGCAATCGGAAGAATTGAGTGAACTGCGTGAAAAGGAGAATCTACTTCGTGAATCGTTGTTCCGCCGTATGAAGTCGTTCCATAAAATTCCTTCTTTGGAAAAAGAAGACGAACTGTTGGAAGAAGAGAATGGCAGCCAGAACCGTCGCATAGCATTGTCCGACGAGGAGTGGGAAGATATACGGCAGACGGTGGATGGTAGTTATGAGAATTTTTCAGTGCGTCTGCGGGAGTCTTTTCCGAGATTGAATATGAAAGACGTCTATTTCTGTTGTCTGGTGAAAATCAATGTCAGTATTAAAGACCTGTCCGATATCTATTGTATCAGCCGTACCTCTATCAGCAGGAAGAAGCAACGGATGAAACGGGACAAACTGGGACTGACGGAAAACAATGAGACTTTGGATGATTTCCTGCGCCGTTTTTAGGTTTTTGTCTATACTAATTTAGACGGGTGGAAATATAATTACCTAATATTTAGTGTGTTAGCGTGGGGTGGCTTTGTGGTTTTTGTCTATATGATTATTTGCCTGTTCCTCTCTGCAAGCCTACCTTTGTCCCATTGTTTCACACGAAAAAAAATGAACCATGAAAAACAAACAATGGAAAAGAACAGGATGGGTGGCAGGCCTGATGTTCGGTTTATGTCTGAGTTCCTGCACAAACGAGGGGCGTAAAACTTATGCGCTGGACGCACAGCCGGTAGTCGGTTCGGTAGAAATTGTGAATGGAGATTCTGTATGGGTTTGTAACCTTGCAGCCATAAAAGATACCGCAGTGCTTCCGCTGAGTTGTTTTGCTGAAGAATTGCAGATTGTAAAATTGGACAACCGGGATGAGGCATTGGTGCCTGTGCGTAATGTGGTGATATCCGACAATTATATTATGGTATGGGGAAGAGACCAGACTCCTTTCAAGCTATTCGACAAATCAGGTAAATTCCTTTGCAATGTCGGTTCTGTCGGACAAGGCCCCGGTGAGTATAAACTGATATATGACGCTCAGATTGATGAGGCGGGCGGACGAATCTATCTGCTTCCCTGGAATGCCAAAGCCCTGTTGGCTTATGACATGAAAGGACAGCCCGTGCAGAGCATTCCATTGCCTACTTTAGTGCCGAAAGGTGTTTTCAAGGCGAATACGAAAGACTCTTTGCTGTCCGTTTTTCTCCTACCCTTCGAATATCTGCCTAACGTGGCATGGACACAGAAGTTCAACGGCGAAATAGTGGATACCGTACCTTCGCGGCATTTGGCTGTAAAACCGGATTTCAGTAATGAGGTATATAGTAATAAGAATGGTGCAGACTTTGATGTTTCTCTCTTTGTGTTCTGGGGGCGCCGTCCGGATAGCCTTTATCATTATGCCAATGGGCGTTTGAACCCTCGTTTCACTCTGGATTTTGGCAAGCAAGAGATTCCAATTCATGACTACAAAGAGTTGCCGTATCATTTTCTGGGCAGTACGTCGGTGGAAAAACAACTTGATGAAAGGCATTTCACAACTGAAGTTCCTGTTGATTTCATTATGGACAAACGAACTTTGAAAGGTGCATTCTATAAGGTGGAGAATGACTACTTGGGCAATATTCCTATCCAATGGTTCCCTTACAATTGTTCAAACGGGTATTATGCAGCCAATATGGAACCGGCTACCCTGAAAGAAATGCTTGAAAAATATCTGGCAGGAGCAACAGACATTTCCACTGCCGACCGGGAACGTATGCAAAAGCTGGCGGATAGTATTCACGAAAATGACAATAACTATATTTTGTATGCTAAATTGAGATAAGTGATGGAACGCTTATTCTGCGTCATATAATCCTCCTTGTCATTCTTCTCTGCCTGCAAATCGCGGGCGGAGAAGAATCCGCTTTTTCTCTACACATTGCCCGAAAATAAATAAGAGAAACAGAAACGGTTGCCACATTTATAATTTTATTATATTTGCAGCCGTTATGATGAAGTATGTACTTTTATTTTGCGCGTTGTTAGGTGTATTCCTCATGTCCGGATTCGACTCTGCATCCGACGGTATGAAGGAACACAAGGCGCTTAGCACGATAGATTTACAACAGACAGAAACGCAATGCAACTTCTCTAAGGCAGATACGGAGCAATGTAGAAAGATTGTTTATGGCGGGGAATATACAGACAGAGCCATTGGCAACGTAGTAACTTCAGTCTCACGTTGCAACCTTCCTTCCTCCCAGCTTCTCCGATTCAACACTTCCTCCGTCATTGCTAAAATAGTCAAGTCCTTAAAAGTTTCCCTTCCCGAAGAAAAAAAAGTCTCTTTTCCATCCTGTATATCTTTAACTCAATATTCCAGCAGATACTATATCTATGCGTTGAGGCGTATTATTATTTAAATGTTCTTCTTTTTTTCGCTATAAGGCAGTCCCATGTCTTATACATCCTTTCATTTACTCTGTTCATACGTATTCCTGACGTAAGGAATAACCGGAAAGTTATGTCTTTACTGTGGGGCGTATGTGTGGTTTGTGTATTTAATAATCAATATATTATGGAATTTCTATTAGACTTTATTCTCCACATTGACCAGTATATGATAAGTATTGTGCAGGAGTACCACACCTGGACTTATGTGATATTGTTCCTGATCATTTTCTGCGAAACCGGACTGGTTGTTACCCCTTTTCTGCCGGGGGATTCTTTACTCTTTGTAGGTGGTGCGATAGCTGCACTGCCCGGAATGCCGATTGAAGTGAATATTCTTGTATTAGTATTGTTCCTGGCCGCTGTGTTGGGAGATTCCTGCAATTATATGATAGGGCATTTCTTCGGGCGCAGGCTTTTCAATAATCCCGATTCCAGAATATTCAAACAGAGTTATCTGGATAAAACACATGACTTTTACAAAAAATATGGTGGCAAGACTATCATTATAGCCAGATTTGTGCCCATTGTCCGCACCTTTGCACCATTTGTGGCAGGGATGGGTAAAATGCACTATTACTATTTCATGCTTTATAATCTGGTGGGTGGTGCTCTTTGGGTAGCGCTTTTCTGTTATGCCGGATATTTCTTTGGCGACCTCCCGTTTGTGCAGGAGAATCTGAAACTGCTGATTGTAGCCATTATCGTGATTTCCATATTACCTGCCGTTATAGAGGTGGTACGGGCAAAGCTTAAATAATCAAACATATTGGACTATTAACCTGTTTTTGAGCTAAGTATCTCAATGACACTTAATAGAGATAAAACGGCATTAATAGAAAACATTTTACGAATTTATCTGTTTTATATAATGTGGAGATGCGTCAAAAGTCACTTAGTGCATTCCGGGCGAATAATCATTCGCCGACATATAGTGCTATACTTTTGATGCAGCCCCGTTATTTTAATCACAAAAAACTGTTTATGCCATGAAGTTCTTTATTGACACTGCAAATTTAGATCAGATTCGGGAAGCCTACGATATGGGCGTTCTTGACGGAGTGACAACCAATCCCTCGCTAATGGCGAAAGAAGGTATCAAAGGAGTAGAAAACCAGCGGAAACACTATGTAGAAATCTGCGACATCGTGCAAGGAGACGTCAGCGCCGAAGTAATTGCTACAGACTATGAAGGCATGATTAAAGAAGGCGAAGAACTTGCCGCCCTCAATCCCCATATTGTAGTAAAAGTGCCCTGTATTGCCGACGGCATCAAGGCTATTAAATATTTCACTTCCAAAGGCATCCGTACCAACTGTACACTTGTGTTTTCCGTCGGACAGGCATTGCTGGCTGCCAAAGCGGGCGCCACATATGTATCTCCTTTCGTAGGACGCCTGGACGACATCTGTGAAGACGGCATCGCGTTGGTAGGCAAGATTGTGGAAATGTACCGTTATTACGGTTTTACCACTCAGGTGCTTGCCGCTTCCATCCGCAATACGGCGCACATCGTGCAGTGTATTGAAGTGGGTGCCGACGTGGCAACCTGCCCGCTTTCTGCCATCAAAGGATTACTGAACCACCCTTTGACGGACGCCGGACTGAAAAAATTCCTTGAAGACTATAAACGTGTAAACGGATAATAAAAAATACTCTATAAGCCTATCTTTCACGGATTTCTTGGATAATATTGGCGAAAAATAGAATAAAACAACTATTTTTGCGCTCAATATGAATATAAAATGAGAAAAAGCTGATGAAAGAAAGGCTTATAGGGTTGATAAAGACGTATATTCTTTTCGTCTGTATCTTTATACTACAGAAACCGTTATTTATACTTTACTACAGTTCTTTGTACGCAGGTACTTCTTGGGCAGACCCTTTCCGGGTTATGTGGAATGGTTTGCCTCTTGACCTCTCACTTGCCGGATATCTGACGGCTATTCCCGGATTCCTCTTTATCGCTTCCGCCTGGACGCTTTCCAGTACACTCCGCCGCATCTGGAGCGGTTATTATCTTTTCATTTCCATTCTGCTCGCTGTCATTTTCATTGTTGATTTAGGATTATATGAATATTGGGGTTTCCGCTTGGATGCTACACCGCTTTTCTATTTTTTCTCTTCTCCTAAAGATGCACTGGCAAGTATCAGCATATGGCAGGTGTTGGGAGGAATAATTGCTATGGGGTTGTATGCATCGTTGCTATATGTCATATTTCTGTGGGTACAGAAAGGCACTTGGAAAAGCATGAAGCTGCCATATCGCCGTTTGTCGGTGTCGGGTGTGATGCTATTGCTGACCGGTTTGCTTTTTATTCCCATCCGTGGCGGTTTCACCGTTTCCACCATGAATACGGGTAAAGTGTATTTCAGTTCTAATCAACGCTTGAATCATGCAGCTATCAATCCGGCTTTCAGTCTGATGGAGTCCCTTTCAAAACAGAAAGACTTTGGCAGTCAATACCGTTTTATGGAAGCGGCACAGGCGGATGAACTGATGAAGACGCTGGTGGATCCGATGGTGCTGGATAGTACGGCTGTCATTCCCGATACTTTGCGTACGGCTTTATTCAAGACGGAACGTCCGAATGTGGTGTTCGTCATATTGGAGAGCTTCTCTTCCAGACTGATGACCAGCTTGGGAGGCGAGCCGGATATCGCTGTCCACATGGACAGCCTGGCAAAAGAGGGAGTGCTCTTTACAAACTTCTATGCCAACAGTTTCCGTACAGACCGTGGTTTGGTGGCCGTCTTGAGTGGTTTTCCCGCACAGCCCACTACGAGTATCATGAAGTATCCCCGCAAAACACAGCATCTTCCCGCCATTGCAGGTAGTCTGCGCGATGCCGGATATCAGACCAAATACTATTATGGCGGCGATGCCGACTTCACCAATATGCGCTCTTATCTGATTTCTTCGGGCTTTGAGGGCATCGTTTCCGATGAAGACTTTTCTGTATCAGAGCGTTTGAGCAAATGGGGGGCACACGACCACCTTGTCTTCAACCGGCTTCTGGAAGATATCAAAGCCGGGCCAGCGGACAGTGCTGCCGCAAAGAGTGCCCATCCTTTCTTTAAAGTGTTGCAGACTTCCAGCAGCCACGAGCCTTTTGAAGTTCCATACCGTCGTCTGGCAAATGACCGTCTGAATGCTTTTGCCTATACGGATAGTTGTGTGGGCGACTTTGTGAAGCGTTTCCGCGAATTACCGCAATGGGAAAATACAGTAATGGTACTGGTGCCTGACCATGTGGGTGCATATCCTGAATATCTGGATAACTTGTCGATAGAACGTTACCAGATTCCTCTGTTATTGATAGGCGGTGCAATTGCTGAGCCGAGACGTATCGATGTCTATGCTTCACAGCACGATATTGCGGCTACTTTGCTGGCTCAATTATCATTGCCCCATCAGGAATTTACATTTAGTAAAGATATATTAAATCCCGCTTCTCCTCACTTTGCATTCTTCACCGTTCCAGATGCTTTTGGTATGGTGACGCCGGACAATCAGTTGATGTTTAACTGCGAAGCCAATGCTACGGCAGTGGACGAAGGTACGGCGAAAGGGAAGAATCTTCTTCCGGGTGAGGCTTACTTACAGAAATTATACGATGATATAGCAAAAAGATAAGGCAATTTATGATATCAGAAGTCTTGAATGAGGTAGTCAATATAGACACCAATCTATTTCTTTCCATCAACCGGATGCATAGTCCGTTCTTTGATTATTTCATGAGCACTTTTAGTGGCAAATGGATTTGGGTGCCTATGTATGCTGCCATTTGGTATGTGATGTTGCGCAATTTTCATTGGAAAGTGATGTTGTTTTGCCTGGTTGCTCTGGCGCTTACCATTACGATTGCCGACCAGGTGGGAGCTACCTTGATACGGCCTTATGTGGAGCGCCTTCGTCCTGCCAATCTGGAGAATCCAATTTCCGATATGGTACATATCGTAAACGGATACCGTGGCGGGCGTTACGGTTTCCCGTCCTGCCATGCCGCCAATACCTTCGGACTGGCATTCTTTGTCTGGTTCCTTTTCCGGAAGAGATGGCTCACGGTGTTCATCATGGGTTGGGCATTGCTTACTTGTTATTCGCGCATTTATCTGGGGGTGCACTATCCGGGCGATTTGCTGGCAGGTGCGATTCTTGGCTTGCTGGCGGCATATCTGGTCTACCTTCTTTTTATGAAAGTGAGCGGGTATAAGACCATGAAGAAAGTGCTGCATATCAATGCACCTATATTAATAGGAGGGCTGACGATAGTGGGGATACTGATATACTCCACGGTCATGATACTGTAGTATATAGAACGTAACAATTATTCTTTAGAATTGATAATTCATTGTTATCATTGCTTCCCGCGGACGTATATTCAGTCGTGAAGTATAGCTTTGTGTAGCCGAATAGGTCGTATAGGCATATTCTTTCTTATTGAACAGGTTATTCAGATTTGCCTCAAACCGCCATCTCTTTGTTTTATAGATAAGGGATGCATCTGCAAATACTGTGTTGAGATGTGTACCTTCACCCAGGTCATTCCGGTAGTGTTCGCCGGAAAGACATAAGTCCACTTGTCCGATGCTGAACGTGAGGCGTAACCGTTGCACAAAATCTAGTAACGGAGTGAGGTGGGTATCACTTCCGATCTTACTGCCGCCATATCCCACCGTAGCATGATATTCCGCTTCAAAGACTTCGGCAGGCGACCAGATTAGTTTGGGTTCCACTTTCAGATAATCATAACGGTAGGTCTGCAGAAGACTTTGCGGGGTGCCGTCACTTCCCGGCAGTGAGGTGAGTTGTTCGCCGTTGTTGCGGCTGAGCAGTACGGTGAGGGAGGTTTTCAGATGCCAGTCGTAGACGCCTTTGGACAGGGTGCTGCTGAGGTTCCAGTTGTCGGTATGATTCGGATGCTCGCGGCGGGTGTAGACGATGGCGTCTTCGGAAACGCTTTGCTCAAGAAGCGTATTCCGGTTACTGCGGTTATAGGTCAGTGAGGCGGTAACGAAGAATTCCTGTACCGTATTTTTATATTCTCCGTAAAGGTTGTAAGTCTGCTGAGTACTGGTAGGGAAGAGGCCGTTTCCGTTTCGCCAGGTGCGGTAATCGGTGCGGTAGAGTCCGGGATATAGGTCGGTGATGTATCCTGCTGAACGTTTCAGATTGGCGTAGAAGGAGAATTTCCAGTGATAATCCAGCTGATAACGCGTGTACAATGAAGGGTTGAAGAAAAGGAACGAACGTTGTTGCGAGAAGTATCGCTGGGCTTTCAGAGGCAGGGAGAGGCTGGATGACCATTTACCGCGTTCCAATTGGAAGTAAGGAGTAAGGTACAGGGACAGGTTTGAAGCGTTGAAGTCTGCTGTCTGATATTTCATTGCCGCCCATTCCCCTTGTACCCCTGCCTTATACTGCCGGGTGAAACCATTATACTTCTTCAGATATGCTGCACTGTTATCCGTATAGAAACTATTCTGGTCGAATTTACTTTTTCCTTCTTCAAGCAAGAGCGATGCCGGCTGATAAGCATAACGCGTAGCCGAAAGGAACTCCCACGTTCCGTTTTCCCCGTTCCGGATAAGGTTAAAGAAATTGCCTGCATTCAGTTGTGAAGTCCGCAGAGTCTGCCGGAGTTCTTCCGAACGGCCGCGGTTGAGTTCTCCGTCCACGGTGAAGCGATTGGATATATAGTTCCGGCTGCTGTTGTCCTCGTAGCGCAGTTCCAGATTGGCTGCATCGCTTGTCAGGCGGTAGTGATAGGTCTCATCAATCCGTATGGTGTCCGTCGGCTGATAATAGATTTGGGTGTTTCCACGTTGCTGGCGGATGAGGTCATGCGTATATCCGGCTTGCAGACGCAGGCTCCGGTCATCGTTCCACTTGTACATCCGGTTGCCGTTCAGAGTGTGCGTTTCGTTGAAGAGCAACCGTTTCTTGTCCAGCGGCGCACTGATGCCCGGCTGGGACAGGAAGGCGGATAGCGGGATTTGTTGCCAGGCGGTTCCTGCCAATACCATTTGTTCCGTACTGAGATCTTTGCCGTTATTATTCGTCTTATAATTATAGACGCTTTGTTTCCCCTTGCCCAGTTGCAGGGCATTCAAACCGCCTTCCCACAACAGCTTGTTGCCGTCATCGCTCCCTCCTGCGCCTAATGTGCCGTTTGCTATCCATTGGTCACGGGCTTTCGGATCCAGTTTCAGGTTCAGGGCCACTTCGTCCGAATTAATCTTTCCTTTCAAGGCTTTCACTGATTGATAATTCTCCATAATCTCCGCTGTCTTCACCGCTTTTGCATCCAGATTGTTATTAATCTGATTGTAGCGTCCGCCCGTCACGTCCATTCCTTCCACGAAGTAGTGGTTGATGGCTTTTCCTTTGTAGCTCACCCGCCCGTTCTCGTCTACATCTACACCCGGAAGTTTCTTCAGTACATCCTTTATGTGCACGTCTTTAGATGAGGCGAACTGGGCAAGGTCGTACCTCACGGTGTCTTTTCGCGTATGGATGCGTCCGGGACGTATCTGTACTTCTTTCAATGCGATTGCTTCCGATTGCAGATTGAAATTCTGGGTTCCGGCAGTACTGATGTCTCGCACTTCCCTTTTGTAACCCAACAGGGAGGCGCTGAGTTGCAGGGTGCCGCTGTGCTTCCATGCCAGACTGTAACGCCCTTTGGCATCCGTCAAGGCGTAATCTATCGTTATGTTTCCACGCATCACGCTGATCATGACTGCTTCCAGCGGTTGATTATTCTCCGCGTCGGTCACTGTACCGCTCAGTATTTGGGCCTGCATGGAGTGGGAGAAGTAAAGAAGAAACAGGCAACTTATAATAGGAAGTACTTTATTCATAAACGAAAGTGAGTGAAAGGTTAAAAGATACACTTACCTACATCCGGGTGTAAGCACATCCAACACCCGGGTGTTGGTGTTACTTACATGGGGGTGTTGGTATGCCTGACACCCGGGTGTTGGTAACAGAAACTTTAAGAGATAAGAGAGTGATTCTTTATTAATGTGATGCGAATTTTATAATGCGGTGGCCGGGTTTACTTATTTTCCCCGTTCCAATGGATTATAAGGCACATTCTTCGGGTTCTTTGTTGCATTACCGTGCTCGTCTTGTATGGTAACGGTTACATTAGGCATACTTCCCGTGATGAACCCCACCGGGTCGGCATAATATCTTTCGTGTACCTTGTCATACGCTTTGCGGTTCATCGGCTCATGCTTCTTTCCGTCAAAAAGAATGGGTCTGTACGTGTGGCATTGCTCCATTCCCATTACCGTGAACGAGTAATGCCCCTCGCTGTCTTCGGCTTTCAGTATTAGCCCCGGCAGTCCGCAGAGTTTCCAGGGACCGTCACTGACCGGTATCTCTGCCGTGAACCATGCCGTCCATGTGCGCCCTTTGAAGCGACATTCGGCTTTTCCGCAAAGGTAGGAAAGTACACTGTCGTTTTCAGCCAGTATCTTCCATTGCGGGCGTTCTTCGTTCTCTTCGCAACGTAGGCGCGTCATGCCCGCCACTTCATCGAGGGTTGTTACTTTTCCCGAAGGATATCCTTTGAAGGTACGCTCGCTCAGTTTGCTTCCTCCGTATTGTTTCATGTGTTCGTTGATGGTTTCCTGCGAGGCTTTGTTGGCAAAATCCACTGCCAGCACGGAATCGCATACATACTTGGTGTAGCTGTAAAATTTGGAAAGGTTTTTGCCGATTTCCAGCATCATGGTTTCTTCCGTCACCTTTTCCGGCTTCTCCGGATTAGGGATGCAGCGTGTTTCATATTGCACAAGAAGTTGTGCTTCGCCGATGGTGTCGTTCACTACTTTGGTCCCGTCAGAGACGATAATCTGTGCCTTTGCCTGCGGTGCACACAAGGCTGCAAGACATAAACTGAGGAAAATAATTTTTGTACTCATACGTTTCTACTTTTTAGGGTTCTACATTCCGGTATCAGTTTCTCGTGCTGCAAATCTATGCGGATTTTGCTTCCGGTGGGGGCGAAAGTTATTACTGAAATATTACGCGGCGGATAATATCTGCCTCGCGTGTACTTATATTTGCAAGGTAACGTTTACCTTTGCCGGTATTAATAAAAAGATTATGGAACGACGGATTAAAATAGTTTGGATGCTTTCTATCGTAGCGATGCTACTTATTACAGGCGGACAATTTTATTGGTTGCGTAACCAGTATCAGTATATGAATGATGAGCAGATTGACGACATCTATAACTGCATTTTGCAGACAGCCGGGCAATATGATTCCATCCGTGCTCCGCAGCCTAAAAAGGTATTCAATAAGGCAAATATGTTCTTTTATAATTTGAATACATATACGGACCTGAAAGGTATGACTACCATCAACGAACTGATACTTGGCGCGCTGAAAGGAAGAAATCTGGATAAAGAGGATGTCAAATATGTGGATATTGAAAGCATCACAATACATCAGAATGATTCTGCCGATACACACCAGGCTGATTCCATCAAAGGGAATGCGATTAAGAAGAAGACATGGGCTAAACTGGATAGCCTGATACCGCAGGAGAGGGTTCTTTTTCTGGATTCGTTCCGGATTTCCATGCCTGATAAGGCTGTCCCTAACCTAAACTCCATTATCAATCTTTATAAGCTGGAGCTGGATGCACCTTTTGTATTGCAGCAATTTGACTCTTTGCTTGCCTTGCGTTTGGACTCTCATGTATTTACTACGAGATTGGAAGTTTCCAGAGATACCACCTTCCAGTGGGACCCGGTGATGAGGCGAGAGGGCACATTGCTGAATCCATATATTGAAGTGAGCTATCCTTATAATCCCTTGAAGCATCAGTTTGTTGTGGCTAAAGTTGAGATATCGGCACATGCTGTGTTGGTACGTATGGGTTGGCAACTTCTTGGCAGCCTTTGTCTGATATTCCTGTTGGGGGTCTGCCTGTTGTTCCAGATAAAAACCATCTTGAAGCAACGCCGGATAGATGAACTCCGGAAAAGCTTTGTAAATACCATGATACATGAACTGAAACGGCCGGTGCAGGCTCTGAAGATGTGCGTGGCTTTCCTCAATGACAAGTCTTTGCGAACGGACGAGAAAGCGATGGATGAAGTAATTCATGACTCCATGTCCGAACTGGATAATCTTTCAGCTTATCTCTCGAAGTTGCGCGACATGACGCGTGCGGATGATGAACATACACAACTATCTATTCGTACATTTGATATCAAAGAAACCCTGGAGAAGCTTATCCGCCTTTACCATGTGCCCGAAGATAAAAATGTTTCTATCGAACCTCATTTCAGTGAAGAAACTCTTGTGACGGCAGATCCGGTACATGTTTCCAATATCATCAGTAATCTGATAGAGAATGCCGTGAAGTATTCCGGCACGTCAGTGCATATTGTTGTGGATTGTCTTTTGCATAACCATCAACTGACGATTCGGGTAGCCGATAATGGTATCGGTATTCCGGCTTCCGAACAGAGCCGTGTGTTTGATAAGTTTTACCGGGGCAGCAATCTTCCCGACCGTTCATTGCCGGGTATCGGACTGGGACTGAGCTATGTGAAGTTGCTGGTGGAGGCGCATCACGGAAACATTTCGTTGAGTAGCCAAACAGGTAAGGGGACGGAGATAGAAATCGTTATTCCTCAATAAATCTGTGATAATCCGTGTAATCTGTGGTGTAAAACAAATAGCTATATGAAACCTCTGAAGATACTTTTTGCCGACGATGATTTGAAGTACTCGATGTTGCTGAAACGCTTTCTTGAAAAAGAAGGTTATGAAGTGACTTATGCCGGAAACGGATTGATCGCCCTTGAGCAATTCCCGTTTGTGAAGCCCGATTTGGTATTGCTTGATATCAATATGCCCGGCTGTAATGGCTTTGAAGTTGCCGAACGCATTCGCGAAACGGACAAGCATGTTCTCATCTTCTTCCTTTCCGACCGTAGCGACAAAGCCGACCGCCTGCAAGGTTTCCAGCTTCGCGCCAACGATTATCTGGCAAAGCCTTTCTATCCCGAAGAACTGATAGCCCGCATCCGCGAGCGTTTTGACGCGCAACTTACCGATACAATAGAAGAAGAAACTTACCGTTTCGGCCAGTCCGTCTTTAATTACAGTACGAATGAAATCCGCACGGGAAATAATAAGGTGCTTATCACTTCCCGTCAGGCGGATATCCTTCGTTTGCTTGCCCGGCATCTGAATCTGGCTGTGGAGCGGGATACATTGCTGGCAACGGTCTGGGGAACCTCTTCTTACGCCAATTCCCTTGCCTTGAATGTGCAGATAACTTATTTGCGCAAGGCACTCCGCAACGACCCGGCTGTGAAGATCGAGTCGCTAATGAAGAAAGGGTATGTGCTGAAAGGATGACCAAAGTCATCCTTTGATAACTGCAATCGGTGACAAGGTGGTACGAATCTTTACCAGGTCTGCCTGGTTGGCCATTACTTCATCGATGTTCTTGTAGGCACCGGCCGCTTCTTCCAGATCTTTCTGTCCACGGATGGCATGTATGATATTCTGCGCTTCGAGGCGGGCTATCTCTTCTTCCAATGACAAGCTACGCACTGCCTCGGAACGACTCATGGCACGTCCTGCACCGTGTGAGGAACTGAGAAAACTTTCCGGATTCCCCAATCCTTCTACTATATATGAATGGGTACCTTGCGAACCGGGGATAATCCCTACCTCGCCCAGACCGGCGTGTACGGCGCCCTTCCGGTGTACAATGACATTCTCTCCGAAATGCTTTTCCCATGCAGCATAGTTGTGTGCAATGTTGATCATTGGTTCGAAAGTGGCGTTAGGCAATGCTTCGGCTATTATTTCTTCAATGCGTTCCATCATAAGTTTACGGTTGGCAAGAGCAAAAGCAACGCAATATTCCATTTCCGCCCAGTATTGTTTGAATTCCGGTGCACGCAGCGGGAGGAAAGCGAGTTTTATATCCGGCTTTACGCTGGAATACCAGCGGGTATTTAGTGTTTCGGCCATCTGGTTATAGTAATCGCCTACCATCTTTCCTAAGTTCCGGCTACCGCTATGCAGCATAATCCACAGGTAACCGTCATTGCAACGTTGCAGTTCGATGAAGTGGTTGCCACCTCCCAATGTGCCGACTTGCTTTCGGGCAGATACTAATTGGCGCTTCACTACTGTCATGCTGTCAGTGTCAAATCCGGTTGGCATGTATTGTTCATCTTGCGCGGTTTTATGATGCTCTCTTCCCAAGGGAATCCGTTTACGTATTCCTCGCATAATCTCTTTGCGAAGTACATCCTGTGGTATTTCTTCAACAAGAAGATTTGTTTTCACGGCACACATACCGCAACCGATATCTACTCCTACCGCGTTGGGGATTACTACTCCTTTCGTTGCCAGTACACCGCCTATCGGCATTCCTTTACCACCATGTGCATCGGGCATCAGGGCAAGGTGGCGGAACAGGAAAGGCAGTGTAGTCAGATTGTTTACCTCTTCCCAAGCGTGAGCGTCCAATTGGCTTGCCCACAATTTTACGGTTACTTTGTTCATCTCAATCACTTTCATGTTTTACAGTTTTTATTGGTTGATGTTGCAAAGATTTGTACGAAGGTGCGCAATGTTTTTGCGTAGCATGAATTATTTTTCTACTTTTGAAAAAAAAGTAGATATGCCAGCCAATAGAAATGCATTAATAAGGTATAAGACGATAGACACTTGCCTGCGCAATCCTTATCGTCGCTGGACACTGGACGATTTGGTGAAAGCCTGTTCAGAGGCTTTGTATGAGTATGAGGGGATAGACAAAGGTATTTCGCGGCGTGCGGTGCAGATGGATATTCAGGTGATGCGGAGTGAGAAGTTGGGATATAATGCCCCGATAGAAGTGTATGAAAACAAGTATTACCGATATGCAGACCTTGATTATACCATTACGCGTCTGCCCCTTTCGCAGAACGATGTAGCGGTATTGTCGGAAACCGTTAATTTGTTGCGTCAGTTTTTGGATTTCGACTATTTCTCAGAGATGGCAGATGTGATTGGCCGTCTGCAGGATAGAGTGGCTGTAGCTAAACATCATTCTTCGGCAGTGATAGATTTTGAACGGAACAGGAATCTGACAGGTTTGGAATATCTGAATCCTATTTATGATGCTATTATGTATCGGCAGACGTTGCATGTGCGTTACCGTTCCTTCAAATCGCGCATTACTAAGGACTATTATATTTATCCTTATCTGCTGAAGGAATATCGTAACCGTTGGTTTGTGTTCGGTGCACGTACTGGGGACAGGGAATTGATAAACCTGGCTCTGGACCGTATATGGGAGTTGTCTCCGGCAAATGACATCCCTTATCATCTGAGTGAAGACTTCCGGCCCGAGATATTCTTTGAAGATGTGATCGGAGTGACTAAACACGAACGTTTGTCCAAGGCAACCATTCGCTTTAAGGCCGATAGCCGTCAGTCACCGTATATCCTGACTAAGCCTCTGCATGCTTCGCAAACATTGATAGAGCAATGCAAAGATGGGAGTATGATTTTTGAGATTACAGTAGTCCTAAATCCAGAACTCTATACGGTGTTGATGGGCTTCGGACCGGGAGTGAAGGTACTATCGCCTGAGAAGGTGGTGAAGGAGATGCGGAAGTTGTATCAGGAAGGATATGAGAATTATAAGAAATAGATAAATATCAGATAGGTGTAGGAGTAATGGAAAGTAATTTAATATGCCGCCAGCTATTGGCGGTGTGTTCCCTTATTTTTGTCCCCATAAATGAGAGAAAAAGCGGGCAGTTCCCAACATTTTTATTCTTTCGTATTTCTTTTACGGAAATCTTTTATACATTTGCCTATGTATAAAAAGAAAATATAAAAGAAAACGAAAAAGAGAACGAAAGATAAAATATTGTAGAACGTCGAAGACGTATTATTCTGAAGGTTAAATCTGGTAAATTCAACTTTTGGTCATGAATAATATAAGTCTGAGCATTGTTCACACCCGGATAGGGCGTGGAACTGCTTCGCTTATTTCATTGACCAAGGCTTACCAGAGCCGAACCTTCAAGAAATTTGGGATGTGGGTTCGCGCTCTTTTTTGTTGTTTATAGGTTAAATAATAGCTGTTTGTAAATATGAAAAACATGTATTTATTAGGAGTATTACTCCTGTTGCTTTGTTCTTGTTCATCTGCCGATAAAACACTAAGCGAGAAAGCGGAAAAAACAATTACTATGCTCGAAAATTTGCAAAAGGAAAATCGGATATCTGATGTCACTTTTCAGAAAGCACGAGAAAACGTAATGCAGTATGACCATAGAGGATTCTTTGGGAAGTATTGGTTCTGGGTCGTATTCATAGCTTATGTAATCATCACTTTGGTAGTGACTTATGTAGAATCGGAAGAGAATCTGGATCGTGCTAAGCCGTTGTCTAAATGGAAAGTCTATTTGGTTTGGCTCTATTCAAGTTTGTGGGGAGGGCATATTTTCTTTTTATGGAATAAACACAATAATACGTTGGCTTCTATTTGGAAATGGCTTTCTTTTATAATGGTTCTTCTGGTGTTTATATTCAATTATACAGCAATCATGTATTTCTATGACACTCCAAGTTTGTTTGCTTTTTATGTAACCACTTGGAGCTGGTCAATGCCCAGTTCTTATCTTTTAAACTATTCGGTTGAAGTGGTGCGTTACTTATTCTTGATAAATGTTGTCGGTGGATTAATATTCATACCTTATTGGACTTATGTGTATAATGCCCGCTATTTTCGCCAACACTATGAGAATGATAAGATACTGAGTGGAAAGAGCGTTCAGGCAGATCGATTCTATAATAGGTTGTCTGCTCATATTAAGTCGTTGACTCAGGAACTGGAAGATATTAATAAATACGTCGAAGAAGACTATATTATTGAAGATCCGGATAAAGATCATAGTCTGTGGGGAGGTGTAAAACGCTTTTTTAAAAGTATTGCGACCTTAGGCAATTCCTCTAAATTGGAAAAAGAGATGGATCGTCTGCGCTTGTTGGGAAGTTGTTGTGATGATCTGAGTAGGGACATCAGCGAAACAGAAATGTATAACGATGAACTTTATGACTATTTGCAGAAATCCCGAGTGGCTGCATACCGAAACCTCTATTTGTCGAAAGAGTTGATAGGTATTATAAAAACGAAGATATCTTCCGAGCAGCAAAAACTATTGGTTGATGAGTTTAAACTGATAGAGGTACCTGCTAATATGGCTACCGGTGTGGCTTTCCGCGCATCAGATATACAGTTTAATGGGGATAACTTCTTGTCATCTGTAGGAATGGATATGGATTCTACGCTTCAGAATTTAGGTAGCCGGTTAGAAAAAGAAGGCAATTTATCTAAAGGGGACTTTATAGCGGCAGGCGTAGAGGCTGGATTGTCCATTGCCATTAACGGGATTGCTAATATCGTTGATTTATATTCACAGACCAAAGAGGCTCGCAGAGAAGTGCAGCAACAGATAAACGAGGCTCTGGAGTATATAAAGAAAGCCATACCAGCTATTCAGAGTTATCAGGCTGCCTTATTGCGTCAATCGGAAGTGCTGGTGGCATTGACTCAGTGCAATAAAGCATTTGTTTGTGCATATGAACCATTGCGTAAGCAGATATTTGGTGAGCCGACGTTCTGGAAGTATTTGGTAGGTGTAAAGAAAAAGCAAGAACTTTTTAAGACTATTGATTTCCGTAAGGACTTACAGCATCTTATTTTGGTGAGCAGTGAATATAATAAAGTCAATCAATCAAAAGTGTAATAAAAATGGGAGCAAAAGATGTTGCATTGCGAACCGCGGGTTCGTTATCAGCCTATGTTCGGAATAATCCTGAAATAGTGAATAGGGCCGCGGATATATGGGCAGAGAATAATAGATTGAGTAAGGAAATTAAGAAGTTGGAACTTCAGAGTGCTGTGCAGATTCAAAAGATAACGCAGCGTTATGAGTTATGCCGTGATGTGCTGACACAGATTTTTGCAGAACGTAGCACGGCATTGATGGCTCACTATAAAACGTTGGATCAAGCATTGGTTTCTGATGACAGAGAACTGATTATTGCTTCTCTGAAAGGCATTAGTTCTATAGTTTCCCAGAATCCGTTGGAGAGTTTTGCTGAGTTTACCAAGGCTCTGGATAATGACGATGAAGTATTGAATTTGGATTTTTAATTGAATAACTTAATAATAAGAATTTATGGCACGTTATCGAATCACAGTGAAAATGCATGCGCGTTCGGCAAACATGGTTATCGAACCGGGGATGAGTATTGAAATCGCTTCTATGTATCCTCCCATTACCCATCTGCCAACCGCAGAACAGGTGAATAATATCTTTAAAGCTACGTTCGGAGTGGATTTAAAGAAAATGGGGATGTTGAATTCGGGATATTTGAGGGTGGATAGAATAGGATAGTATTATGGCTAATGAAGATATTGTACTGGAGATAATAGCGCAGACTTTAGGCAGAAAATCAGTTAATACTGGGTGTACTATCGACTTTTTGGATTTAAATCGATATGATAATGCTCAAAAACTGGCACAAACTTTAAATGAAGAATTTGGCTTGCTATTGACATGTCGCTGGATTCAAAAGGCGAAAAACCTTAAGGAGATTGTTTCGTTTGTTACAGAAAATGGTAATTTAAGAGAGGACACTCCTTTCGTCAAAGAAGTGAAATCAGAAGGAATATTTGATATCTTAGTCCGAGATTTGAAGCGCTTCGATAATAATTATGATCGGAGGGTTGTTCCTTTGCCGGATCACATTCTGTCAAAGGTGAGAAGAGAGCATCGTCTGGAAAATAATATTAATGTATATTATTATAGAGAGAACGATTCTGAAACTACTTTTATTATAACCGACCAAGGTATCTCATATTGTGATACAGGTGCAAAGATACTTGAACAATATGCATGGGGCAAAATAGACAGAGTGGAATATTCTCCTTCTGAAAATTATTTTTTTATTTATTTTTCGGAGAATAGTGATGTCTATGATTCCTATTCCCGGTATACACTGGTAAAAGGCCTGAATGATGATGAATCTCGTTATTTCGCTAAGGTTCTTACGAATACCGCTGAAAATTTCGAGAATGAAGAAGACAACCTATTTGAAGAACTTAATACCTTTATGGAAAAAGGTAATCTTGAAGAGGCTTTAGTTATTGTTGAAAAACTATTGAATTTGAATTCAGAGAATCTACCGTTTTATCATTTTGCAAAAGGACGGATTTTAGCTGAAATACTGAATACACAGGAAGTACCGGACAATAATTTAATAGAGCAAGCCCAAAAGAATATCAGTATAGCTCGTGAAACAATGGATGAAGAAACATTGGATGAGTTTGATAGCAGTATGCATGAGACAGAAGGGATCCTTCATAGAATTTGTGGTGAATTTTATTTAGCCAGAAACTCTTTCGCTTGTGCAATGGAGGCAAAAGACCGGGATATAAGAGAGGAAGCAGAAGAGTATTATTTGGAGGCAGAAGAAGCGTTGAAGGAAACTTGGGAAAACTATACAGAGCGATATGATTATAAGGACCGTAAGTTTATAATGCCTGTAAAGAACATTTCAGGCTGTATCGTTCCTGATATTGATGTCTTTCGTATGAATAATATTCCTCCGTGTTTTTCTTTTCCGGCAGGGCATCCGGTAGCAAATGAACTTTATATGGGTCATCCTTATAATCCGTCTGTCTATATACCTTACGAAGGCTCGGAATATGCTTTCTTTCTGGATAAGATAGATGAGTTATGTTACCTGTTGCAATGTTTGGGGGCTACAGAGATTTCCATTACTGCAATAAAAGGGAAAGCTGTGAATGAACTGACTAACTCTTCAATACATATAGACGGGGATGCGAATGTTAAGATGTTTTCGGGAGGTGCGGAATATAATAATAAGTTCGGAAGTGAAAAGGACAGTTGCTCAAAAAGCAGTTTGGCGTTAACTCAGAGATTTGATCCGATGAAATTGCCTTATCTTCCTGAAGACTTAGTGTGGTATCCGGAACAAACGAATTGGCAACGTTTGGTGCAACAGCGCATTAACGGAAATATGCTGGAATATCATCAAACGATCTCAACGTCTGAAACCAAGTTTGTATCTTCTACAGAAGAAAATGACTTAAAAGCTTCTGCCAAGTTCTTATGGACAAAAGTGAATGCTACATATAAGGATGCTTTGGAGACAAAGTTTAAGCAATCAATGGAAACAGAATGGAGGATTGATGTGAAATTCCGGTCTATCCTTGATTTCGACAAGTTTGCAAAAAACGGTGATAATGTGGAGCAAGAAGTGAAGAATGTAGCCTGCTTAACAGACGAAGAGGAAAAATATAAAGAAGAAGTGCTGTTTTGTTTGGAAGAGGGTGGAGTGATATCAGATGAGGAACGTTCCTTCCTGGAAAGAAAACGGAAAAAATTAGGGGTATCGGAGGATCGTGCTAAAGAAATAGAAAATGTTTGCTTGGATGAACTGATGACTGCTGAGGAAAGGGAATATATTGAAGAGTTGCAGGCTGCAATGATAGACGGTGTAATTCCTGATAATGTCAGGAGGCTATTAGACCGGTTGAGAAAATCGTTAGATATAACAGAAACTCGTGCGAAGGAATTGGAATTAGGCTTAATGAAGTGAATATGTCAAATAAAGATTTAACTGCTTTTAGGGAAAGTTATAAGGAATATCCTTTAAATGTTAGTCTTCTTCATATTGAGTCTTGTATGGTCAGTGATAATGATGTTCCTTCCGGAAGTGGCGGCATTAATGGTGAACGATATACTTACGGACAGTTGCGCCACCATCCCATTATCCCCGAATTACTGCGTAAAATAAGTAATGCCCGGTTACTGCGGTATGCAGAAGAATGTAATACCCGTAATTCGCAAGAGGGCTTTCGTATGTTTAAGGTAGAAGGGGAATATTGCTTCTGGGGATTACGGATTGGCCCGGTAGTAAAAACACCATCAGTTTCAGAAATGAAGCAGATATTACTGAGGAATCCCCAAACAGCTCAGGCTGTGAAAGAGCATCGAGTTACGGCTACCATGATACGAACTGTTACCTACGACCTGCTACGTGAAGAAGTGGGTCGTTGTTGCGGAATCTCAAAAGAGGCAGCCGGGCTTGCTATTGGTAATCAACTGGATTGTGCACCTCATGAAGATATTTCCGGATATATATTTATGGTGCCCAACTGGGCGCATAAATGGTTCCGGCATGATGGATATGTTTCGCAGATGCTGAAAGAACTCTCATCGAAATTCTGAGATAATCTACAGGCGGCATGCGGTATACGCAAGCATTTTATATAAAATAATCCGGATGCCGCCTGTTTTTGGCTGAACCTCCCCCTAATTTTGTGCCCATAATTAAAATCATTATTCATTTAAAACATTGTGTTATGGAAACAAAAGGAAAGGGAGTGTTGCTTTGTGTATTGAGTGGTATGTTGCTGTTTGCCGGTGTGGTTATGTTGAGCTCGTGCGGTGGTGGTAAGTCGTCGCAAAGCGGTCCGACACTTGAAGGGGCTAAACAAGCTTTTGAGACTTACATTCAAGAGATGCAGCATGGCAATGCTCGGGAAGCAGTCCGCACGCGTTGTCGGGGAGCAATAAAGGAAAATATGCAGAATACGATAGCTATGATGGATTTAATGGGAGGTGATGAGGCTCCCGGATACTTTAAAAACTACAAAGGAGTTGTCAAGGCGGAATTGTTGCCGGATTATAGCGACATCGCTTTGATAGTTGCCGATTTGGGAGATGGGGGAGAACTAATGTCATATGTCCTGCATTTTGATGTATCGGAAGAGTGGAAAATATATTATGCAGAATCTAAAGACTTGACTTTAATAAAAGGCTTCATTAATGATGAGATGTTGCAAAGTATTGGCATTTTCACGATTACCGACAGTGAAGCGGAGGACTATCTAAATTAAAGTGCTATGATTTTCAAGTATAAATTTTGTCTTTGGCTGATTGATACACTCAGTATCCAGCCATTAACTTTATCGGAAATACAGAAAAAGTGGTTGAATGCGTCGGCAAATGAAGATGGAGACCCGTTGGCTGAGCGAACATTCAATCGATATCGTCGGGAAGCAGAGTCGCTGATGTATGTTGATATCAAATGTGATAAGCGTGATGGAAACCTTTATAAGATTATCCGTCCGGAGGGTTTCAGGAATGATGATTTGCAGCAATGGCTGTTGAGCGCTTTCCGGGTTTCGAGTCTTGCGGAGCGTGTAAATCAGCGTGAGGAAGTGATGATAGAGCCTGCACCGCCTGCTGCCAGTCTATTGCAAGACATAATGAATGCGATTGACCGTAAGCATCCTCTTCGCATCTTATATAAATCGCATTATCAGGAGGAAAAAGAAATTGTTTTATTGCCGGCTTTTGTCCGTCTATTCCGGCAACGGTGGTATGTGATAGGTGAGGTTAGGGATAAGGAATATACTATGACTTGCGCACTGGAACGGATGAACGAAGTAGAGCTACTGGAGGAGGAAAAAGTGAAATTCTCTCCAAAATTTCGGAATATCTTGAAACCGGAAGTTTACTTTGAACATTGTTTTGGGATTATCAGGCAGTTTGAACCGATTAGAATTTGTTTTCGTGCCTTTTGGCCGCAAGATGCCTATCTGAAAGACGTGCCTGTTCATTCCTCACAAATAGAAGTGGACCATACGGAAGATTATACGGATTTTGAGATATTCGTAAGGCCTACGTATGATTTGAAACAGGAATTGCTTTGGCATCGGGACAAGTTGGCGGTACTTGCTCCGGAGTCATTTCGACAAGACATGATACAAGTGCTTCATGCAACTTTATCCGGTTATGAGACTGGAGAAAATCATGCGATAGACGAATGAACAGGGCTTTTAATCTGTCATAATGTGTAGTTGTATATTCATTAGAAAGATATATCTGATATAAACAAATCACGCAACTTTATTTTGCCCTGTGACTGAATAGAGTTGCGTGATAATTTAATAGATATGGACTGACTATTTTATTTCTTCTAATGTTGTTTCTCCCTCATTTTGTATAAAGAATTTGCCCATCCACTTTCCTGTAATTTCTAATTCTTCACCGGTATTGGTTTCTGTGAAGCGGGCACGGAAAGTAGCATTAACTTCTCGTAAACTAATGATATGGCTGTAAATAAGTCTGTAATGAGGAGGTATGGTGGATTTATGGGTTATTTCTATTGTAAGTGGAATGGATTGCTTCTCTAATGAAAAGAGTACTTTCGGACCACTGTATATGTATGAAAAGTCGTCTGATGGGAGAGGGGTAAGACCATTAGGAACGTAAATTTCAATAGGGGCTTGTACTAAAAGTTGAAACAAGTCTGAATCACTTGTATAGAAGAATGAAGATTGTTGCACATCTGCTGTTGGGCTGACTTCTACTTCCATATCCTGGTCAGTGTTATTATCGACAAAGAAACCTGGTGCCGTTTGCTTAATGATTTTAATTTCATCATTATCTTGCATAGTCCATGCTACTTCTTTTAACTCGTAATTCTTTGCGACAGGTTCATCATCGTTACTACATGCTGAAGCGCCACAAAGTACTATCATGGCAAATAATCCGGTTCTTAGTAGTTTTTTAAATTGTGTCATATTTTTAATTTTTTAGTTAGTCTATATGCCGAATCTTCAAATATACAATAATTAATTGAGACAGAGGATATTTGTTGTGTTAAAAGTTCAACCACAGCTTAAAAGTAGATACTTTTTCTTCACTTACTGTTATTTTATCTTTATAAGCGGGTTTCACGTGCAGGATTATTTTCCCGTTAAAATAAGGAGCAGCATGCAGAATTGCATCTATGTAGACTATTACCTGGCGGTTGGCACGAAAAAAGCGTTTGGGGTCAAGCTGTTCTTCAAGACGGGTGAGGGAAAGGTCTATGACATGCTCTTGTCCGTTTTTAGTGACAGCAAAGGTGACTTTATTCTCTGAATAGAAATAGGCGATGTCACTGACTTGCAGAGTCCAGAATTTATCGACACCGGCAATCAGAAAACGGGTACGATAGGTTTTCTCCTGCTTTTGCAGGCTTTGGATAAAGTCTTTGATATAGTTCTCTGTTTGCTGGTAATTGCTGCTTTTTAATGTTTCATATTTCACAATGGCATCCAGCAAGCGCGTCTCATCCACAGGTTTCAGAATATAGTCTATGCTGTTCACGGTGAAAGCACGGATGGCATATTGATCGTATGCTGTCGTAAAGATGATGAGCGAAGAAGGGGTTGCTGCGGAAAGAAAATCGAATGAATTGCCATCGGACAACTGAATGTCCAGAAATAAAATATCCGGATGCGGGTGCGTACTGAACCAGGAGATGGCTTCCTCTACACTACCCGGTAATACTATAATTTCCCATTCGGGGCGCAGGCGCTTGATGGTAGTGGATAGCAAGCGTGCGGCGGGTACTTCGTCTTCAATAATGGCAGCAGTTAGTTTACTCATGAATTAAAGGGACTTTTACAGTGAATACTTGATTGGAATTAGTGATGCTGATGTCGATACCTATCATCAGCTTACAGCGGTTTGAAAGGTTTTGTAATCCCACACCCGAAGTTGTGTCGTTCTTTTTAGCATGTATCGGGTTGCTGACTATCAGAAAGCGGTCATTTACGCATATATTGATTTCCATAGGCTTATTGGCGTTGATGGAGTTATGTTTGATGACATTCTCCACTAAAAGTTGCAAGGTTAGTGGAGGAAGTTGGTAATCCATAGTTTCAGGAGGAATTGTAACATTGCAGGTGATGCAGTCACCCAATCTTACCTCGTGCAGGAAGAGATAGGATTTAATGAATTCAAGTTCTTCTCCTAAAGTGATCAGAGTTTTATCTTGCGATTGAAGTACATAACGGTATACATCAGAAAGATTTCTTGTGAAGCGTACAGCATTCGACGGATTGTATTCTATCTCGGCTATCAGTGTATTCAGGCTGTTGAACAGGAAATGAGGATTCAACTGACTTTGCAGGGCGGTATAGCGTGCGGCATTGTTTTCTTTCTGAAGTTCTGCCGCTTGCTGCTGTAAGCTGAGGGCATTCTTGATGGAGCGGTTGGCAAACAGCAGTCCCCAAATGACCAGCTCCACCAACCATACCGTTATAAGAATGCGTGCGCCGGGCCATTGGAGAGTGAAGAGATGCTCGGCGCCACCCAGCAGACGGGCTGCTACGAGCAAACCGTAATTCAGTAGCAGAAACAACAGGCTGATCCAAAAATAAACCGCTATGAATTTCCATTTCCAACGCAGATTATTGGAGTAAAGGTGATCCGTCCATGAGCTGATGCGAAGGGTGAAGCATCCCAAAACGTTGAAGGCGAAAATAACGAAAAGCAGAGCTCCCGGAGAATAAATCACGTCATTGACTTGCGGGGGAAGATCAGTGTAATTAGTTAGCAGTAGGAAAGAGAAAACTCCCAATCCGGAAAAGAGAAGACTATATAAGATTGTATTCCACTTCATGAGGACAAAATTACAATTTTTCATTAGAATTTGGAGGTTTAGTAAATGATAATTTACCAGCGTAGCGCTGGAGCAAGGTTCTCCTTCGGCGTGCAAGTAATCTTTCAGACACGGATGACACGGATGACGCGGATTCTTTTTTCCTTCGGTGTGATATGCCGGTATGTATAGCGCAGCTTTAAAAATCCGCGTCATCCGTGTCATCCGCGTCTAAAAGATTAAAGTCCGCGTTCGTCCGCCTTATCCGCGTAGTCCGCGTACCCATTCCCTCGCCGATAAATTATCATTTATACAGGTTTAGTGCCTTTATCAAGGCCGAGTATTGTCCTTGTGCAGTCGCTTTGGCTTGCACATGGTTTATCTCGGCACTCTGCCGATAGGTTTGCGCTTCGATTACTTCTACAATGGATATTTCACCTTCATTGTAGCGTTCCATAGCCTGGCGTTCATTTTCATGTGCCTTCTCCAGAGATTGCTGGCTTAGTTTCACCTGTTCCATGGCTTGTGACAGGCAGAGGCGGGCAGTCTGTATCTCAAGGTTGACTTTGTCCTGAATTTCATTCAGATTATCTTTGGCTATGCCTATCTTCTGCCTAGAAGCCCGTTTCTCATTCCGGCGTTTTCCCCATTCGAACAAGGGGACGCTGACCGTGGCATAGACTGCATAATTCGGGTCAAGGTCTGCACGCAGGTCATATCCCGGAGAGGAGTAACTTCCATCTGCTCCTACATATATCTGAGGCTTGTATTTCGAATCATTCAATTTCAGTGAGCTTTCTGCCATTTTTATCCGGTCGTGTGCCATCTTTATTTCCGGACGGAGCCGGGCAAGTGAGAGTTGGGTACTGTCTGGCAGGTTCATCGGGGGAACGATGCTGTCTATCGGAGTAGCTTCTTCCAAGGGCAGACCAATAAGGGAGTTAAATGCCATTACTCCTGTCTCAAACTCTTTCCGGGCTTGGAGCAGTTGGAAATCTGCGTCATTCAATTTTACTTCTGCCATCAGCAAATCCTGTGGATTGATGAGAGATACTTCCACACGTTCGCGTATAGTTTTGGCCAGTGAAGCAATAGAGTTGCGATAATCGGTAACGATGCTGACTATTTCTTGTCGGGCCACAGTATTCCAATATTGTATATCGGTTTGAAAACATACATCGGACAGAAGTTGCTCTTTCTGATGTATGGCAAGGGAATGTTGATGTTGTGCCATGCGGATGCTTTCAAGCAGACGTCCTCCTGTATATATGGGTTGCAGTAGGGTGAGAGAAGCTCCGTACTTGGTGTTGTGGCCCTGTATTTCGAGTGCTTTATCCATTCTGGGCAGGTTCAGATTCAGTTCCAACGGGTTTCCGGTATATTGGAAACTGGCATCGCCGGAGAGTTTTGGTTTCAAGTCGGCACGGGCAGATTTTTCCAACTCTATGCTGGCAGCCAGATTCTTTTCCGCCGCTTTCAGGTCGTGGCTGTAGTCTACAGCCAACGACCTGTACTTCTCCAACAGCGCACTCTGCTGACCAAAAGCGAACGGATCACACAACGATAAAATAAAAAGTATATATATCTTCTTCATACCTATTTCTCTTTTACTTTATAGAATAATGAATAGAGTGCCGGAGTGACGAACAGCGTAAGCAGTGTGGCAAATGTCAATCCGAAGATGATTGTGGCTGCCATGCCGCCGAAGGCTACGTCGAACAATAGCGGTACCATCCCCAGAATAGTGGTTGTGGCAGCCATCAGCACGGGGCGGGTGCGCGATACGGTGGACTCGATGATGGCAGTGTAAACCGGAACTTCTGCCCGGCGCTGCACATGGATTTCGTCCAACAGCACGATTACGTTTTTGATAATCATTCCCAAAAGTCCCAGCCAACCGGCAATGGGGAAGAAGCCAAACTCGAAACCTGTCAGCAACATACCCACAGCGACACCGATGAGGGATAGCGGCAGCACACACAGGATAATCAGCGGGTCGCGGAAATTACCGAACAGTGCTACCAGAATGACCACCAGTGCCAGGAAAGCCAGCGGGAAGTATTTGGCTATAGCCTGCATTGCCTCGTGCTGATCCTTATATTGCGAATCCCAGAAGAAAGTGTAACCTTCAGGCAATTGAATCGCTTCTATCTCTTTGCGGATTTCTCCATGTACTTCGGCCATCGTGTGTCCGGGTTTCACTCCGCACATGGCAGCCATAGAGAGCTGGCGGTTGTAAGTACGCATTTGCGGCCACTCCCAGCCGGTTTCAATGTTTTCGGTGACCTGTGATAATGGTGCGGAGTTCCGTCCGTTCCATACAGAGAAATCTCCCAGTCCGCGAGCGTCGCTGATGTCGGTTCCGGCAGATTTCAGCAGTACGGGAACCTTTTTCTCATTGTCACGATACACACCTACAGCCAGTCCGTCATTAATAGATTTGATGGATTCCATCATGGCTGATTTGGTGATTCCCAACGCGCCTGCTTTCACCGGGTCGTAGACGGGGCGTATGATGGGAGTCATGTTGCCCCATTCATTACGGGCATCTGCTACCTTGGGATTTCGGCGCATCACTTCGATGGCGACGCCTGCCAGTGAGTCGAGCACCGCAGGATCCGGACCCAGGAAGCGGGCTTCAATCACAGCCTCTGTTAACGGACTCAGTTCGAACTTGTTCACCTTGATGAGCGGTTCCGGATATAGAATGCGGATGCTGTCTTGCAGTAATGTACGCAGCTTTTTCGCATCTTGGGGCGAGTGGCTTTTCACCAGCAGCTGAGCATAGTTGGATTGCGGGCCAAAGGAGATGTTCGATAGGTAGTATCTTGGCGGTGTGCGTCCCACGTAGGTTGACACCGTTTCTGTCTCTTTCTGCTGACTGAGGTATTCTGTCATCTTTGCTACGATGCGGTCAGTTTCGTAGATATCCGTTCCTTCGGGTAGCCAAACATCCAGCGTGAAGTAAGGCTTTTCCAGTGCCGGAACAAAAACTTTGGGAATGAACCGGAAACTCCAGGCGGAAGCTACCAGCAGCAGTACCATGAGGCATACTGTGGCATAGCGGTGGCGGATAACAAAACGTAGCGCATTGCGAAAATGGTCGTACATTTTTCCTGCAAACAGTGCTCCTTTCAGTTCCCAGGGACGTGGACGGCGTACAAACTCCTGAATGAAAAAGGGCGTTTGAGTCAGTGCGAATACCCAGCTGAACATCAGCGACACTCCGATTACGATGACGAGCGATGACAACAATTCGCCTGTGATGTGCGGTGAATAATAGATAGGAAGAAATGTCAGTATGGCGATTACTGTGGCGGCCAGTAGGGGCAGTGCCGTGCCCGAACAAGCTTTCATGATTGCCACTCGCTTCCGCATTCCCTTTTGCATGTTCACCAGTGCCGAGTCGGACACTACGATGGCATTGTCCACCAGCATTCCCATGGCGATGATGATGGCTGCCAGCGACATACGTTGTAAGGCGATGCCTCCTGTCAGCATCACGATAAGTGTGGCAAAGATGGAGAACACCAGTCCGCTGCCCACCAGCAATCCATTCTTGAATCCAATGAAAAAGAGCAATATCGCCACTACGGTGATTACTGAGATAATCAGGTTGAGGATAAAGCCTTGGTTGGCTATGTCCGATTCATAGCCCTGGTCGTAGATGGAGATCAGCTCAAAACCTTCGGGCATGTATGTTTTTATGTTTTCTATGCGTGCTTTTACGGCTTCTGCCATATCCACCACGTTACCGGTGGGCACGGTAGAGATGGCGATGCCGACGGCCGGCTTTCCGTTCATGCGCATCAGGCTGGTGGCAGGTGTCATGTAGTTTTCGCTGATGGAAGCTATGTCTGACAACCGGAAGTGTTCTCCGGTACGGGAAACGATGGTGAGTTCCCGGATGTCATCCAGTGAGTAGAAGTTGCCGGTAGATTCGATGCGGATGCGTCCCGGTCCGGCGGTGATGCCTCCTGAATCCACTACTTTGTTCCGGGCGTTGAAGGCTTGGGCAATGTCGGCTGTGGTGATGCCGCTGCGTGACATTACGGCCGGACTGATTGTGATGTCAATAGTAGGTGTCTGTGTACCGTTTATTTCGATTCGGGCCACATCTTTCACCTTCAGCAGTTCATTTTTGATGAGCTTTGCCTGGTCTTCAAGTTCGCGGTAGGTGTGGTTTTCGCTTGCCAGTCCGTAGAATACGCCGAGCACATCGCCAAAGTCATCGTTCACCACCGAAGGGCCTGCGCCTGCGGGGAGTTTGCTTTGCACGTCGCCCACTTTGCGGCGTAGTTTATCCCAAAGCTGTTGCATTTGGTCGGCACGGATTTCCTTCTTTACGTAGACGGTGATTTTGGAAATGCCCGCCCGGTTCTCGGTCTTCAGATAATAGAGTTCGCCCATTGATTGGATGGCTTCTTCCAGCACATCCGTCACCTGGCTTTGCACTTCCGAGGGGGATGCACCGGGATAAGGGGTCAGGACTAATGCCTGTTTGATGGTGAAGGGGGCATCTTCCAGTTTCCCCATCTTGATGTAGGCGAAGATTCCGCCGGCAAGCACCAGCAACAGCAGGAGGATGGTGACGGAACGGCGTTGCAGGAAATATTTGATCAGTTTCATCTTGAGTCTTTTTTTTTAGGGAAGAGTGATTACATGATACGTACTTTCATTCCGTCGGACAGAAAGCGCAGTCCGCTTGTGATGACGGTTTCGCCTGCTTGCAATCCGGAGGCAATGCTTACGTAGCCTTGGGGCAATAACTCGTTCACAGTTACCTTGCGCTTTGCCACGATACCATTTTCCGGATTCACAGTCCATACATAGTTTCCCTCTGTGGGGCGGTTGCACAAAGCCCGTTGCGGAATGTATACTGACTTTGGCTGAGCCGCGCTGTCTGTTTGTTCGGCTGATACTTTTGTGGCAGGGCTGTCGAAGCGTATCTTTCCGGACATTCCTGCCAGCAACCGCCTGTCTTTGTTAGGCAACAGTGCCGTCACCAGATAAGAGAGGTTGTTTTGCGTGGTTCCTTTGGATACTTCCGCAATGCGTGCTTCCAGGTTGACTTCCGGTTGCACGTCTAATGTTACTTCTACGTCATCTCCCGGTTGCACACGATAGGCTATATCTTGAGTCACATAAGCTTCTATCTTCAGTTGGTCGATATCTATGAAAGTCACTACGGGCTGGCTTGCCTTGACATCCTGGAACTTTTCTGCATATACTTTACCTATATATCCGTTGAAGGGAGCTGCGAGGCGGGTGTCTTCCAGTTCATTGACGGATGTTTCAAAAGCGGCTTTGGCAGAGGTGTACTCCGCCCGTGCTTTCTCGTAAGTGCTGGCAGAGAGATTATTCTTTTCATAAAGTGCACTGATACGCTCGTATTCGGCTTTTGCCTGGCGGTAGACGGCTTCGGCACGTTCGCGGCGGATGCGGTAATCGCGCGGGTCAATCTCTGCAATCGTTTCTCTACGGCGGTAGTGGTTTCCGGCATAGGCATCCAGCTGTTTGATGGGGCCGCTGACGCGGAATGACAACTCTGTCGTGCGGAAAGGTTGTGTAAGAATGGGAAACTCCTTGGCCGTTTCGTCAGTGCATGTACTGACTGTGATGGTTTTTACGGTCAGTAATTCTTTTTTCTGAGACTGATTGCCTCCGCAGGCGCATAATATCAGTCCGAGGGTGAGCATACAAATAAGTCTTGCATTTCGGTTCATACTTCTTTTTCCTTTTAAATCCGGGAGACAAAAGTAGGCTGTTTTACATAGCTGCATCGAGTGTTTTTTACTGAGACTGGAAAGAAGGAGGATGAAACCGGAAAATAGGATGACGAAACAAGAAGAGGCTTATTACTAAACAACCACCCCCTCTTTTCCGTTATTATTAATAAAACGGGTAAATATATGACGACTTTAGGTGGCTGGATGAACAAAATCCTTATAGGTTGGGGAGTAGACCCTAAATTTGCGAATACATTTGATGAAACCATTATCGCCATACTGATGATAGCTATGGCCGTAGGGCTGGATTATCTATGCCAGGCAATATTTGTGGGTGGCATGAAGCACTATACCAAGCGCTCGCCTCATCGCTGGAACACTTTGCTGATGAAGCGGAAAGTAGTACCCCATCTGATACATACATTACCGGGTATTCTGATTTACTTTCTGCTGCCCTATACTTTTGTGCATGGGGTGGAGTTGCTGGAACTGGCACAGAAGGTTTGTGCGGTGTATATAGTGGCTGCACTGGCTTTTGCCACGAATGGCCTGTTGCTTGTATTTCTGGATTTCCAAAATCAGAAAGACACCAGCAAGAATCATCCGATGAAAGGATTTATCCAAGTGTTGCAGGTGCTGGTTTTCTTTGTGGCAGCCATCATCGCCGTCTCCATTCTTATCGACAAGTCACCTGCTACGCTCTTTGCCGGATTGGGTGCTTCGGCAGCGGTGCTGATGCTGGTCTTCAAAGACAGCATTCTGGGATTTGTGGCGGGAATACAGCTTTCTGCCAATGAGATGCTGCGCATCGGCGACTGGATTGCTTTGCCCAACGGAGGTGCCAATGGTATCGTCAAAGAGATTACACTCAATACGGTGAAGATACAGAACTGGGACAATACGATTTCTACCATTCCGCCTTATACATTGGTGAACGGCTCTTTCCAGAACTGGCGTGGGATGCAGGAGAGTGGTGGCCGTAGGGTGAATAAGAATATCTATCTGGACATGACTACATTGAAGTTCTGCACTCCCGAGATGATAGATACTATTCGGAAAGAAATTCCTCTTATGGCGGATTATCAGCCGGTGGAAGGAGAAGTGCCTACCAATGCACAGTTATACCGCATTTATATCGAACGTTACCTTTGCAGTCTTCCCGTTGTCAATCAAGACTTGGACTTAATTATCAGCCAAAAGGAAATGACGACTTATGGCGTACCTATCCAGGTGTATTTCTTCTCTCGGAATAAAGTCTGGAAGGAGTATGAACGCATTCAGTCCGATATCTTCGACCATCTGTTGGTGATGGTGCAGAAATTCGACTTGAAACTTTACCAATATTCTGATTAATAGATGAGCCGGAATTCTGCCCACACGGGGAGATGGTCGCTGTAACCGGCTTGGTATTTCATTCCGTAGAAAGTCCGGAAAGGTTGCTTCCCGCCGTATTTCTTATCTTCCGTCAGCAAGAAGGGCAGGCAGAGTATACCGGCTTTGTCTTCATCGGCGTAAAGACCGGCAGAAGCCTGAAGAAGTGTACCGGATACGATGATGTGGTCCAGCAATCCCCATTCTCCCTGATATTTGTAGCTGCCGGAGCGCTTACGCTCGGTGGCTTTGCGGGTGAGTAAATGGTAAAGACTTTGCGGTTGCAGGAGGTTTTTATCAAGTGGTGGCGCTTGGGCGGCTATTACTTCTCTGATGGATTTATTGTCAGGATAATCATTGAAATCTCCCATAATGAGGATTTGGGGATGGTGGCGATGGAGATAAATACTGTCGGCTGCACCTCTAAGTCTCCGGGCTGCAAGGAGGCGGTAAGGTTCGCTTTCTTTGGCTCCACCGGAACGGGACGGAAGATGGGTGACAAAAATATCCAAAGTATCTTTGTTGAGCAGTAAACCGGAAACATGAAGTATATCCCGGGTGGGGCGGAATTTCTTTTTGCCCGAGGCGTTCGGGATGGGAATGCTTTGGCAGGCAAGCAGTTTGAACATATCTCTTTGGTAGAGCAGGGCTACATCAATGCCCCGCTGGTCGGGTGAGTTTGTCATAACGTAGCGATATCCGGCTTCCCGCAGGGCGGAACGTTGTGTCAGGTCGCGCAGCACACTGTCATTTTCTACTTCACAAAGGGCGACGAGCGCAGGAGGTGTCCAACCGCCTACGGCTGTGATGACACGGGCAATGGCATCCAGTTTCTTCTTGTATTTGCTATAATTCCAATGGCGGATGCCGTCGGGAAGAAATTCATAATCATTCTTTAGCGTATCGTGCCGACAATCAAACAGGTTCTCGACATTGTAGCTGACAATGCGGAATGAGAGGGTGTCTTTTTCGGTTTGTCCGTGAAGGGGGAGGAAAGAGAAAAACAGAAGGACAAGAAAATAGGGCATTGCAATCTTTTTATTCATAACATCCGGCATTTGGAGCCTTATCTTGTAGGCGGGATTTTCCGTTCCTGTCTGTCGGATATGCACTGGCATCCTCTTTTTTTCCTAAACTGATAGCTTTTGAATTTTCATTAAGATTGAAATTATACTCCTGTGTCCGGCTATCCATCAGAAGGAAGTTGTCATCCTTTTCCCAAATGACACGGACTATCCTGTCATTCTCTTCCTTTACCGAATTGATGAGGCTATGTGAGAAGTAGTAATTGAAAGCTATGTTTTCATTTTTGGAGCGTCCTCCGTTAATTTCATCCGAGCCCGAACCTGCAATAATGCAATTGCGGAAGGTAGCGGAAGAAAGCGGATAAGCAATGTCATCCTGTTCGTTCCGAACCTGTAATGCCACACCTTTCCGTACATTCCAACTGAAATAATTCGCCAGCGTGCAATGGGTGAATGTATAATCTCCACCTAACAAGCTGACACAGTTCTCTCCCGCATTACTGATTTCACAGTTTCCTATAACAGCCTGGCAGGAAGTCAGCTCCAGTCCGTTTCCTGATACTTGTCGGATAATGGAAGAGTCTAATATCAGCTTCCTGCGGTCCATCTTCGAAGAATCACAGCGGATGCCGAAACTTCCCCCGTGAATGTCGGCATAAACCAAATGATTGTCATAACTTGTTTCGAGGAAACGTATGCCGCCCCACTGTCCCGGCAGGCGGTCGTAAGTCAGATAAGGAAACAGCCGGTCTGTGCGGTCTCCCCGGAAAACAACCGGTGCGGAAAGAGTGCCTTCCACCGATAAACGGCCATGTACCTGCATTCCTGCTTTTCCGTGGAAATAGAAGCGGGTACCTGCTGCAAGTGTCAGGTGTGCATCGGGGGCAACACTGATACTGTCGTAAATCAGTATCGGGCGTTCGGAGGCTATCAATGTATCTTTCTCGATCACTTTACCCCGGAAAGTAAAAACATCCTGCGCATAAGCCCGTAGCTTAACTTCTTGCCGGATGCCATTCAGCTGAAAGAGAATAGAGTCTTTTATCAACCTGATGTTGGTATTGTCCCGTTGAGGCAGAGTCGCTTCTACAAAAATGTAGAGGCTGTCTTCTCCTGCAATTTCTATGTCTGAGAATTGATTTCCCTTAATACCGTCCACATTGATACGGAAACCGGATTTTCCGGCATCGGCAAGAATGATGGAAGATATCAGCAATGTTTTCTTATGTGGATTGTATACTTTCAGTTGGCGGGTGGAAGTGGGAATACCGGTGAGTACGGTGTCCATATGCAACGTGTCTTGTGAGAACCAAAGTGTGTGCTTCGGGTCGGACGAATAATCATCCATGTCGTCGCAGGCGGCAAAGGACAACAGGAAAAGTACAGGAACTATATATATAAGGTATAGTGCTTTCGATTTCATACCGTACATTCTGTAGGTTCTACTAAATAACGGTGTTTCTGCCACTTTATTATATCTGTCGCTTTTATCTTACTGACTTGATGAGACGATGGTATATTGAAGAGAGTTACATCACTATGGGATATTATGCATAAGATGGCATCTTGTGTTGTGAAAGATGGCATCTTGTACTACACAAGATGCCATCTTATACATGCTCCCCTTTAACTATCCGTATAAGAGGAATATGGGATGTGAGTTATTTCCTTATAGGAACATTGGCCAGGATATCCAGCAAGTGTTTCCAGAACTTATCTACCGTAGGAATCAACATCCGTTCATCGGGAGAGTGGACACCCTGCAAAGTGGGACCGAAGGAAATCATATCCAGTGAAGGATATTTGTCGAGGAACAGACCGCATTCCAGTCCGGCATGGATGGCTTTCACTTTGGCGTCTACACCGAACAGGCGTTTGTAAGACTCAACTGCGATTTTCAGTATCTCAGAGTGCGGATTAGGTTTCCAACCCGGATAACCGTCACCGAAAGTAACTTTGGCGTCGCCCATATCAAATACGGTACGTACCATATTGGCAATGTCCTGTTTGGAGGAAGCGGTAGAACTGCGTTGACTGGTTTCAATGCGGATAATGTTGCCCGGCTTCATCTTGACAGATGCAAGGTTGGTAGAAGTTTCCACCAGTCCCGGAATATCCTGACTCATAGCATAAACTCCGTGCGGACAGGCGTAGAGACTTTGCAACAGACGTTTTGTCGTGTCCTTGTCGATGGCTTTTGCACGGGCGTTTTCCGATTCTAATATGAGTTGCAGGTCGGGATCTACCACGGTGTATTCAGCTTGCACTTCAGCGGCGAATATGTTTAAATCGGCACGCAGGTCGTGTTTCTTATCTTCCGGTATGGCGATGATGGCATGTGCTTCGCGTGCAATGGCGTTGCGCAGGTTGCCGCCGTCTATTTCACAAAGATACATATCGTACTTCTGGAAAGTCTGGCTCAGGAAGCGGTTCAGTATTTTGTTGGCATTGCCACGTTGCAGATGGATGTCTCCACCCGAATGTCCGCCTTTCAATCCTTTCACTTGCACCTTGCAGAAGAAATATCCGGCAGGTACGTTCACCTCTTTATATGCAAACTCTGCAACGGAGTCGACGCCTCCTGCGCAACCGATGAAAAGTTCACCTTCATCTTCCGAGTCAAGGTTCAGCAGGATGTCACCGTTCATGAAACCCTCTTTCAGGGCGAAAGCGCCAGTCAGGCCGGTTTCTTCGTCTACGGTGAACAGGCACTCCAGAGGTCCGTGCTGGATAGTGTTGTCTGTAAGGATAGCCAGTTCTGTGGCTACGCCGATACCGTTGTCAGCTCCCAGTGTGGTGCCTTTGGCTTTCAGCCATTCGCCTTCAATCACGGTTTCTATCGGGTCGGTGAGGAAATCGTGCTGCACATCGTTGTTCTTTTCACACACCATGTCGATGTGCGATTGCAGGACAACAGTCTTCCGGTTCTCCATACCCGGCGTGGCGGGTTTCTTTATCAGTACATTGCCGGTTTCGTCGACCAATGTTTCCAGATTATGTTTTTCACCGAATGCTTTCAGATAAGCAATCATTTTCTCTTCCTTCTTTGAAGGACGCGGTACTTGGCAGATTTCATCAAAATAGTGAAATACTCCTGCCGGTTTCAGTTCATTCTTTTCCATATCAATAAGTTTATGAATGTTCGTTTTTAACCTCTCATTGCTAAATATGGTTAAATAGATTGCCTATTTTATCACCGCTTCTCTTTTTTTATGGTAAAAAAAGCGGGTTAGTCCATACAAAGCCCTATATTTGCACCACAAAAATAGAGTGATAGTCTATTTTTGTTGTTACAAAATTAGTAGAAATGCTTGATACAGTATTGATAAGTTTGTTAATAGTTGCTATTTGTATTGCATTATTAGGTCTGAAAGTCTTTTTTGTGAAAGGCGGGAAGTTCCCGAACGGGCACGTCAGTGGTAATAAGGCAATGCGGGAGAGAGGTATAGGATGCGCCCAGTCACAAGACCGGGAAGCACAGAAGAAACCCCGTTTTTCTATTGATGAATTGGAAAAAGCCTTAAATGATAGTATGAATTAATAATTTAAAAACTATATTTTTTACAAGTTATGAAGAGATTGAACTACCTCGTGAACGGTTTGGCTGCCCTTGCGCTTATCGTTTTATTTTCTCAATGTACAGGTAAAGCTGATAATCAAACGGCAACTACGTCAGGACAAGCTTCAGGTGAACTTTCTGGAATGAAGATTGCTTATGTTGAAATAGACACGCTTCTGTCACAATATAATTTCTGCATCGACCTGAATGAAGGTATGGTAAAGAAGAGTGAAAACGTTCGCCTGACGTTGAATCAGAAAGCCCGTGAATTGGATAAGCAGAAACAGGATTTCCAGACGAAAGTGCAGAACAATGCTTATCTGTCTCAGGAAAGAGCACAGCAGGAATACAATCGCATCGCTAAGTTGGAACAGGACTTGCAGGCTTTGAGCAATAAATTGCAGTCAGAGTTGATGAGCGAGAACGAAAAGAACAGTTTGCTGTTGCGTGATTCCATCAATGCTTTCCTGAAGGAATATAATAAGACGAAAGGATACAGTATGATTATCAGCAATACCGGTTTCGACAATCTGTTGTATGCCGATAGCATTTATAACATCACGAAAGAAATCGTAGAAGGACTGAACGCAAGATATTCTTCTCCGGCAAAGAAATAAATAGGTTTCTATTTTAAATAAGAGTCGTCCCCTTGCAGAGTGATCGGAATCACAATGCAAGGGGACGACTCTTTTCTGTTACCTGGATTTATAAAAACGTACCAATCTTTTGAATTATCTTCTCAAACTGCATCCGGAGGGGAGTTACCTGTTTTTGTTCCTGTTTAAATCATTTATATTTGCCTTATGATTTTTAATTCTAATCAGAAAAACATGATGAAAAAACTTTGTATTCTCTTATTCTTATCTATTTCGATGGGGGTTTCTGCTGTGGAGTATACCTTTTCACCAAAAGATGTACCGGCTATGAAGCAGTTATTAGGCAGTGGGACTCTGCAACCGGGAGATGTTGTCGTACTGAAAGATGGAACGTATGATAATCTGGAGGAAGTGCATTTTACGGGTAAAGGTGTTTTCAGCAAACCGATAATCTGGCGGGCTGAAAATCCCGGTAAAGCTGTCATTTCCGGTAAATTGAGTTTAAGGATATATGGGGAACATTTGCAGCTGAAGGATTTGCTCTTCTACAAGGCATGGGCGATAGGCCATGATATGATTGATTTCCAAAAAGAGAAAGGAACATACGCATCCTATTGCCGGATGACCGGCTGTGTGATTGATGAGTGTAATAATCCGGCAAAGGGTACACGACCTAATGAGGGAGACGAGTATTGGGTTGGTTTGCGGGGTACGAATAACCGGATAGATCATTGCTATTTTGCCAACAAGCGGGTAGGTGGTCTGGTTCTGCAAGTCTGGTTAAGTGCCGATAATCACTTGAACAATAGTGTGATAGATCATAATTTCTTTGGCGAACGTCAGCCTTACGGAGGCAACGGAGCAGAGATTATCCGTATAGGGCATTCTTGGTCATCTCAGTGGGAATCACGGACTATTGTTGAGAACAACGTGTTTTTCAGGTGCAGCGGTGAAAATGAAATAATCTCTGTGAAATCCTGTCATAATGTATTGCGCAGAAACCTGTTTTATGAATCTGCCGGAGGACTGGTTTGCCGTCACGGGCATTATAATATTATAGAATCGAATACTTTCATCGGACATGGTCTTCGCGGAACGGCAGGTATCCGTATCATTAATCAGGGGCATACGGTTTATGACAATTATATTAAAGATGTGAAATCATTCGGTTTGCTGGTGCGCGTGGGAGTCTATGAACGCCCTACGGCGGAAACAAATGTAAAGGAGGAACCGTTGACTTCTTATCACCGGGTAGAGAACGTGGATATCGCTTACAATACTTTCCTGAACAGCTCGCTGGAATTAGGGTCGGGGCGTGGGGAAAAGATGCCTCGTAATGTACGCTTCGCCCATAACTTATTTACAGGACAGAATCCTGAACTGAAAATCGTGAGAGCGGACGAAGTGCTTCCCGGCTTTTTGTTTCTGGATAATCAATGGGCATTTCCGGATATAGCCTCTCTTCCGGCTGTGCCTTATGAACGAGTAAGAAGTGGATTTGATGCAGTTGATGCCCCTGTCGGCCTGGAGCGAAAGGAGAAGGAACGGATAGATGCTTGTATCTTTACTGTCGGCCCTACCTGGTATGAAGCAATGAAAGAGAATGTGAATTATATAGATATGCACCGATAATTTAAAAGAAATACAATCAGATATGAAACTTAAACTATCAGGAATTTTACTGGTTATGCTGTTATTGGGAGTAGGGGGAAACTATGTGCAGGGCGGGAATTTACATCCCTGGCAAATGACCCGCGATTCTTTATTGTTGTTTGAAGGCATGACCTGTCGTTATACGGTAGATACCCCGGAGAATGAAGGGGTGGTTTCCACTTTGCCGTCGGTGTCGGACTTGAAAGAGCAGTTGGCCCGTTCCGGTGTGGGAGTTTTTCGTCTCTTCACTTCCAAAGGAAAGGAAAAAACAGATGGAATGCCCGTAAGTGGTGATTACCTGCAGGGTTCTGCTAAGAATCGTTTATCCATAGGAGTACGTAAAGGTGCATTGCCGCCAATGATAGAATTGGATCGTAGTGCATTTACTGTGAAGACTGCGGGAAACCTGATTCTTGATTTTTATGCAGGGCAGCGCAGTCCGATGACTACTGTTACCATCCGTATACCGGAAGGAATTGATGTGACACTGGATAATACGACGGTAAATATCATCGGACGTGGAGAAGTGCTTCTTCGTGACTTGCCCAAACAATCCGTTGGGCGGACCGGTACTAATTATTCCTATAAAAAAGTGGGTGATGTTGAAATCCATAAAGACGGGAAGAAAGGTACTCGATTAATTTTTAAACAGTTGGACTTCCGGCCTTCTAACGGACCGGATATCCGTCTTTGTTTCCGTGGGGTAGCGGTACCCACCAAAGGAAACTACATATTTGAAGCAGACTATGTGACTTCTGAACCGGAAGTTCTTCATAGTCCGGTTGCTACGGCCACCCTTGAGGGATTGACGACTGTTGCGGATTTTACCCGGAATGCTTTGCATGCATTTACTTATAAGAAAGACTGGGATCTGTCATTTACTTCCTTCCACTGGACAGCTCCCCGCAATGCGGAATCGGTCACTCTGTTACAATCGGCGGACATGGGAAAAACCTGGACTCCGGTAAAAGTGGAGATTTTGCCGGATGATGATTTCACTACCGCCGGTCGGTTACAGCCTGATCAACTGTATGCGTTTAAGTTGTTGGTGAAAGGAGGTGATAATCCGGGTGAATCTAATGTTGTCTGGTTCTATTCCGGTTTGCGGGATATTAAAACTACGGGAGTAAAAGGAGATGGAATAACAGATGATACGGAGGCCATTAATAAAGCTATACGGGAGATGAACAAACTTGGCGGTGGAATTTTACGCTTTACCGCAGGCACTTATAACGTACGGACTGTTCACCTTCTGAGCAATGTTTGGTTTCATTTGGATGCAGATGCGGTAATTCAGGGACTTCCGGGCGGAGATGCTCCTGAAGTCACTTGGTTCAGCGACCGGGCTTACCGTTCGGGGCTTTCACCTACGGACCCGCGGCCTTATGCCGATCCGGAAAACTTTCTGACTAAACAGGATGTAGGGCATACATTCTTCCGTAATGCCATGTTCTTTGGTGAACGTATTGATAATGTGAAGATCGTCGGTACAGGACGTATTACAGGTAATGGTAATCTTGTCACTTCTGATAAGGTTATGAACAATGCACCGGAGAAACGTTGTGACAAAATGTTCTCTCTGAAGCTTTGTACCAATGTTGAAATCGGCGGCTGGGATATAGGGAAAGATATGTGGTATGACCCGCAGAAAGATGAACCTTATTATATTGAAGCGGATAACCGGAAGAACTATGATGTCAGCAATATGCTGCATATAGACCAGGGCGGACATTTCGTTCTGTTGGCAACGGGTACAGATGGCATCCATGTTCACGATACCTACTTTGCTAAACATCATACCCGGAATGCTCGTGATATCTACGACTTCATGGCTTGTAATGACGTGACAGTAACAAATATCTATTCGCGCGTCAGTTCAGACGATATTGTCAAACCGGGTTCGGATTGTTCGTTGGGATTTACCCGTCCGGCACGTAACTATATGGTACGCAATATTGTGGGTGACACCAATTGTAATCTGTTCCAGATAGGTTCGGAGACAGCGGATGATATTCAGGATTTATATGTGGATAATATCTATGTGCTGGGTGCCAACAAGGCCGGTTTTTCTATTTCTACCAATGACGGGGGACATATAAAGAATGTCTATCTGAACAGTGGGAAGACCGGGCCGATACATTCACGTTCGGTCATGCAGCGCACCCGTGCCCCGTTCTTTATTTCCATATCCAATAGGGGGCGTGTACTGGGAGCGAATGTATCTCCTTTCACTTTTACCGAAAATGGGAAAGTACGTAAGGAATTGCTGGTAACCAATTCTAATATCGGGCAAGTAGAGAATATTGTGATTCGTGGCGTGGATATCGACGAGGTTTATGGTGGAAGTTCTTTCCGCGGTGACCGTTGGAAAGCCTATGATGGTTCTCAGGCTGAGGCGACTCCTATCGTTGCCGGTTTCAAATTGCCGGATACGGAGGTTGTAGAAGGCGGATTGACGTTCCGTTTACCTGATGGCCGGCATACGGGATATATTGAGAATGTACAATTCCATGATGTGAATTTATTGGTGAAGGGAGGACATCCGGCAGAGAATGCGGAAGCCTGCCCACCTGAAATCGGAGTAGGCCGATATAATGTAGGTGATTTGAAAATCCAGCCTTCTTTTGGTTTCTGGGCACGGCACGTGAAAGGTTTTGTACTGGATAACTGCAAGATAGATGCCGAACGGAAAGATGGACGCTATGCAGTGGTATTGGATGATGTCATCGGTGCGGAAATAAAAGAGCTACAGGTGAAAGACGGCATTACGGATAAAGAGAATGTAAAGACTTTCCGTAGCAAGGATATTGTTATTAAATAAAATGAAGAGTACATGAAAAAAATAGTAGTTTGCGTGAGTGTATTGTTGCTGTGTTGTGGAATGAATTCTGCAATTGGGCAAACACAATTCATAGAGAATGAGGGGTGTCAGGATGATTTGTCTATGACTACTCCGAAGTTTAAGGAAGTTTCTTCTCCATTAGATACGTTGAAAAAATATATTCTGACTCCCAAAGCCTCTGCTACACCTCGTATTAATGGAGCGAAAATTTTTGGGGTACGTCCGAATTCCCAATTTTTATATACCATTCCGGCTACAGGAGAACGCCCTATGACCTTTTCTGTTGAGAATCTCCCGAAAGGGTTAAAGGTGGATGCCAAAACCGGACAGATCAGGGGCTCTATAAAAAAAGCTGGTGAGTATGTGGTGACATTTGTGGCAAAGAATAATCTGGGTGAGGCTAAACGTCCGTTCCGTATTGTTGTTGGAGATAAAATAGCTTTGACCCCACCTATGGGGTGGAACAGTTGGAACTGCTGGGGAAATGCAGTTAGTCAGGAGAAGGTGCTTAGTTCGGCGCGGGCTATGGTGTAAAAAGGGTTGATTAACCATGGCTGGCAGTACATTAATATTGATGATGGCTGGCAGGGACTGCGAGGTGGTAAACATCAGGCTGTGATGACGAATAGTAAATTTCCTGATATGAAAGCATTGGCCGATGAAATACACGGGATGGGATTGAAGATTGGTATTTATTCTGGTCCTTGGGTCGGAACGTATGCAGGACATTTAGGTTCTTACAGTGATAAGGCCGATGGTACTTATGATTGGGTAGAGAAATATGCTAATGAGTATTATCGTTATGTTGATCCAAGTAAAAAGACAAAGCATGGCATCAATTATCATCATGGAAAATATTCTTTTGTAAAGAATGATGTGCAGCAATGGATGGATTGGGGGATTGACTATCTGAAGTACGACTGGAATCCGAATGACTATTATCATGTGAAAGAAATGCATGATGCTTTACGTTCGTATAATCGGGATGTCGTGTATAGCCTTTCAAACAGTGCACCTTATGGAGATGCTCCCCAATGGGAGAAGATGGCTAATTGTTGGAGAACAACAGGGGATATCAAGGATACTTGGGAAAGAATGTGTAGTTTGGGCTTTGGCCAAACCAAATGGGCGCCTTACAATGGTCCGGGGCATTGGGTAGATCCTGATATGCTGGTAGTAGGAATGGTGGGCTGGGGACCAAAGCTGCATTATACTCGCTTGACACCGGATGAGCAATACACACACATGAGCTTGTGGGCTTTACTGGCTTCTCCTTTACTGATAGGTTGTGATATGGCTCAACTGGATGATTTTACGCTCAGTCTTCTGACCAATGATGAGATGATTGAAGTGAATCAGGATCCGTTGGGCAAACCGGGAATGATTGTGTCCCAACAAGGAGATGTGGTCGTTTATGCCAAACCTTTGGAGGATGGTTCCATGGCTGTTGGTTTATTCAATCGTGGAGACACTATGGCTCAAGGTAAACTAACCTGGAAATCTGTGGGTATTCGTGGTGAACAGACAGTTCGTGACTTGTGGAGACAGCAAGATGTCGCTAAATCGAATGAAGAGTTTGTGACAGAGATTGCTCCACATGGAGTACGTTTCATAAAAATCTATCCCGGAAATAGTCGTGAACAAGCCACCAGTGGCAGATAATAACAAGAGAATATGAAACGCATTTATCTATATTTTAGAGAAAAAACAGAGAAGGGAGAGGCTGCTTCCAAGCTTATGAGAATATTTCTCTTTTGGGGACTCGGCCTTTTTTCAACCATTTGGTTTTTGGTACGGGTTATTCCAAAGCCTTCTCGTGCCAGTTACCCGTGTATGCAGACAGCAGCACCGTTAATGTCTGCATTTGTCATGTATTTGCTTTCGTTTACGGGGTTTTGGATGAGTTTGCGTAAATTGCGTGAGGCATTTCACAATCGGAAAGTGGTGGCGGGAATGCTTGCTTTTGTAGCGTTATGTTTTTGCGGTACTCTGTTGTTGGTAGAAAATAGTACGGAATTGCTGGCTCAGACTTTCCTTCCAGTGAAGGAGCCTCGTATGGCATGGGGAAAAAATAATCCGGTAGGTGATGCTAAGGGAATTTTCCCGGGACGGGTGGTATGGACACATGCACCGGGAGCGGCCGTTTGGGAGAAAGGAAAAGGATTTTGGTTTGAAGACTGTTGGAACAATCAGGAAGATGCAGACTGGTTGTTGAGTCAGTCATTGTTATCATTGACAGGAGAGAAGAAGAGTAAGAATGCTTGGAAAGCCCTGTTTGTTTATTTCAATCGTCAGCATGGAAAAGGAAAACAGGGATATAAGAAAGGAGAGAAAATTGCTATCAAGATAAATCAGAATAATACTTTCTCTCACGAAGATAGCGAACAGTTGAATGCTTCTCCCCATCTGACACTTGCCTTGCTTCGCAGTCTGGTGTATGATGGTGGAGTTCCTCAGGAACAAATCACGGTTTTTGATGCCAGTCGCTTTATAACTGATGCTCTTTATCATAAATGCTATGCCGAATTTCCTAATGTGATATATCTGGATAATGAAGGTGGCAAGGGGCGTACCAAGTCAACTTATACGACTGATGCTATTCCTTATTCGGCAGATAACGGACGTTTGGCGAGAGGATTGGCTGATTGTGCTTTGGAAGCGGATTATCTGATAAATGTGGCATTGCTGAAAGGACATGGCGGACAGGGGGTAACATTGTGTGCCAAGAATTGGTACGGAGTGACGGATATCAACCGGGATTTCCGCAAGAATCAGCATAACAATTTTAATCAGGATCGTGGAGGGAAGCCCCGTTACATGACTTTTACCGATTATATGGCTCATAAAGATTTGGGACAGAAAACAATGCTGTTTCTGATAGATGGTTTGTATGGTTCGGAAAAGGTGAATGGCGCACCTTCAGGGAAATGGAAAATGTCTCCCTTTAATGGAAACTGGCCTTGTTCACTCTTCGCTTCACAAGATCCGGTGGCTATTGATGCGGTGGGAGTCGATTTTCTGAGTTCGGAATTTCCGCGTATGGCCGATGTGGATTATTGTGATATGTATCTGGTGGAAGCCGCTTTGGCAGACCGACCCTTATCCAATACTTTTTATGATCCGGAAAGGGATGGAACGGGAGTTGCCAGTCTCGGAGTTCTGGAACATTGGAATAATCCGGAGGAAAAGAAATACAGTCGTAATATGGGGAAGGATATTGGAATAGAGTTAGTTTATTTGCATAAGTAATACACTGTTTGCTTTGTGAGACGATTTTTCAAGTATTTGATGAAATACTGATAATCGTCTCTTTTTTATATCCCTATTTTTGTAACCAGGAAAAACAAAACTTTATATCTAATAAGAATGAATACAAGAATAAAAAAGTGGTTCTTTAAGACTTGTCCGAAGAGTGGGCGGATAGTCGGAATAAACAAGAAGAATGTTGTGTTGAAGATTTGCTTTCCCTTATTTGGACTGGCAGCCTTAATCTGGTTTCTGATACGTGTTGTGCCCAAACCTTCCCGGATAGAATATCCTTGTCAGCAAATCGCTGCACCTATAGCTTTATCTTTTGTGACTTTTGTCAGTAGCACGCTGGTGGGGTTCGGTGCGTGGAAGCGTTTCAAGACTTTGTGGCATTCACGCCGATTCAGTATGGGATTATCAGTATTGGTAGTTGGAGCACTACTGTCTGGTGCCCTATATATAATGTCCGTTGATAATTCGTTGATGGGGCAAGTGATACGCAAACAGATAGACAATGGCACGGATATGGGACATTTCACCCCAATTGATGCTCCGAACACTCCGATGGGGGTGGCGAAAGGTATTCATCCCGGACGTGTGGCATGGGCACACGACCCTAAAGCTGCTGCCTGGGATGGTAAGAGGGGGCTTTACTCTGATCCGGACAACAATAGCCAGACGCGCGTAGATGATATGATGGAGGGAGTGATTATAGCCTTGACCCGTCAAAATACGATTGATAAAGCGTGGGACGAATTGTTCCGCACTTTTAACTACAAGAAGGGCAAAGGGGCAGTGAAATATAAGAAAGGAGAGAAGATTGCCATCAAAATTAATCTGAATGACAATGGCGGAAGTAATATAATCGATGCTACTCCCCAGTCCGTATATTCTTTATTACACCAATTGGTTGATATAATGAAGGTTCCTCAGAATTGTATAACGGTGTATGATGCGCAGCGCCGGGGTATTTCTGCCGTTTACGACTATGTACAACCGTTGTATCCTGATGTCCATTATCAGAATTGGGGTGGATTTGTGCCCGATGTAATCCGCTACTCCAGTGAGATTACCGATGCCGGCGCCAGGAGTCTGGCACGTGCTGCTTATGAGGCAGACTATATGATTAATATGGCATTGATGAAAAGACATTCTGAACCAACGGATAAATGGCGTGACAGTGCCGGGCAGACGGCCATCACAGCTACCGGAAAGAATCAGTTTGGTTCTATTGGCAATGTGCCTCCCCTGCATCTTTCTATTCGTGACTGGTCCTCCTTCCGTGGTATGGGAACCTATAATTCTATTGTAGATTTGATGGCTCATGAGCGTTTGGGAGGAAATACGTTGGTATATCTGGTGGATGCCATGTATGTGAATCCGAAGCATAATGGTAAGGCGGTTCGTTTCCGGCTTCCTCCGTTTAACGACGGTTGGACTTCCAGTTTCCTGGCTTCTAATGACCAGGTGGCCATCGAGTCTGTAGTACTTGATTTCATTTATTCCGAACTGCCTCTTTGTGCCAATGCCGACAACTTCCTGCACGAAGCGGCAAATATCGGTAATCCGCCTTCCGGAGTGGCTTACATGGGGAAAGATCAGGGTAGTCTGGGCGTACATGAACATTGGAATAACCCGACGCAACGGATGTATAGCCGTAATTTGGGCACTGGCAAAGGTATTGAATTATATCGGGTGCCACTGGACGAAGGGCGTCCGGCTATTGAATACTTCTATGCGAAAGAGGATGCCCTGTATTATAAAACATCGAATGCTGACGAAGTGCGGTTGAATGGCAAACAGTTGGGAGATACTGAAGGTACCGTTCCCTTATCCATAAATAAAACAACGGACTTTTGTCTGGAAACTCTGAGAGGGGGAAAAGTAACCTCTTCGCAGCATGTAGTGGTGCGTCGTCTGGAGAATGTGGCTGTTTGTCGGGCAAAAGATATGGAAAGGGAAGGTTCGGCTTTGCTGAATGATGACGGTTCGGTGGAGTTTAAAGGTGAAAAAGGGAGTTCGCAGGGAAGTGTGAATTGGAAAGTGAATCTTCCGCGTAAAGGGGAATACTATCTGGTAGTATCCTATACGGGTGGTAATCCGGTTCCTTCCTATTTATACATCAATGGAGAGAAGGTCAGCGAGAATATAGGTTATTTGGCCACCTCCGGAGAAAAGCGCAAAGAGTTTGTTTTCCCGGTAGTGCTGGCAAAGGGCACCAGTGAGTTGCGCTTGGAGCATCCGGGACGACGCAGCAACAAAATATATTCGGTGAACATAGCGAGAGAGATGAAATAAGATACTTATATTTAACAACCATGAAAATGAAAAAGAATTTATTACTGTTACTGGTATTGTTTGCATTGCCGTTTGCTTTGCAGGCGGAAACGTTCAATGTGAAGAAATATGGTGCACGAGGTAACGGCAAGAAGCTGGACTCGCCGGCCATCCAGAAAGCGATTGATGCTTGTCATAAAGCCGGTGGTGGCACGGTGCTCGTTCCTGCCGGAACATATCTGTCGGCCACTATTGTGCTGAAAGATAATGTAACTCTGCATCTGGAAAAGGATGCACTTATCCTGGGAACCACCGATTACAAGGCTTATGATAATCTTGACCCGTTCACAGAAGGGCTGGGTATTGATGTGGGTTGGGCATTGTTGGTAGCGGTAGATGCAAAGAATGTGGCTTTGGAAGGTGAAGGAGACATTGACGGACAAGGTTCCGCTTTGAAAGAGCGACATATCAAAACTGATACCCGTCCGGAAGGGCAGCGTTGGGGATTGCGTCCTTTCCTGCTCCGTTGGGTACGTTGTGAGGATATACGTGTAGAAGGAGTAACTTTGAAGTATGCGGGGGCCTGGACTTCCCATTATTTTCAGTGCCGTAACGTGAACATTCATAATGTCACCATCCGCAGCTTCGGAGTGGCTCATAATGATGGGATCAATATTGATGGTTGCCAGCATGTACGTATCAGTAATTGTGATATAGTCAGTGGGGATGACGCATTGTGTTTCAAGACTACTTCCAGTAAGATGGGATGCGATGATATTATCGTGACGGATATGAAGCTGAAGAGTAATCAGGCCGGAATCAAGATGGGAACGGAGTCTATGGGCGGTTTCGAGAATATAAAAATCAGTAATTGCCACATCTATGACACGAAGAACGGTGGAATTAAACTCTTTTCTGTGGATGGTGCTCACCTGCGTAATGTGGAAATCTCCAATATCACGATGGACGAAGTACGTACTCCGATGCTGTTCCGCTTGGGTGCCCGTCTGAGTGTATTCCGCAAACATGAAGATACCCGGCAGCCAATCGGTGTTTTCGAGAATGTGGTGATTCGTAATGTGAAGGCGGTAGCCGCCGATAAAGCGCAGTTGACGCCTCCTTCCGGAATCTTGATTACAGGTATTCCGGGACATTATATCACAAATCTGACTTTAGAGGACATACATATCCGTTTGCTGGGTACGGGGACGCCCGAAGATGCCCTGTCCGAAGTTCCGGAAGCGATAGACAAGTATCCTGAAGTGAAAACGTTCGGTCCTAAGATTCCGGCATACGGGGTATGGGCGCGTCACGTGAAAGGCTTGAAGCTGAAGAACGTCACGTTTGAATTGAAGAACCCGGATGCCCGCCCGGAAATCATTTGCGAGGACGGGGATATGCAGATTTATAAATAATCGGTGAATATGCGAAAATTTATTAGTGCAATATTGATAGGGTCTTGTGTATTGACCTATGCCAATGCGCAGACACAGTTTCCGGTCACCAGTCCAGATGGTTCTATCTCTTTGGTGTTGAAACTGAAAGATAAAGAACTTTATTATGAAGTAGAAAAGAACGGAGTGAAGGTATTGGTTGAGGCACCTGTACGTCTGACCATAGATGAATCGGAACTTTGTAACTCGGTCGAAGTTCTGTCTTCGGATACATATAAGACGGATAATACTTATCCTATCCGGGGTAGTCATTCTTTGGCAGTAGATAAAAGCAATGGACAAATTATCAAGTTACGAAATAACAGTTTGAAGACCGATTTCTCTTTGGAGGCGAGAGCTTATAACGATGGTGTTGCTTTTCGGATGATACTTTCCGGTAAGCAAGGAGAAATAAGAACGCCGGATGAACATACCTTATTTACATTGCCGGTGGGGAGTACGGTGTGGTATCATGATATGTATTGTCACTATGAGGGCATCCATCAGAAAAAGGGTATTTCTGAAATCATGCAGGGAGAATGGGCTGCTCCTCCGGTAACGGTGCAATTGCCGGGAGAATCCGGTTATCTTTGTATAACAGAATCTGCTTTGATGAATTATGCCGGTATGTCATTACAAGCAAATGGTAAGAATGGTTTTGAAACGAAACTGGGACATGCACAACCGGCCGGATATCCTTTTGCCCATGATTATAGTCTGGCAGAAGCCCGGCGGTTATCGAAACCGGCAGCTTTGGCAGGTACTATAATAACTCCCTGGCGTACAATCATAATAGCTGATAATCTGAATGAGTTGGTGAATTCCGATTTGATAACCAACCTGGCTCCGGCACCGGATAAACGACTATTCCCGAAAGGAATAAATACGGACTGGATTAAACCGGGACGTTCTGTATGGTGCTGGCTGGATGGTGGAGCACGGACAGTGGAGGGAATGAAAGAATTTTCTAAACTGGCCGGAGAGTTAGGGTTTGAATATAATACGGTAGATGCTTTTTGGTATCGCTGGACAGATGAACAGTTAAAAGACTTGGTGGATTATTCGGCTCAGTTTGGAGTTAAAATCTGGTTATGGCGTCATGGCCGCGATATGCGTGATCCTCAAAAACGCAAAGAACTGTTTGAGCGTTGTCGCAGACTGGGAATTGTCGGCTTGAAACTCGACGCATTCTCACATGAGTCAAAGGAATTTGTCGATTTATATCAGTCATGTCTGAAAGAAGCGGCAGAATATAAACTGATGCTAAACATTCATGGCAGTAATAAACCTGCGGGTGAAGTGCGTACATGGCCGAATGAGATGAGTCGTGAAGGCATTCGTGGTTTGGAATATGGTAAAAATCAGTATGAGTGGAGTACGCATAATACCACTTTGCCTTTCACCCGTCTGGTAGCAGGAGCCGGAGATTATACCCCCGTTGTTTTTGGAGAGCGTCGTTTGGAAACTTCTTGGGTGCATCAGGTGGCTACGGCACTTGTTTTCAACTCCTCTGTCATATTCTTCGGTTCACATCCGAAAACGATGCTGGATAATCCGGCTGTGAAATTGCTGAAACAAATACCTGCTACCTGGGATGAGACGGTGGTATTGCCATCCAGTCGGATAGGTGAGGTTGCTGCATTTGCACGAAGAAGCGGGAAGACTTGGTTTCTGGCGGTGCTGAATGGACAAGAGGAACGTTCCCTGCAATTTCCCTTATCATTTTTGGGTGACGGATGGTATGAAGGAATGGTTCTGAATGACCGGCCGTCGGATGCTGCCGCTATCAAGACAGAGCGCGTCTTCTGTAGAAAGTCTGATGCGCTGACGGGGTACATGCGTACAGGTGGTGGATATATTGTGATGTTTACTCCTCAAGAATAATTAGTGATTAACGATAAATACCATGAGAAAACTATTGAGCGCAGCAATGTTGCTGCTGGCGGTATTGATGGCCGCTTGTACGGCTCCCGACACATGGGAGCTGGTGTCTAAGGACAATAATATCCGTTTCGTTCTGGAAAACAGAAAGGACAAAGGTGAAGTGAATCTTAGCTATTCTGTTTATTATAAGGATACGCTGGCGGTGGAGAAATCTCTTTTGGGGCTGGTGATGGATGATTGCGAATACGGAAAAGATGCGCAGTTTGTTTCCGCTTCCCCTGTAAAAGACATCAATGACGCTTACCGGCTGAAATCTGGAAAGCAGCTGAGCACTGCGGACAATTGTCGTGAGCAGACATTTACTTTCCGTACTCAAGAGGGGAAACAATTCAATCTCATTGTGCGGGCATACAATGACGGTGTTGCTTTCCGTTATGGATTTCCGGAGGCTGACGGACAGATGCATACCATCCGGACAGAGCATACGGAGTTTGCCGTACCCGTGAATGGTAAGGCATGGATACATCCATACGATTGGAACGAACGCCGCAAGCCGAGCTATGAGCAGTATTGCCGGAACGAAATAGATATCCGTTCGGAGTGCGGGCACGGACGTGGCTGGGCATTTCCCATGCTGTTCAATACCAACAGAGTTTGGATGATGATAACAGAAGCCCATTTGGATGGCTCATATCCTGCCACCCATGTTGATAATGCCGGAACAGACAAGGCTTATAAAATCCGTTTCCCGGAAGTGGAAGAACCCATCATTCCCGATGCAGTGGAGCCGGTATCTGAATTGCCCTGGTTCACTCCCTGGCGGGTTATTATCGTAGGAGACAACCTGAATACGATCTTCCGGACGCAGATAGTTTCACACTTGAATCCGTCCTCGGTAGTGGAAGATGAGTCTTGGATAAAGGCCGGACGGGCTTCCTGGAGTTGGTGGTCAAATGGTGCCACTCCCCGTGATTATAAGGCACAGTTGAAGTATGTAGACCTTAGTGCCGGGATGGGTTGGGAATACATGCTGATTGATGCCGGCTGGCAGCGCATGGGCAATGGCGGAACGATGGAAGACGTGGTGAAGTATGCGCAGCAGAAGGGCGTCGGTGTCTGGTTGTGGTATCACTCCGGTGCGGGACGTGACAACGATTCTGTACCTGTGCATCGCCTGATGAGTGACCCTGAATTGCGCCGTGCCGAGATGAAGCGCATCAGTGAAATAGGAGTGAAAGGCATCAAGGTCGATTTCTTTGATACGGACAAGCAGCGGATTATCCGGCTTTATCCGGCATTGCTGAAAGATGCCGCTGACCATCACCTGCTGGTAGACTTGCACGGGGCGACTTTACCCCGTGGCTTCGAGCGTACCTACCCGAATATGCTGACCACCGAAGCCATCCGCGGTGCGGAAACCCTGGGACGTCAGGAACGTTGTGACCGGGCTGCCGGACACAATGCCACAGTTCCTTTCACACGCAACGTTGTAGGCTCGATGGATTATACTCCGGTGACCTTCTCCGACAAAGTCCGCCAGGGGGTACCTGCCCTGCGCAAGACAACCATGGGACATCAACTGGCGCTGGCCGTTGTCTTCGAATCCGGTTTCCAATGTCTGGCGGATAAGGCGGAATCTTATCTTTCGCTGCCGGAGCAACCGAAACAATTCCTGAAAGAGGTTCCGGCTGCCTGGGATGAAAGTTGCTTGTTGGCCGGTTATCCGGGAGACTATGCAGTGGTGGCGCGTCGTGCGGGTGATGTATGGTATATCGGTGGCATCAGTGGTAAGGAAGAAGATCGGGAAATAGAGTTTGCCCTGCCTGAAGGATGTGTCGGTAAATCATTTACGATGATTACAGACGGAGGAGATAAAGACAGTTTCGGCTATATGCCTGTAGAGAATGCGAACGGGACGGTGAAGGTGAAAGTGCTGCCGAATGGTGGTTTTGCCGGCATTATCCGCTGATAATAATACTATAATAATCAAGAGAAAAAGAATGAAGAAGAGATTGATTCTGGGGGCGATGGCCCTGTTGATGTTACTTCCTGCCAAAGCACAGATTGCCTGGCAGCAAGTGGAGCCCGGCGTTTGGAAAGGCGTTGTGGGTACTCCGGAAGAATATTCATTGTTGAGTGTGGCGGGTGTGGCGCCTCAGAAGGAAGGTTTCAGCCGTCTGCCCGAAGTGGCATTGCCCGGACTGGCGAATGAAATAGTGGGCGTAATCCAGGATGGCAAGACGAGTCTTCGCATCCCCTTGCAGCGGAAAGAGCAGTTGTACGGCTTCGGACTGAACTTCCAGACTGTGCATCAGCGTGGTAAGATACTGAACCTGCATGTAGACCACTACGGTGGCCGCGACAACGGGCGTACACATGCTCCGGTGCCATTCTACATTTCCAGCCAGGGATATGGCGTGCTCATCAACTCTGCCCGCTACCTGACGGTATATGCAGGCAGCGGTGCCCGCAAGGACAGTCCGAACGCTCCGGTTGCGAAAGACCGTAACATGGATAAGACGTGGACGTCAGCCCCTTATTCGGATGCCGTTTCCATTCTTGTTCCTGCTCCGGGGGCAGAGATTTACTTGTTTGCCGGACCCACTCCGATGGATGTCATCCGGCGTTACAACCTGTTCTGCGGTGGCGGTACCTTGCCTCCACGCTGGGGACTGGGCTTTACTCAACGTACAAAGAAGCTCTATACGGCCGATGATGTGAAGAAAGAGGCGGACGAGTTTGAGCAGCGCGGCTTCCCGCTGGATTTCATCGGACTGGAACCGGGCTGGCAAAGCAAGGCATACCCTTGCACGTTTGAGTGGGATGCTACCCGTTACCCCGATCCTGCCGGCTTCGTGAAAGAGATGGCGGACAAGGGCGTGCGCATCAACTTATGGACTAACCCGTATGTATCTCCCGAATCGAAGATATATAAAGAAATGTATCCGGTCAGCGGTTCGCACACGGTGTGGTGCGGCATCGTGCCCGACCTGGCAGGCGGGAAAGCCCGTAAAATCTGGATGGATAAGCTGGAGCAGGAGCATGTGAATATCGGCGTCAGCGGTTATAAGATAGATGAAGTGGACGGCTACGACCGTTACGTCTGGCCTGATGTGGCAACCTTCCCCAGCGGAATAGCGGCCGAGCAGATGCGCCAGACTTACGGACTGTGGGTGCAGCGTACCACCGCGGAACTCTATAAGAAGCGCAACCAGCGCACCTTCGGACTGGTTCGTGCGTCGAATGCCGGTGCCGCTTCTTTCCCCTACGTGATTTATAACGATTATTACAGTCACCAGGACTTCATCACGGCTCTGATAAACTCCGGTTTCAGCGGTGTGCTTTGGACTCCGGAAGTGCGCAGCTCCAAGTCGTCTGAGGACTGGTTGCGCCGTTTCCAGTCCGTGGTGTTCTCGCCGATGGCGATGATTAACGCCTGGGCAAGCGGGACAAAACCCTGGACTTTCCCCGAAGTGGAGAAACAGATAAAGGAATATGCCATGTTGCGTATGCAGATGATGCCGTATTGGTATTCGGAGTTCGCACGTTATCATTTCGACGGTATCCCTCCGTTCCGTGCCATGAATCTGGAGCCGGGCTTTAATCCCGAACAGGGAAGTGCTGCAAAGTTGTCCGATGCCCATCTGGAGGAAAATCCTTATCTGGAAGCAGTGGCAAAGGAGATTAAAGACCAGTATATGGCAGGCGAATATTTGCTGGTGGCTCCGATGTTCACCGGACAGCAAGAGCGCACGGTGGTGTTGCCGAAGGGAGACTGGTATGACTTCTATACGGGTCGCTACGTGGGCAATGGTGAGAAAATCACTGTCACTCCGGGGCTGGATCGCATTCCGGTGTATGTGAAGGACGGCGCCGTCCTGCCATTCATGGAACCGCGCCTGCACGCGCCGAAAGCAGGTGAGAAGGTGAACCTGGAAATCCGCCATTACGGAAAGGCGGACGGGGCTTACCGCCTGTATGACGATGACGGTGAAACCTTTGACTACGAAAAGGGGGCTTACTCCTGGCGCGATATCAAGGTGACGCGCGACAAGCGAGGTAAGCTGAAAGGCACTATCTCCAAAGCAGAGAAGGGCAAGCCGAACAGCATAGCCAATGTGACTTGGAAGTTCATGACGGAAACAGAATGATAACTCATAATAATTTAACCACGAAGCAGAATGAAGAACCTGTTAACTACCTGTTTATTCCTTTGCTGCCTCCTTGCAGTGCGTGCGGCAGACAATCCTAACGTGAAGAAACTCTTCACCGTGACATCCGGCGAGCTGAAACTTTCCTTCATGGTGGGCACGGACAACCGTCTTTATCAACTGGCCTTTGGCGATGCCTCCCGCGAAGTAACGCCTCCCGCCAAGATGCCCTCGCGCGAGTGGGAATTCCTGCCGCCTTACGGGAATGGCGTACTGACGGAACCAGCCATCCAGGCCACCCACGTAGACGGAAACACCTCTACGGAACTCCACTACACAGCCCACCGCACCGAGACACTGGCACCGGGTGTGGAACAGACCGTCATTTCTCTGAAAGACCCCGCCTATCCGTTTTCGGTGGACATCTACATCAAATGCTATGCAGACCAGAGCATGATGGAGATTTGGAATACCGTCACCCACAACGAGAAAGGGAAAGTCGTGTTGCACCGTTTCGCCTCCGCCTCTCCGGTGGTGAAGGCGAAGGAGTACTGGCTTACCCAGTTTGCGGGCAACTATAAGCGCGAAGCGACCCTGAGCGAAGAGCGCCTTTCGGAAGGCGTCAAGATACTGGACTCCAAGTTGGGCGTCCGTGCCCATCAGATGCGTATTCCTTCTTTCATTCTCAGCCTGGGCGGTCAGGCGCGGGAGAACGAAGGGGAAGTGCTGGCGGCTTCGCTACGTTGGAGCGGCAGTTTCCAGTTTGCTTTCGATATGGACTGGAACAAGAACCTGCGCCTGCTCACCGGCATGAATCCGCTGGGTTCGCAGTACAACCTGGAACGTGGAGGAACGTTCACCACACCTGCCATTCTCTACACTTATAGCCGGCAGGGCAAGGGCGAAGCCAGCCGCCGTTTCCACCGTTGGGCCATGGCGAATGCCGTTCGCGATGCGGAGAAAGACCGCCCCGTGCTGCTGAACAACTGGGAGGCTACGCACTGCGATTTCGATGAAGCCCGTCTGAAACAACTCTTTGACGGTGCCCGCCAGACGGGTGCGGAACTCTTCCTGCTGGACGATGGCTGGTTTGGCAACGGCCCTTACTCCCGCGACGATGATAAACACGGGCTGGGCGATTGGGAACCTTCCACGAAGAAGTTGCCCCGCGGCTTGTCGTACATTGCCCGTGAGGCTCTGAAGCGTAAAGTCGGTTTCGGCATCTGGCTGGAACCTGAGATGGTGAATCCGCAGAGCGAACTTTACCAAAAGCATCCCGATTGGATCATCACCCAACCCAAACGTGAACCGATACTCGGCCGTCATCAGGAGATTCTCGACCTGACCCGCCCTGAAGTACAAGCTTACGAGTGGGACATCATAGACCGAACCTTGCGCCCCAATCCGGACATCACGTATGTGAAGTGGGATTGCAACCGTTATATCACCCAGCCGGGTTCGTCCTACTTGCAGTCTGCCGACCAGAGCCACCTGTGGATAGACTATAACTGGGCGCTCTACCGACTGATGGATCGTTTTGCTAAAGGCTTCCCAAACGTGATGGCGATGCTTTGCGCCGGTGGTTCGGGACGTGTGGATTATGGTGCGATGCCTTATTTCCACAGCTTCTGGCCTAGCGATAACACTGACCCGTTGGGACGCATCAAGATACAGTGGGGTTTCTCACACTTTTTCCCTGCCAATACGATTTCGGCCCACGTCACCCGTATGGGCAAGCGCCATCTGAAAATGGCGATAGACGTAGCGTTGAGCGGGGCATTCGGCATCGACCTGGCACTGGATAAGGCCACGCCGGAAGAACGTGCACAGATAGCCGATGCAGTGAAGCTGTACAAAGAACGCATCCGTCCGCTGGTGATGCGGGGCGAACTTTACCGGTTGGTATCTCCTTACGAGTCTCCGTTGGCGTCCTTGAGTTATGTTTCTACGGATAAGAAGCAGGCGGTGGTCTATCTCTATCAGACGAAGGACGGCCGTGAAGCTCGGGTAAAGCTGGGTGGACTCGATGCCGGGAAGAAGTATCGCATTGAAGAAGTGAGTCTGTCCAAGGGCATGGCTTCGCGTTTCCCGGCAAACGGCCAGGTGCTGACGGGGGCGGAGCTGATGACGGAAGGATTGGAAAATCCACTGGATGCGCAGTTCGAAAGTGCAGTACTGATGATAGAGACGCTTTAAATAAGGGTTATCCCCCTGCACCTCACTAATTAATCATTAAATACCATAATCTTATGAATCGGAAAATCACCCTGTCATTACTTTCCTTTATCTTCATCAGTCTGCTGTCAACGGCGCAGACCAAAGACCGTTGGACCATTCTGGACGATGGTTCCATCCGTTGGGACATCCGTAACGACATTCCGCACAGCGACCATCTGGAGATGAGCGGCCAGCAACTCTCCGTAGTCCTCCGTTACGGTGTGGACGCGCAGCAACGCTTCCATCTGAACCGTAGCCTCGTCTTCCCCATGCTCCGCATGCTGCCCAATAAGACTCAGAACAACCTGAAGCAACGTTTCGACCTCAACATCCCCGCCCTCGTCACCGTCGACGACCAGACCCTCCTGAACGAACAGGTGCGCGACATAACCTTCAACGGCCTGATGCGTGTAGAGAGCAGCTTCGGTTACATCCACCGGCGCAAGGAACTAAAAGATGCCGTGCAGCTGACCCGTTTGCTCTACCCTTCGGCCAATGCTGCCCGTTATTGCGAGGAGTACACCTTCAAGAACAGCAGCCCCAACCAGATTACCCTTCGTGTACCCGATTGGCACGTGGCCTATACCACCCCCTCGGAAGCCGGTGTATACGGTGCCTATTGCATCGAAGCCTCCCTCTCCAAGAAAGGGACTTTCGTCTTGAAGCCGGGTGAAACGCTTGAGTTCTTCGCCCTCTTTTCAGGTCGGAAGCTCTCGGATGCCTCGCCTGTACAAGAGGATACCGCCCTTTCGCAAATCAATATCCAGGATGAGCGCGCCGCCCGTGAAGCCCTCATCCGCCAGTGGTGGGATAAACTGGTGCTCGACACCCCCGACCCGGTGCTGAACCGTATGTTCGCCTTTGCCAAGCTGCGTGGTGCCGAAAGTATCTACCGCACCAAAGGCGGACTGATGCACGGTCCTGGCGGCGAGGCCTATTATGCCGCTGTCTGGGCCAACGACCAGGCGGAATATATCAACCCCTTCTTCCCCTTCCTGGGCTACGAGACAGGCAACCAGTCCGCGCTGAACTCTTTCCGCCACTTCGCCCGCTACATGAATCCGGAATACCGTCCTATTCCGAGTTCCATCATCTCCGAGGGCGTCAGCTTTTGGCATGGCGCGAAGGATAGGGGAGACGGTGCCATGATTGCCTACGGTGCCGCCCGCTACGCCCTGGCTCGTGGCGACCGGGAAGAGGCGCGCGAACTGTGGCCCCTTATCGAGTGGTGCCTGGAGTATTGCCACCGCAAACTTACCCCGGCAGGTGTCGTCGCCTCCAATTCGGATGAACTGGAAAACCGTTTTCCGGCAGGCGACGCGAACCTCTGCACCTCGACGCTTTATTATGACGCCCTGCGTTCTGCCGTCATGCTGGGGCGCGAACTCGGTGTACCCGCCCGCCAACTGTCTGCCTATCAGCAGCAGGCCCGCAACCTGGAACGGGCGATAGAGCAGCACTTTGGTTATGAGATAGAAGGTTTCCACAGTTATCGCTATTATGAAGGCAATGACATTCTGCGTTCCTGGATTTGCATGCCACTCGTCACGGGCATCTACACCCGTGCCCAAGGCACCATCGACGCCCTCTTCTCGCCCCGCCTCTGGACGGACGACGGACTGCTGACACAAGCCGGTACCGAAACTTTCTGGGACCGTAGCACCCTCTATGCCCTGCGTGGCACCATTGCCGCCGGAGAAGTGGAGAAAGGCATGAGCTTCCTCAAGAAATATTCGCACCGCCGCCTGCTGGGCGACCATGTGCCTTATGCCATCGAAGCATGGCCGGAAGGTGACCAGCGCCATCTTTCCGCCGAAAGCGGACTGTATTGCCGCATCTATACCGAAGGGCTTTTCGGCATCCGCCCCACAGGGCTGCGCAGCTTCGAGATGACACCCCGCCTGCCGCAGGGATGGGAGTACATGAATCTGAACCGTGTATGCGCCTTCAACTCCGAGTTTGATATCCGAGTGTCCCGTGCCGGGAAAAAACTGCATGTGGAAGTTCTGAAAGGAGGCAAGGCCGTGCTGAAGAAGAATGTGACGGAAGGCACGACGGTGAAAGTGAGCCTGTCATCCATAACCACGAAACGAAGGAGCTAATTCCAACTACTGATTACATTCATAAACTATCCCGCCTATCCCTTGGCAGTGCAGAGATAAAGATTTACATTCTCACACCATTGCCAAGCCATCAGTTGTCCACTTTTAAGGCGGATAAAATGGCGAGTAAATCTGGAAGAAAGACTTCGGTGAAAGACAGAACCTTCTGTCAGTGCCGAAGCCTTTCCGCATGCAAGACCTACCTGCATACCCCGTCTGGAAGTACCTGTAGAGGGGGTGCGTAGGGGGCGGTCATGACATACGCTTGTCACCACCCATGACATACGCTTGTCACCACCCATGACCTCCAGCATGTCACACCCCATGACATACGTATCTCATCACCGGTGACCTCCGTATGTCATGACCACCGACTTGCCGCCGGACTTTTCCATCTCGTACTGGCTCTTGAAAATGCCATCTGCCTATCGCCGAAAGGGGACGACACTTGATTAAATTGCATAATGATAATATGTGACAATAGATGTGGTAATGAAGCAAAGTGATAAGCGATACTGTCCAAATTCCACCTCCTCCCCAGAGGAGGGGAATTAAGACAGACCACAAATTATCTCATTCATAACCGCACAAACATACTGTGCTATTCCGTTTCTTTTTCTTATTTTTGCATAGACAAATTATCCATACTGATGAAATCGAAAGCCTTACTAACTCTCTTCGTCTGCTTCTTATCCGCCTTATGCACATGGGCGGGGCATCCCAAATACTCCTTCTACTATAGCCAGAAACTTAACGAAGGAATCTCCCAACTCTCCGTCATAACCATCTACCAGGACACCCGCGGCTACCTCTGGCTCGGCACCCGCAACGGCCTAAACCGCTACAACGGCAGCGCATACACCGTCTTCCACCACCACTCCGGCGACTCCCTCAGCCTGGCGGACAATGAAGTGAACGACATCTGTGAAGACCACTCAAACTACCTCTGGATTGCCACCAGTCACGGCCTAAGCCGCATGTGCCTCCGCACCGAACGTATTCGTAACTACTCCATCCCGGACGGACTTCCCAATGCAGGCATCCTCTCACTGATGGTCGATGCTTCCGGCAGGGTATGGATCGGTACCCGTAACGGTCTTTGCCGTTACCTTCCGGAGCAAGACCGCTTCGAAAGGGTAGAGTTTGCAGAAAACTTCAACGGCTCGGTCACTGCCCTGCTGGAAGATAAAGCCGGCAACTTCTGGGTGGGCACAGTGACGAACGGCGTATATCAGTGCAACAAGCAGATGCAGACAATCAACCATTACGACCGCCAGTCGGGTCTGCCGGACAACAGCGTTTCCACCCTTTACGAAGATTCCTATCACCGCATCTGGGTGGGTTGCCAGCAAGGCGGATTGAACCGGATTGATGCCCGGAACAATGAAATAACCTCTTATACCTCCGCCAATAGCGGTCTGAAGAACAACTACGTCCGCTGCCTTGCCGAGTGGGGCGGTGAGATGCTGATCGGTACCTTCGACGGCATCTATGCCTACGTGCCGCTCACCGACCAGATACACGAGGTAACCAGCTATGACGAACCCGGGCGTACCCTGGGGCATTTCTCCGTCTACTCTTTCTGTCTGGACCATACCGGCACCTTATGGATTGGCACGTATGCGGGAGGTGTCACTTGGTTGAGTTCCCTCACCGACCGCTTCATCCATCATACGCCCGGCAAAGCGCTGAACCTGCAAACGGGCATCTACGGTTCAGCCTGTGTAGACCGGCAGAAACGTCTGTGGATAGCCACTGAAGGTTACGGACTGCTGCAATATGATATTGCCACGGGTGAAGCGGAGTTTTATCTGATTGACAAGACGAGCTATTCCGTCCACAACGCTAATGTAATCAAGACTGTATATGCCGAAGATGATTGCATCTGGTGTGGTACGGCATTGGGGGAGATCTATCGCTTCGACCTTGCAACCCGTCGCTTCACGCTGTTCTATAAATATCCGGTAGAGCTTGTCATATATGACATCGTGCGTGATGCGGACGGTAATTTGTGGGTAAGCAGTTCAAAAGGCGGATATACAATGACCTGTTTCACTCCTTCGGGCGAACGGAAGACGGAGTTCAGGGGACTAAAGGGAGAGAAGCTCCATTTCTCTTCCATCCGTTGTCTGGCAGAAGAAAGCCCCGGTGTGTTGTTGATAGGGATGCGTTCTGCAGGGCTTCATCGTTATGATACCCGTACCGGAGAACTGACGAACTTCAACTCTTCTCATCCGGAGCGGGAACGGCGGATACCGAGCAATTATATATCTTCCATATTACCCCTCAAGTCCGGTGATGTATGGGTGTCTACTTATGGAGGCGGCATCTTCCAGCTGGATAATCAGGGCGGCATACTTCGCTGGGTGACCGAGAAAGACGGATTGATGGGCGGAGACATCTGCAAATTGCTGGAGGGAGCGGATGGGAATCTCTGGATGAGTTCGTTGCAGGGCATATCCTCTTATTCACCGTCGACCGGAGAGATTAAGAACTTCCCGTTCAATAATGGCATCCAGTTGCGCGAGTTCACTTACCGGGGTGGGGTGGCTATGCCCGACGGTACACTGTGCTTTACCGGAAACGATGGTTTCATCACTTTCTACACACCGGATATGCCGATGAACCGCTTCGTGCCTCCGGTAGTGCTGGAAGAACTGTTAGTGAATAACCGTCCGGTGCAGGCGGACGACGGGACGGGCATACTGGATGGCCTGCTTAATGAAACAGCGTCCATCAGCCTGAAGTATAACCAGAACAATCTGTCGATAAGCTATAAAGCGCTGAACTTCATCAATCCGGAAATGAACCGGTATGCCTATAAACTGGAAGGTTATGACACCGACTGGAACAATGTGGGCGAGCGTAGCACGGCTTACTACACCAACCTGCGTCCGGGCACCTATCTCTTCCGGGTGAAAGCATGCAATAACGATGGCGTGTGGAACGAAGAGGGAAAGACATTGAAGATAACCATTGCCCCGCCTTTATGGGCTACCTGGTATGCTTTCCTGCTTTATAGTCTGTTGCTGATAGGGCTGGTTTATGCGATACTCCATTATTTTAATGCCCGTCGGCGTTTGAGGGAGAGGCTGCGGATGGAGCAGAAAGAGAAACAGCAACAGGAGGAGTTCCATCAGGCAAAGATGCATCTGTTTACCAACTTCGCCCACGAGCTGCGCACACCGCTCACGCTGATTATCACCCCCTTTGAAGAGTTGATGAAGAGGCTTGATATGGGTGCGGAGCTGCGCGACAAGCTGGGAATCATTTATAAGAATGCGCAACGGCTTCTGCTGCTGGTCAATCAGTTGATGGATTTGCAGAAGAACCAGAGCGGCACGATAGAGCTGAAAGTCACGGAGAACAATGTCTATGAGTTTATCACAGAGATATATTGTGCCTTCAATCAGATAGCGCAGACCCACGAGATTACTTTGACGCTGGATTGTAAAGACCGGGAGTTCCGGGCCTGGTATGATAAAGTATTGCTTGAGAAAGTGGTGTTCAACCTGCTTTCCAATGCTTTTAAGTATACACCTGCGGGGAAGGATATAAGTATGTCGGTTCGGTGTATTTCTGCCGGAGAACTGGGGCAGGAGTATCGTAAAGAGGTGGCCCCCTCCGCCATGTATATGATGCTGCAAGTGGTGGACGCCGGTTGTGGCATACAGCCGCAGGAGCGTGATAAGGTCTTCATGCCTTTCTACCGGGTTCCCGAAACTTCGGGGGTGAATGTTCCGGGAACGGGTATCGGCCTCAGCCTGGTGCATTCCATTGTACAGTTGCATAAAGGTGCCATTCGGATCGAAGATCGTGAAGACGGGCGGGAAGGTGCACGGTTCGTTGTTCTGCTTCCCGTCTCCCGTGAAGCCTTTACGGAGGAAGAGGCGGATTCCATGCCGATGGAAACGATTGGTGACACGGCATTTGCGCAACCGGTGGAAAAGCCGCAGGCAGCTGTTGTCGGAGAAATCGGTTCCAAGAAGCCCGTCATTCTTTTGGTGGAGGATGACAAGGATGTGCGGGATTACCTGCATAAGTCTCTGGAAAGCGACTACGAAATCATAGAAGCGGCAAATGGCATGAAGGGATATGACAAGGCGGTGCAGTGTTTCCCGGATTTGGTGTTGAGTGACATTATGATGCCCAAGCGGAACGGGCTCGAACTCTGCTCTATGATTAAGAACGATATCCGCATCGGACATATTCCGGTGATACTGATGACCGCACGTTCTATGGTGGTGCATATAAAGGAAGGTTTCCAGGCAGGAGCGGATGATTATGTAATCAAGCCTTTCAGCATGGATGTGCTTCGCATCCGCATTCAGAGTTTGCTGCAATCGAGGGAACAGTTGAAGAAGTTGTATGGCAAGCGCTTCTCGCCCGAGGTGGTGGGAGTGAGTGTCAGCTCGGCAGACGAACGTTTCTCGCAGAAACTGTATGAGATTATCGAGAAAAACATCTCTGACCAGAATCTGGGCATAGAGATGCTTTGTGACCAGATTGGTATCAGCCGCGCCAATCTTTACCGTAAGATAAAAGCCATATCTGAACTTTCTCCTACCGAGCTGATACGTAATAAACGGTTGGAGGTGGCATTGCGTTATCTGAAAGAAACCAATATGAGTGTCTCGGAAGTGGCCACCCTGTTGGGATTCAACAGTCACTCTTATTTCTCCAATTCATTCAAGGCGTTCTATGGCTTTACCCCTACGGAATTTGTGCAGATGAATAGTGCGAATAAAGAGTAGGTGCTAAAAGTCACTCATTCACCACAGAGGGCACAGAGGACACAGAGTTTTTATACTTATAATTCAGAGATAATTATAACCTCTGCGTCCTCTGTGTCCTCTGTGGTGAAAAGAATCATAACCGCAAAGAAAAGCACATTTCTCTTATTGCCCCCCCCTCCCCATGACATATTCCTTTTTTGTCTCAAACCGTTTTCTCCGATGTCTCAAAATGCTTTCTTCCTTCATTTTGAGACATTATTATAACTCTATGAGACACTATTGATAGCCCCCGGACAGGTGATGCCCTATCTTTGTGATGTGAAAAACAAGCAAAATTTAATCACTATGAGATATAAAAGTCGCAGCATCACAACAATCATGATACCGGTATTATTAGTGGCATCATTATTTGCATTCACTACTCAAACTACAGAGCAACCGGAAGGAACTCCATTGTTCATAACCGGTATCACTCCTTATAAATCCGGGATGATTGTATCTCAGAAAGGAGTCCGGAAAGTATCCATCTATTCATCGGACTATAAAGAACGCTTGCAAGAGTGGGAGCTGGACGAGATACCTACGGGAGTTACCACCGATGAAGACCGGATTTATGCAACGGTGGCAGGTGAACATAAGAACGGTGTTTACTTTCTTTCCGCTTCCGACCCTTCCAAAAAAGAATTTATAGAGACAGCATCCGGTGCCTGTGCTCCGCTGGTGAACAACGGCAACGGTAAACTATACGTTTGTAACCAATTCGCCGGTACCGTTTCCGAACTGGATAAGAACGGTTCGGCCGTATTGAGAACCGTGAAAGTGCTGCGTGAACCGAAATCGGCCGTATTGGATAAAGATGGCAAACATTTGTTTGTTACGAACTTCCTGCCGATGCAACGGGCTGATTTAGATACGGTGGCGGCTTGTGTATCAGTAATCGATGTCGAAAACTTCCGTAAGATAAAAGACATACAGTTGGCGAACGGAAGCAACGCCCTGCGTGGAATGTCGCTTTCCCCCGATGGCCGCTATCTGCTGATTACCCATAACCTGGGACGTTTCCAGGTTCCCACTTCCCAATTGCAACAAGGCTGGATGAACACCAGTGCCATAAGCATTGTGAACTTATCTACTCTCAACTTTGAGGGTGCAGTGTTGCTGGATGAGCCGGAACGGGGAGCTGCGGGCATTTGGGACGTGAAGTGTACGGATGATAAGATTGTAATCAGCCATTCCGGTACACATGAAGTCAGTGTGATAGATTATCCGGCATTCATCCGGAAGTTTGAGGCATACCCTCAGAAGGACGCTTTGGCGTATGACCTGCGTTTCTTGTACGGTCTTCGCAAACGCGTGGCTCTGGAAGGAAACGGACCTCGTTGCATGATGTTGAAAGATGGAATGGCAGTAGTGCCTACCTATTTCTCGGACACACTGAATATAGTAGATTTGAATACAACCGATGTTCAGGCCGTCGCTATGGTGAAGAACCGTACGGAGAGCCGGGTGCAACGGGGTGAGAAATACTTCAATGATGCGGAGCATTGTTTTCAGAACTGGCAGTCGTGCAACGGATGTCATCCGGGAGATGCGCGTATGGATGCCATGAACTGGGATCTGATGAATGATGGCATCGGCAATTCCAAGAACTGCAAGAGCCTGTTGCTCTCTCACGTCACACCGCCGTGCATGATTTCCGGAATCCGTGCTTCTGCCGAGCTGGCGGTTCGTGCGGGCTATAAGCTGATTCAGTTCACCGACTTGCCCGAAGAGTTTGCTGAATGTGTGGATGAATATCTGATTTCATTGAAACCTGTTCCCAGCCCTTATCTGGTGAATGGTGAGCTTTCCGAAAAAGCGAAGCGGGGACGTAAGGTCTTTGAGAAGTTCAATTGTGATGAATGCCATTCGGGCCCTTACTATACGGATATGCAGTTGCACCGTATCGGTGATGACATCGAGTTTGAGAAAGGATGGGACACCCCTACATTGTGTGAGGTGTGGCGTACGGCTCCCTACCTGTTCGACGGAAGAGCGGCTACGATGGAAGAAGTGTTCACGGTACATAAGCATGGCATTGAGAAAAAGATATCAGCCAAAGAAGCGGAAGAACTCGCGGAGTATGTGAACTCATTATAATAATGAAGAGGAAAAGACCATGATTACACACGAAAATATAGAAATCATTCACCGTTTCTTTCAGGTGGTTCAAGCCCCTTTCGAGGAGATGCTGACGAACTTGCTGGCAGACTACAAGTCGGTTTATACCCCTGTACGTATGGTGATATTCGGCGCGCCGGTAGGTAATGAAGAGTACGTAGTGCGCTTTGCCCGCATCAGGGAGGCGGTGAAGGAATCGTTTGGAGACAACGGCCCTTTGGTAAGCTATGTGGCGCAACCTCCCCAGACAATGGGATTGACGATGGAAGTACACGAAGTATTGCTGACCGGACTGGACCGGATTGAATACCGGAGCCGGGAAGGAATGCCGTATATCGCCATTGAAAGGGAAGGATGCAAGCGCTTGTTTCTGAGTGGCGTGACGGGAGATGTGCTCCGCCAGAACATCCGCGAGCAGTCTCACGAGGTTTTCTCAAAGATAGCCGGAGTACTGGAAGCGGAAAATATGCCGGTTTCTACCATTATACGCCAGTGGAATTATATCGAGAAGATAACGGCCTATGATGCAACCGGTCATCAGCACTATCAGGACTTCAATGATGCCCGTTCCCTGTTTTATCATGGGGTGGAGTGGGCAACAGGTTATCCGGCAGCTACCGGTATCGGTACGCAATGGGGAGGCATCATGATTGATTTGGATGCGTTGCTCTGCAAAGACAGGAGCGTTCAGGTGCACGGGGTGGATAATCCCCTGCAGATTGCCGCCCACGCTTATTCTCAGGAAGTGTTGCTGGGAGAGGCCGACAAGGCACTGCTGCATAAGACGACTCCCAAGTTCGAGCGTGCCAAAGCTGTATGGAAAGAAGACCACGGCTTTATCTACGTCTCCGGCACGGCGGCCATCCGTGGCGAGCAAAGCCTGGAAGGAGTCGGGATAGAGAAACAAACGCTGGCAACGCTTGAGAATATCGAATATCTGGTATCGCGTGACAACCTCAACCGCTCCGGTATTCCTGCAACGGGAGATGCCACACTCATCACCTTCCGGGTTTACGTGAAGCATTGGGAAGACATGGAAGTGGCGAAACGGACCGTGACGGAACGATATCCGGACTTGCCTGCCATTTATACTCTGACCGACGTGTGCCGTTCGGAACTGCTGATAGAGATAGAGGGGATGGGCATTCTTTGTTGAGACTGATTATTAACCATTAAAATAGAGTGAACATATGAAATTGAAAGAAGTATTAACCTTGGCATTAATTGCCTTCTGCGGCGTAGGGATTGCCTCCTGCACGGCAGAAACTAAAAAAACAGAACAAGTTATGACACAGGAAAAGACTGCGTATCAGAAGAAGTACACGAATGCTGACTTCTACAAAGATGGTAAGTTTGACCAGGAAGCTGCTAAGAAAGCATTCCTCGACATGTTTGAATTTTATGGTGTGCCCTACACTCCGTTGATGGAGAAGGATATCTGGTTTACGGATTTCGGTCTGGGTGATTTTGAGAATGTAGGTATGGGTGGTATTTTCTGGGTGAACGATCCCGAATACGGCTATTTCGCACATGCCATTTATCTGTTGCCGGGACAGATGATTCCGGAACATGCTCATGTGAAGACTAACTTCCCCGCCAAGCACGAATCGTGGATGGTGGAACACGGATGGGTGTATAACTTCTCCGAAATAGGTGACGAAACTCCGAATGCTCCCGCCATTCCTGAATCCCACGGCCCCATCAAGAGCAAGAATTTCGTGAAACAGAATGTAGGTGATGTTCTTCGCCTGAAAGAATTGGAAACTTTCCACTTCATGATGGCGGGTCCCGAAGGAGCCATTGTTGATGAATGGGCTTGCTACCATGACAACGACGGTCTGCGTTTCACCAACGGACAAGCAGCTTTGTAAAACCTGAATATATTGAATACCATGAGAAAGATAAATCATTTTGGAGTGCCCACCACCACACCGCAACTCGGTGAAGTGTATGTCGAAGGCTTGAAAGTATGGCTGACCAATTTCAACGAAAGCCCCAACAAGATAGAATACCTGCGCTTTGAGGAAGGAAGCTGGATGCCGGAACTGATTCAGAAAGTGGCTCACATTGCCTACGAAGTAGATGACCTGGAAGCTGAGCTGAAAGGCGCGAAGGTGCTGGTGGAACCGATGCCGGGCGGAGAGAATCTGACGATTGCCTTTATCGAAGAAGAAGGCATTGCCCTGGAATTAATGCAATTTGATAAATAACTAAAAAAGGAAAGAAACCATGATGAATAAATTCATAAACGATCCGGATAACCTGACAGCGGAATTGCTGGAAGGATATGCGATGGCTTATAGCAATCAGGTAGCTATTGGCGGAGAAAATATAATTGTGCGTGCCCATGCAAAGGCAGAAGATAAAGTTGCTGTTATCACTTTGGGCGGTTCCGGTCACGAACCTGCATTAAGCGGTTTTGTAGGCGACGGTATGTTGGACTGTTCCGTGGTTGGTGATATCTTCGCTGCTCCGGGCGCCCAGCGTTTGTTCCAGGCTTTGCAGATGTTCAAGCGTGAAGCCGGTATTCTGTTGGTTGTGCTGAATCACTCCGGTGACGTGATGAGTGCGAACATGGCATGCCAGTTGGCGGAACGCACAGGCATCAAGGTGAAGACGATTCTGACCCACGATGATATCAGTGCCGGACTGGATGTGCCGGATGACGACCGTCGTGGCCTGGCAGGTTGTGTTCCTTTGATTAAGATTGTAGGTGCAGCTGCCGAAGAAGGCAAATCCCTGGATGAAATTATTGAAATCGGCGAACGCTTCAATGCGAGACTGGCTACGCTGGCTGTCGCAATGAAATCCTGCACTCATCCGCAAAACGGCATGACCATCTCCGATCTTCCCGATGGTGAAATCGAAATCGGTATGGGACAGCATGGCGAAGGCGGTGGTGGTCGCAAACAACTGGTTTCCGCCGATGATACGGCCGAAGAAATGATAGGGCTGCTGATGAAGAAACTGCAACCGAAAGCCGGAAACAAGGCTTTGCTCATTATCAATGGTGTAGGTGCAACCACGCACATGGAGATGAATATCGTCTATCGCAAAGCTCATCAGGTTCTTGAAAATGCAGGCATTGAAGTTGCTTCCGCCCGTATCGGCGAGTTGCTGACTGTTCAGGAACAGGCCGGTTTCCAGATGATTCTCGGTTTGCTGGATGATGACCATGTAGACTATCTGAACAATAGAATGTCGAACGCTCCTTATTGGACGACTATCGGTAAATAAAAAATGGATAAACTGACAATAGATGATTTTAAGAAAATGCTCCGTAATGCACTGATGTGCATTACGGAACGTTCCGACGAGTTCTCAAAGCTGGATGCGGTGCTGGGCGATGGCGATCATGGTACGGCTATCGTACAATCCATGTCCGCCCTTGTAGCGACGGCTGATAAGGGAACTGAATTCAAGTCCATGCTGAATGATATGAGTTTCAATCTGATGCTCGAAATCAGTGGCTCCACAAGTACTTTGCTGGGAGGTTTCTTCCTCGGTATGAGCGATCATGCGGCAGGTACCGAACTGGATGCCGCAGGCGTGAAAGCTATGTTTGCAGGCGGACTCGAAGGTGTGAGAAAACAGACGAAAGCAAAACAGGGAGATAAAACAATGATGGATGCCCTGATTCCGGCAGTAGAGGCGATTCAGGCATGCGATTCCACAGATGTGAAAACCATCCTGACGGCAGGTGCCGAAGCTGCTGTGAAAGGTGCCGAAGCTACTAAAGACATGAAGGCAAATTTCGGACGGGCCCGCAACTACGGTGAACGTTCCATTGGTTATGCCGACTCCGGAGCATCTTCCTGGTCGTGCATGTTCGATGCATTTGCAAAGGCGCTATGATTCGGTAGCTTGTCGGATAGGTATGCAGTAGTCACCTGCATGGTAAATGAAGTTATGAACAATATTAATATAAGTAAAAAGAAATGGCTGATTTAGATGATTTGAGAGAAGGCAGTAACTTTGGTTTAGGCGTTGTCTCTTCTAATAATAATTTTCATGTAAAAGGCGCGGAGAACCTTCCGTGGGGTATGAAAGACCGCTTGTCGCGTATCTTCAACCCGAAAACAGGCCGTACAGTGATGCTGGCATTCGATCACGGCTTTATTATGGGACCTACGTCCGGACTGGAACGTATTGATTTGAATATCGTTCCGCTGATTGAGTATGCCGATTGTCTGATGTGTACGCGTGGCATTCTCCGCACAATGATACCTCCCACAACAAACAAACCCATCTGTCTCCGTTCCGATGCGGGCACTTCCATCCTGACAGAACTGAATGACAATGTTCTGATAGACGTTGAAGACGCCATTCGCATGAACGTTTCGGCTATGGCCGTGATGCTTTCCATCGGCGATGCCGCCCACGAAGCGAAGACGGTTGCCAATCTCTATAAGGCTGTCGATAAAGGTGCCCGCTATGGAATTCCGGTGATGGGTGTGACGGCTGTGGGCAAGGATATGGCGCGTGATGCACGTTATTTCGGTCTGGCTTCGCGCATTGCTGCCGAGAATGGCGCCAATATCGTGAAAACCTATTATTGCGATGGTTTTGAGAATGTAGTGGCAGCTTGTCCTGTTCCTGTGGTGATTGCAGGCGGAAAGAAACTTCCCGAACTGGAAGCATTGGAATTGTGCTACAAAGCTATCAGCGAAGGTGCTGCCGGCGTGGATATGGGACGTAACGTATTCCAGTCCGAAGCTCCCGCTGCCATGATACAGGCTGTTCATGCAGTGGTGCATGATGGGTTGAAGCCTGAGCAGGCGCTTGAGCTGTTCAATGAACTGAAGAATAAGTAATATCGATGATAAAAAAGAATGATGAGGATTTATATTATTATTGGGGTCATTCTTTCCATGACATTCCGGGTGGCGGCACAAGATAAACTCTTGGTTGCCGGCTCCGGAAATCCGGATATTCTGCTGGTAGACAAACAAACCGGCAAAGTGGAGTGGAAACATGCTTTAGAAAAGGGAGAAGAATGTAATACGGTTGCTCTGACACGTAAAGGAGAAGTGCTGTATTCCTATAAACGGGGTGCCAAACTCGTGACCTGGGACCATCAGATGGTCTGGGATTATCAAACACCGGACAAAACAGAATTGCAATCAGCTACCTTGTTGCGTAACGGAGGCGTATTACTTGGAATATGCGGTAATCCCGCCCGCTTCATCGAACTGGATAAGAACGGGAAAGAAGTGAACGAAGTGCTTCTGGACTTGGATGTGGAAAGACCCCACAACCAGTTCCGCCAGGTGTTTCAGCTCAGGAATAAGAATTATCTGATACCGGTGATGGCGAAACAGAAAGTGCTGGAAGTAACCCGTAAAGGGAAAGTGGTGGCAGAACATCAGATTGACGGCAAAGCCTTTTCGTCACTCGAACTGAAAGATGGAAACTTGCTGTTGCCTTGCGGAGACGGGCATTATTATATGGTGATTGACCGTCGGACTGGAAAGGAACTGAAGAGGACGAATGCCGGTGATATACCGGGAGTGTCCTTGTTGTTTGTCGGGCAGATATTACAGTTGGAAAATCAGAACTTATTGATTTGTAATTGGTACGGACATACGAAAGACGCTACAGTGGACGAACCTCAGCTGATAGAAGTAGATAAGGATGGCAAAGTGGTATGGCGCTTGCATGATAAGAAGAATGTAGGTAAGATATCTACTGCCTGTTATTTGAAAGATTTCCGGTTACCGGACTTAAAATAGGAGATTAACTTTAGAACAAAGTATTATGAATAAGAAATTATTAGTAATGTCGGTATGCATTGCTTTATCGCTCCCTGGCATGGCACAGCGGAGGGCAAGTGCAAAGGTGAAAGCGCCTGCTACGTGGGCGGAAAGCATTGCTGCGGCTAAGAATCAGGCCTATGCGGAGATGCAGAAGACCTGTTTGCCCGTTGCATCGAAGGTGATTAAGGCAAAGGAGGCGGCAGTACCTTTTTCGGCTGACGTGACCGGACTGGATGAGATGGTACTCTATACCTGGGGCACTGTGGACGGTACGGGAGACGACCAGGCTGTATGGGCGAATGCCAAACTGACGGCAGCAGACGGTTCATCTGTCTGGCTGAATGATTTAAGAGATACATTCAAAAAGACTGGCAGCGGTGGCTTGCGTTTCAATGGGAATGCCAAGGGACAAGATGTTGTCATGAAGGGCAAAACCTACAAACGCACGATTATGGCAAATGCCAACGCACAGATTGTTGTGCCTTTGGATAAGAAATATGTCCGTTTCGAGGCAGAGATTGGGTTGGAGAACCGTTCTTCCGCAGGTACGGTGATTTTCCGTTTGCAAGGCATTACGGGTTCTGAAGCCGCTGCGGATATCGTGAAGAAATATCAGGCGGAAGCCACGGCATTCCTGCCTTTCGGTGGAAGCGATATGAAGGCATTGGTTACAACCTATGATGCCAGCATTGAGAAGCATATCGTAACCGAAGTGACAAACTTGCTGAATGATAAAACCTACTTCACCGCGCAGATAGCCCAGATAGCTTCGAAACCGACGTTGGATGAACAAGTTATCGGTTATCTGAACCTGGCGCAGGATGCAATGAAAGTGTATCGCTTGCAGGAATCTCTGAGCTGGCTCAATATGCGTGCCATCGAAGAGGCTTATAAAGATATGGCCCAGGATGCCGGTTATGATAAGAATACGAATCAGGCAAGACTTGCCGAACTGAAACTGTTGACCGGAAAAGGTTTTTCCGGAATTTATAAGAATGACGCGTCGGCCATAGAAGCAGCTAACAAGGCTTTGCAGCTGAAACGTGATATCTTGCTGGCAAACACTGCTCTGGACATGGACAAGATTATTGTCGGCCGTTATAAGATAGGTACTTCCGCCCGTCAGGTAAATCCGCGTGCCCTGGGTACTCAAAACAATAACTGGTCTAACCAGACTTCCGCTTCCCGTGGTGGTTTCAATGCAGAAATTGCAGAATTGACCAATCTGCGCGGAGATGTTCAGAGCCGGACTATTTTCAAGCCGACCAACGGCTCTTCTGTTCCCGACCTGAAACTTCATTGGGATGCCGAGCGCCTCATGTTCTCTATGGTAGACACTGACCGCCGCTGGCAGGTGTTTGAAGTGAAACTGGATGGTACCGGTCTGAAGAAGTTGATTGAGACACCGGAGAAAGACCTGGAATTCTTTGACGCCACCTATTTGCCCTCCGGCAAGATTATCGCCGTTTCCAATATCGGCTATAACGGTGTGCCCTGTGTGAATGGTAACGATGAAGTGGGTAATATGTGTTTGTATGACCCGAAGGATGGCTCATTGCGCCGTCTTACCTTCGACCAGGATGCCAACTGGGCACCTACGGTAATGAATAACGGCCGCATCATGTATACCCGCTGGGAATATACCGATCTGACTCATTACTTCTCCCGCTTTGTGATGCACATGAATCCGGACGGAACCGAACAGAAATCCCTGTACGGTAGCGGTTCTTACTTCCCGAACAGTACGTTCGATGCCAAGCCCTTACCCGGTGGTTCTTCACAGTTTATCGGTGTGATTTCCGGTCACCACGGAGTAACCCGTTCCGGACGTCTGATGCTGTTTGATCCTTCAAAGAGCCGTAAATCAGAGAAAGGTATGTTGCAGGAATTGCCTTTCCGCGACCGTAAGATTGAGCCGATTGTAAAAGACCGGTTGGTAGACGGTGTATGGCCTCAGTTTATCAAGCCCTATCCGCTGACTGATAAATATTTCCTCGTTACGGCAAAATTGAATGAAAGTGCTCTGTGGGGTATCTATCTGATAGACGTCTACGATAACCTGACGCTTATTGCCGAATTCGAAGGAGAAGGTCTTATTTGTCCTACTCCGGTGGTGAAACGTCCTGTTCCTCCGATAATTCCGGAGAAGATTAAGCCGGGAAGCAAAGAAGCTACCGTATTTATTCAGGATATCTATGAGGGTGAAGGTCTGCAAGGTGTGCCTCGTGGTACAGTGAAAGCATTCCGTGTGCTTGCTTATGAATATGCTTATAATAAGACTCCGTCCGACCATTGGGCACAGGGGGTTCAGAGTGGTTGGGATATCAAACGCCTGTTGGGTACGGTTCCTGTTGAAGAGGACGGTTCCGCTATCTTCACGATTCCTGCCAATACGCCTATCTCGTTGCAACCGTTGGATTCTGAAGGACGTGCTATTCAGTGGATGCGTAGCTGGCTGACAGGTATGCCGGGTGAAACCGTTTCTTGTGTCGGTTGCCACGAAGATCAGAATCAGCTTCCCATCCCGAAACGTGTGAAAGCCTCGGCAATGGCTCCCCATGCCATCACGAAGCCGGAAGGCGGAGTACGCTCTTTCACTTTTGATTTGGAAGTACAGCCGGTGCTCGACCGTGCTTGTATTGCCTGCCATGATGGTTCTAACAAGTTGGCCGACTTTACCGGTGGTAAAATCGACAAGTTCTCCGGATTTGGAGTCAGCTATTTGAATCTGCATCCTTACGTATACCGTCAGGGTCCCGAAGCTGAAATCGAAGTGCTTGATCCGTATGAATATCATGCTTCTGTAAGTCCGCTGATTAAAATATTGAAGACCGGACATCATGGAGTGGAACTGACGGACAAGGAATGGCAGGCCCTTTACAACTGGATTGACTTCAACGCTCCTTATCACGGCAAGTTCAATGCCAACGAATTCAAGGGAGTGGAACAGATCAGCCGCCGCACGGAACTGACAGAGAAATATGCAGGTTCCGGCGTAGATTGGCAAGCTGAAATCCGTTCGTATGCCAAATATCTGGAAGGTCAGGGAAAACCTGCTCCGGTGAAACCTGAGAAAAAGGAATATAAAGATAAGGAAGTGAAAGTGAAAGGCTGGCCGTTTGATAACTCCGCTGCGCAGGCTATGCTTGCTAAAGAAGGAGATACCAAGATGAGCATCGAACTGGCTCCGGGCATAAAGATGAACTTCGTCCGCATTCCCGCAGGTTCGTTTGTGATGGGTAGCAACAGAGGACATTCCGACTATTCGCCTGCTCACAAGCAAGTAGTGAAGAAAGCTTTCTGGATGGGTGAAATAGAGGTAAGCAACGAGCAGTTCCGCACTCTCTTCCCCGAACATGACAGCCGCTTCATCCGTCAGTTGTGGAAAGACCACGTACATCAGGGCTATCCTGCCAATAATCCGGAACAGCCTGCCATACGTGTAAGTTGGGAAGAAGCAATGGCATTCTGCCGGAAGTTGAGTGAAAAGACCGGTATGAAGATTACCCTGCCTACCGAAGTACAGTGGGAATGGGCTTGCCGTGCCGGTAGCGACAGTGAGTTCTGGTATGGTTCTTTAAACACAGACTTTGGTAAGTTCGAGAACTTGGCAGATAAACATCTGAATCAGATGGCTGTTCGTGGTGTAAATCCGATGCCGATGCGTGAGAATGATGCTTGGTATAAGTACTATACTTACCAGCCTAAAGAGAATGGTGTGGACGACGGCAATATGCTGATGGTGAAAGGCGGTGGCTACCAGGCCAATCCGTGGGGATTGTATGATATGCAAGGTAACGTTGCCGAGTGGACTTCTTCTGATTACTGTCCTTATCCTTACAATGAGAAGGCGCAGGGTGCCGGTACGGAAAAAGTAGTCAGAGGAGGTTCGTGGAACGACCATCCGAAGACATCTACTGCATATTATCGCCGGGCTTACTTGCCTTGGCAAAAAGTATATAATGTAGGTTTCCGTGTGATTATCGAAGATTAGAGAACAAGCTACAAGCTAAGACAGTTACAAGCTACTAGCTACGGGCGCCTTTCGGCGTGTTACTTACGAATAGAACTATCTTCATTCCCCTCCTCCCAAGAGGAGGAGAATTGAGATACTTCGGTTACTATGCCGAAAGGTACTGGTAGCCTGTAGCTTATAGCCCGTAGTTTATAACTTGTAGCCTGTATCTTGTAGCTCGTCACTTGTATCTTGTCACTCGTAACTATTATAATATGAAAACTATAGGTTTAGTAGCTGGTCCGTGTAGTGCGGAAAGTCGTACACAGATGTTGGAAACGGCAAGGGGATTGAAAGAGATAGGTGTAGGCACATTGCGTGCCGGCCTGTGGAAACCCCGTTCGCGTTGCGGGACATTTGAGGGAGTGGGTGAGGAAGGACTGGACTGGATGCGTGAAGTACAACAGGAACTGGGACTTCGGGTTATGACCGAAGTAGCGCTTCCCTGTCATGTGGAAGCTGTGTTGAAAGCCGGTCTCGACATGATATGGATGGGGGCCCGCACAACGGTCAATCCTTTCATGATGCACGAATTGGCGGAAGCCCTGCGCGGATGTGACATTCCGGTGTGGGTGAAGAATCCGGTATGTCCCGATGTCGAATTATGGATTGGTGCGGTAGAACGCCTTCAGCAGGCGGGATTGAAAGATGTACGTATCATTCATCGCGGATTTTGTACGGTAGACAGTTCTCCATACCGTAATGCCCCTCTTTGGGAGCTGGCGGAACGTTTTCATACTCATTTTCCGGAATTACCTTTCTATTGCGATCCGAGCCATATCGGTGGAAAACGTGAACTATTGGCTGCTATTTGCGGGAAAGCTATATCTTTGCATGCGGACGGACTCTTCATCGAGTCTCATTGTTGTCCGCAGGAAGCTCTGTCCGATGCAGCCCAGCAGTTGACGCCGTCGGCATTGGCAGAGTTATTGAAAACACTGAATGTCTCAATTGAATGATGTAAGCATGGAAAAAGTACGCTCCCTCCTGAAAGTGATGTTCACCTCGTGGAAGATTACGCTGGTATTGCTGATACACTATATGATATTGCTGGCAGCCGCCACCTTCGTCGAGAAGTCACAGGGCACGGCAATGGCGAGAGAAGTGATTTATAACAATCCGCTTTTCTATCTGTTACAGTTATTGCTGGTTCTTAACTTCTGCGCCATAGCCTGGCAGGGGCGCCTGTGGAAGCAACGCAAGTATGGAGTATTGCTCTTGCATATTTCTTTCATCGTGATATTGCTGGGTGCGTTGGTTACCAACATCTTCGGTTTTGAGGGCATTGTACACATCAGGGAAGGGGAGACTGCGTCGCATATGCGTACAACGGAAGACGACGCCCGTCCGTTACCTTTCTCCATCCGTCTGGATGATTTTAAGCTGGTCCGCTATCCCGGTTCCCACAGTCCATCTTCTTTCGAGAGCTTCCTGACCATCCGCACGGATGAGGGTGAACGGAACGAGCACATCTATATGAATAAAGTGATTTATGAACAAGGATATCGTCTCTACCAGTCCTCCTACGATTCGGATGAACAGGGGACCGTGTTAACGGTGAATAATGACAGGATAGGTACGGCTATAACGTATGCCGGATATTTGTTTCTACTTGCCGGTATGCTGCTGACCCTGGCTGACAGGAAATCCCGTTTCCGGCAATTGGCGAAACAACTGAAGCATACGGCGCCTATTCTCCTGCTGGCTTTTATTCCTGCCGTTTCGTTTGCCCAAAAAGCCGATACGGAACTTTTGCTGAAGAGCACCATCCCCGTGGAACAGGCCGAACAGTGGGGACGCTTGCAGGTGCAATGTCCTACGGGGCGCATTGAACCGCTGAATACTTATACCGATAAATTATTACGTAAAATCTACCGGAGTAATTCTTTCGAAGGCCTCACCTCCGAACAAGTTATCATCGGTTTTCTGATGAATCCGGCTTATTGGGGCAACGTACCCTTTATCCGTCAGACAAATAAAGAGTTGCAGCAGGCGTATTCTCTGCCCGAAGGCAAATATCTGCGCTTCCTCGACGTCTTTGATGAGGGCGGCAGGTATCTGATAGCGGATGCGGTGGATAAAGCCTATTCCCGTCCTGCTGCCGAACGTTCGCGGATGGAAAAGGATCTGCTGAAACTGGATGAAAAGGTGAATATATTATATTCCCTCCAACAAGGAAAGATGCTTGCGCTGTTCCCGCTTCCCGGAGATACGGGCGGGAAGTGGTATTCGCCCGGAGATGATTTGAGCGTGTTCTCCGGAAGAGACTCCCTGTTTGTTTCTAAAATCATGCCCTGGTATCTGGGTGAAGCTGTTGATGCCTTGCGAACGGGTGACTGGGGGAGTGCGCAGGAAGTTCTTTCTATGATGAATGTGTATCAGCAGAAGCAGAGTGCAACACCCTTATTGACGAAAAAGCAAGTGGCTTGGGAACTGTTTTATAACAAAGCGCAACTGTTCTTCTGGTTGGCTATGGGATATATGGCTGTGGGGCTGCTGTTACTGATTTTCGTTGTATGGCGATTATTGAAACCCAAACGCTGGTTCAGGTTCGTTATCATTCCATTAGTCATGCTGGTGGTTCTGATATTCTTGCTGCATACTTCCGGAATTGCTATCCGCTGGTACATATCGGGACGTGCTCCCTGGGCCAATGCTTACGAGTCGATGATATACGTTGCCTGGGCAACCGCTTTGGCGGGACTTTTATTTATCAAACGTTCTTCCATGACGCTGGCTTTGGCGGCTTTCTTTGCAGGCATCATCCTGTTTGTGGCCAACCTTAACTTTATGGATCCCGAAATCACACCGCTGGTTCCGGTTCTGAAGTCCTACTGGCTGATGATACACGTGGCGGTGATTACGGCAAGTTACGGATTCTTTGGCATCAGTTTTCTGCTCGGACTGCTCACGCTTGCTTTTATGGGTACAAGTAATCCGTCGAAGGTGGTTTTGTTGCAACCACACATCCGGGAACTCCGCATTATAAATGAAATGTCTTTGCACATCGGACTTTATCTGCTGACGGCAGGAATTTTTCTGGGTGCTGTCTGGGCCAATGAATCATGGGGGCGCTACTGGGGATGGGACCCGAAAGAAACGTGGGCATTGATCACGATGGTGGTTTATGCTTTCATCCTGCATGCCCGTTTTCTGCCTGCTCTCCGTTCGGACTACGCTTTCAGTGTGATGTCCGTGTTGGGACTGGCTTCGGTGCTGATGACGTATTTCGGTGTAAACTACTATCTGTCCGGGCTTCATTCTTATGGTGGAGGTGATACTCCGCCGGGACTGGCCGCGATATTCATTACCTATGCCTGCGCTTTTGCATTGATAGTATACGCCGGATATAAACAGCACAGAGAGCAGGTTTAATGATAATCTCATAATCCTTAAAAGATACTCTTCCCAACATGGGGGTGTTGGTCGTACTAACATCCCCATGTTGGTATTACCAACACCCCCATGTAAGTACTCCCGACACCCCCATGTTGGTAACTGTATCTTTTAAAGATAAAGCGTAAAGCCTTTAATGAAAAGCCCCGTATCTTCTATTTTGAGCTAATAGTTCAAGCATTTGAAACAATCTTTCAAACTGCTACGGGGCAAATTCCCTACATTTGCCTTAGTTATTAATCTGCTAACAATGCTATGAAATGAAGACAAACAATGCTTTATTAATTTTATTTGCCGCCTTTTTAGGCTGGTGTGGTACGATGAATGCCCAGAAAGCAGGATTGGAAAAACGCATGGAAAATGCCGATCCCAAAGTAATAGGCACACGTATCGTTAATAAGTTTCTCGTAACTCCCCATACTCGTTTTGGCAACCCGCGTGCCGAGAAAGCACCCAATTATGTCACATATCCGGATGCCTGTACCTGGCTGGGGGCTTTGTGGTTCAGTCAGGCGGTGAAAGACAGTGAAATGCAGCAGCGGTTGAAAGAACGTTTCGAGCCCTTGTTCACTACCGAAAAGAATATGCTTCCCCGCATGGTACATGTGGATTATAACGTTGTTGGGGCTGTTCCTCTGGAAATATATATGCAGAAGTTGGGCGACCGGAAATACTTTGATCTGGGGATGAAGTATGCCGATACCCAATGGGAAGTTCCTACCGATGCCAAACCGGAACAGAAAGAATATGCCGAACAGGGCTACTCGTGGCAGACGCGTGTGTGGATTGATGATATGTTTATGATTACCACTATCCAGTCGCAGGCATTCTTGGCTACAGGCGACCGGAAATATATCGACCGTGCCGCTGCCGAGATGGTGATGTATCTGGAGAAAATACAACGTCCGAACGGGCTTTTCTATCATGCTCCTACAGCGCCGTTCTTCTGGGCGCGCGGTAATGGTTGGATGGCTGCGGGCATGTCACGCCTGCTTTCGGTGCTTCCGGAAGATAATCCCAACCGTGTGGCTATAATGAAGGCTTATAAAAAGATGATGGCTACTTTGTTGAAACATCAGAACGCTGATGGAATGTGGCACCAGTTGATTGACGAACCGGCATCTTATAAAGAAACTTCCGGTACGGCCATGTTCACGTATGCCATGCTGGTGGGAGTGAAACACGGCTGGTTGGACAAGAAGACATATGCTCCTGCCGCAATGAAAGGATGGCTGGCGCTGGTTTCTTATATAAATGCCGATGACGAAGTGACGAACGTTTGCGAAGGGACCAATATAAAGAATGATAAGAACCATTATATGAACCGTAAGCAGATTACGGGTGATTTGCATGCCCACGCCCCACTGTTGTGGTGCGCCACGGAGCTGCTGACGGAATAAGCCTATATTAAGAAGAAGATACCCCGGGATTATTTGGGGGAAATGAAAAATGGTATATCTTTGTTTTGAGGATAATGCAGTGAAAACACAGTTTTGACCTATGAGAAAATATATTTGTTTGCTAATTGTCTTATTGGCTACTTTGAAGATTTCAGCACAGAATAATGAGAACTTCTATTTTTCGAACTTGAATCTGAAAGATGGTTTGTCTCAGATTTCCGTGCTTAGAATATTCCAGGATACAAAAGGTTTTATCTGGTTCGGTACGCGCAACGGGTTGAACCGTTATGACGGAAGCGAATTTGTGATATACAAGCACGATCCGAAGGACTCTCTGTCGTTGAGTGATAACCACATCTGGGCTTTAGCCGAAGATAATGACCGGAATTTATGGGTTGGTACGGCACGCGGTTTAAATAAGCTCGACTTAAAGACCAACCGTATCACCCCTTTTGTTGATGAACGTTACGGAGCTTTTGCCAAAAGCGAAGTGCGCAGTCTGACCGTAGACTCCCGTAACCGCCTTTGGGTGGGAACAACCAAAGGGCTGTACCTCTACATTCCGGCAATGGACGTCTTTCAGCGCATCGATCTGAACGGGAAGATTAAAGATGAATTTATCTCCGTGATTTACGAAACCAAGCATCATCAGATGCTGATAGGAACTTCCACGAAAGGATTGTTCGTCTGCGATATGAATATGAAGGTGCAGAGGCAGCTGACTACCCGGACACCGGGACTTCGTCTGCTTGGCAACAGCATCTCTACCATTTACGAAGATTCTAACGGAACCTTATGGGTGGGAAGCGGACTCAGTGGCTTGTATCGTATCAACTTTGAAAAAGAGGAAATCGTGACTTATCACAAGGGGAACAGTATTTTGACGAGTAACAGTGTCCGGGCCATATCGGAGTTGCACGGGATGTTACTGGTCGGTACGTTCGACGGACTGTATACGATAGACCTTTCCACACATTCTTTCTGGAAGCATACGGATGCCTCGCTTGAAAAAGGAAACTTGAGTCATTTCTCCATTTATTCTTTATTTGTAGACAGGAGCCAGACGGTATGGGTGGGTATGTATTCCGGCGGGGTAAGTTATTCCAGCCGCTTCAATAACCGCTTTGATTTTCATGACCCGGCTACGATATTTGATGCTTTGTTCGGCATATATGGTTGTATGATCGCTTCTCCTGACGGTTGTCTGTATATGGCGACGGAGGGCAGGGGATTGCTCGACTATAACCTGGGGAACAGGCAATACGCTTATTATCCGATAGATAATGCCTCCAAACTGCAATATAGCCAGAATATCATAAAAGGGCTTTTGCTGGAAGGTGATGTGCTGTGGTGCGGGACGAATAAGGGAGCTATCTATCACTTCAACACCCGTACCAAGAAATACACATTGTATTATCAGCTTCCGAGGGATATGTCCATTTACTCCATGCTTCGCGACAAGGATAACAGTCTGTGGATTGTCTCTTCCGATTCACGTATGGGTGTCATGCGTCTGTCGGATAAGAAAGAGATACAAACTCATTTTCCGGTCAATGGCGGGAAAGATACTTGCCTGTTTGCCAGTTCGCGCTGTATCCTGAAGTTACGGGATGGAGTGATGCTGATTGGCAGCCGCAACGATGGTTTGATAAAGTATGATTTGAATAAGGGGGAAGCGGTTTATTATGATACGGATGAACAAGAACCTAACCGGTTGCTTAACAATTATGTGACGAGTATTGTGCGCGATAGTTCCGGCCGTATCTGGATCGGTACATTCGGTGGCGGCATAGCCCTGTATGACGAAGAAAAAGGAATCATAAAGACTGTGACTAAGGAGCAGGGCTTGATAGAGAATGATGTTTGTACCATTGTGGAGGATAATGAAAACAACCTATGGATCAGTGCAAGTAACGGTATCTCCAAATATAATCTCAAGACGGAAGAGTTTACCAATTATAATTCTCTCAATGGTATCGGTGTCTACGAGTTTACTCCCCATAGCGGTTTGCTGTTGCCGAATGGCGAGATTTGCTTTAGCGGGAACAATGGTTTTGTGACCTTCAATCCGCAGGAACTGCAACTGAACTCCTACGTGCCGCCGGTAGTGTTCACAAAATTGGTTGTAAACAATCATGTGATTGAGCCGGAAGATAATACGCGTATATTGAATTCCGTATTGGATGATATGGAAGAGATAGAGTTGGCTTATAATCAGAATAATATTTCGATTAGCTATTGTGCCTTGAATTTCGTATTTGCCCGTCAGAATCAGTATGCTACTTTCCTGAAAGGATATGATAAGGACTGGAACTATATCGGCAATCGTCGGGAAGCTTACTACACGAACCTGAGTCCGGGAACGTATGTGTTTGAAGTGAAAGCCTCGAATAACGACGGAGTATGGAGTCAGCAGACGCGCAAGATACGTATCACCGTACATCCGCCTTTGTGGAAAACCTGGTATGCTTATTTGTTCTATGCCGTGGCTTTCGTGTTTATAATGACGCTTATCATGTATTATATATCGAAGAAGCAGAAGCTGGAGCGTGAATTGCAGTTCAAGCAGAAAGAGAAATTGCAGTTGGAGGAATTCCACCAGGCGAAGATACGTATGTTTACCAATTTCTCGCATGAGCTCCGCACTCCGCTTACACTGATTATTGCACCTTTACAGGAATTGGTGTCCATGCAGGAATTCTCTTCCAGTGTGAGGAATAAGCTGACTCTGATATTCAGTAATGCCCAGCGACTGTTGCTGCTCGTGAACCAGTTGATGGACTTGCGTAAGAATCAGGAAGGCAAACTGAAACTGAACATCACTAAAACGGATATGAATCCGTTCATGCAAGAGATTTACTATGCTTTCAATCATCTGGCGGCAAGGAAATCCATTGATTTTACTTTTGAGAAGAAAGAGGAGAGACTGTCGGCATGGTTCGATAAATCTATCATTGAGAAAGTGATTTTCAATTTGCTGTCCAATGCAATGAAGTTTACTCCGGATAATGGCAAAGTGGTGTTCTCCTTATCCAGATGTACTTTCGCTGATTTGTCTCCGGAACAGCAGACAGAATTAAAGGCATTGTCTGCGGATACCAAGTTTGCCTGTTTCTCCGTGGCTGATTCCGGCAAAGGCATTTCCGAAGATGAGGTAAAGAATATTTTCGCTCCTTTCTATCAGGGGGAAGATAATAACAAAGAGAATGTCGGTACGGGTATTGGATTGAGTTTGACACGCTCTATCGTGCATCTGCACGGGGGGACTATTACCGTATCTCATAATCAGCCTACCGGTACGATTTTCGAAGTGTATATTCCTATCAGCAGCAATGCGTATGATGCCAGCCAGTTGGTGGAGGAAGAAGACGGGCAGGTGGTGGAAGATGTGATTCCATCCGCTCATGAAATGCGTTTTGATATTGAAAAGAAATGGACGGTGCTTCTGGCGGAAGATAATGATGAGGTGCGGACATACGTCAAAGAATGTCTGGAACCCTACTTCTATGTGTTGGATGTGGATAATGGAAAATCGGCTTTGGATTTGGCTTTGGAGAAATATCCGGATTTGATACTGAGCGATATCATGATGCCTCAGATGGATGGACTGGAGTTGTGCTCGCGTGTGAAGCAGGATTTGCAGCTGGGGCATATTCCGGTGGTGCTGATGACTGCCAAGTCTATGGTGGTGCACATTAAGGAAGGATTCTCGGTAGGCGCCGATGATTATATTGTGAAGCCTTTCAGCATGGATGTGTTGATTTGCCGTATCAACAACCTTTTGGAGTCTCGTGAAAAGTTGAAGAAGCTGTATGGAAAGAAATTCTCGCCGGAGGCAATGGGTATTGAAATCGTTTCGGGTGACGACCGTTTTACCCAGAACTTCTTTGAGATTATCGAAAAGAATATCTCGAATCCTGAATTGGGGGTAGATTTACTGAGCCAGGAGTTAGGTCTGAGCCGTGCCAACCTGTACCGGAAACTGAAAGCGGTGACAGAACTCTCACCGACGGAGTTGATACGTAATAAACGTCTGGAAATAGCGGCCAAACTTTTGTTGGAGTCCAGTTATACGGTTTCGGAAATATCTGTTTATACAGGTTTCAACAGTCATGCTTATTTCACCAACTGTTTCAAGTCGTTTTATGGCTATTCACCTTCAGAATGGGTACAAAGGCATAATGAAAAGCGGGAAACTCCCAAGTAGTTTCTGTTTTATATACTGCTTGGAATAGAATTCCAAATGAATAAGACAATATTGAAAGTTGCGCTAAGATAAATCGCCTATCTTAGCGCAATCTTTTTATAGAGAGATTGTATAAAACCAATATAAACATTAGTGAAAGTAACTATTATGAAATTTAAAACAGGATTAGTATCGTTATTGGTCGTATGTGGGGCATGTAGCCAAGCGACAAAAGAAGTAGATGTTGTAAAAGACAGTTTTAATTTTGCCGGACAGCAGTTGAAATATGCGTTTACGCAGGTAGACTCTGCCAAAGCCAGCATGCCGGAAGAGCAGTTGAAGAAAAAGCCTGTTTCTCCCCGTACGATAGAGGATGACGGAACTCTGCGCCTGGTGGCATCGAGAGATTGGACCAGTGGTTTCTTCCCCGGTGAATTATGGTATATGTATGAATATACGCAGGATGATTTCTGGAAGAAGCAGGCACAGGAATTCACTGCCAATATAGAAAATCAGAAGACTAATGGTGGCACACACGATATGGGATTCAAAATGTATTGTAGTTTTGGTAATGGCTACCGTCTGACTCATGATGCAACCTATAAGGATATTCTGTTGGAATCTGCCGCAACGTTAATCACTCGCTATAAACCGACTATCGGTTGCATCCGTTCGTGGGATCATAGCCGTGATAAGTGGCAATGCCCGGTTATCATTGACAATATGATGAATCTTGAATTGTTGTATTGGGCATTTAAGGAAACGGGTGATTCGGTATACTACAACATTGCAAATACGCATGCCCGCACTACGATGAAGAACCATTTCCGTGATAACTACAGCTCTTATCATGTGGTGGATTATGATACGATTACCGGAGAAGTGCTTCATAAACATACACATCAGGGATATAATCATGAGTCGGCCTGGTCGAGAGGGCAGGCATGGGGATTGTATGGTTATACCATGTGTTATCGTGAAACGAAGTTGCCCGAATTCTTATTGCAGGCTGAAAATATAGCTAATTACATTTTCACTAATCCTACCATGCCGGAAGATATGGTGGCTTACTGGGACTTTGACGCTCCGGGCATCCCGAATGAACCTCGTGATGCTTCTGCCGCTGCGGTAATGGCTTGTGCCATGTACGAACTGTCTATGTATAATACGGAGAAATCGGCGCAATATAAGAAATGGGCGGATACTATTGTTGAAAGTTTAAGTAAGAATTATCGTGCCCGTTTGGAAGGTGACCGTGGCTTCCTGTTGCTGCACAGCACCGGCGCACATAATTTTGAAAGAGATGTGCCTTTGGTTTATGCTGACTATTACTTCCTGGAGGCTTTGCTTAAGAAAGCTAAACTTGAGAAGGAAGGTACGGCTATTTTGTAAACCATGAAAAAACAATAGGCATGAAACGTTTTATTTTATTGTTGGTGATAGCTTGTTTCGCCGCAGGTACTTTCCAGGCGAAAGTACCTGTAGCGGATAATAAGATTCGGTTGACGGATAACTGGGAATTCCTCCGTCAGGATGTAGGGAACATCTGGGAACTGGTTCGCCCCGTGAAGAAAGGACAACCGGAAGAACAGCCTATATGGACAAAGGTTACTCTGCCCCACTGTTTTAATGCGGAGGATGCAGTTGACCCGGACTTGAATTATTATCAGGGGCCGGGTTGGTATAAGACTCGTCTGAAACTGAATAATCCATACTCTAACGGACGGATTATTCTGGAATTTGAGGGAGCAGGCCAAAAAACGGATGTATATATCTACATGACTAAAGTTGGTAGCCATATCGGTGGATATGACAGTTGGAACGTGGACATAACGGATGCGGTGCAGGCATTTCTTTCGAGTAAGGAGGCTGAACGCTTTGGAGGTGAAGTACCTTTGAGCATTCGTTGTGACAATACGCGGGATGCCGAAATGATTCCTTCGGATTTGTCGGACTTCAATTTGTATGGCGGAATTTACCGCTATCTGAATCTGGTGTACTTGCCGGAAGTGTCCGTTGCTTCCCTTCGGGTGGAGCCGGTGCTGGATGCCAAGATGAAGAAAGGTGCAATAAAAGTAACCGGTACGTTTTATAATCCTGCTGACGTGCGTGAGGCATCGGTAGAGGTAACTGTGAGAAATGCTAAAGGGGACGTGGTATCCACGCGGACTCTTGATAAAATAACTCCGTTGGGAGATTTAGTCCTTTTGGACGTTCAAATGGATAAACCCCAGCTTTGGGATGTGGACAATCCTGCATTATATACTTGCGAAGTTACTGTAACGTCCAACGGACAGAAAATGACAGCAAGTGAACGTTTCGGTTTCCGTGCGTTTGAATTCATCGAAAAAGGCCCTTTCATGCTGAATGGAAGACGTCTGCTGCTGAGAGGTACGCACCGGCATGAAGATCATGCAGGCGTGGCCGCTGCCATGACTGAGGAGCAAATGATACAGGAAATGAAGATGATGAAGGAGATGGGAGTGAATTTCATTCGTCTGGGACATTATCAGCAGTCTGAAATCGTTCTGAATCTCTGTGATGAACTGGGCATTCTGGTCTGGGAGGAAATTCCCTGGTGTCGTGGCGGAGTCGGTGATGAGAACTATCGCGGGCAGGCTAAAAGGATGCTGACGAATATGATTACTCAACACTATAATCATCCTTCGGTGATTATATGGGGATTAGGCAATGAAAACGACTGGCCGAATGATTTTCCTGAGTTTGAACAGCGTGAAATACGGAGTCTGATGAGTGAACTGAATACTTTGTCCCACCATCTTGATGCCGGACGTAAGACGGCTATCCGCCGTTGCGCTTTCTGTAGTGATATTGTAGATGTATATTCTCCTTCTATCTGGGCGGGTTGGTATCGCGGTGTCTATACGGATTATCAGAAAATGTCCAGGGAAGAGATGGGAAAAGTAAAACATTTTTTGCATGTAGAGTGGGGCGGGGATAGTCATGCAGGGCGTCACGCAGAGGCTACCGCTCCTATACGCAAAGAAGGAGAAAGTGATGGGGATGCTGCTCTGAACGGTTCGGCTTTGGTATTGAAGAAGGGGGATTGGTCGGAAAGTTATATTGTGAAACTGATAGACTGGCATCTGAAGGAACAGGAAACAATGCCGTGGCTGACAGGTGCCGCTTACTGGCCGTTTAAAGATTTTTCTACCCCGGTGCGTCCGGATAATCCAGTGCCGTATATGAATCAGAAAGGAGTGGTAGAACGGGACTTTACAAAGAAAGAAAGCTATTATGTGTTCCAATCTTACTGGACACAAAAGCCGATGCTTCATATCTACGGACATGGTTGGCCCGTAAGATGGGGAGATGCTGATGAAGAAAAAGAAATTCTGGTCTATTCAAATTGTCCGGCAGTGGAATTGTTTGTGAATGGGCAAAGTCAGGGAGTGCGTAAGCGTAATAGCCAGGATTTTCCTGCTGCCGGTTTGCGATGGAATGTAAAACTTGCCAAAGGTCAGAATGCGCTTCGTGCCGTGTCTGTAGGTAAAGAGGCTCTTTCGGATGAATTGAGTTTTGAATATCAGACCGAGAAATGGGGAAAGGAACATGCGTTCAAAGTAACTTCTACCCCCCGCGAGGACGGCACAGTTGAAATAGAGGCACAATTGGTAGATGCCAATGGCATCAGATGCCTTGATTCCAGGATTTTTGTGTATTTCGATATTGCCGGTGACGGGGAATTGATACAGAATCAGGGAACTGTAACAGGTTCGCGTAAGGTACAGGCACGCAACGGACGGGCACAGATTCGGGTCCGGACACAAAACGGCACTTCGTGTGTGGCGGTGAAAGCTGATAAGGTCAGGACTTCATTTATAACGGTACAGTAAAATTATGAAAAAGGTAGGCGTTTTATTTTTAGGGATATGTGCTTTACTGCTTGTTTCGTGTACATCGGACAAAGGTGGTAAGGACTATGTGAAGAGTGTTTTGAAACAAGGGATACTGGAACGTGCTGCTGCGAATCTGAAGGAAGAACCGGTAACGGTTACTGCCTTCATAGCAGAGCGTAGTGCGGGAGATGTACACGACTTCTATTCGGAGGGTGATTATTGGTGGCCGGATACGCTGAATCCTGATGGACCTTATGTCCGTCAGGATGGTCAGACTAACCCGGATAATTTTGTGGCTCATCGTCATGCAATGATACGTTTCAGTTCGATTGTGGGTAATCTGACTTCCGCATATTTGCTGGTGCAGGATGAGAAATATGTAGATGCAGTACTGGCACACGTGCGTGCCTGGTTTGTGAATGAGCCGACGCGGATGAATCCTAATTTGCTGTATGCACAGGCTATTAAGGGAATCACCACTGGCCGGGGTATCGGTATTATTGATACGATACATCTTATGGAAGTGGCCCAGTCTTTATATCAGTTGGAAAAACTGGGAGTGCTTTCAGAAAATGATATAAAGTCTACCAAACGCTGGTTTGCCGATTATCTGAAATGGATGTCCACACACCAATATGGCATAGACGAGATGAACGCAAAGAATAATCATGGTACCTGCTGGGTGATGCAGGCCGCTGTGTTTGCCCGTTATGTAGGTGATAAGGACATGCTGGATTACTGTAAGAAGCGTTATAAGGAAGTATTATTGCCTAAACAGATGGCTGAGGACGGCAGTTTTCCTTTAGAAACTGCGCGTACAAAACCTTATGGTTATTCTCTTTTTAATCTGGATGCAATGGCAACGATATGTCAGACACTCTCGGATAAAAATGATAATTTATGGACTTATACGGCAGAGGGAAGCAAGAATATGGAAAAAGGTATTAATTTTGTCTATCCTTATGTGCTTGATAAAGAAAGCTGGATTTATCCGAAAGATGTGATGTACTGGGATGAATGGCCGGTAGCTCATCCTTTCCTGTTGTTCGGAGCTTTGCAAACGAATAATGAAAACTGGTTGTCTACGTGGGCTCATCTGGAACATTTTCCGGTGACGGATGAAGTGGTGCGTAATCTGCCTGTACGTAATCCATTGATTTGGATATAGAAACACATAATTGGCTTTGTATTTAAACTATGAAACAGATTCGGAAGATAATAGCGGGAGTTTATGTACTGTGTGGGTTAGGCACGGTATTTCCTGCAATGGCACAAAACAGGGAAGTGAATCAGCGTACTACGGGTACGGTGGTGGAAGGGGAGGTCACGATGTTGGTTACTCAGGAAACCACTACCCGTTATCGGCGGACTACTTCTCAGGGTGTGCCTGGTGCAAAATTAGAATATACCCCCGGAATTACTCCGGAACGACTGGCACTTCCTTTGTCTGAGACGGTGATGGCAAGATATCCGGATTACCGGATGGCTTACTGGAAAGATTATACCTATGTGCAGGGATATATGTTTGAGGCAATGGACCGTCTGGGACAATTGACCGGCGATGGCAAATATCTGGAGTACATGAAAGAGTATATAAATCATTTCGTAGATGGAGATGGAAATTACAAAGGGGGCGGATTGACCAATCTTGATAATTTCATGACCGGTTCAGCGTTTTGTACTCTGTATGGGCGTACTGGTGATGAAAAATATAAGAAGGCGGCCTTGCAGATATTGAAAGCCGTTGATAAGTATCCCAGTTCGGACGGACAGTTCTGGCATGGGAACCGTAGTCCTAATATGTGGATTGACGGTGTATTTATGATGCAGATGTTCCTGATACGTTGTGCGCAATATGTGGGAGAAGCAGACTATTGCTATGATGTGGCATGCAGGAATATTATCGCTGCCGCCCGCCACTTGCAACGTCAGGATGGGTTGATATTGCATGCCTGGACCACAGAACCGGAAAAAGCAGTGTGGGCAGATAAATCTACGGGACTTTCGCCGGAGGTATGGAGTGAAGGAATGGGATGGTATACGTTGGTGGTTCCGGAACTGCTTGCTTTGTTACCCAAGACACATCAGAACTATCAGCAGGTGCTTGATATTTATTTGAAAATGTGTAAAGGACTGAAAGAGGTGCAGGATAAGAAAACCGGTGGCTGGTTCATGGTGGTGGATAAAGGAGATAATCCCCTGAATTTTATTGATCCGTCCGGAACTGCGATGTTTGTATACTCCATTCAGCGTGGTGTTCAATTAGGTTTACTGAAAGCTAAAGAGTATGCTCCGGTTGCCGAAAGGGGATATAAGAGCTTGTTTCCTTTTATACAGGTGAATGAAAGAGGTTTGCTGGATGTGATAGGTGCGTGTGACGGTGTAGTGATTAAGAAGAATTTTGTAGAATATGTTACTGTTCCCAAAATCTTGAATGCAAAAGAGGCAGTTGCCGGTATATTGTGGGCTTCTGTTATTATGGAAACGGAACAATTGAAAAAATAAATAAGAATGAGAGTTTTACGTAGTCTGATTATTGTGGGGGTATTGCTTGTAGCAGTTTCTGTTCAGGCCGGCAATACAGGTGAATTGGTGCGGATCAAGCAGAATTATTCCAGGATGTTGGTACCTTCGGGTGAAGATCCGTTTGGCTTGTTGTCCATACTTTCGTCCATTCAGCCGGAAAAAGAAATTTCGGACCAGGCGGTTGTGGAATTACATCAGCGTTATCCTTTTGATTTAGAGAAAATAGCAACCTATCTATCTTCCTTTACGGCAACCGGTATGTGGCCGGACATTAATTATGAAGATAAAAAACGTTCGGGATGGGAACCTAAACTTCATGCGGAACGTATTTTGGAACTGGTGAAACTTTATAACTCCAAGCAGACTGATTATTATCATTCTCAGGAAGTAGAAAAGGTGATTCATAAAGCATTGGATTATTGGTTTACTGCCAAACCCGTGTGTCTGAACTGGTGGTACAATCAGATTGGTATCCCTAAAACACTGGGTACGGCTTTCATTTTGTTTGAAGAGAAACTTACTCCGGCTGAAAAGCAAAAGGCTATCACTGTAATGGAAAATGCAAAGTTTGGAATGACCGGACAGAACAAAGTATGGCTTGCCGGAAATGTGATGATGCGTGCGCTGTTGCAGAATGATTATGAATTGGTGAAGATGGCACGCGATACGATTGCATCTGAAATTGTGACGGGTGGGGCAGAAGGTATAAAAGATGACTGGTGTTTTCATCAGCACGGAGCTCAGCAGCAATTTGGCAACTACGGGCTTTCATTTGTCTCCGGAATGAGTTTCTTTTCCGGATTGTTTTCCGGGACTTCTTTGGCTTTTGATGATAAGCAGTTGGGTATTTTGAGTACTTTGATTGATAAAGGTTACCGTTGGGTAATCTGGAATGGGATGATGGATGTGAATGCTTTAGGGCGTCAGTTGTTTCATCATGCACCTGTGCATAAGGCTTTGAGTCTTGCATTTGCCGCTTCTGAGTTGGGAGGAGGTGAATCAGATGCATGTAAGGCTGTAGCTGCGGCTTTGCTTCGCGATAATTATCCTGTACCTGCTCAGAACATACTGACGGGACATAAACATTTCTGGCAGTCGGACTATACGGTTTATCGGCGTCCTTCCTGGATGGCTTCCATAAAAATGGCTTCCGACCGTATTATCGGTGCGGAAATGATGAATGGGGATAATATGAAAGGCTATTATATGGCGGATGGGGCAACCTATATTTATAAGGATGGTAAAGAATACCTGGATATTTTCCCTCTTTGGGATTGGCGCAAATTGCCGGGAGTGACGGCTTTTGAGGATGATGCACCCATGCCGTTGATTAAAAGTTATCAACCTCGCAATAAGGGAACTTTTGTCGGGGCTGTTTCGGATGAGAAACAAGGTATGACTGTTATGGAGTTGAATCGTGCCGGAGTGAAAGCGCATAAGGCATGGATTTGCGCAGATGACTTTGTTCTTTGTTTGGGAGCAGGTATACAGGCAGATAGTAATCTTGTTGTAACGACTTCGATAGAACAATGCCATAAAAAAGGAGAACTTCTTTCTTGGGAAAAAGGACAATGGAATGCTGTAAATGGAAAGCAGGAGGCTACAGCGGGAGAACATCGCTTTTTCCATGATAATACGGGATATATCGTATGGGGGAATGGAAACAAAATGGTTGCTGAAACGGCGAAGCGTACAGGGCGCTGGTATGATGTGATGCAGATGTATCGCCAGGAAGAGGTACAAGGAGAAGTCACTACCCTTTATCTGAAACATGGTGTATCTCCTAAACAGGCTACATATCAATATTTGATATTGCCGATGGCAGATAAGAAAAATGTAGCTGCTTTTGATTTGTCGGATATCCGGATACTTCGTAATGATGCTGTTGCACAGGCTGTTTATGCAGAGAAGAAGGCTACTTGCTGGATAGCTGCTTATAAGCCGGTGCAACTGACGGTTGCGGCGGGTATCACACTGAACATTCAGACTCCCGGAGTTTATATGATACGGGAGAGTGGGGAAGGACGATACATGATAAGTTGTGCCAGTCCGACGCAACGGGAAGATATTGCAGAACTTGAATTAAACCATAAACAGATATGTATTTCTCTGCCAAATGGGAAAGAGAAGGGTAAAACCGCTTCCGTAGAGACTGTAATTCGTTAAAAAGCATCTTTTGAATCATTTCTCCAAGCGATTGAAATAATATTGCAAGCCTTGTTTGTAAGATACGCCTATTTTTGTTTCTGAGAAATAACTGATAGACTATGAATACACACAAGGCTTTTCTTTTAGGTTTGGCATTGTTGGGTACCAGTTTGGTGAAAGCCCAATTTGCAATGGACGCTTATAAAGCAGTCTTTACTGCTCCGCCCCAACACGTTCCTACAACTAAAACTCCGGATGCCCCTTTAGCTGGTAACGGAGATATAGGTATTACGATGGGCGGTACTCCTGATAAACTTTGTTTCTATATCGGTAAGAATGACTTTTGGAGGGCTTATCCGGTTTATCCTGGTGGTATTGCACTGCCGGGCGGACTGGATATTTCGATAGACGAACTCCGGGGAGCTTCGTATTATGCAGAACAACTGCCTGGTTCGGCCGAGATCGCAGCTAAATTCTCAACTTCCCGTTGTGAACTGAAGTTATCTGCATGGGTTGCGGCAACGGATAATAAGGTGATAATAGAGTTGGAGTCGGATAAAGCGGTAACTGTCCGTTTGCGCTTGTGGGCTGCCGAGGGGAATACTTCGATTACGGCACACGGCATTGATAAAGTGATGTGGGTGAGCCGTTCATTTGAGAATACGGAATTATTGCGTTGGCCCACTCATGTGGCACTGGCCTTAAACTCAAATACTGATAAACTCTCTCTTACACCCGGAAGGAAAATGCAACTGGTGGTATCTGCCTATACAAATCATGATACACCGGATTGGAAAAAGAAGGCAATCACGGAGGCTGGAAAAGTAACGGAATCAGTGATCGGACAGTTGAGAAAAGAACATCATACTTGGTGGGATAATTTTTGGAAACAGTCTCATATTAATATTGGTGATAGTTATTTTGAGAAGTATTACTATCAGTCTCAATATTTGTTTGCTTGTTCTTCTCGTGAGGGTAAGTTCGCACCTGGAATCTGGGGGCCATTTGTTACGCGTGATGAGGCTGCATGGGGAGGCGATTATCATTTAAATTATAATTATCAGGCACCTTACTGGGCGTCTTTTTCTTCCAATCATATTAGCTTGACGGATAATTTTGACCAGCCTCTATTGGATTATATGGAAGCCGGTAGGAAACATGCGCAGGAGTTGTTGAATTGCAGGGGAATTTATTATCCGGTAGGTATTGGTCCGAAAGGGCTATGCACAGCAATGTGGCCGTTAACTCCGGAAGAGATGCTGGAGAAATATGCGACCCGTGAAAACACAATAGATGGTGGCTATAAGTTTCTGGGACAAAAGATAAATGCGGTGTTCAGTGTCGGGAATATGCTGATGCGGTATTATAGTACGTATGATGAAGCGTATGCCCGCAAAGTATATCCATATCTTGTTGCCTGTGCTGATTTTTGGGAAGATTATCTCTCTTTAGAAAATGGACGTTATGTTATTCGTATGGATCACTTCAATGAGGTAATGCCCAATAAACGTAATGGGGGCGTTTGGCGTAACAGGTTAGGTGACTTTAATTCTACTCTTTCTTTAGGGCTGGTTCGTATGCTGTTTCAAGGAGTGATGGATATGAGTGATTTCCTGTCTGTAGACCGTATGCGTCAGTCCCGTTGGAAAGATATTTTAGAGAAGTTGAGTGAATATCCGTTGGGTATCGCTGAAGACGGGCGCCAAAGTTTGAAGAATATGGAGAGAGGACCTCAGAATAAGGATGTGCAAGCATCAGGTTTGAACAGGGTTTCTATTCATGGTCTGATTCTTCCGGGTGGAGTTGCTGGGCCGGTGACGGATGCCGGGTTCAACGCTATCTTATTGGATGATGTTGCGCATTGGGTAGAAAAGCAGCGTGAACCGAATGATTGGGGAAACACGTCCAATAACGGTATCGAAACATGTTATCCCGGAGCTGTGCGTGTAGGATATCCTTCGGATAAGATTTTATCTTATTTGAAGAAACGTATTGAAATGAATGTATATCCCAACTATTGGATTGTGCAAGGTGGTGGAGGTATTGAGACTTTTGCTGCTGTTCCCCTGACTATAAATGAGATGCTGTTGCAAAGTTACGAAGATGTTATCCGGGTTTTTCCGAATTGGAATTCAGAGAAGGATGCTTCGTTTGAAAACCTGAGAGCTTATGGAGCATTTTTGGTTACATCTACCTTAAAGCAAGGTAAAATTCAAGGGGTGACTGTCATTAGTGAGAAAGGGCGTATTTGTAAGATTGAAAATCCCTGGAAAGGACAGGCGGTATTACTTATGCGGAAAGATAAGAAAACGGATGTACTTTATGGAGAATATTTGCAGATACCGACTGCGGTAGGTGAGAGAATAGAATTAAGTTTATATACAAAACCATAATTTAAGAATAGAATGAATAATGTGAAGAAATTAGTAGGCGGCATCGTTGCTGTGGTGCTTTGTGTAGGCATATCTGCTCAGACGAAATTACCACCGGGGTGGCAATCCAGTTATGTACAGGTCAGTCCAAAGGGAGAATTGGTCTATTATCCCGACAAACAGGGAAACACGATTCCGGATTTTAGTCGTGTGGGATATCATCATGGTGATAAATCAATTCCTTATTATCCGGTAACAAAGGTAGTATATCCGGCAGAAAATGGAGATAGTCGTCAGCGCATTCAGGATGCAATAGATGAGGTGTCTCGTATGAACCCGGATAAAGATGGTCATCGTGGAACAGTCTTGTTGAAACGTGGAGTATACCACGTTCACGGAACTATTCACATTAATACGGGTGGAATTATTTTAACAGGCGAAGGAGATAATATAAATGAAACCCGTCTGTTAGCTATTGGTAAGCAACGTTTTTCATTGATACAGGTATCAGGTGCAGGAAGAATGGAAGAAGTGCCCGGAACAAGAGTGAAGATAACGGATCGTTTTGTGCCGGTGGGAACCCATTCATTCCTGGTTTCCTCCGCAGAGAATTTTAAGGTTGGTGACCGCATTATTGTCTATCGTCCTGGGACGGATAATTGGATACATGATATTAAGATGGATCAAATAGTTGAGCGTAAGGGAACTCGCCAGTGGACAGCACAAGAATACAATCTTTCTTTCGAACGTGAGATTGTAAAAATAGAAGGTGATCGTATCTTTATAGATAATCCGGTAGTGATGCAGATGGAGGATAAATATGGAGGTGGTGAGATCTTTAAGTATACTTTTGCAGGACGCATCAGCGAAGTCGGAGTAACTAATATGTGTTTGGAATCTGAGTTTGAACATTATGAAGATAATCAGCATGGTTGGATTGGCGTTCAGTTTGATAAAGTGGAGAATTGCTGGGCGCGTAATCTTACCTGTCGTTATTTCGGTTACTCGGCAGTGAGTTGTGAGCGTAATGCAAAGAACGTGACAGTGACGGATTGCCGTTGTCTGGAAACAAAATCCTTGATTACCGGTGGACTGCGGTATTCTTTTAATAATTGGGGACAGCAAAACTTATTCATGAATTGCCAAAGTACGGAAGGACGTCACGACTATGTGACGGGTGCCCGTGTATGTGGTCCGAATGTATTTTATAATTGTACGGCTTCGCAAACCTATGCCGATATAGGGCCTCATCATCGTTGGGCGGTCGGTACTCTTTATGATAATGTGATTACTGATGGGGAAATCAATGTGCAGGATCGTGGGAAGATGGGGAGCGGACATGGTTGGGCCGGAGTGACTCAGATTCTTTGGAATTGCCGTGTAAAGCGTGCTGCTGTACAGAGTCCTTGGACATCAGGTTATAACTATAGTTTTGGTATGAAAGGTGAAAAATATCCGGGAGTGTTTACAGATCGTCCTGATGGTGTTTGGGAAGGACAGAATGAAAAGAATGTTTTTCCCCGCTCACTTTATGTAGCTCAATTGATGGCCCGTCATAAGAATATGGACTTGCATATACTTACTAAATAAGTACTCAAAAAGGTTTGTAATTTGGTCTTGCAAAATTGCGATATGAAGTAATGTGTTGATTATTAGTTAGTTGTTGTTTTGTCCGTTTACAGATTATAACACTTTGAGATATAATTGATAGTATTTGATACAATCTTTAAATCTCATTTCGTAAAATTGTTGTTTGTTTGCAGAGGGAAAAATGATGATGTTTAACTTTAAAATAATGATGTATTGATATTATGTAAAAACAATCAAACCATGAAAACTCAAAAAGAATTCCAGGTGAAATCCCTTGTTAATTTAAGTCTAATTTAAAAAAGTAGTTTAATGAAAAAGAAAGAACACAAATCGAAATCGCTGTTATGGCGGTTTTTCCTCGTTCTGTTTACATTTTCTATGAGTTTTAATCTATATGCTCAGGAAATAACAACAACTGGTACGGTTGTCGATCAAAATGGGGAACCTCTAATTGGAGTAACGGTTTCCGTTATGAAAGGTAGTAATGGGACAATTACTGATATTGATGGTAACTTCTCTATTAAATGTAACAAAGGTGCTACATTGAAATTTAGCTATATTGGCTATAAGGATGCAACGCAGGTAGCAATGGGTACTAAAATGAATATAGTACTGACGGAAGACGCCCAAGCATTGGATGAAGTTGTAGTCATAGGTTACGGTACGGTAAAGAAGAGAGATTTGACAGGCGCTATCTCTACTGTAAATGCCAAGACGATTGAAGAACGCCAACCGACTGATATCTTTCAAGCATTACAGGGGGAAGTGTCCGGTCTGCAGATTTCCAATAACTCAGGTGCTCCCGGGGATACAGGTACTATGCTGATTCGTGGTGCTTCTACTATGGGATCAGGTGTTACTCCGTTATATATTGTAGACGGTGTGGCAGTAGATAATATTTCTACTATCAATCCTGCCGACATTGAAAGCATGGAAATTTTGAAAGATGCTGCTTCAGCCGCTATTTATGGTTCACGTTCGGCTGCTGGTGTAATTATCATCAGTACTAAACGTGGTAAAGAAGGTGCTCCTGCCAGAATTTCGGTGAAGTACAACCACTCAATGAAGAAGTTAGGACATAAGATTGATCAGGCAAATGCATTTGAACGTTATTTGAAAGAAAGAGCCGGTAATGCAGGAACTTCTTTATGGAAAACCAGTAATGACTCTTTGCATCCTAACTTCATGGCTGATAACGACTATCAAGATTTGATTACTCGTATGGCTCATTCTAACCAAGTTGATATTAATATCAGCGGTGCAAAGAATAAAATGAGTTATTATACAAGTATTGGTTATTTGAACGAACAAGGTATTGTACTAAATAGTTATTTGAATCGTATAACTTCCAGAACTAACGTTGATTTCGCAGTATCGGATCGTTTCAAATTAATGAGCCGCTTTAATGTGGCTTATACGGATAAGAATAACATCAATACCGGTGGTGTAATTAATCAGGCATTACGTCGTCCGCCACAAATGGCGCTTTACTTCCCTGATGGATCTTATGTATATAATAATGGTGGACAGTTCAATCCGATAGCTGATGCATATGAACGTGTTAATAAAAGTGTTTCTTATTCAGTTTCTTTGTATCAGGGAGCAGAATTTCAGCTTATGAAAGGCTTAATCTGGTCTGCCAATGTACAGGGAGAATTGAAAGTTAACCGTAATGACCAGTTGATCCGTGGAGATTTGGTTTCTTCAGGTATTAGTTCCGGTTCTAATGATGCAAAAATCCCTCGTAAATTATCTGCGGAAACCTACATTAACTTTGCCAGAGATTTCAAAGATCATTCAGTAGGCGCTATGTTCGGTACCAGTGTCGAGGATTGGCGTGATGAGACATTCCACTTAGAAGGTAGCGATTATGTATCAGAATCGATCCTTACTTCTAACGCTCAGCAAGTGAAAGACCTGACAAAAACTAAGACCACTTATGAAAGTCATGCTATGGCATCTTTCTTCGGACGTGTAAACTATAGTTATAAAGGGAAATATATATTTACGTCAAATCTTCGTTATGATGGTTCTTCACGTTTCGTTGGTAACCGTTGGGGACTATTCCCGTCTGCATCTATTGCATGGCGCGCTTCTGATGAATTCTTCTTTGACTGGGCAAAGCCTGTATTGACTGATGCTAAATTCAGACTCAGCTGGGGTACAAATGGTAATGAACGTGTAGGTAACTATGAATCAATTAACCAATATAATATTGGTTCATATTATAATGGCGTCATCGGAGTTACCCAAACGGATAAGTTGGCTAACCTTGATTTAAGTTGGGAGTCAACAGAACAAACTAATATTGGTTTGGATGTGACATTACTTGACGGACGAGTTTCTTTAGTAGCGGAATATTATATCAAGAAAACAAAAGACTTGTTGGCCGATGAAGTAATCCCTTCAGAATTAGGTGTTAGTAGTATGCGTGTCAATATGGGTAATATTGAGAATAAAGGTATTGAGCTGACGATAAATGCAACTCCTATTCAGCTTCGCGATTTTTCATGGCAGACCACTCTTACCTATACTAAAAACAAAAATAAAGTATTAAAGCTATCGGAAGGCAAGAGCTTTGTGGAAGACGGTAAATACTTGATTGAAGAAGGTTCGCCTTTGGGACAATGGTTTGGACAAAAAGCTTTGGGCATTTATGCCACAGATGAAGCAAATGCATATATCAAGAATAGCGACGGTTCGTTTGGTGATCGTTTGGTTCCTGTGTATCAAAGAGATCCGAATAACTATAATAACTATATTTATGGTTCTAACGGTAAACCCATTTTCTCACACTATGAGACAAAAGGTGGTCAGAAATATACAGGTGATGTAGGTAAAATGACTACCGCCGGTTCAGTGAGTAAAGGTGGTGATATAATCTGGGATGATTTGGATCATGATGGTGTAATAGGTGACTCGGACAGACGTATCTTGGGTAATGGCATGCCTACATGGTATATGGGATGGACTAACTATTTGAATTACAAGAATTTTTCATTATCCTTCTCGTTTTATGGAAGTTTCGGTAACAAGATTTATAATAAACAACGTCGTGACCTGTTACAGAATTCATCATCGAACATGACTCCGTTAGCAAGAGACTGTTATCGTTTGTGGAAATATCAAGGACAAATAACAGAAGTTTATAGTAGTGCCAAAGCAACAACTGGTGTAAACAACGCGCGTGAACTTTCTTCTTTCTTTCTGGAAGATGGCGACTATATTCGTCTAACAAATGCTCGTTTGGCTTATAGGGTTGATCGTAATTTCACTAAGCGGTTCCATATCTCTGATCTCCAGTTGTACGTATATGGAAACAACCTTCTGACTTGGACAAAATACAAAGGATTTGATCCGTCAAGTATTTCCAACAGTAATGTGCTGCGTCCGGGTATTGATAACGGACGATATCCTACCGCAAGAGAAATTGGTTTCGGTCTAAATGTTAACTTTTAACTTGTAACAACTTATGAAAAGATTAAAATATTTACTGATCGCTGGTGTCAGTCTGCTGCTCGCTTCTTGTGAGAACTTCTTAGACAGACAACCCGAAAGTTCGCTGTCGGGTGAGACTTTCTGGACTTCAGAACAGGATTTGAAAACCTGGAATGCAGGTATGTATGACGGTCTGCAATCGACTTTACGTACAAACTGGTTCTATTGGGGCGAACTTCGTTCCGGTGTGTATGCAGAACGTGGAACGGCTTATGACCGTAACTTACTATACAATGGTTTGAACTCTCAGTCTGGCTCTTCCAGTTGGAGTGACCTTTATAAAACTATATATCGTGCGAATGCAGCTATTAAGCATATTCCCACCAGCCCTATAGGCAGTTCTGTATCTGCTCCATATTTAGGTCAGGCTTATGCAATGCGTGCATTGATGTATTTTTATGCTATACGTGTATGGGGCGGTGTACCTAAAATCACTGAACCCATGGAAGATGTCTCTTCTCAGGAACGATATTATGGAAGAACTTCTGTAGAAGAATTGAAAGCTTTTATTCTAGAAGATATAGAGAAAGCATTAGAACATATTGGTGCTTCTACAGATATGTCCAGTGCCAGTAAGTACTATTTAAACCGTGGAGCTATTATGGCATTACGTGTAGATGTATTAATGTGGTATAAGGAATATGACAAAGCGCTCGTAGCAGCTAATGACTTACTGACAAACTATAAGTATAGTCTTGAACCGGCATCTACCTATTCCAGCATGTTTTTGAATCCATCAAGCTCTAAAGAAATGATATTCAATCTTTTCTGGAATTATGAAGAAGATAGCAATGGCTTTGGATATGCTCAGGAACTTGCGTCAGGTTCAAACACGATCCGATATCATCCGACAAAGGCATATTATAAGGAATTGGTATCCCGTAAGAGAGAAGATAACCGCGTCACTATGATCATGGATACATTTGCTATCAGCTATTTCATTACTCCTGACGAGATGATAGACGAATCGTATGAAAAAGCAATGAACGGTGATTATGGTAATGCCGCTAATTTCCAGATTAAATGCCCGAAATTCACAGAATACGGAGCGACTGCTAATGATGGCAGGCCTGGATATTCCTATGTTGCTAACGGATCATGTTCTACCCATATGCCAATTTATCGCTTAGCAGATATATTGTTGCTAAAAGCTGAAGCTTTAGTATTAGGTACACATAAAGATTATCAAGGCGCGATTAATATCGTCAATCAAATACGTGAACGTGCAGGCTGGGAAAATACTGCAGTTTTAGAGGATTACCCAACCGAAAAAGATCTGATTAAGTTGATTATTGATGAACGTACCATTGAGTTTTGGGCAGAAGGTAAACGCTGGTTTGATTTGGTACGCAATGATATGGTAAAAGAATACTTAGATCCATATTTGCAGAATGAAGACTTGGGTGATCAGAGAATTCCGGAAGGTTTTGTTATTGGTGCTGAGAAAGAAGCTAATCAGATTGGCGGTTACGGCAGAATTTTGTGGCCTCTGAATCAGGATGTATTCCGTAAGAATCCATCTATGAGAGGACAACAGAACAAGCCTTATGAAGAATAACAATAATGTCTTAAACAATAATGAATATGAAAATCTTTAGATATTTTATAAGCCTTGCCTTATTTTGCATTTCACTGAGTTCATGCACCTTGTTTGATCTTGATTTTCAAAGTAACGAGGAATATGAAGCAAAAAAAGCGGATAATAAGGTAAATATGACAATCTGGGAATTTATCCAGAGCCGTCCTGATATATTCAGTTCTTTAATTGAAGGTATTCAATATGCCGGAATCGAAGATCTGTACAAAGAAGCAGGAAATACGCATATATTACTGACCAATAGTGCTCTTAGCAGTGGGGATAACTGTTTTTGGGAGAAAAATCCGGTGATGCTTCCAGGAGCTACGGAAGCCGCAGCTGCTACTGCCTGGGAGCAATATGACAAAAAAGTGGTAAAAGAACTGCTAACTTATCATATTGTAAGAGGAGAATGGTCATATTTTAATATAGATTCTTCGGACCGCTGGATCGGGACTTATGGAGAAGGTAGCTTTTCCTACAACAAAGATGGTCAGACACTTCAAGGAGATACTGCAGTAATGTGTGTCAAGGCCGGACATGACCGTAACCTGCCGCTTCAATTGAATAATTTTGAATGGAATTTTAGAGGATTGTTAGCTGCATCTTCCGGTAGTTGTCGCACTACTAACATTCATGCACGTGATGGTTATATCCATGTATCTGATTGGTGGCAACCTCGCCCATCGAGATATTTTTTGGGTCAAGAATAAATTAATAATATAGAAACGTATGAAAAAACTAGTATTCAATATCGCTATATTAATATGTGTGATCTTCACTTCCTGTTCAGACGATGACAGCGTACATATTGTTTCATTGAACACTTTCGGCACAAAGTTTTGCCGTAATGATGTGGTGAAAGTATTTGTTTCTGCCGAACTCAGTGATGATACAGATGTTAGTTATGAATGGGGATGCGATGGTGGAAGCATGACAAATCCTCAAGGACTATTTGAGAATGTATGGAAAGCTCCGAATGAAGCCGGAACTTATGAAATCTGGTGTACGGTGAAATGTGGGGGTAAGAAAGAAACCCGTCGTTCTAAAATGACTGTACTGGACGAGCTGTTTTACTCTAATTTTGAAACTCCTTATTATAATGAAGGCTGGTCTAATGCATCTATGACAGTAGCATTTGACGCTAATAAGGGAACGAATGGTGCAGTTAAACTGACTTCCACTAAAGCCGACGGCCGTTTTGCCCGTAGCTGGAATAATGTATCTGTTCCTTTCTCCACACAAGTGGACTATGCAGTAAATGCTTGTCCTTCAGATAATAATTTTGCAGAGATCCGTATTGAATTTGCCCGTATCAATAATGCCACGTTTTATGTAACTAAGGCATGCTTTACAACCTACCCCAAAACAGGAGCATGGAAAGCAACTTATACCACAACCAATGTAACAACAGGAGAGACGACAGATATTACAATAGATGAAGGTACAGATACGGCAAACTTTAAATTTAAAAAGGACGCTTTCAAAACAATTGCAGTATCAATCGATGCAAATAAGAAATTCATAGTTTACTATGATGGCAAGAAATATTTTGAGAGCAGTGCATTAGCCAGTGTGCAGGAGCAGTATTATGTATCTCGCTCTGGTTTCGGATTGGACAACAAAGTCGTTATTTTTGCCGACAATCTATTTGTATTTGATAACGGTACAATCTGCACAGCCGAACCTCGTGAAAGATAAATAATCAATCTCATTCATCGAAAAAGGAGAGAATATTGGACATACATATTGTGTTTGAATATTCTCTCCTTTTTACTAATATTATAAAGATATGAAATATCGTATTCTGGTTTTATTATCAGTTATTCTGGTTTCATTGGCAGGAATAGCACAAGATAATGTGACAGGAGTTGTCCTGAATGAAAAAGGTAAACCGGTCAAGAAGGTAAAAATGCGGGTAAAGGGGCGTATGAAAATGTTTTCCACTTCATCAAAAGGTACATTTGAACTGGGTAATGTGAAAACAGGCGATACACTGTTGGTCTATCCTAACAGAAAGTTGGTGGCTTATGTGCCTATGTCAGGAATTCCAACTTATACCATACATTTGGGGAAGAATTCATTGTGCTATGCCACGAGTGAAAAAACAATAACCTGCATGTATCAGAAAATACCGGAACAGACCTATAACAGTAATATTATTACTTATGAGAGAATCCAGCAATTAGACGTCAACAATTTAATAGATTTGCTGCGAGGTAATATTGCCGGATTGCAGATTAATTATTCAGACGGACAAATGAAGGCCTCAATACGGGGAAGTTCATCTTTTGCTCTCAGTACCGAACCGCTTTTCATTGTAGGCGGAACCGAATATAATTCATTGGAAGAAGCCAATAATGCAGTGTCAGTAGAAGACATACGAGAAGTCGAGATTAAAAAAGATGGTTCTGAATACGGTATGAAAGGAGCGAACGGTGTTATTATCATACGGATAAAATGATCCTTCACTAACTTTTCTGTCATGAAAAACATCTTAAACTGATTCTCCCATAAAATGAAGTTATTTTTTGGGAAATTATTATCTATTGCAATAAAAATGCAAACTTTTGAGATGCAACTGATATTCGGTTAATAAATTCCTTCCTTCCTTTGTAGTGTTGTTAGTCTAACCACATTATGAATGTTCTAATACTAAATTTATAGCAATGTATATTATTTTTTATATACATATGCTATGGCTTATGTAATAGAAATCATTTAATAATAAAACGAGAAAGCGTTGGAAAAATGCTTTGTTTATTTAAGTCTAATCAAAAAAAGCAATTTTAATGAAAAGGAAAGAACACAAATCGAAATCGCTGTTATGGCGTATTTTGTTGGTACTGTTGAGCTTCTCTTTTGGTACTATAGTACATGCTCAGAATATAACAGTAACAGGAAGCGTAGAGGATCAGAATGGTGAACCGTTAATTGGAGTGACAGTTGCAGAATTGAACACTACTAACGGAGCAATTACTGACATTGATGGTAATTTTTCTATTAAATGTGTTAAGGGTTCAACTCTGAAGTTCAGTTACATTGGCTATAAGGATGTAACTAAAGTCGTTACTGAAAGTAATCTGAAAATTGTATTGACTGAAGATTCACAAGCTTTAGATGAAGTAGTTGTAGTAGGGTACGGTACGCAGAAAAAAGGAAGTGTGACGGGCAGTGTAACTAGTGTTGATGCCAAAGCTATTGAAGATTTTCCATCAGCTAATCTGTCTTCAGCATTAGCAGGACGCCTTTCAGGTGTATATATAACTCAAGGAACAGGTAAACCGGGAACTTCAGCCTCTTTTAGTGTACGCGCTAAAGGTACTCCTAATAATTCTGACCCACTATATGTTATTGATGGAGTAGTAAGGGATAAGATGGCGTTTGACGCACTGGATGCCAGTGAGGTGGCTAATATATCAGTATTGAAAGATGGTGCATCGGCAGCAGTTTATGGTGCCCGTGCGGCTAATGGTGTTGTATTGATTACCACTAAGAAAGGTGGAAACGCGAAACCAACTATCAATTATACTGGTACGGTAGGTATTGATGTAGCTGCTATGATTCCAGAGACGCTTAGTGCTTATGAACATGCTGTTTATTTGAATGACCGTGCTATACAGGGTTATCTTAACAATGCCATTTGGAATCCGAATGTAGAGCAGCAAGATCCGACTACCAAATCTTCTTGGTATACAGATGACGAGTTGGCACATTTCAAAACAACTGATTATAGTTTTCTGGATGATGCATGGAAAACTCCATGGTCTACTCGTCATGCTATCAATATTACCGGAGGAACCGAAAAAGTACGTTATTTTATCGGTGGTTCTTATTTCTATAATGTAGGTTCATTTGATAATCTGAAGTATTCTAAATATAATTTCCGTGCTAGTATTGATGCTGATATCAGTAAGAATTTTACAGTTGGTTTGAATATCAGTACAGATAATCGTAAAGATACAAAACCTAATTGGAAATCCGACGGTGACCGTGATCGTATGAATGACTTATACAAGGGATTATTGCTCCGTACCAAGATGATTCCAAGTATGATTGATGGAATGCCAGTAGGTAACTTTATTGAATGGCATCCGTTAATGCTTATTAGCGAAGAATCGGGTTTGCATACTAAGAAATGGCAAAATGTTAATGTCAATGCGACTGCGGAATATCGAGTTCCCTTTGTAAAAGGTCTGAAACTGAAAGTACAGTATAACCGTACATTGGATAATCGATTAATTAAAAAGGTGAACTTCCCGTATGAAATGTATAATTTCCAGACTGCCGGAACAAACAATCATTATATTGACCCGAGTAATGTAGTAGTATCTACCAAAACTCGTGATGACGGTAACTATGTATTTAAAGAAAACCAGTTGGCAGAAGAATATCAATTAAATCTATTTGTAACTTATGACCGTAAATTTGGTAACCATGATTTAAGTGCATTATTTGTTTATGAACAATCTGAAGGTGATAGTGAGAAATTTGATGCACAGCGCAATAAACTAATCACTTGGGAAATGCCGGAATTTTTCGGTGCAAGTGGTGATGCTTCTGAATCTATTGTTGGAGCTGGCTCTGTAAGTGAAAGTGGGCGCCTTTCCTACGTAGGTCGTCTGAACTATGCTTATGCAGACAAGTATCTACTGGAAGCTGCATTCCGTGTTGATGGTTCTACAAAATTTGCTCCTGATCAACGTTGGGGGTTCTTCCCCTCTGTTTCAGCAGGATGGCGTATTTCCAGTGAACCTTTCTTCTCAGAGAATATCAAGTTTATTGATTATATGAAACTGCGCGGCTCTATTGCTACATTAGGTAATGATGCTATTGGCGGTTGGCAGTGGATGGCTCGTTACGGAATTACTACAGGTGCCGTATTCAATGGTTTATCTTATGGATTGGAACCTAAGGAAGTTCCTAATCCTAAATTGACTTGGGAGAAATCAACTTCTTACAACATCGGTTTTGATAGCCGTTGGTTTAGAAATAAATTTGATTTCAGCTTTGAATATTTCTATAGACGTACATACGACATTCTTGATAATCTGAATGTGAGTGTACCTACTACATTTGGTGCATCTTTGCCAAAAGAGAACTATTCGGAGGTTAAATCCCGTGGTTTCGAAGTAGAACTGGGGTATAATGACAGAATTGGTAAATTGGACTATTATTTAAGAGGTAACTTTAGTTTTGCAAACAGCTGGTGGTCCAAGAAAGATGAAGCAGAAAATATCCGAGCATACAAATCTGAAATCGGTCAGTCATTGAGCCGTGAATGGGGATTTGAATGTATTGGAATGATTCGTACCGAGGAACAGTTACAGCAATATATGGAAGAAAATCCAAATATGACCATTAAAGGACAGAAACCCGGTTTAGGTATGTTGATATACAAAGATGTGCGTGGCCCTGAGAGTGATGAACCGGATGGTATCATTACAGATGATGACAAAGTTGTTATTATTGAAAATAAAGTAGCTCCTATCACTTATGGCTTCACGATTGGCGGTAAATGGAAAGGGTTCATGCTTGATATATTCTTCCAAGGTATGGCCGGTCATAAGAAGTTGATGGATTTCCGTGGTAATGGTATCAATGCCCATACAAGTACATTCAAATATTATAATGACCACTGGACTCCGGAGAATACAAATGCTTCAATGCCGGGCGCTACACAGTATAAGAATAATGAAGCTTCTTCCTTCTGGGTACGTAATGCTTCTTTCTTGCGTTGCAAAAATATATCCATATCTTATGATTTGCCGAAGACATTCGTTCAGCGGATAGGCATTGATAAGGCAAGGCTTTTCTTGAATGGTACAAATCTCTTCTTATTACAGGATAAAGTAAAATGGATGGATCCCGAAGCAACGAGTATTTCAGACTATCCTGTTATGAGAAACTTCTCATTTGGTTTGAACATAACGATCTAATTATATAAAAAAACACTTGAATATTATGAAATCAAAACATATAATAGCTATTACAGCATTGACATTTGCAAGCTTGACCAGTTGTACTTCCGTATTGGATAAAGATGACCTGACAGCTGTCAGCGAAAAGGCAACATGGAATAGTGAAATTCTGGCTACAGCTTTTTTGGATAAATGCTACAAAGATAATCTACCTTCATTTAGTGGTGATTACTCTAAATATAGTGATGAGGGTAACGGAGGTGGTGATTTTATTCATGGTCGACTGACAGCGGTAGCTACTGCCGGAGGTCCGTTAGGAGAACACTGGCCTTATGACAAGATATATACTATCAATGTTCTGCTAACCAGTATTGATGGAGGTAGTTTGTCCGAGGACATCCGGAATCGTATAAAGGCACAAGCGCTTTTCTTACGTGCTTATCAGTATTTTGAGATGGTAAAAATTTATGGAGGTGTACCTTTGATTTTAACTCCGCAGGACAGACATAGTGACGATTTGTATGTTACTCGGAATACAGCAAAAGAGTGTATTGACCAGATAGTGAAAGACCTTGATGACGCAGCGGCTTCATTGCCCGGCATTTGGGGTGAAAATGACTTTGGACGTATTACTAAAGGAGCGGCTATGGCTTTCAAAGGACGTGTGTTGATGACTTATGCCAGTAAGCAATTTAATCCGAACAATGACCGTACCCGTTGGCAGACAGCATACAATGCCTGTTTAGCGGCCCAAAAAGAACTGTCAGAGAACGGACAACGTGCTTTACATCCTGTTTATAAGGAGATATGGACCAAAGAAACTACCTCTGAGACTGTAATCACTACCCGTTTTCTCGATCCGGTACGTACACACAATTTCATGGCAGGACTTCGTCCGTTGGAGTTTTCGGTCGGAGCTACCGGTAACCACCATCCTACATTGGATATGGCACTTGCTTTTCCAATGGCTGATGGTACTACTCCGGGAGTAGATGTAAATGGTGATGGTGTGAAGGAAGCTTTTGATCCTACTGCTACTGATGCTACCGGTATGTTTTGGTTGAACCGTGACCCTCGTTTCTATGATATCATCGTTTACAATGGCGCTGAATATCCATTGAACGGTATGCCGGATTGGTTCCAAGGTTGCATGTACACTTACAAAGGCGGCGAAGATACTCATAGTCCGACTGGCACGGGATTTTATTCATGCAAGTTCTCTATCCCTGAAAAGACAGCTACCGAAGCCAAGGACCACGGTGACATGGACTGGATTGAAATGCGTTACGCAGAAGTGTTATTGAATCTTGCTGAATGTGCTGCGGAAGTAGGAAATAAATCTGATGAAGTTTATGCTATCCTGAAAGATATTCGTAAACGAGCCGGTATAACGGCCAATGCGGACGGGCTCTATGGTTTAAAAGCAAATATGAGCCAACAAGAATTGATTGATGCCGTTCTTTATGAACGCCGCATCGAATTGGCTTATGAGGGCAAACGCTTTTGGGATTTACTTCGTCGAAAAATATTCTCTGATATGCAAGGATATTCCCGTTACAGAATTGAAATACAGGTGAAGAACGAATATGCTACTATGGCACGAAGAGATTTTGTAACTATGATAAAGAGCGATCCGGAATTGATGACAAAGAATTATTTCAAGTATTTCACTACTCAAACCTGGAGAATTGACGAAACCTATCAATGGGATGTAAAAGACACCTATTACTTCCAAGGATTGGCTCGTAAACATTTCGAACAGAATCCGAAACTGCAACAGACTATTGGTTGGGAAAGTGGTGATTTTGATCCATTAAAATAGTATGCCAAAATACAGAATCTCTTAATTAAGGTATTTAGTTAAGCCAATATTGAGCAAACTTTTACTCTCAGTAGTAGAAGTTTGCTCTTTTTTTACAAGCTTTTGAGACAATCTATATAATGGAAATCATTTTTTTCCTCTTCCTTTGTTGCACCATTAATTAACTTTATTGAATAAGACAAAGAATGAAGAACATTTATTATCTACTATGCCTTCTTTTCCCCCTATCCATTATGGGGCAGGAACCAATGGGCAAAAGCCAGTGGGTTTATTCGGATGCTAACGGAAAGTTAGTGTATAAAGCCACTAAGAGAGGTGACCGGATTATCGACTTTTCACATGCCGGATATAAGGGCGGTGGTGTAACCTTGCCATACGTTCCGGCAAAACTGACCGTACATCCTTTAGGAGAAAACGAAGATTGCACGGATTATATTCAAAAAGCCATTGATATGGTTTCCGCACTTCCCAAAGATGCCGATGGCTTTCGGGGTGCAGTTCTGCTGGCACCGGGACGTTACGTATGCAACCGTTCCCTTCAGATAATGACAGATGGCGTCGTATTGCGCGGTAGCGGAAGTGATCCGAGTGGAAGCGTTATCGTCATGACCGGAGGCAAACATACGGCAATCGTGGTGAATAATGGCATCCGCCAACGTGCAGGCAATCGTTTAGGCGAAACTTCTCCAAATGAAAAAAGCATAAAGGTGACCGACAAGTACATCCCTGCCGGTTCATATCGTTTGACGCTAGCTGATGTTTCCGGACTTTCCGTCGGCGACAATATAGAAATACGCAAACCCGTAACCGAGAAATGGATCAAATATATGAAAATGAATGATCTGGTTCGTGACGGGAAACCTCAAACCTGGATAAAGGCAGGACGGCAATTGATTGCCGAACGAACCATTGCAGGTATCGAAGGAAATACAATTGTGCTGAGTGTCCCGCTGGTAGACTCTTACGATGCGAAATTCACCGATGACAATACTACATTGGTGGTGGCCAATAACGTACAACGCCTCCGTCAGTGCGGTGTGGAGAATCTGCGTATCGAGTCGCCCGCACAAGCGGTCAATCACGGGAAAGCATTATATTATGCACTAAGAATCAACGGAGAAGACTGTTGGGCAAAGGACATCAATGCACTGGAAACCATGGAGAGCATAGGTGTAGGCGGGCGACGCATCACTTTGCAGCAGATTAATGTAATCAGGAGGGCTTTGCACCAGGGAGCTTCCAAACCGGCGGAGTTTGCGCCGAACGGAGGACAGATTCTGATTGACCGTTGTTCGGTAGAGGGAGATAACATCTGGTTTGTGGCACTTGGCGCCGGACAAACGGGGCCTATTGTATTCCTTAATTGCAACTTCAAAGGGAATGGCCGTATAGAAGGACATCAACGTTGGAGTACAGGTTTATTGCTTGACAATTGTAATTTGCCGGGCGGAGGTATTGATTTCAAGAACCGTGGTTCTATGGGTTCCGGTCATGGTTGGGGCACAGCCTGGTCTGTTGCCTGGAATTGCTTGGCGAAGAGTTATGTAAATCAGATTCCCCCGGGCACTTATAACTGGGTAATAGGCAGTAAAGGAGAAAGTACTCCGTTGCGTCGTCCCTTCAATCAGTCCGGTCCTACGTTGCCGGTAGGTGTTTTCGACTCGCATGATACTCCGGTTGCCCCTCAAAGTCTTTATCTGGCGCAATTGAAAGAACGTTTAGGCGAATCCGCATTGCAAGCCATTGGATATGGGCCTACCGTGCAGTTACCTTCCCCCGGGCGTTCCGACTATGCTTTTCAGGGAGGTATGCAAGCCTCTCGCGAGTTAGCGGGTAAAGATTATAGAGCTATACACGAATATATGCGTGCCTTGGGTTGGGACTATTCCGAACATCCCAATATCTCGAAAAACGACCATTATGACGGTGTGCATTGTGAAGTTCTTTTTGATACTGCCCTGCAGCAATATGTTTTCAAATTCACCAATCATGCCAATGCCGGGGCTTTGGACAGTGACCGGGGAAGATTGCTAAGTGACCGCCAGCGCAATGAGATGAAAAGCCAGACAAACCATGACTGGTATCATCTGAACGGAAACTGGAACGAGTGGCAACGGCTGGAATGGAAATTCCGCATACCCAAAGGTTTCCAACCCACCACCAAGTTCTGTCATCTTCACCAACTGAAGGCACAGGAAGGCAACAATGGCGCCCCACTCATTACTATCAGTACCCGTTGCGATGAAGACGGAGGGAATAAGCGTGTACAAGTGATTCATACAGGCGACACACGGACTTCCGGCAAAGGTGTTATCATAGACAACCTTCCGCTTGCCGACTTTGAAGATGAATGGATACAAGTGGAGACAGAAATGCATTATACCCATCATGGCACGTTCCGCATCAAACTGACCCGTATCAGCGATGGGAAAGTGCTTGCCGACCAATCTTTCGCCGATGTAGACTTATGGAGGAAGGGGGCGACAAGTATCCGGAATAAATTTGGTATTTATCGCAGTCTGGGGCGGAAAATGCAAAGTGCATCCGACAGACCCGATAACGGACTTAAAGATGAAAGCCTGCAGCTGGCTGATTTCAAAGTTTATGAAGCGCATACCAATCCGAATCCTCAGCCGCATGACTAATCGGTTTTTCAGAAAATAACCTTTAAAAATCATTTTGTCAGCCATGACAAAATGATAATCCTATTGTCTCAGATTCCTTTCTTTCCGCCCAATGGTGGGGGAAAAAAGAAAGAACGCAAGCATTCCCTATTAAAGAAATGCGGAAAGAAAGGGAAAGGGGACAGAATCATAAAAAGGGACGTAACGACTGTCATATCTTAGATAAAAATGATAGCCTTCATGTGTTCTATGCGCAAAAAGAACACTCTCCGCCCGAATACTTTCCCGATGCAACCAGAAAAGAATATAACCCGATAAGTAAAGGGCTACACCCTATATCCCGTATGGTGTCACCCTTTATGCAACATAGCTACACCTTTTGGGGCATAAGGTGTAGCCTTATCACGAAAAAGAATGTTAGTTTTGCCCGAAAAGATGGTATGTTTAGCTGAAATACATGGTTTGTTTTGGGTAAACAGACCGTCTGTTCCGGTCAGATAGACCATCTGTTCTGAAAAAACGGATGGTTAGTCCGGCTGAAAGACTGTTTTCTCCTTAAAGCCCTGTCAGAATAATCGCCCGTAGTATGTCTTTGTGTCGATGAAATGCTATAATCTATGTCACCATGAAATAGACCGATACAATATTGCAAGGAAATGAGATAACACTACAAAACTGATAGAAGAAATCTCCCTTTCTTTACATATCACAAAAAAGTAATAAATACATATGAAATCACAACTTGTATCTTTATGTATCGGGAGCTTATGTTTTGTAGGCAGCTACTCCCTTAATGCCCAGGAAAGTTGGCAATCGCAACTCGTTATTCAGGATGAATCCGGAAGCCTGACTTATAAGAAAGATAATGATGGCTTTGTCATTCCAGATTTCAGCCAGGCCGGATATGGGAATGGAAAAGACCTTCCTGTGGTCAGTTTACCGGAACGTACCATTACTCTCAGTCCTCTGGAGGACAAGGAGGCCGATAATACGCAACATATACAGAAAGCCATTGACGAAGTAGGAAAACAGGCTTTGAACGCAGAGGGTATCAGAGGAGTCGTATTGCTGAAAGCCGGACGGTATAATGTGGACGGGACGTTAAACCTGACTTACGACGGAGTCATTCTGCGTGGCGAAGGTAATTGCTTCTCGGACAATGATTCCACGGTTCTCTACGGTAGAAATGCGGCAGAAAAGGCTAAACGGCTTATCTTAATGGGAAATTCCTCCGCGCACAATTGGGGAAATGGGAAAGGAGATGCTCAGGTAAATATTGTAACACAGAAGGTGATGCCCGGCGACTGTTCCTTTCAGGTGGAAGATGCAAGCGCTTATCGGGCGGGCGACTTGATTTGTATAAAATATCCTACCACAACAGCTTGGCTGGAGGCAGTCTGGTATGGCGGCAATACAAAGCGCAACACAGATGAAAGCAAGAAATGGAAAACTAAGGATATTGATATTTCCTATCATCGCTACGTCACCAAAGTGGAAGGTAATATGATTGAAGTGGATGCTCCCGTATTTTATGCGCTCGACGTACAGTATGCACAGGCATATATCTATAAGATACCAAATCCGGGAACAATCCGCCACAATGTAGGGATTGAGAATCTGCACATCTCTTTTGAAAGAAGTCCGGAGAATTCCACGGCTAACGTTGATCAGAATTGTATCTATATGAGTTCGTTGGAAAATTCATGGGTGAAAGGTGTTTCAATGTCCGGTTTTGTCCATGCGGGCATTAAAACGACTTCCACTACGAGGAGTACAATTGAAGATTGCTATGCTATTGATCCCTCCGGACTTTGCACAGGAGGTACATATTATAATTTTGAGAATTACCATCGTTCACAACTCATCTTGCTGAAGGACTGTTATGCCCGCAACGGACGTCATCATTATATCTCCAACGGCTGTGCCTCTACCAGCGGCATTGTTGTGTTGAATTTCCGTTCGGAACTTTCCCTTGCACAAGCTGAGGGACACCGGTTGTGGTCGCAGGGGATTCTGTTTGATAACTGGGCGGAATTGGGAACTATAAAATCAAATGCCGGGAAAATAGGTATGTATCTGCGTGACAATATGGGAAGTGGGCACGGATGGGGAGGCACCAACAGCGTGTTCTGGAATTGTGATGTACAGGACGGTGCCATTTATCTGGATAAAGTGCCTACGGGACAAAACTACGCTATCGGATGCACGGCTAAAACAATACGGAGATACCGCAACAATATGAGTGAATATACCAATGGATATATAGAAGGGCAGAATCGTAAAGGCCTGCAGCCCGCATCACTCTATGAGGCTCAGAGGGCGGCAAGAGGTATCTCTACGGGGATAATGTCTGAAACAGGCAGAGAAGATATCCCGCATATTGTTGTGGAAACAAATCGTGTGAGAGTAAAATCGCAAAAAGATGCATGGGTATCTATTTACACGACTCATGGAAGCATGGTGCAGATGCTCAAATCTTCTTCTGGCAATTGGGTGGAGAGTATGCCATTGAATGATGATTTTTATGTGGTTCGTGTGCAGGAAGCCGGTCAGAAGGCTTATAGCCGGAAGGTTCTGATAAGAACTGTCGGAAAATAACGTAACTATGTATTATATCAATAGCAATAAATTTCTTAATGATTATGACTAAAAGAACTTTTTTCTCACTCCTGTATGCGCTGATATGCATTGTCAGCTTCGGACAGGAATTCGTACATCCCGGAATGTTACACACGACCTCTGATCTTGAATTCATGAAAGCTAAAGTCCTTGCAGGCGAAGAACCTTGGAAGGAAGCGTGGAACCAACTCAAGTCATCGGAAATCGCTTCGCTCAATTACAAACCGACTCCTTTTAAGGTTGTAGATAACGGCCCTTATAACAAACCCGATAATGGAGGGAAAGAGTTTGTACGTGATGGTGCGGCAGCCTACACCATGGCTTTGCAATGGTATGTGGAAGGGGATAAAGCTTATGCGGAGAAGGCTATTGAAATATTCAATGCCTGGGCTCAGACTCTTGAATCGGTCGTAAATCACAACCGTCAATTGAAGGTGGGTACGGCAGGAATCAAATATCTCAATGCTGCCGAGATAATAAAACATACTTATAAAGGCTGGAATGCCAAAGATCGTAAAGCATTTGAAGATATGGTCATCAACGTCTGGTACCCGGTGATAAAGGACTGGACGCCTCGTTATAATGGCAATTGGGATGCTGCCAACGGACAAACACTTATGTGTATCGGCATCTTCCTCGACCGGCGGGATATTTTTGACACTGCCTGTAAGCAGCTGACCGATGGTGATACGAATGGTGCTATCAAAAACTATTTTTATGAAAGCGGACAATGCCAGGAGAGTGGGCGTGACCAACAACACGTACAGATGGGTCTTGCTTTCCTTGCCTGTGCCGCCGAAATTGCCTGGAATCAAGATATAGACTTATATGGAGCGTTCGACAATCGCCTCTACAAAGGATTTGAGTACACGGCCCGATACATGTCGGGCGAAGAAGTTCCTCATGTACAGTATATCACTTGGTTTGGAAAGCCGGTCTATGGACCTGAGATCTCATCCAAACAACGGGAGAAAATCTGTCCAGCCTGGGAACGGGCTTATCATCATTATCACGACCGCAAAGGAATGGATATGCCGTACACTCGTAAGATGATTCAAAAAAGCCGTCCGGAAGGAACGGCCAATCAATCGTTTATGCCTTGGGCGTCACTGACTAGTATAGGTTTCCCTGTCCGATAAGACTTTCTTTTATTGATTATTCTGTAACGAAGTGCGATAAATAAGATTCCACGAAGAAGCGATGTCGTCGTTCCACCCCTGAGGAACGTTTATTTCTTAGGGGTGGAACGTTCATTTCTTGCCTGTGAAACAAATATTTCTTGCCTGTGAACATATTGTTCCTTAAAAGGGATACGGAAATAATCTGACTATGCCTCCGCCTCCTCCGTTTATTAGCAATTTATCTTATCTGTTTTACGTATCGACATGCTTTCCCGTCGTCAGTAATTTCGCGCACACTTTTTATAAATCACCCTAATCGTGGCTTTCAGGCTTGGGATTTGTCTTTTTCTCATAAACCTTGAAATCTGCCAGTTGCAAAGTCTCATCCTTTATTCCATTAGTAGGACGATCATCAGTACTTTCCATCTTTCTTCCAAAGCTACGATAAATGCCGAATTTATTTCGGATACTTATCGCTCCCTTCCGCCATAGGTCAATATTGCTAAAAGCTTTATCAACTAATACTTTACTGTCACTGATACGCGTCATCTTAATACTGAACGCCCCATCGTGCGTAAAGTGCATCTCTGTTTCTACTTGTATCCATTCATCTTCAAAATCAGACAATGGCAGATTGTCTATGATTGTTCCTTTAGTAGTAGCACTATTATCACCGGTATGGATCACTTGTACACGACGGTTACTGCCATTACTATTGCAGCGGGGAGTTATGGTTATCAATGGAGAACCATTATTACCCTCCTGTGCCTTTAATTGGTGAATATGACAGAAACTTGTAGAAGGTCTGAAATCTTTCGGAATACGGAATTTCCATTCAAGGCGTTGCCATTCATCCCAGTTACCATTCAATTTATACCAGGCAGCAGTCGTTTGTGTTTTCATTTCATTACGTTGGCGGTCTTCCAGTTTCCCCCGGTCACCGTCAAGGGCATCAGCATTGGCATGACTGATAAACTTGAAAACATATTGCTGTATCGTTTCGTCATATATAACTTCGCAATGCACTCCGTCTTTATGATCTTTATCAGATGAATTGGGATGTTCAGAATAGTCCCATCCATAAGAGCGCATATACTTATGGATTTCCGAATAATCTTTTCCAACCAGTTGTTGTGCGGCTTGCATATTTCCCTGTAGTTTATAGTCATCAGGTTCTGGTTCTGGATCCGGTTCTGGTTCTGGGGTAGGTTCAGGAGTTGGTTTGGGGTCGGGCTGTTCAGTATTCGGTTTATCACTCTCTTCTTTTGAACAAGAACTTATTCCACATAAAAGAATAGCCAATACAGATAGTGCTAAAAATAATTTTATACGCTTCATGATATCAAATTTAAAATAAAAAATAAGCTGCTTATCTTTTTAATAAATGTTCATAGCGACAAGGTACACCTTTATCTGTTATACCTTCAATAATAATTGTATAATAGCTGGGACGATCAGCTGTGTAAAAGTGTACGCTGGCATTACCTTTTTCATCGGTTCGGAGTTGAGGCTGCCAGTAAATGGTGGTACGATTATCCGGTACAAGTGATTTGCGTTCTTCGTCTGTTACGTATTTAGGGCTATAAAAGGATTTATACCGATTAAAGCCGAGCAGGAATGCCGTGTCTCCTTGGGAAGTACGCGGTATCTCTAAATTGCCGGTACGTGAGGTTAACACAATACATCCACCGGAAATACTTTGAGTTCCATCCTTCATTTTCTGGAGTTGTCTGTCCACTTCCAGTTCTTCCAATTCTTCTAAGGTGGCACCACTCTCAAAAGCTTCATTATAGGCTGCTTCCAAGTATTTCAGATTTTGAGTAATATTGACGGCTACATCAACTTCCGGATCAATTTTGTGTACTCCTACAATGTCTTCCGCATTGATGAGAGAAAGAGCATTGAAACTGATCGTTTTGTTATCCAGCATGAAGCGCGCAGTACGGCCATAATCTATTTTCTCTTTGGGACGCAAGGCATTTCTATTATTTACATCATTAGACATCAGATGTTCCGGACGTTGGGAGTATTTGGGGTTTATATAGGGACGATTATCTATAATTCGGAATCCGGGAACATTCTTGACTAAATCGAGTGCCGTGCGCGCGTCTTGTTGAGCCAACATCTCTTCATCATCCATTTTATAGGAAGAAAAACGATCTTTTACTAAACTTCTGGCATTAATCACGACTTCTGGAAGACGTAGCATCAAGACTCCATCTTCTCTGACAAAAGGTGATTGCATTTCTTCTATATATTCGTTCTGTTGCTCATATTTTGCATCCTTGTATGGATGGGTGTTTACTGCTTCCGGAAAATAATCCCTGTCTATCCGGATATTAGCACGAAAGAATTTCCCTTTTTCTATTACCTGTGCTTCAGCTCTGGCTGTATCTGCAAAACTTAACTTATCTACAATAAACACTCCGTCATTATCTGTCTGTGTTGAGGGATAAGGACGTTTATTGACAAAGACATTCACAGTTTTTCCAGAAAGTGGCTTATTACGAATATCTAATACCTTACCGGAAATGGTTTGTCCGATTTCCATAAAGTATTTGGGATTCTTTTGCTGTTCTTTAAGAATGTCTTCTACATTAAAACGACTCCACCCTTGTGTCATCATTAAATTATCCAGACAGGCTTTCAATCGCTGAGAATTATCTTTAAAATAATATCCTGGTGTTTCGATATATCCTTTTATATCTGACGTCAGCAGCAAATTAGAAAGAATATTATCTGCTGTAGAATCACATTTGATGGCATAGTTGTCTGTAACGCTTAAAGAGAAATCACCCTTTATAGGTTGCCCTGACAGATCGGAGAGGTGGATATCAAGAGATATCGGTGAACGCGAACCATAGGATGCTTTATCAGAGGCTAACTGCCAGGTTGAATGGTTTTGGCGAACGAATACAAGGCGTTCACTGTGTGGAACGTAATTTCCATCCAATAAAGTAAGGGTTAATATCCCTTCAGGGATGGATTTCAGGCTGACCGCTCCTTGTCCTTTCTGTATGGGTTGTACAAATAGGAGAAAACCACGAACATGGGCTATCAAGTATAAATTATCCGGCAACTTCTCTTGGGGAGAATGTAATATAGTGTAATGTATGATGCCGTTACGTTCGGTAATGGATAAAGAGAATTTGTCGGCCTCCGGATCAGGCAGTAAAAACTCTTTCTTCATATCTCCTGTAATAGAACTAACGACTGCTTTATATTTTTCACCTATTGAAATAGGTAGCATAAAACTGCCGATACCTGCATAAGCACTCTTAAAATGAGTAATGGTATCACCTTTACTGTTTAAAATACTACCTGTCACTTCTACTGAATTTCCATTTGTGTCTATAGCTTTTATACCCACTTTTTGGGTACATCCCGAAATTAAGCTACCACCTTCCGGAAAAAAATCAACATGGTAGTCAAAAGCATCCGGAACATAAAATGTGTGTTTGTGCTTTAACTGTTTATCTTCCAATACAACATAGATGTATTGCTCTATTTTATCTTTTTCAGGTATATCTATCTGAATCTCTCCGTTCTTGTTAGTCTGTTGCTGACGGAACTTATTTTCGTATGGCTTGGTACGAACCATATAGTGCACGTAATTACCTGCATAGACGGTATTGTCGGGTCTTTTGAAGGTAACAGTTGCTATACGTTTTTTCCCTTTCTGTTCATATCTTATTTCCGGATATATAAACGAAGATTGGGAAGCAAAGACTTTTAGATTTCTGGAATAATAATAGTCGGATTTTTCGTTTAACATCCAATGGGTATATGCACGGAGATAATAATCACCAGCCTCCAATGATTTTGGAAGAGGGATAAAACTTGAGAAAATATCTTCGCGTTGCCGAATCTTAATACGCTGCTGAACTTTATTCTTGCGATTTATGAGCTCTACATACACATAGTGACTGCCATTTCCGGAAAAGTGGGTAATGGCATTCACCAAATATGCTTTCAACCAGATAGTATCACCTGCAAAATAATATGGTTTATCGGTATGCAAATATACTTTCTCCTGCGGCAAATTAGTAACTTGTTTAAATGAACTGACAACATTGTTCATATAAACAGTATCTGTTTGTTGAGCATTACTTGTAAAGATGCTAACAAATAGTATCACCCATAAACTCAGGTAATATCTTATCCGGTTGTTTTTCATAGTGCATGCGTGTTTAATAGTTATATACTATTTCTTAATTGTAGTAATAATTACAACACCGTTAGCTCCTTTCATGCCATAAGCTGCACCGTCTTTTTGTATTTCTACCTTGTCTATATCATTGATTGATACGACACCATCTACTTCACTGCTACTTTCGTATAAAGTACCGTCGACAACAAATAAAGGCTCATTATCCAAATCAAATGAACTTCCTCCGCGAATTGTAATCTTGTCTCCGTTCACTGTTACCCCCGGAATAGCTCCACCCTTAAATAGATCGTAAATACTATTGGCTGATAACTTCTGAATTTGTTCACGGGTCAATACATTTGAGTTATAACTTGTACGGAGAATCCTCGTGTATTCTCTTTTTTCTTCTTTCTGCCCATCGAATAAGATGAAAAATTTCTTTTCCAATTTAAGAGAAGCTTGAGATAGCTTACCAATAGGGATAATTGCTTCTTCTTTTTTAGATATAGATACTACCAATGTATCTGTGGGCTGCAAACCGGAAAAAGAGAATACTCCCATATTGTCTGTCTTTACACTTTCAGTGGTATTCTTTTTCCAAACTTTCATCCCTTTTAAAGGACGTTGTTTGGCATTTACAATAACTCCTTTAAAGTCTTGACCAAAGACCATTGCAACAAAAAGTGATGTGTACAAAACAAGAAATAATCGTTTTTTCATAATTACAAGAATTAAAAAAAGTATCTTAGGATACAATAATTCCCAAGATACTTTTTGATGAATGAATATTATTCTAAAATACCTGTATTAGAGGCGTAAGCGTCATCGATATATACTAACGGAATGTTTTTACCAGCATTGCCATTGGGTATATAAAGTTCCCAGTTATTGATAGACATACGACCTTCACAGGAGTTTTCAGTACGTGCATCTTTTAAAATATTACTCTTTAATACTTCTTGACCAGCCACATGCACAATGATTGCTTCACTTTCGTCAACAGACATGGATACCGTCTGATAAAGTTTGGCAGTAAATGTATTCATTGTATTCAGGTTGTGATATTCGTTATACGTAGTTTTTTTGCCTTCGGCCGATGTATACTGGACAATTAACTGTACATTATAATCCGTAGTACCTTCCATCGTAAGTTCTTCATTAGGTACAGCCGGATACACTTCTCCACTTTTTAGCTTTCCCGGATACCATATCAGACGAATTTGGTTAATATAAGAACCATTGTTGGAAGCGTCGGAACGTAAATTCCAACGATACTCCAATGTTGCTTTTCCTGTTTTTTTCCCAACTACAATTTCTTGCATATTAGGGACATTAGAGTCAAAACCAAGTTTCATGCGGGTACTAAACGGAGTATATAGCGTGTTATCTCCAAAAGCACGACGAAGATAGCGATTTACTTCTGCGGCAGAATTCACTTTTGCTTGCAGATATTGGTTACCGTTAGATTCTTTTTTAAGTGTTCCAGTTGTACTACCTTGTAAAGATAAAGAATGAGGAGTTTTCTCAAATTTATCAAAATAATAACTGGATACATACATCTTATGAGAACGAACTTGTGATTCGCCACCAATACTAGCGCGACAGGTAATTGTGTATGTACCCGGAGTGCTTGGCGCTTTCCATGTCATTTCATTTAGACCTTGAGGTTGGGTCAATGAACCCGCATCACAACTCCATTCATAATTTGTATGCCATAAATCACTAGAGCGTACACACATCCATACTTTCACTTTCTGATTACAGTAGAATTCATCTCCATCTGTACTTAACGAATCTATTTCGATAAAATCATCATCACCACAGCTTGCAAAAGAGAAAGCACAAAGTAGAACAATGAAAAATTGATAAATATATTTCATAATCGTAATCTTTTTAGGTTATTTCATATTTAGTTGTTCTTTTGTAGGCCGATCCAACCAACTATCCATGACATGCATATATGAACCGTCAGCATTGTAAAGATTGGAAGTGCGTGGCTTGATGGAAGATTTGTAATGCCCATCAAAATTGTTGAATACAATGTTGGGATTACGGTCTTTCAATAAATACATGTTTATTTTAGCTGTATCAGCTGTAGCTACCGTCTCAAACCAAGTTGGTTCTGCCGGAAGATTAGTGAAAGTATATTTACCCTTCACAATGTGATAAAGCAAAAATTCTTTCACTTGTTCTTTGGGATAGGCAGTCATACTTATAGGTGCGTAAGAAACAAGTTCTCCAGTTTCCTCATCTATATAAGTTAGTTGATGCGTCTGAAAATAACTTAAATCAGTACTCGTCTCTGAGTTGAATGCTGTATTCGTAGGTAATAAGTAAGTCACTCCACTTTGTTTAAACTCATTTTCAACTCCTGCATACAAAATAGCCTCTTCCAATAAAGAAAATATATCTGTACGGGATTTGATAAATTCGAAAGCAGACATATCTATTTTATTACTTGGCATGCCAGCATTATAATCATAATCGTATGAATCTTGATAATCTAACCCCAATAATTCACAGCTTGCTATAAAGAAAGGAATTACCATCAAGGCTAATGCTTTTTTATAATATTCTAGTTTCATTATTAACTCTTTTTAAATAGTTTGTTTTTAACGTTCAGTATAAGGTGGATTCTGATCTCCAACCAGTGCCTTGTTTGATTCAAATTCAGCATAATGAATCGGCCAGTATTTAGTACCTTCATTCCCGAAACCGGTTACTGTCACATCTGCTGCTTCTTGACGTGCGGAATAGATAGGGTCCATTACTTCTATTAAATGACCGGTTCGCATTAAATCAAACCAACGATACCCTTCTCCATAAAGTTCCAATTGTCTTTCTTGCAGAATAATACTTTCTACTTCATTTACATTATTAACATTGGATACTTCTAACTTCGCATCTTTCAAGTAACCCACACGAGTACGAATATCATTGACAATATTCAGTGCCTCATCTCCTCTGTTCAACTTATTTAAAGCTTCTGCACGCAGTAACATGATATTTGCCATACGCATCATTACCAGAGAAAACTCACTGTCTGTTGTGTTCATTACTGAAAAATATGATTTATACACTTGATTAGAGGAATCATATTCGCGTTCAGGATCAATATTGCTGTATTTGATACATTTATTTACGCTTTCTACTCCAGCTGTATAACTTGCATACGTCAAAGGAACACGAGAGGCCTTATAGTATACTTTCACAGTGTCAATTGTATTCCAAAAACGTGCATCAGAACCTTCTCCTGAACGAAGCCGATCTATAAATTCATTAAAAATGGGTTCTGCCATTCTGTAACCATTATTCGTGTTACTTGCCCCTAAAAGTTGTGGCCAGCCACTTAAAGCTCCATCTGTTTCGTAATCCCATGCCATAGCAAAGATTACTTCTTTTGAACTACTAGGATTGGTGAAGATGTTTTTCCATTCAATTTCTCCATTAGATAATGACAAACTCTTATGGTTGATAAAATGTTCTGAAGCTGTTAATGCACCTTGATAGTCATTATACCACATGTGAACTTCTGTCAATAAAGCGTACATTGCATCTTTGCCCAAATAAATTTTATCACTTGTATCAGATTGATTAAAGTAACTGATAGCTTTTTCTATATCAGATAAGATTTGTTCCTTTACCTGTTCTAAAGAAGAACGGGGAACGGCAATAGAATTTAAGGATCCATCCCATGGTTCCGTTATTATTGGCATTTTACCCCAAGTACGGGTTCCCCAAAAATACATATAAGCACGCATGGCATAGCATTGTCCGATATATGGAGCATACTCAGATTCTAAGACGTTAGGAATTGTCGGATATTTTTGAATACCAATATTACATCTGGAGATGCAAGTGAAAAAAGGTTCCCAACTGGCTTCTGAGATATTTGGCATCAAGGCATTCATGTAAATCTTAGAATCTTCATAGGATGTACCGGTTACATTATCTGAACGTACATCACCAAAAAGAACCTGACGCCTGGAAAGTGCACTCTGAAACGCATCATAAATACCTGCATTCCAGTTCTTCATTTCAGCTTTATCTTTAAAGTAACTTGATGGAGACAAATCTGACAAAGGAGATCTGTCTAAAAAACTCTCACAACTTGATAAAGCCAAAAGACTTGTAAAAGCTAATATTATATATTTCTTCATTTTCTTATCTTTTTAGTTAAAATCCGATGTTGAACCCAAAGCCAAACTCACGCTTACGAGGATATTTAGAACTGTCTTTACCTGGAGTAAGAACACCGCCACTCAACTCCGGATCATATCCTGTATAATTAGTCCAAGTCAGTAAATTGTTACCATAAATATATGCTTGTACTGAGCGGAGTGGAGTTTTGCCTAAGAATTTAGGATCCACACTGTAACTTAATCGAACAGATTGTAAACGAATAAAAGTCGCATCTTCCAAGAACTGATCGCTCAAACTCATAGAGTGATTATTGGTTTTGCGTTGTTTGGAGTTCAATGCATACCAACTTGTGATCTCACCCGGATATTTCCAGCCTTGCATAATATATTCGGGAGTTTGTTTATGAGTATTTCCTCCCCATGAACAATAATAACGCTTCAAGTCATTCCAGACTTGTCCGCCCCAGCTAACATAGAAGTTAAATGAAAGAGAAAAGTCTTTATATGTGAGGGTATTACCCCAGGATCCAAACCAATCTGGATTAGCTTTGCCTAATTCGGTCTGGTCGTTAGAATTGATCACATCATCTAACTCGCCGTTTTCATCAGGCTTGTTATACCATATGACGTCACCACCACCAGCGACTACTCCATTTACTTTCATCTGAGCAATTTTGCCTGTATATTCAGTACCATCTGGGTTCAGATATTTTTCCAATGTTGGCTGACCGTTTAAACCTATAATGACATTACCTTCATTATCCCGTTTGAAAACAGGAGTCAGACGGTTTTTATAATCTTGAGTCCAGGCATTACTTGCGTCATATTCATATACCCCCAAATTCTTATAACCATAGAATAGACCAGCTGGTTTTCCTGCTGCAATCAGCCAAGCACTATTAATATAATCCTCACGTGCTAAATCAAGAATCTTATTATCATTCTTCCACCAATTTACAGTAGTACTCCAGCTAAAATCACGTGTTCTGACTGGTGTTGCTGTAAGTGATAATTCAACACCTTTATTTTCAATACTAGCCAAGTTTACACGCATTTTATCATAACCGGTAGTACTTGGAAGATTATAGTCAGAAAGCAAGTCACTCGTTTTCTTTATGTAATAGTCAGCAACAAACATAATACGTCCATTCAGAAAACTCAAATCCACACCGATATTTGTTTGCTTGGTCTGTTCCCATTTTAAGTCAGGATTACCATATTTAGATGCAGGTACAATGCCACCTACTGAGTTATAATATTGGGAACCGGCTGTATAAACGGTTTGCGATTCATAGCGTCCAATTTTGTCATTACCAGTAATACCATAGCTGGCACGGATTTTGGCATCCGTAAGAATGTTATTAGCCCAACGCATGAAAGGTTCATCCGAAATACGCCATGCAGCAGAAACAGAAGGGAAAGATCCCCAACGATTATTCTTACCAAAACGGGAAGAACCGTCAAATCGAAGATTACCAGTCACGGTATAGCGACTCTTCCAACTATATACTACACGTCCAAATACGCCTACCATAGCTTCATCCCAACCGGTTGTATTGATATTCTTCACATCTTTTACAGTAGCCAAATTCATATAATGAATATCTTCGGAGAGGAAAAACGAACCGGCTATATTATATGCCAATTGATTACTAACTTCAAAACTGCTACCAACCATAGCACTCAAAGAATGGTCTTTGGCAATTGTCTTATTGAAGTTTAAATAAGCTTCGCCTGCATATTTCCAAGTTTGTTGGCTTTTATCTGCTCCTGTATTTTTCCCATTATCACTTCCTTCCAGATACTTGGATGAGAATGTTAAATTTCTATTAGATGTATAATCAGCTGAAATGTCAGCATCCAATCTTAACCAAGGAGTAAATGTCCAGGTTATACCCTGATAAAAGTTTCCTCTATAAGTCGAGCGTTCATCTAACTTTTGTTTTAGTTCAGCAATAGGATTACGACGTCCCCCCGAAGAGTAATAAGGAATTAATTCACCATCCGGATACCAGATAATCATATCAGGATCACGACGCATGGCATCTTGCAAAACAGTTTCTTTAATATTATTAGTTTTATTGTAGCTCAAACGAACACGGGTAGTAAACTTTATATTTTTCCACGGTTCATAATCAACATTGACATTAGCGGTATATCTGTCATTTCCAGACTCTAAAATTACACCTTTTTCACCAATGTAGTTCAAAGATGCACGATACTTGAACCCTTTGGAACCACCACTAATTTGTACACTGGCATCATCACGCCCACCTGTACGGAACAATAAATCCTGATAATAATAGTTGGTACTATACTGCATGCCTACAGAGTCTGTGCGTGCGGAAAACTTCTCTAAAGTTTTGGAAGGATTATTTAAATCGGAAGCTGCCATACTTAAACGGCTTTCAAACGCATTAACTTGAGGTAATTTACGGGCAACAGTGTAAAAGGAATGTTGATAACGGGCATCAACACGCGGCTTGCCAGATTCACCGGATTTTGTAGTAATCAATATTACACCATTTGCAGAACGGGCACCATAAATAGCTGAAGAAGCAGCATCTTTCATAACGTCAATCTGCTTAATATCATTGGCAGAAATATCGTCAATGTTATCAACAACTACTCCATCTACAACATACAGTGGAGATACACCTTCATCACTAAAAGTAGAGGCACCACGGATAGATACAAATGAAGATGAGCCAGGTGCTCCGGAGTTTGATACGATTTGCATACCAGGAGCAGCTCCTTGTAATGCATCGAAAACATTTACTGAATTCTTTTCTTCTAAGATCTTAGAATCAACTGAAGTCATTGAACCTGTAATATGCTTTTTGTTCATTGAACCGAAACCAACAATTACAACTTCATCCAAAGCCTGAGCATCTTCGGCCATTTCAATCTTCATTCTTTGACCGCTTGCTTTGTGCTCAACTGTTTTGTATCCCATAAAAGAGAAAACTAATGTGGCACCTTTATTGCATTTAATGGTAAAGTTACCATCTAAATCTGTAATGCCACCAGTTGTTGTACCTTTTGCCTGTACAGTTACACCGATCATTGGTTCATTGTTTTGGTCAACAACAACACCTGTCTGTGTTATTGTTTGGGCCATAAGATTAACACTCAAGACCAATGCTAATAGAACTAAAGATAACCGCCATAACAGCGATTTCGATTTGTGTTCTTTCTTTTTCATTAAACTACTTTTTTAAATTAGACTTAAATTAACAAGGGATTTCACCTGGAATTCTTTTTGAGTTTTCATGGTTTGATTGTTTTTACATAATATCAATACATCATTTTAAACTCAGTCGATAAAAAAGTAGTTATTACTCTGATTTTGTGAGAGAGAAAAACGTATGATTACTTCTGCCTGCTGTTGTGGAACATGCTATTTACATATATGTCACTATTTTATATATCAAATTTAGTCAAGAGAACAGAATTCTTTTTTCTTTCTTCAACCTCGAAACTCGCGAGATAATTTTCCGTGATTGCTAAGTTGGAATGTCCGAGACTTTCTGATATGTAAGCGATGTTGACGCCGCTACGTTTTAATACAGTGGCGAATGAGTGGCGCGCTGAATAGGTGGTAATTCGTGGAATTCCTGTTTTACATGAAATCCTGTAGAGAATCTGATTACATTCAGTGACCACTTCTCTTACGAGTTTTACTCTTTCGAATGGATTCTCCGCTCCGGTGGCGAAAGGAAAGATATAAGTTTTCGGTGAGATAGGAGGGTTGCCCCATTTCTTGATTATTCTTTGCATTTCGGGAGTGATGACTGCATGGATAATTTTACTCCGTTTGGTGTTCCGGGCTGTTTTTGCACGTATGAAACAGACTTCCCCATTGATGATGTTGGAGTATTGCAGATATAATAAATCACGAAAATTGATACCATTGCATAGGTAGGAGAAGAACCAGAGATCACGGTACATTTCGGTTTTTTCTGTTCCATCGGTGTATGTGGCTATTTTCTTTATTTCTCCCAGATTTAATGCCAGTTTACGTCCACATCCGACAGGAATCTCATATTTTCCTTTTCCAAAAGGATATTGGTTTTCTTTGATAACCCCGTCTTTACGAGCTATATTAAGGATACATTTCAGATTCCGGAAGTAGAACCCCATACTGGAATAGCTGATACCTGATGCTGATAAATGACGTTCAAAACGGTTTAACCAGCTGATTGTTATCTCATGGAAAGAAATATGTTTTCCGGCGAATTGTTCAATCTTATTTAATGCACCTTTATAGGACAGATAAGTGTTCGCTTGTCCGTTATCTTTTAATTCTTCCAGCTTCTTCAAAAAGAGAGTGTTAAGTGATAAATCTGAGTATTTGCCTAAGCGGGCATTTAAGGTATCAAAATGGAATTCACCTTGAAAAGATAGAACTTCGACTTGCAGTTTGATGAGCGAGAAGCTATTTTCGATATTGCGTCGTATCTCAGACAACCTATGGCTTCTGGCGTATGGCAGTTTTTCCCAATCCGTGACAGAAGCCTCTTGCCCGGTAGAATAGTATTTCTGCTTTCTGTTGTAGATAACTTGTACTTTTATCGGGAACAATCCGTTCTTTTTCTGTTTTCTTTTGTCTAATACTGTGAGTACGGAAACTCCATCTTTAGAATACTTGTACATGATTTTTTTAAATTATAAGTTATTAACTGAAAATAGGTATTGCATTAAGTAACATGCAATTTACATGCAAAGTTGAAAAATACAGCTAATAATAAAACTCTTTTGAGACGGGATTGACAGAGATATAGATAATATTAATAATCCTGTGTCTTTTCATTCCTTACTTTTGTAATGCTAATAATTTAACTGAATATTATGAAACACAGATTTTTTATTTCATTGATTTTTGTACTCATTTGGGGACAGAATGGTGTTTGTTCAGAAACATCGGTTGTGCGAGAGCGTATTAATATCAATCGCGATTGGCGTTATCAGGAAAATGATCCGGTAGGGGTGGATTCTGCATTGCATTATTTTCGACTGAAACCTTATCTGTTGCCTTGTGCCAACAATTTTATCATATTTGGAAAAAAGCACCGGCGACCGGAAGGTAATCCGGGAGGAAATATAGCTTATGTGAGCTCTGATTTTGATGATAGTGGATGGCGGCAACTGAATCTTCCGCATGATTGGGCTATTGAAGGACCTTTTAATATTGATTATATGGGTTCAACCGGTAAATTGCCCTATTGGGGAATACGCTGGTATCGTAAAACATTTGAGTTGACAGAGAGTGATGCCGGGAAACAAATCTATCTTGATATTGATGGAGCCATGTCGTATGCCTCTGTATGGTGCAATGGACAATACGTGGGCGGGTGGCCTTATGGTTATGCTTCTTTTCGTCTTGACTTGACGCCATACATCAAGGTGGGACAAAAGAATGTGTTGGCTATCCGGCTGGATAATCCGGATGATGCTTCGCGTTGGTATCCGGGTAGTGGAATTTATCGGAATGTCTGGCTACTAAAAACATCTCCCGTACATGTGGAACAATGGGGAACTTTCGTGCGAAACGTACAACTCAATCAGGAAAAAGCTATTATGGAGATGGGAGTGAATGTTGAAAATCATGCAGGAAAAGACGTTCAGGTAGAAGTACGGACAGGCATTTATCTGCAAGATGAGAATGGACATCCTATGGGTGACAAGGTGGCGCAATATATCACAAAGAGTATAGCAATCAAAAAAGATAGTTGGGCAAGTGCCCGTTTCCAATTTGAGGTGGATGCTCCGAAGTTGTGGAGTATTGATACCCCGAATTGCTATGTGGCAGTCAGCCGGATATTTAAGGACGGACAAGAGGTGGATTGTTATGAAACCCCTTTTGGAATCCGCACCATTGAGTTCACACATGATCAGGGATTTATGTTGAACGGGCGGAAAGTTGCAATCAAAGGAGTGTGCATGCACCATGATTTAGGTGCTTTGGGGGCAGCTTTCAATGAAGTGGCTGCCGAAAGACAGTTGCGTATAATGAAAGAAATGGGCGCAAATGCCATTCGGACTTCTCACAACCCTCCTGCACCGGAGTTAGTGGCTCTTTGTGACCGTATGGGACTGATGATGCAACTGGAGTTGGCGGATACCTGGCAGAAAGGAAAACGTAAGAATGATTACAATCTTCTTTTTGATGATTGGAGTGAAGCGGATATGCGTTCACTGGTACGCCATTATCGTAATCATCCTTCGGTTATAATGTGGAGTATAGGTAATGAGGTACCCGACCAGATGACTGACCAGGGTATTATAATAGCCCGTAATTTGACTGCCTACTGTCACGACGAAGACCCTACACGTCCTACGTCGCTCGGATGTAATAAGCGGGATGCTATTTTCCGGGATATTGTGAATCAGGTAGATATATTTGGTTTGAACTATTTTCATAAAACTTATCCACTTTTCAAAGAGTACAATCCGACTCGCCGTTACCATGCCAGTGAGACTTCTTCTGCGACGAGTTCGCGAGGAGAGTACTTTTTTCCGGTAACGACCCATGTTGATGACAGTCGTTCCGGTTTTCAGCTTTCATCGTATGATATGACAACTATCGGTTGGGGATGTGCTCCTGAAGTTCAATTCAAAATGAATGAGGAATATCCATTTATGAGTGGTGAGTTTGTGTGGACAGGATTCGATTATTTGGGAGAGCCTACTCCATATAACAAAGACCTTACCAATCTGTTGAACTTTAGTGATCCGGCTGAACTGGAGAAAGCACGGAAAGAGTTGGAAGAGTTAGGTAAGATTAAAACGCCGTCTCGTAGTTCATATTTCGGTATTGTCGATTTATGCGGATTTCCGAAAGACCGTTATTACAACTATAAGAGTTATTGGTGTCCGGATGTGCCGACTGTACATATATTGCCTCATTGGAACTGGGAGGAACGGATTGGAAAAATAACTCCGGTTCACATTTATACTTCGGGGGATGCTGTGGAACTGTTTTTGAACGGTAAACCTTTGGGACGTAGGGAAAAGATCCATTCTTATGATCGTTTGACATGGGATGATGTGCATTATGAACCGGGTGTTTTGAAAGCGGTAGCCTATAAAAACGGGCAGAAGTGGGCGGAAGAGGTCGTGGAAACAACCGGAAAGCCGGCTGCTTTGCAAGTGACACCGGAAAAGACCGTTCTAAAAAATGATGGTACGGATTTATCATTTATTCGTGTGGCTATTGTTGATTCCAAAGGCCGTGCTGTACCTCGTTCTAAGAATCATTTAAAGTTTTCTGTTAGCGGTCCTGCTGAAATAGTTGCTACGGATAATGGAGATGCAACAAGTTTATTGCCTTTCCAATTGTCAGAAAGAGATGCTTATAACGGATTGGCTTTGGTTATTTTGCGTGGCAAATATATGGAACAGGGAAAAGTAATTTTGACTGTAGAGTCTAAAGGGCTTCCAAAACAAAAAGTTATATTAAAGGTAAAATAATATAATGAATATGTGTGCCAAAGTAGTATGGTTTGTTTCTACCCGATGTCTGGAGATGCCAGACATCGGATGAATTACAATACAAGTGATTGATTAACGTTTCATTGATTTTATAAGACTTTCCATCTCTTTTTGCTCAACGTTGTGCCAGGACGTTCCGCAAACAGTGGGAGAGACGGCCTGCCATCGCTGAATTCTTAGTTGCCTGTCATTGAATGTGATTGTCTGAAATCCTTTGATGGCAGGCAATTCATTGTTTTTGAACTGGCAAAGATTGTCGATAAAGGTGATACCGGGGAATATGGTCGGGTTACTGATTTTTATATTAGGAATGGCATTGGAAGAATAAATCCGGTTATGAGCGAAACGTACGTTTCGCGGTTCTTTGTCTCCCCGTCCATCTCCGAAATTCAGTTCAGCGCAATCAATGAAAGTGTTGAAGGCGATATCGATATCTGTTGCACGATGATAAGATTTAAGCTTTTCATCTTCATAGTCTTCCGGAGTGCTGGGGCGTTCATATATACCCATACGAAGAATGAACGCAGCACCGGAACCTTTTCCTGTAACACCTTCTATATAATTGTTGCTGACGGTATGTCCTTGGTTTATAATACGAATGCCTGAGGTTGATGGCAGATTATTTCCAATAATGACATTGGAATCTATTATGTTGTTATGTCCGTGACGGCATACCAATCCTCCACGCGATTCGTAAAACAGGTTGCGACGTACAGTATTGAAACCGGACTTTACGGAAACGATTTCATTCTCTCCATCGCAATGATAAAATATATTTTCCTCGATAATACTGTAAGAAGGCAATTGTGATGACCATGAGTTCCCCACACGTATGATTTCCGCACCATTCCCTCCGAAAGGCTTCCGATAACCGAATACATTGTGATCTATCTGATGATGATTGTGGTCACCACCATCTTCTACAGTAATCTGTATGACCAAGCCGCGGGCGCGCTTGTTGGCAAAATAGCAATGGTCGATGCGATTGTTATTACCATGCAGACCAATCCAGTTTTCCGTTCCACCTCCCGGTTTCTCACCTTTGCCCGGATCATTACAATCATCGATGGCACAGCGGGTAATGCGGCAATGGGTAGCTGGATGTTCTTTGTCCAATTGGAATTCTATCATTTCGAAATCCGCAGCCCATGCTTTATGAAAGTAGAGTCCTTCTAATTGAAGATGGCTGCCGGACAGACGTATTTCAGTAGCTCCGGATATAATGACCTTTCCGGGATTAGCAGCTTTCAGTACAATTGGACAATCGGCAGTACCGTTTCCTGTGAAAATAACTTTTCCAAGATGCGAATAGGTACCATTTTGCAAAAGTAAAGTATCACCGGGCTGTAAGGAACCATCGGACATTGTGACTTTCAATTTCCCGATATCGGCAGACGTGAAAGTGTGTGTAATGGCAAAAATGGGACAAGAAAGCACTGCCGCCATTATGGCGGATGCTAATATTTTCTTATTCATGATATTTATTTATATATTAGACAATTCATAAGAATAAAAAGCGGGTGTCTCACAACAACCGCTTTTCAATAAACAATCTACCTAAAAATAACCTATGAGATATAATACCTATTGACCAACTAACTATGAATTTAAAAAGCCTATGAATTCAATTTCTATTTATGAGTATGATGTGATGTTTTAATAGCAGTTCTTATGTTATCTATCGGTGTCTTGGGTAAAATAGTACAATCGGCTCCTAAAATGAAGAGCTTTCCTTTTTGTGATTTCTTTAATATCTTTATTTCTTTAGCTATGTCATCAGGGTTTCCTTCTAGTATAGCCCCTTTACGATATAATCCTCCCATTACAGGACGTTTGAATAATTGTTCGCATGCTTGCAGACTGAATGGCTTGCCGGCTATTTCACAAGGAGCATTTATGATTTGTCCGGGATATGAGATAAAGCGGGTTAAATCGTCATATTGGCCCTCATAGTCACAAATGTGAAGTATATTGAGCTGTGTATTTGCATTACACTCCTGCATGACTCTTAAATCATAGGGCTTGACAAATGTTTCAAAGAATGCAGGGACCTCATAAAACTTTATTTCTCCTCCCTGAGTAGGTGTATAAAAACCGTCTACACCAATTTTTTTACAGGCTTTTACGTATCCGATAAGTGCTTCTGTAAAATATTCAAGAGCCTTTTTAACTCGTTCAGGTTCTGTCTTGGCATATGCTACTACGGTTTTGGCTCCTACACTTTGTATTAACATTTGAAATGGAGAATAAACGGTAGGCAATATCATTGCATTGGCTCCAGCAATATCGTAAATTCCCTGTACCACTTCCAGTGTGGGAGCGAAGAAGTCTGCTGGAAGAGCTTTTATCTGCTCCCAATCTTCCGGCTTCTCGATCCGGATACGACCGTAGCCTTGTTCGAACTGAATCTTGACGAAATCCATACCTGTAGACAGAAAATAACGTAAGTGTGCATCTATAGCTTTCTCTCCGGTACGGGCATCTTTTCCGAAATGCATGAAAAATGCCGCCGGTACATATGACTCGTCTAGGGTACCTGACAAGAATTGTTGCATCACTTCCCGTTTGTTGGTGGGAATTTGCGCCTGTGCCAGTGAAGCGAGACAAAATAATATGAATATAAGTCTTTTCATAAATTGATGCTTTTCATTTGATTCGATGTTGCAAAAGTACGAGCAATACCAATACAGAGCTTAGAATATTGTTTCAATTATTATATATATTGTTTCAGAAAGTACTTTCTTAGCGTGTAAAATCAAGAATTAATATTTCTTTAGGCGCCAATGTGATGGAAATAGTATCTCCGTAACGATATTTTGTAGCTAACCTTCCCTGAATATTTGTAGTTGGTGAGCTAACTTTTAAATATGTTTTGGATTCAGGCATGCCTACTGTCCTGTTCAATGTAATTCGGTAACTTTGGGGCATATCTGATGGATTATGGAATGATATATATCCTTGCTTATCAGTCCAGGCTGTATAACCGTATACTTCGTTCTGTTGGGGTGAACCTCCATGTATATGTACGTTGTGGAAAGTAGAAAACATTTTCCGGCTCCATTTCAAACCATCAGCAAGGATGTCCCAATCGCTGGAAGAAAGGTTGTCGGTTTTGATATATAGTTCGATAAAGCCTGTACCACGGCTCAGATTCATATATAGATAGTTCCTGAATGTTTCGGGAGTTTCATCCGATGATATCTTTTTGGGTTCATGGTTGAAGATGGCACTTATCGGGAACTTTGTGTTCTCTTCTTTCCATATCTGATGATAAATTTGATCGCGGTATACTAATTCTCCATTCCGGTCATTTCCTTTGGCGGCATCTCCCGCATTAATCAGCCATACAATATCAATATATTGTAACCACCAGGGACTCAGATAAGCACCATTCGTGATGGCGATGAATATATCCGGATTTACTGCCCCCAGTTTATTGAAGATTTGCATGAGTCGTTCCGTTCCAGCTGAAAGATAATAACCTTTTTGTTCATCGTAGCTGCTGTCATTCAGTCTTTCATCATTTGATGATGGAAAAGGATTGTTGGTGATATCGAAATCACGGAGATTGAGATGCCCGAAAAGACCGTCAAATTTGAAATAGGATATTCCCATGCGTGCTAATTCCAGTACTCGGTTTTCTAATTTTTGCATGTAGGTTTTACCAGTCATAGACATGCCGTAAGATAGTGCCTCAAAGCCGTATTCTCGCATTTTGGACACCATTGGTTGCCCTCCGAAGAGACAGCCGGGACTGAGCCAGAGTCCTAATTGTGAGTGTACATTTTGTACGGAGCGGAAGCAGTCTGCAAAATCAGGCTGGAACTTGGAGTTGATCGTCCATACTTTGTCTGACCAGTCGGTTTCTTTGCTGGTATCCTGCCAGCCATCGTCAATAATATAGGCATTCAGTGGTTGGCAACCTCTTTGTGTTACTAATTCATTGTTGATTTTCTCCACAGCGTGGATGAATTTCTCTTTTGATACGTTTCTGGAATAATCAAACCAACTGTTATATTGGATTTGCAGGCGCAACGGGCGTTTCCTTATCTTATTGATATAGTTATAGAAAGCATCGTCTATAAATTGCGGATCGTCACTTACACCTATTATGCTGTTGTATGATATATAAGGTGTGCCTTGGCTTAGTGTTTGTCCCCACAAATATCCGCAGTTTATCTGGTGGTTATTGACTTCGTTGGTGGCAGCCGGAAATTCTATTCCCCAAAAGGTTCCTGTTTGAGTAGTATAAAGCGGTTGTCCCAGCCCTGGCTTCCATTGCGCATTGCCTCTGGCTGTGATTTTCTTGAGTGTGTAGTTTTGGTAGGCATCTTCAAAAGCAATGGCTTCTACATCTATTCTTTTCAAGCAAATATCCCTACAGGAAGTCAGTTCCAAATGTTTCCGACAGTAGCTTTCATCTTCTGCCAACTCATAACAAACGGTCAGAGATAAATCATTCTCTTTTCCTTGTAGCCGGAACAGATATCCTTTACTTTCCGGACGCTGAGGATTCACATAAGGAGAAGCGGAAATAACAGTGAAGTCTTTGGCTGATAAAATATGGTCTGTATTATTCATTTGGGCAGGTATGGAGAAACGAAGGGAGAACTCATCACAGCTTGTCGGTCTTAATACGGTTTTAGCTTGTTTGTTGATAATTGACAGCGTGGATAACCGCCCTTCTGTTACTTGCAGAATACGTGCCAGATGTTTGTTTTCTACTTTGTATGTTTGAGCCGTAATCTTCGGGATAGTAATCAATAGGATAATGAGTGTGATAATGTTTTTTTTCATATTATAAATATTTGAATGATTGACATTGCAAATATATGTTGTCAATAGGAGAGAGGCTTACAATATCTTCTCATAATCTGTTTGTGTTGTCTCATTATCAGAGAATATATAAAAAGGAGGGGCCAAATATACTTTGGCTCCTCCTTACATGAAATGTTTTGCTGATTATTTTTTCACTTGAATAATATCGTAGTTCAGGTCGCTGACAGCCTCTTGCAAACTATCGTTAACCAGACGTAAAGTGGTATCGTTCACTACTACAAAGTAGACAGGAGCGTCACCGTCATTCGGCGTCAGTTTGTAAGCCGTCTTTTGTTTGTTGTCCACGGTCTTTTTGATGACTTGTTTCTTACCTTTGGTTGTGAAACTCTTGTTCTGTCCCTGACCTTCTGCATCCAGGTAAGTCATTACCAGAGTATAGCCGCTTTCTCCGTCAGGACCTACACTGTCCACGCTCAATACGTATTGGATACCCGGACCATCGGCGGCAGGGAGGAGACCTTCGTAAACGGCTACAGCGGAAGAGTCATTTCCGGCAACTGCCATCACACCTTCGCCTTCATCTACAGCAGCATTATTCTGAGTTCCTTTTGATTGGCAGGATACCAACGCAGCAGCAATAGCTGCAATCATCATTACTTTTTTCATTGCTTTAATAGTTTAAGTTAATATATAAAATGCAATTTAGCTATTTTTTCTCTTCTCTTTTGATGACAAGTAGTTTGTCTACTCGTCCACGGTCCATGTCCACCACCTCGAAATCCAGGTTCTTGTAGCTGAACAAGTCTCCGGCTTTCGGCACCCGTCCGATGAGGAACATGGCGAGCCCGCTTAGTGTGGTAAAATCTTCCTCTTTCAGGTCATCGTAACTCAAGATACCCATCTCTTCCATAAAATCATCCATATTCATGGAGGCTTCAACGAGCATCGAGCCATCCTGCCGGGTGACGATGTCTTCTTCTTCCGTTTCGTTCTCTTCAAGGATGTCGCCGAAGATGCTTTCCGTCAAATCGTGCAGGGTGATGATACCTGCGGTGTTACCGTACTCGTCTACAACAACTCCGAACTTATTTTTGTTCTTCTTGAATACCTCTAAAACTTTCTTTGCATATAAACTTTCCGGAATAAACAGGGGAGGGCGGGCTATACTGCGTAAATCGAACGGATCTTCGCTGCCCAACATCAGGATTATATCTTTGACGGACACCACACCAATAATATCGTCTTTTCCTTTCTCTACTAACAGATATTTGCTGAAATGTTGTTCGCGGATGATTTGCAATACTTCTTCATGGGTATATGTAGGATGCAGTACAACGATGTCGCGGCGATAAGTCATCAGTTCATTGGCGCGTTTGTCCGAAAAGCGGAATACATCTCGCAGCATTTCGGTCTCTTCCTTATCTATGACACCTTGTTCCGAACTTTGATGCAGAATCATTTTCAATTCATCTTGCGTCATGGTACGTTCTTCTCCATTATTCAATCCAATCAGTTTATTCATGATTTTGGTGGAGAAACTGAGCAGGCAAACGAAGGGATATGAGACTTTAGTCAACAGAATCATGACGGGACTGAGCAAAGTCGCATAACGTTCCGGATTACTCAAGGCTATGGATTTGGGCACCAACTCACCTATGATAAGCGAAAGGTAAGTGATGATTGCCACGGTCGTAATCATGGCAAGGTCTTTGGCGTAAGGGGCTAATCCTGAGATGGAAGCAAACAACGGCGCTACATTATCGGCAATGGCAACACCACCGAAAGCTCCGGATACGATACCGATGAGGGTAATTCCGATTTGAATAGTAGAAAGAAACTTTTCGGGTTCTTCCAGCTGTTTCAGCACGCCTTTGGCTCTTTTGCTTCCTTTGCCGGCAAGGGTTTCGAGTCGTGCTTTGCTGGATGATACCAATGCTATTTCATACATGGCAAAGACACCGTTCAACACTAATAAAAGTAGGATAATAATAAATTCCATATAGGTTTTGAATAGTTTATGCTGCAAACATACTAATTTTTTGAATTTTATTACTAATATTGCCGCCTATTTATATGGATTATTAATGAATGAAAAACATGAGAAGTAAACAAATTCTGTTTAGCGTTTTGGTGTTGTTTGCTGCTGTTGCGGCGCAAGCGGCACGGGTAGATACTATTATGGTAAAGAGTCCCTCGATGAAGAAAGAAGTGCAGGTGGTATATGTACTTCCGGACAAGGCATTGGAGAAGAAAGCTGAGGCTTGTCCGACGGTTTATTTGTTGCATGGTTACGGTGGTAATGCGCGTACCTGGGTGGGGCTTAAACCGGAATTGACCCAAATTGCTGATGAGAAAGGAATCATCTTCGTATGTCCCGATGGTAAAAACAGTTGGTACTGGGATAGCCCTAGGAATCCGGCTTACCGTTACGAGACTTTTGTAGCCTCGGAACTGGTGAAGTATACGGATGATCACTATGCTACTATTCCCGCAAGGAAAGCGCGTGCCATTACCGGTTTGAGTATGGGCGGACATGGAGCGTTGTGGCTGGCAATCCGTCATAACGATACGTTTGGTGCGGCAGGAAGTACCAGTGGCGGAGTTGATATCCGTCCGTTCCCAAAGAACTGGGAGATGAATCTGCAACTCGGTGAATATGAAGCGGACAAGGCTTTATGGGATCAGCACACGGTTATCACTCAGATTGATAAAATAAAGGATGGTGATCTTGCATTGATTATTGATTGCGGTGAGCAAGACTTCTTCCTGAATGTGAACAAAGCCTTGCACGAGAGCTTGTTGGAGAAGAATATCAGTCATGATTTCATAACCCGTCCCGGTTCTCATAACGGGAAATACTGGAGTAATTCCATTGATTACCAAATTCTTTTCTTCGATAAGTTCTTCAAGAGATAATATCCTTAATTTATTCGATTGTATAGTTTACGGTACGGACATAGTTCGTACCGTAACTGTTTGTCACATTCCGACAAGAAGTTACAATACCTTTTGCATTGAGAGTATAATTGTAAGTTACGGTTTCATTGCTTTCACTATTTTCGTCTGGTTGGAAGCGAGTGACCAAAACATTATACGGATCTCCTAAAAGTTTTCCGTAAAGGGCGGCTGTATGAAATGAGAGAGGGTATAATTCAGCAAGGAACAGGAAGGGGAGCTCTGAAGTGTTGGCTATTTCCTCATTGGCCGGGGTTGTAGCTGTATATGATTGTTCATAATTATCCGTCCGTTCGGTGATATGTAATTCTCTCTTGTCGCTATAGTCAATATGAATAGCGGAATAAGTCTGATTTCCATCTAATGATTCTGTAACATCCTTAAGAAAATGCTTTCCTTCCGGGTTGACAAGATAGGAGAAAGTATAAAAGCGGGTATTAATGCCTTCTTGTCGTATACAACTTATGGCGTAACCTTTATCATTCAGAGTATAAGTGGATATATAGCCGTAGTCATCGGTTACTATAGCCTTATAATTTTCATAAGTTATCTGCATGCCACTTTTGATTTCTACTGATTCTCCTGCCACAAAGTTCTGCTTTAATGTGAGGTTCGCCAGCCGACCGGTTTCATAGATGTAAGTTTGAGTCGTAGTGACAGGCTGGGCATCTCCTGTCTTTACTTCTGATAACTCGATTTTCGAGAAATGAGTCACGGGATATTCATTGGCATTTGGAATTCCGTTTTCGTTCTTGCAAACGAAGATATTATCAGTTTCTAGATTTACTGAATTATCATCATCATTACAACCTGTCAATGCCCCAACGAGAAGCAAGCCAACGAGAATGTTTTTTTTCATTTTAATTTATTTGATTATAAGACCGTTGCGGAAAGTGCGTTTCACCTTTACGCTTTTCACAACTGTCATTTGGGTTTCGGGAGTTGGCTCCGGTTCGGGAAGTACGATGCTGCCGTTGATGATGCCCAATGCCGCACTTATCAGTTCTTCATTCGGGTCGCCTAATGGCAATACTTTGGCAAAATTACTCAGCTGGCTGACAGCATAGTCCGGAGTGAACCCTTTGGCATAATCCGCCTCATCTTCCGAATTGAATACTTCGCACACAACGGGGCGGAGCACCCACAAGAATTGATTGCTGGGGAAACTTTCCGTAGCCACCGTTACTCCTTTGGTGGTGCTGCCCACTACCACTACTTTCATATAAGGTTTCAGACAGTTGATCAGCATTTCTGAGGCAGCCGCAGTTGTGCTGCTTGTCAGTACATAGACTTTAGGCAGATTTAAGTTGCTGCCTCCTTCCGGAAGCTGGGCGTCAAGCGTCAACTCATGGTTTTTATATTGCCGCTTCTGACTGTATACCAGTGAGGCAAAGGGACTGCCTAGCTTATCGGCAGGCACCAGTATGTCTGCCAATAGCTGTACACACTCCATTTCTCCACCGTCATTGTAGCGCAAATCGAGGATGAAGTCCGTTACTCCCTTTTCTTTATACAATTGGGAAAGCCGGAGCAGTTCGCTGTTATATTCCTTGCTGAAATGATTGTATGCCAAATAACCGATATTCAGAGTTCCGCTGGTGTAAAGAGCATAAGCCGGTATGACGACATCTTCCACCGGGCGGGAAGCAGGCAGGTTGGCTTCACGATAACTTTCAATGCTGCCTTCCTCTTCTCCTTCTTCATTCTTTTTTGTGACGTATCTTCCTATCGACAGTTTCTGGTTTTCGCCTTCGGTCAGTAACTTCTCAGTCTTTTTGGTAATGAAGTCATCGTTGATTTGCATGATCCATTCCCCCCGCTTCAATCCTATTTCTGAAGCCGGAGATTCGGGAATAACGTAGGTGACCAGAGCAAGATAGGCGGTGTCATTGTCGACGACGCGATACAGGTTATAGTCGAAGCCATAACTTGGCGGAGGAGTACCATACAATGTGTCGACACTGGAATATCCCTTATCAAGCGGAGACTTTATTTTCTCCAGAAACGCTTCCGGAGAGAGGAAATAGTTCAAGTCTTTTGAATTAGGGATGTCTTCAAACCAAAGATATTCTTCCCTCATGATGCTGTCTATCCACAAATCACGTCCGGTCAGCGGATAATATTCCGGCCAACGGTCTACTCCACAAGAGAATAAGCTTGTCATCGCAAGGACTCCCAATAGTAGGAAAAGCTGTATATTCCTTCTTTTCATCTGTATCTATCGTTTGGTTTTCGTTGCAAATTTAGCGAATAGTTTGTTTATCTACCATAAATGTGGTATAAAATTCCCTATCTTGTGCCATTGCCCATGTCAGGGCATCCCCTTATCTTTGCACTCAATCAATTAATCCTAAAAATACAATTACAATGGAAACAAAGAAACTGCATTTCGAGACGCTCCAACTCCACGTAGGACAAGAACAGCCCGACCCGGCCACCGATGCACGCGCCGTGCCCATTTATCAGACTACTTCATACGTATTCCGTGACTCTGCCCATGCTGCCGCACGTTTCGGCTTGCAAGATGCGGGGAATATTTATGGACGCTTGACTAATTCCACACAGGGTGTGTTCGAAGCCCGCGTGGCCACTCTCGAAGGTGGCATTGCCGGACTGGCGGTCGCTTCGGGCGCTGCTGCCGTCACTTATGCTTTTGAGAATATCACCCGTGCCGGAGACCATATCGTCTCTGCCAAGACCATCTATGGAGGTACGTATAATCTGTTGGCGCATACGCTGCCGGCATACGGAGTGACTACTACTTTTGTAGATCCTACTGAGCTTTCGAACTTTGAAAAGGCGATACAGGAGAATACGAAAGCCGTATTTATCGAGACTTTGGGTAATCCGAATTCCAATATCATTGATATTGCCGCAGTAGCCGAAATAGCTCACCGCCACCGCATTCCATTGATCATAGATAATACCTTCGGCACTCCTTACCTGATACGTCCGATAGAATACGGGGCTGACATCGTGGTTCATTCTGCTACAAAATTCATTGGTGGTCATGGCACGTCACTGGGTGGTGTGATTGTAGATAGTGGCAAGTTCGACTGGGTGGCTTCCGGTAAATTCCCTCAACTGACGGAACCGGAACCTTGCTATCATGGCGTTCGGTTTACGGATGCTGCGGGGGCTGCCGCCTACGTAACCCGTATCCGTGCCGTGTTGCTTCGTGATACAGGGGCGACGATCAGTCCGTTCAATGCCTTCATTTTGCTGCAAGGATTGGAGACTCTTTCTCTTCGTGTGGAACGCCATGTGGAGAATGCGTTGAAAGTGGTTGACTTCCTGAAGAAGCATCCTAAGGTGGCGGCGGTTAACCATCCGTCGTTGCCGGAGCATCTGGATCATGCTTTATATGAAAAGTATTTTCCGGGTGGTGCCGGTTCTATCTTTACTTTTGAAGTGAAGGGCGGGGTGAAGGAAGCGCATACTTTTATTGATAACTTGCGGATATTTTCGCTTTTGGCCAATGTGGCAGATGTCAAGTCGCTTGTCATCCATCCGGCTACCACGACCCATTCGCAACTGAATGAGCAGGAACTGGAAGAACAAGGCATTAAACCCGGAACGATCCGTCTGTCCGTCGGTACGGAACATATTGCTGATTTGCTGGATGATTTATCTCAGGCATTGGACAAAATCTGAATGAAACGATAACTACCTATTTTACTAAATGAATATTGCTGTTTTATTATCAGGAGGTGTCGACAGTTCTGTGGTCGTACACCTCCTTTGTGAACAAGGCTACCGCCCGTCCCTATTCTATATCAAGATAGGAATGGACGGTGCCGAATTTATGGATTGCTCGGCCGAGGAAGACTGGGAAATGGCCTCGGCCGTTGCCCGCCGTTATGGCTTGCCTCTTGAAATGATAGACTTGCAGGAAGAGTACTGGGAACAGGTTGCTGCCTATGCTATTGATAAAATTCGTAGCGGGCGGACTCCCAATCCTGATGTGATGTGCAACCGGTTCATCAAATTCGGTTGCTTCGAGCAAAAAGTAGGGAAAGAGTTTAACTTCACCGCCACCGGACATTATGCCACTACCGTTGATAAGGATGGCAAGATATGGCTGGGTACAGCCGTAGACCCGATAAAAGACCAGACCGACTTTCTGGCTCAGATTGATTATCTGCAAGTTTCTAAACTCATGTTCCCTTTGGGAGGACTGATGAAGCAGGAAGTACGGGATATTGCCCGCACGGCCGGATTGCCCACTGCCCGCCGCCGTGACAGCCAGGGTATCTGCTTCTTGGGTAAGATAAATTATAATGACTTTGTCCGTCGCTTCCTCGGCGAGCGTGAAGGGGATATAGTGGAATGGGAAACAGGCCGGAAACTCGGTACGCATCGTGGTTATTGGTTTCATACCATCGGCCAGCGCAAGGGCTTGGGACTGAGTGGCGGGCCCTGGTTTGTGGTTCGCAAGGATGTGGAAGCGAATGTGCTTTATGTCTCTCGCGGATACGATACGCAGTGGCAATATGGTCGGGAATTTAAGATGCACGATTTCCATTTCATTACCGGGAATCCCTGGCGGAAGGGGGAAGAAGTGGATGTTACTTTTAAAATCCGGCACACACCGGAGTTCATGCAGGGAAGATTAATCCCGGAAGGGGAGACGTATCGCATTATCTCAGCTGATAATTTGCAAGGCATCGCTCCAGGACAATTCGGCGTAGTATATGATGAGGCTTCCCGGATATGTATCGGTAGCGGAGAAATCTGTGTCTGAAAATTTTCTTATATAAGGCTTTTCTTTTTTTTTATGTAAGGGATTCGCATCCTTATATATAGTATTCCACCAAGTCTACAATTCCCGCCTTCATCGCGTATTTCGTGGCTTCGTGGGCATTGTTCACTCCTAACTTGCGGAATATATTTTTGCGGTGGCTGTTTACTGTGTGGAAACTGAGGTTTTTCTCCGCTGCAATCTCTTTGGTTGTTTTTCCTAAAGCTATTTCTTTCAGTACGCTACGTTCCGCCGGGGTCAGTAAGTCGTCTTTCAGCGCGGGGCGGGCGGGAGAAGCATTGCTGCCGGACAGCAACAGGTTGCTCACATGATTGCAGATAAACCGTTCCTTCCTTGAGGCGCATTGCAGTGCGGACAGTATTTCTTCTTTTGAATTATCTTTCAATACTACTCCGAACGACATGCTGCTGAACAGTACTTGCCGCAAAAACTCCACGCTCAACTCGTCCGAGAAAAGCAACCAGTCAGCTTCCTTAAATCGTTCGTGTAATACAATCAGTTCGTCTGCTCCGGAAAAGTCAAACAGGGTATAGTCCAGTATAACTACCGCTTGCGGATGCAGGCGCAGTTGCTGAACCAATTCTCCTTTGTTGTCCGCTTCCAGCAACAAGGCAGTGTCTTTTTGCTTGCTAAGCAAGAACATCATACCTGCTTTGGTGATGTCCTGATTGTCGGCGATGATAAATTCTCTCATATCGGGTACAAAGATAATGCAAATTGAGTGCAGAACTTTCATGCTTGCATGGGAAAGTTCTGCCGAAATGCAGCTTATCTTCTTTAAAGATAATGCAAACAGAGGCAGAATGAAATGAACTGTTCCTTTTTTTGTTCGGATGGGCTGGGATCCGGGCTGTAATGGTCAAGGTATATGGCAAAGACAGGATAAAGATATAGATTAACCTATCATCATTGGCATTGATAGTAGTCATCATTGGCATTGATAGTAGTCATCATTGGCATTGATAATAGTCATCATCGGCATTGATGGTAGTCATCATCCGTATTGATGGTAGTCATCATCCGTATTGATGATAGTCATCATCCGTATTGATGATAGGAATCATTGGCATTGATTGTAGGAATCATTGGCATTGATTCTAGGAATCATCGGCATTGATTCTATGCTTATCTATAACCTTATTCTGTCTCTCTCATATACCTTGACCGTCACTGTCCGGCTTTCATCCCTTTCCGGTCCTATGGGCATCTGTCTGCTGATTCGTATTTATACAAAAAAACTCTGCCGCAAACAGTCCCCGAAAGGTACCTTTGCAGCAGAGTGGAAATATATATATTGTAAAGGGCTTTACCAAGAACGTCCTTTGAAGATACTGGATTGACTTAACGGAACCAGATTACCGCTCAACGTCATCGTGTTGGAGTTGAAGTTCGGGCTGATGGTTACAGTGGCATTGTTGCCGCCGTTGGTCAATGTAATGAAAATCTGTGCCGAAATACCGATGCCTTGAATGCTGAACTGGCAATTCACATTCCCTTTCTTATCGGTAGTAATCTGCATATCCGATGTGGAACCGTCCACAGTTACACCGCCGATGCCGTTAGGACCGGGATATACGGTGTTGAACGCTACCTGCACGGTACCACGTCCCTGGTTCATCAGTACGAAGTTGGTGTTGGAGTTTACAAAAGCCGTCTGTCCGTTGCGGAACATCACCTGGTCGGCTTCCAGTACAAATTGGTGGGCTTTCAATGCAGCCACAGCGTCATCATACGAGATGGCGTCGGCTACTTGTTCTTCAGCTTTCAGGCGGGCGCGTTCAGCGTCTCTTTGTGCCTTACGGTCTGCGCGGCGTTCCGCTCTACTTTCTTGTGCATACATGGCGGTTGTTGCCGCACTCATCATCACTAATGCTACTAATGCAATAAACTTTTTCATAATTCTTTAATGTTTAGGTTTTACGATTCTTGTTCGTTTATTGCAAAACAACCTTTATTCGGGATTGTTCACGGGACGCTTCACAATTTTATATCCGATGGCGGCAACCAGGATGCTCATCAACGGGCTGATAATGTTGAAAAAGCAGTAGGGAAGGTAGGTCAGCGTAGATACGTTCAATATCGTTGCCTGCGTCATTCCGCACGTATTCCAGGGTATCAGCGGTGAAGTGACGGTGACGGCATCTTCCGTGGTGCGGCTCAGCAGCCGGTTTTCATATCCTTTTTTCTCATAAATGTTGCGGAACATGTTTCCGGTAAGGATGATGCTGATATATTGGTCGGCAGTGGTGAGGTTGAGAAACAGTCCCGAACAGACGGTGGACGCCACCACACTGACCCTTCCTTTCATGAAACGGACAAATACGGAGGTAATGCTGCCCAGCATACCGCTTGCCGTCATTGCACCGCCGAAGCACATGGCACAAAGTATCAGCCAAACCGTGTCCATCATGCCTGCCATGCCACGCGTAGACACAAGGTCGGTCAACATCGTGTTTCCCGTGTTCAGGCTGGTGCTTCCGTAGAAAGTCATCATCGCTCCTTTAAATAGATTGCTCCCTCCGGCAATTTCACGCAGCAAGTCCGGCTGGAAGATGATGGCGCATATCCCTGCCAGCAGAGTAGAGAGAAACAGGGTGATGATGGAAGGCGTTTTCCGTGCTATGAGTATTCCGGTCACTATGGGGACAATCAGCAGCCAGGGAGTGATGACGAACGTGTCTTTCAGCGAAACGGCAAAGTCGGCCATGTGTTCCGTAGAATTGGTTTCGATAACGAACCCCATTACGGTGAAGATAATCAGCGTGATGACGAGCGATGGTGTGGTCGTAATCAGCATATAGCGTATGTGCCTGAACAAGGGCACGTCCGTTATGGACGAGGCAAGTATGGTGGTTTCTGACAGTGGGGAAATCTTATCACCGAAATAGGCACCGGAGATGATGGCTCCCGCTATCCACCCTTCATTGAATCCCTGCGCCTTGCCGATACCCATCAGTGCGATGCCGATAGTTGCGATTGTGGTCCACGAACTGCCTGTCATGACGGAAATCAGCGCGCAGATGATGCAGGTGGACGCCAGGAAAAAGTCGGGGTGGATGATTTGCATACCGTAATATATAAGGGTGGGGACAATGCCGCTTATCATCCATGCACCGCTCAGTGCACCTATAATCAACAGGATAATAATGGCGGTGGCGACTCCTGCAATATTATTCGTGATGGCGAGTTCGTAATCTTTCCAGGGGACACGGTAGAAAGCCATACCTATAAATACGCAGAAGGCCGTAGTGGTCAGCAAGGAAATCTGGCTGCCTCCTCCCAAAGCATCGCTGCCGAATGTGTGTATGGTGGCGAATAACATTCCTACTAACAGTCCGATGGGCAGGAGGGATACTAAAGGAGAGGGGATTTTCTTCAATGAACTCATTCTGTTTGTTATATCAGTTAAAACTTTGCAAAGTTACAACAAATCCGGTTATTATGTTTTGTCCCTGCTTCCCCGCCAATAAATATTATTATATCTTTGCGTTTGCTTGGAATAAAAATGCAACTTTGACGTTCGGTTAATCTTTTTTGTTGACAACTTATGAATCAAATATCTACCCATAAGAAAGTAGTTACCTTCGGCGAGATAATGCTGAGGCTGACCGCACCTGATTTCCTTCGTTTTTCACAGACCAATCAGATGATAGCTACCTATGGCGGCAGTGAAGCCAACGTAGCCGTTTCATTGGCTAACTTCGGCATACCTACTGAGTTCGTAACCCGTCTGCCGGACAATGCTGTGGCCCGTGCCTGTATCGCTTCGCTCCGTGCCAACGGCTTGGGTACTGACGGAATTGTCTTCGGAGGCAAACGTATGGGACTTTACTTTTTGGAAAGTGGCGCCGCCTTCCGCAATTCGAATGTTGTTTACGACCGTGAGGGTTCTTCATTTGCCACGCTGCGTCCCGGTATGATTGATTGGGAAACAGTATTCGCTGACGCGGGTTGGTTTCATTGGTCCGGTATTGCCGCCGCCCTTTCGCCGGAAGGTGCCGAGGCTTGCCGCGAAGCTCTCGAAATAGCCGACCGCATGGGACTGACCATCTCTTGTGACCTTAATTTCCGCAAGAAACTCTGGAATTACGGTCGTCCGGCAGCCGAAGTCATGCAGCCTTTGGTGCAATACAGCGATGTTATCTTTGGTGCCGAACCGGAATACAAGGAAATTCTCGGCATTCAGCCCGTTGGTTTCAAAGCCACCGATGCTGCCGATACTTCTTTCGAAGCCAATCTTCCTGCTTTCGAAGATTTCGGCCGTCAAGTAGCGCAACTTGTACCCCGTTGCCGGAAAGCTTTCCTGGAACTGCGCAATTCCATTACTTCCAATCATAACCTCCTTGCTGCCGTAGTCTATTCGGACGGTACACTGAAGCACACCGGCATCTACGACATCGAACATGAAGTAGACCGCGTAGGAGCGGGTGATGCGTTTGTCGGTGGCATGATATACGGTCTTATCACCTATCCCGATGATGATCAGAAGACATTGGAGTATGCTCTTGCCGCTTCCGCACTGAAAAATACGGTTTATGGTGACTTTAACCATGTGACGGTAGAGGAGGTTGAGAGTCTGATGCAAGGAAATATTTCAGGCAGAGTATCCCGATAAAATATTTTTTTTCCAATATTCTTTGGTGCTTTGACTATTTATCTTTTACTTTGCAATACAAAGTACTTTTTATATGGATAAGAACAAAGCATTAGAATCAGTGAATGAGATAAAGGAGTTGATGGAAAAATCCTCCAAGTTTGTGTCTCTAAGTGGAATGACGGCTATTTTGGCCGGAGTATATGCCTCAGTCGGCGCGTTTGTGGCCAATAGTTTCTTAAGTTCGGGAGAGAACCGGGAAGGACTGATAATGGTGGCCTCGTTGGTGCTGACGGCTTCTGTAATTACAGCCTGCATCCTGTCCTGTTATAAAGCCAGGAAAACCGGGCAGAAAATATTCAGTAAATTGACTTATCGCATTGCCTGGAATTTTGCATTGCCGTTGCTGACGGGAGGATTGTTCTGCATTGCCTTGCTGCTGCACGAGATTTACGGGTTGGTATCTTCTGTAATGTTGTTGTTCTATGGGCTTTCCCTGGTCAATGTTTCGAAGTTCACCTATTCCAATGTAGCTTGGTTGGGATATGCATTCCTTTGCCTGGGCATTGCAGACTGCTTCTTTGAAGGGCATGGCTTGCTGTTTTGGACAATCGGGTTCGGTGGCTTCCATATCCTGTATGGTATATTGTTTTATTTGCAGTATGAAAGGAAAAGGTGATAGATGATAGAAGCATTTCAAAATATAAATAAGGCATTCGAAAGTAAAGTCCGCTTGGGCATAATGGCTGTCCTGATGGTAAATGAGGATGTGGATTTCAACACCCTGAAGGAACTGCTTTCGTTGACGGACGGCAATCTGGCCAGCCATACGAGGGCTTTGGAAGAGTTGGGGTACATCGTTTGCAAGAAAACCTTTGTGGGACGAAAACCTAAAACTTCTTTTCAAGCCACACAGGGAGGGAAGAAGGCTTTTAAGGCTCATATAGAGGCATTGGAGAATTTTCTGAAATCAACTTAATTAATACGATTCTATTATGGAAAATTTAAATGAAAACTTAAACGACAATTTGAATGATGATTTTAGTGATCATCTGAATGAAGGTCTGAATGAAACGAAGAGGCAGGCGAGTGGTTGTTTGCATCGTTTCTCAAAATCAATTAAGGTAGTGGTAATTGCTTTTCTGGTGTTGTTGCTGCTGATTCCGATGTTTATGATTGAAGACATGATTTCAGAACGCGGACGTACGCAGACGGATGCTATTGTGGAAGTCGGTCAGAAATGGAGCCTGGCGCAGACCATTACAGGGCCTTACATTAATCTGAAGTATCCCATCACTCACGAGGACAATGGGGTAAAGAAGGTGTCTATGGGAGATGTAACCTTGCTTCCCGACGAATTGTCTGTAGACGGACAATTGCATACTGAGATTCTCCGGCGGGGGATTTATAAAGTAAATGTATACCAGTCGGAACTGGTTATCAAAGGGTTCTTTAGCTCGGAAGAACTTCTGAAGAACAATGTAGATATGGATGCGCTATTGTATAATCGGGCGGCGGTCTGTCTGAATCTGACAGATATGCGTGGACTTAGCGAGCAAGTCAGCATTACTCTGAACGATTCAGTCTATATGTTCGAGCCGGGAATGGATGGACGGGGCATCGATAATATGGGTGTTCATGCTATCGTCGACCTTTCTGCCCTGAAAGAAGGCAAAAAGCTGCCTTATGAGATGAAGATTAAACTAAAAGGTTCTCAATCCATTAACTTTACTCCATTGGGCAAAACCACAAAGGTCAATCTGAAAGCCAATTGGAACACTCCGAGTTTTGACGGTAATTACTTGCCGGAGAAGCGTGAGATTACGGAAACGGACTTTTCAGCGCAATGGCAGGTGCTGAATTTGAACAGGAATTATCCGCAGGTGCTTGTCAATTATCAGAATGCGAGTATCAAGGATATTCAGAATTCAAATTTCGGGGTGAACCTGAAAATGCCGGTAGAGCAGTATCAGCAGTCTATGCGTTCTACTAAGTATGCGATTCTGGTTATCTTATTGACTTTTATGGTGATATTCTTCACTGAAATTCTGGAAAAGACTCGTATTCATGCTTTGCAGTATCTGCTGGTAGGGTTGGCGCTCTGTCTGTTCTATAGTTTGTTGCTTTCTATGTCCGAGCATATCGGTTTTGGCATGGCTTATCTGGTGGCATCGGCGCTTACTATCGCTTTAGTGGGTGGCTATATGCTGGGCATTATCAGGAGAAAGAAACCGGCTTTTATTATGGTAGGGTTGCTTGGTGTACTTTATATTTATGTATTCATTCTTATCCAGTTGGAGACTTTTGCTTTGCTTGCCGGCAGTCTTGGGTTGTTTGTGATACTGGCTATGGTGATGTACTTCTCTAAAAAGATTGATTGGTTCAATGAATAAACTAAACTAAGATTTTATATATTTTGCAGAAAAATGCCCGGAATGAGAATTACTACAGTCTTCTCTTCCGGGCATTTACTACAAAAAAAGCTCCTGTAATCATCAAGACTACAGGAGCTTATTTATTTGAAGTAACTTAAATTACTTGCTCAAAGCCTGAGCTACGTCTACCGCACAAGCTACTGTACAACCTACCATCGGGTTGTTACCGATACCCAGGAATCCCATCATTTCTACGTGAGCAGGAACTGATGAAGAACCAGCGAACTGAGCATCTGAGTGCATACGGCCCATAGTATCGGTCATGCCGTAAGAAGCCGGACCGGCTGCCATGTTATCCGGGTGAAGAGTACGACCTGTACCACCACCGGAAGCAACTGAGAAATAAGGCTTACCAGCAAGAACACGTTCTTTCTTGTAAGTACCGGCTACCGGATGTTGGAAACGAGTCGGGTTAGTAGAGTTACCTGTAATAGATACATCTACACCTTCTTTCCACATGATAGCTACACCTTCGCGAACATCGTCAGCACCGTAGCATTTTACTTTTGCACGGGCACCATCACTGTAAGCGATTTCCTGAACTACTTTCAGTTCACCTGTGTAGTAGTCGAATTGAGTCTGAACATAAGTAAAGCCGTTGATACGAGAGATGATCTGTGCAGCATCCTTACCCAAACCGTTCAGAATACAACGCAGAGGTTCTTTACGTACTTTGTCAGCTTTTGCAGCAATCTTGATAGCACCTTCAGCAGCAGCGAATGATTCGTGACCTGCCAGGAAAGCGAAACATTTAGTTTCCTCACGCAGCAACATAGCTGCCAGGTTACCATGACCGATACCAACCTTACGGTCATCGGCTACAGAACCCGGAATACAGAATGCCTGCAAACCGATACCGATAGCTTCAGCAGCTTCAGCAGCGTTTGTGCAGCCTTTCTTGATA